>Ga0302314_10000006_pt1 | contig 367685 bp, 363 predicted proteins | sample III_Palsa_N2_3_FD_200533 | JGI IMG/M metagenome (GOLD analysis project Ga0302314, IMG submission 200533) | Peat permafrost microbial communities from Stordalen Mire near Abisko, Sweden - III_Palsa_N2_3 | ecosystem: Environmental > Terrestrial > Soil > Palsa > Peat permafrost | place: Sweden... | reverse complement strand
TAGATTGTGGATCTAGAGGTCCCCCGTTCGAACCGGGGAGGCGGTACCACCGGGACGCTTCAGATCAGCCTGTCGAGCCCGCCTTGTGGGCGGCGTCGATCGCCGCCGCCAGGGCCGGCATGTCCTCGCCGGACAGGATGCGATCGCCGACCACGAAGCCGGGCGTGCCGTCCAGCGCCAGCTTACGGAACAGCTTGTCGGTGGCGGCGAGCTGAGCCGTATTAGTCGCGTTGGGCGTGATGTCGCCGGCCTTGGCGCCGTGGGCGATGGCGATCTTGTCGATAGCGGTGTCGTCGAGCGGCTGGACGGTCATGAAGGCCTGATAGAGACCGAGGTAGTCGCCGCCGGCCTTCTTGACCGCCATGGCGGCGTAGGCGGCATGTTCGGAGGTGGCCCCAAAGATCGGCATCTCCTTGAACACGAACCGGATATCCGGGTGATCGCGGACCAGGGCGATCAGCTTGGGCGCCATGTTCATGCAGTGGGGACAGCGGTAGTCGTAGAACTCCGTCACCGTGATCTTGCCGTTCGGGTTGGCGACGAAGTCGCGCGGATCGCGCTCGATGGCGGCGCGCAGGGCCGGGATCTGGGCCTCCGCCTTCTTCATGGCCGCCTGGGTCTTGGCGTCCTCGTTGACCTGAAGCTGCTGACTGGCTTCCTCCAGCACCTCGGGGTGAGCGAGAAGATAGGCGCGCACGCGCTCGCCGAACGCCTGGTCCGATTGCGCGCCCTGCTGGCAGGCCGACAGGGCGACCGCAGTGACGGCGACCAGGGCCAGGCGGCGCTTCATCCCTGCCGGGCCATGGCTTTGAAATCGTCGGGTGTCGGTTTGGAGGAAAGGATAATGTCGGTCGCGCGCCGCCACTCGGGGGATTCCTTCTTCAAAAGATCGCGCGCGCGCAGGGCGAACACCCGTGCGTCGGTCGCCTGTCCCAGATAGAATTTCTGCTCGGCGGTGGCGAGCCTGGCCATGCCGTTGTAGCCCTGCCGGTCATAGGCCTGGGCCAACAGCCACCAGCCGATGGCGTTGTCCGGCTCCACGGCCATGGCCTGCTTGATCTGGCCAACGGCGTCTTCGACCACCGTCGGGTCGTTCAGGGCCAACAGGGCCTGGCCGAGATTGATGCGCAGCAACGGAGCGTCCGGATTGAGCTCGACCGAGCGGCGATGGGCAGGGACGGCGTCCTTGGCCCGCCCAGCCTCGAACAACACCTGGCCCTTCAGTTCCCACAGATAGGGGTCGTTCGGCTGCTCGGCGATCAGGGCGTCGATGGCTTTCACGGCCTGATCGGTCTCGTTGGACTTGTAGAGGGCGATGGCGCGTGCATAGCGGGCAGGGAACGACTGGTCGGTGTCGGGATAGTCGATCAGGGTCTGATAGGGACCGTCAAGAAACGCTTCGAGCTTGGCCTTCATCAGTTGGTGAGCGGCGATCTCCGCGGGGCTGTCGACGACGCCCGCGTGCGGCTGTTGTTCGACGCGCACCCTGAGGGCCTCGATCCGGTCGTCCGACAGCGGGTGGTCGCGGAAATAGGGAAACTTGCGCTCGTCGTCGAACACTTCCTGGTAGCGGAAGTTGTCGAAGAAATTGACTAGGCCCCGACCCGACATACCGGCCTTTTCGAGGTAGGTCGCCGCCGCCTCGTCAGCGCGGGATTCCTGTTCACGCGAATAGCCCAAAACGCCGATCTCGCCGAAATAGCCTGACGAAAACACCAGCGCCGCCGCGCCCTCCGGCGATCCCGCCGCCGCCGCCAGGATGCCCAGGCCGATACTGGCCAGCATCGGCCCCAACGCGGCCTTGGACGCCTGGCCCGAGCGCGCCACATGGCCGCCGGCGATGTGTCCGGTCTCGTGGGCGATGACCCCTTCCAGCTCGTCGGGCGTCTTGGTCTGCAGGATGAGACCGGTGTTGAGGTAGATGTTGAAACCCGCCGTCGAGAAGGCGTTGAGCTCCTTGTCGCCGACCAGATGGATCTGCATCTTCTTCGGATCGATGCCCGCGGCGACGAATATCGGGTCGGCCTCCTGGTGGAGGATGGCCTCGATCTCGGTGTCACGCACGATGGAGACCGGCTGGTCATCGCTCTGGGCGAAGGCCGGCGCCGCGCCTGCCAGGGCGAGCGCGAGCGCGAGACCGGATGCGGAGAGGCGAGGGCAGGGGTTCACGACGGTTTAATCTCGTTTCGCCCCCGCGCCCTCACTCTAGCCGGTCACGAGCTGCGTCGCCACCACCCGCGCTTGGGCGCGACAGGCGGAGCCACGATCTCGGCCGGATCCGGCTTCGCCGGCTCGGGAGGCTGTGGCGGATTGTCGATCGCCAGCACGACAGCCGGCGCCTCGGGAGCCGGTTCGGCTGGAGCTTCCTCCACGACCGGGAGCGGCGCGGGCGCCGCCTCGGCGACGGGGGCCGGCGCGGCTTCCATGGCCTCGGGCGCCGCTTCGGCGCGGGCGCCGCGGCGACGGCGGGCCTTAGGCTTGGCTTCGACGGGCGTCACCTCGGGCAGCTCGACCCAGATTTCCTCCTGGGCGACCGCTTCCACTGGTTCGAGGGTCGTCGCCGGGGCGGGCGAGAAAGCCGGCGAGGGGGCTAGCGTCGGCGGCTGGACCTGCTCCGCGACCTCCTCGATCACCGCCACGCTTTCCACCGGGCCACGCCACTCATAGGTGTCTTCACCCGAGAGCCGGGCCGGCCACGACCAGCCATAGACATCGTTGGACGCTTCGCGCGGGCGGCGTCCGCCGCGGCGTCCCCGCCGCCGGCGACCCTGGCCGGCGTCGCCGCCGGCTTCCGCGACCGGCGGGGGCGCCTCGGCTGACGGGGCGCGTCCATCCTCGGACCGGCGGCCGCGACGACGACGGCGACCGCGCCGGCGGCCCCGCTCCTCCTCGGTCTCGCCGCTGTCGGCGTCCTCGCTCGTGACGCCGCCTTCGCTCTCTTCGACGTCTTCTTCCTCTTCCTCCTCGACATCCTCGTCGACGTAGAAGTCCGCCTCGTCATCGGCGGCCGGCGGGGGGATATCCTCGCTCGGCGCGCCCTCGAACGGCGTGGTGGTAAGGCGTTCGATCTGGTGATCGGCCTGAGCCAGGGTCTCGTCGATGATCACATTGACGAACAGGCCGTGGCTGCGGGTCAGGCGGACCAGATAGTCGCGCTTGTGGTTGAGCAGATAGAGGCCGGTTTCCTTTGAGGCGCGCAGGACCACCTCGCCGCCGCCCTTAAGCGCCTCCATCTCCAGCGCGCGCAGGGCGCCGAGAGCGCTCGATTCCGGCGACCGCACCCGTCCCGCCCCAGCGCAGTGCGGGCAAACCAGGGTCGTGCCTTCGAGAATGCCGGTGCGGCGACGCTGGCGGCTGATCTCCATCAGACCGAACGAGGAGATCCGGCCCATCTGCACACGCGCGCGATCCTGGGCCAGGCTGTCCTTGAGCACCTTTTCGACCGAACGATTGTTCTTCGACTCTTCCATATCGATGAAGTCGATCACGATCAGGCCGGCCAGGTCGCGCAGGCGAAGCTGCTTCGCCGCCTCGACCGCCGCTTCGGTGTTGGTCTTCAGGGCCGTGGCTTCGACGTTGCGCTCGCGGGTGGCGCGGCCGGAGTTGACGTCGATGGCGACCAGGGCCTCGGTCTGGTTGATGACCAGATAGCCGCCCGATTTCAGCGGCACCGTGGGTGAATAGATCTGCGCCAGCAGGTCCTCGACCTTATAGGCCGCGAACAGAGGCGCCGGACCTCGATAGTCCTGAACCTTCCTGGCGTGGGCCGGCATCAGCATGCGCATGAAGTCGCGCGCCTCGCGGAAGCCGCCTTCGCCCTCGACGAGAACGGCGTCGACATCCTTGTCGAAGAGGTCGCGGATCGCCCGCTTCACCAGATCCTCTTCCTCATAGATCAGCGCCGGGGCGATGGAGTGGAGGGTGGTGTCGCGGATGTTGCCCCAGGCGCGGGACAGATATTCGTAGTCGCGCTTGATCTCGGCCTTGGTGCGCTTGGCGCCGGCGGTGCGGACGATCAGGCCCATACCCTTGGGCACGTCCAGGTCCTGGACGATGGTGCGCAGCCGCTTGCGGTCAGCGGTGGCGGTGATCTTGCGGCTGATGCCGCCGCCACGGTCGGTGTTGGGCATCAGCACGCAATAACGGCCGGCCAGCGAAAGATAGGTGGTCAGCGCCGCGCCCTTGTTGCCGCGCTCTTCCTTGACCACCTGGATCAGCATGATCTGCCGGCGCTTGATCACTTCCTGGATCTTGTAGCGACGCATCAGGCGCCGGCGGCGGCGCGCAACCTCTTCGTCGACCTCGTCCTCATCATCACCGCCCAGGCTGTCGGGCTCATCGCCGTCGGCCGAGGCATGGGCGGGCAGGTCGTCGTCGTCCTCCTCGGCCTCGCGCAGCAGGGCTTCGCGGTCGGCGTGCGGGATCTGATAGTAGTCGGGGTGGATTTCGTTGAAGGCCAGGAAGCCGTGGCGGTTGCCGCCATATTCGACGAAGGCCGCCTGCAGACTCGGCTCTACCCGGGTGACCTTGGCCAGATAGATATTGCCGCGCAGCTGCTTCTTGGCGCGGCTTTCGAAGTCGAAGGCTTCAACCTCGGAGCCGTTCAGCATCACCACCCGGGTTTCTTCCGGGTGGGCGGCGTCGATGAGCATCTTCTTTGACATAGGGAATTTCTCCGGGGCGCCATGCGGAGCGAGGCTCCGGGCGCCATCTGCGGGAGCGCGCACAGACGACAGCGCCGATCCGGCGGACGCTGAAGGCGTCTTGGCTCGGGATCGGGGTCGGAAGAGAGGCGGCGCCGCCCATGGGTTATTGTTCTCTGATTGCGCCCACGCTTTCACTGCGAGCGCGAATTGGCTGACGCGTCTACGCCCAGAAGGCGCTGGCCCGACGCGGGGCGCGCTAGATCGCTTTCGATTGCGAAGACGGCTTATGCGCACACGCAATGTATGGGAACGCATAAGGAAATGGAAGCGGCGCTTTTGGGGCGCTCCGCGAGGGCCTGCGGCGTCGGGTCGCTCTACAACACCGGGGGAAGTCCGGACGGACTCGATTCCCTTAACTCTTTGTGCACGGCGGCGCGGCCATAAGGCGTCCAGGATTAGGCTAGCCGGGACAGCGTCGTGGCTTGGGCGAAAGCGATTCGATGGCTGAGGACGGTGGCGGCGCTGGCCGCCGCGCTCGCCTGCGCGTGGCCGGCGATGGCCCAGAACGGTCAGGTCGGGGTGCGCGTGGGCGTCGGCGCCTTCACCACCCGCGTGGTGATCGACAGCCCTTCGCGCCTATCGGTGACAGCCGAGCCTGCCTCTGACAGTGTGGCGGTCTTTCGAATCGCCGGGCTTTCGCCGGACGCCGCCCTCCAGGGTGACGGCCGCGGTCTGGTGAGGGACTGGCGGCTCGAAGGCGGCGAGCGGACGGGGCGGTTCTCGCTCGATCTCGATGGCCAGGGTGAAGTCGCCGACAGCTTCGCCATTCCGCCCACCGCGGAACACCCGGGTTACCGCTATGTGATCGACATCGCCTCGCCGGATCGCGCCCGTTCAGGTCGCGTCGTCGCTGCGACGGCGGACTCCGAGGAGGCGACCGCGTTCGTCGCCTCGACCCGGACGCGCCATGTGTCCCGCGATCTGGACAGGTCGTCGGCGCGCAAGGTGATTGTGATCGACGCCGGCCACGGCGGCCACGACCCGGGCGCTCAGAACGGCGATACCGACGAGAAGAACATCACCCTCGCGGCCGCCCTGCATCTGCGCCATCGGCTGCGGCGCGACGGCCGCTACAAGGTGGTGATGACGCGCTCCGACGACACCTTCGTGCCCCTTGAGGAGCGCGTGCGTATCGCCAGGCGCGCCGGCGCCGACCTGTTCATCGCCCTGCACGCCGACACCGCCGGCGGCAACGACGCGCCTCACGGGGCCAGCGTCTACACCCTCTCCGGCCACGGCGAGACCCGGGTCAATGAGGTGTTGGACGGCCATGAGTGGTTCAATCGCGCCGCGCCCCACAGCGACCCGGCGGTCAAGGGCATTCTGCTCGACCTCACGCAGCGCAGTACGCTCAACCGCTCCAGCGTCTTCGCCCAGACTCTGGTCGATCGCCTGAGCGAAAAGATCGACGTCCTGCCGCGCACCCACCGCGACGCCAGCTATTTCGTGCTATTGGCGCCGGATGTTCCGGCCGTGCTCCTGGAGATGGGCTTCATCAGCAGCCCGCAGGACAAGGCGCGGCTGACCGACCCCGCCCGCCGCGACGCCATGATGGATACGGTGGCGGCCGCCATTGACGATTATTTCCGTGGAGGCCTGACGCTGGCCGCCAACTGACCCGGCGTTGGCGCCCGCCGCGAACGGCGTTAGAGCATCGACGCGGCGGGAAGGGCGGTCCGCGGAGGTCAGGCGGTATTGCGGTTCTTCGGTCGGCGAATCCCTATCATCGGGGTCGTTTTCATCGGCGTCGTCGGCGTGGCCGCGGTGTGCGCCGGAGTCTACGCCGGCGTTCTCTTCGCCCAGATGCCCGATGCGATCGAGCTGGCCGACTTCCACCCGCCCACGGCGACCCGCGTCTACGCCTGGGACGGGACCCTGATCGGCGAGTTCTCCAAGGTGCGGCGCATCTATGTGCCCTACGACCAGATGCCGCCGCGCATGATCTACGCCTTCCTGGCCGCCGAGGATCACAATTTCTTCGAGCATGGCGGCGTGGATGTGAACGGCATCGGCCGCGCCGTCATCAAGGACGCGTTCCTCGCCCTGCAAGGCCGGCGGCCGGAAGGTGGTTCGACCATCACCCAGCAGGTGGCCAAGAACATCCTGCTGGACAGCCAGGTGACGGTGGGCCGCAAGCTCAAGGAAGCCCTGATCGCCGAGCGCCTGGAGCAGACCCTGTCCAAGCGTCAGATCCTGGAACTCTATCTGAACGACATCTGGCTGGGCTATCGCTCGTACGGCGTCGGAGCGGCCGCCTATAACTATTTCGGCAAGGCCATCAGCGACCTGTCGCTCGCCCAATGCGCCTATCTCGCGGCCCTGCCCAAGGGACCGGACAACTATCAGCCGGTGCGCTTCAAGGCCGCGGCCATCCGTCGCCGGAACATGATCCTGCAGAACATGGCCAACTATGGCTGGGTCACTCAGGCCGACGCCAACGCCGCCATGGCCGAGGATCTGATCGTTCAGACCGCGCCCAGCCGCGCCAAATATCATGACGCCGACTATTTCGTCGCCGAGTCCAAACGTGAAGCCACGCAGTTGAACGGCGTCGGCCAAGGCGTCAGCGACGGCGGCTACTACATGCGCACGACGCTGGATCCGCGCCTGCAGACCGCCGCGCGCATCGCTCTGATGGACGGCCTGGAAACCTACGATCGTCGCCACGGCTGGCGCGGCGCCTGGGGCAAGGTGGCGATCGAGACAGGCTGGCAGAAGGCGGCGCTGGCGGCCACGCCCCCGTCCGAACGTAGCGCCTGGAAGGCGGCTGTCGTCACCCAGGCCGGCAGCGATGTCCGTATACAGACGGCCGACGACAACGCCGTCGGCCCGCTCCTAGGAGAAGACGTCGCGTGGGAACAGGCCGGCAAGGGCCTGGGTGTCGGCGACCTGGTGTTCGTCGAGCCCGACGGCGCCGGCCATTTCCACCTGCGCCAGATCCCGCAGGTCAACGGCGCCCTGGTGGCCATGGAGCCCAACACCGGCCGGGTGCTGGCCATGGTTGGCGGCTATAGCTTCTCGCTTTCCAACTTCAACCGCGCCACCCAGGCCTATCGCCAGCCAGGCTCGTCGTTCAAGCCGTTCGTCTACGCCACGGCGCTGGAGAGCGGCCAGTTCACCCCCGCCAGCGTGGTGCTGGATGCGCCCATCAGCCTGCCGGGCTTCGGTGGCCAGATGTGGCGGCCCGAGAACTACGAGCGACGCTTCCTGGGCCCGCTGGTTTTCCGCCGCGGCCTCGAGCTGTCGCTCAACACCATGACCGTGCGCATCGCCCAGCAGGTGGGCATGCGCCGCATCGTCGACACCGCCAAACGGTTCGGCGTCGTCGATCACATGGACCCGGTGCTGGCCATGGCGCTCGGCGCCGGCGAGACGACGCCCTTCCGCATGACCGGGGCCTACGCCAGCTTCGTCAACGGCGGCCGCAAGGTGAACCCGCATCTGGTCGAAGAGGTCGAGGACCGCGACGGCAAGGTCATCTACCGCGCCGATACGCGCGACTGCCCGGGCTGCGAGGCCGCCTTCACGGGCGACGACGGTCCGGACGTGCCCTACGCCGGCGCCCAGTTGATCGACCCGATCACCGCCTATCAAATCCAGACCATGCTTGAAGGCGTCGTGCTGCGCGGCACGGCGACCCAGGCCAATGTCCTCGGCCGCCCGATCGGCGGCAAAACGGGCACCACCAACGACTTCCGCAGCGCCTGGTTCATGGGCTTTTCGCCGCAGATCGTGGTCGGCGTCTTCGTCGGCTACGACGACAACCGCTCGCTCGGCAAGGGCGAGACCGGGGCCGTCGCAGCCCTGCCGGTCTTCATCGAGTTCATGCAGGAGGCCCTCAAGGGCTATCCGGTGATGGACTTCAAGGCGCCCCCGGGAACCAAGTTCGCCAACGTCGGCCCCAACCGCGAGGCGTTCCGCCCGGGCACCGAGCCCCAGGCCAGGGCCCTGGCGGTGAGCGCACCCGGCGTTGGGGCCAAGCCCTTCGCCATCACCCCCGCCGCCCCGCCGACACCCGCCGATACGCCCAAGCCCGCGGCGGCGGCCAAGCCGCCGGCCGACGAGGCTAAGGGATTGTATTAGGGCGCATCACCGCCTATCTGGCCGGCCTCCCTCCTGAGGGGAGGATTGTGGAGTTTGATCGCCATGCGCGCGGATATCGAGGCCAATTCGGCCGATATCGAGCAGTCCGTCGGTCTGCTCAGGAGGCGTCTTTGACTGGGCGCCCGCACTTCGCCGTCTGGATGAGCTGAACGCCCGCGCGGAAGACCCCGCGCTGTGGAACGACTCCGCGACCGCCCAGACTCTGATGCGCGAACGCAACCACCTGGCCGATCAGATCGAGGCGGTGCGGCGCCTCGAGCGCGAACTGGCCGACGCCCGGGAATTCGCTGAACTGGCCGAGGCCGAGGGCGACGCCGGTTCCCTGGACGACGTCAGCGCACAGCTTAAGGCGCTAAGGGAGGTCGCCGCGCGCGCCGAACTGGAGGCCCTTCTCTCCGGGGAAGCGGACGCCGCCGACGCCTATGTCGAGGTCAATTCCGGCGCCGGCGGCACCGAATCCGCCGACTGGGCCGCGATGCTCCTGCGCATGTACACCCGCTGGGCCACCGCGCACGGGATGGAGGTCGAGTTCATCGAGGAGACGGCGGGCGAGCAGGCCGGGATCAAGTCGGCGACCATCAAGGTCGCCGGTCACAACGCCTACGGCTGGCTGAAGACCGAGGCGGGTGTGCACCGCCTGGTGCGCATCTCGCCCTTCGACGCGGCCGCCAAGCGGCACACCAGCTTTGCCTCCGTATGGGTCTATCCGGTGGTCGACGAGACCATCGAGATCGATATCAATCCCGGCGACGTGCGCACCGACACCTATCGCGCCAGCGGCGCTGGCGGCCAGCACATCAACAAGACCGACTCGGCGGTGCGCCTCACCCACATGCCAACCGGCATCGTCGTCGCCTGCCAGAACCAGCGCTCACAGCACCGCAATCGCGACGAAGCCTGGACCATGCTGCGCGCCAGACTCTACGAGCTCGAACTGCAAAAGCGCGAGGCCGCCGCCCAGGCCGTGGAGGACCTGAAGACCGATATCGGCTGGGGTCACCAGATCAGGTCGTACGTCCTGCAGCCCTATCAGATGGTCAAGGATCTCAGGACCGACATCGAAACCTCCGACACCGGAGGCGTCCTGGACGGCGACCTCGACAGGTTCATGGGGGCGTCCTTGGCCCAACGCGTGGGCGCGACGCGGGAATAGAATCTGCGCCCATAGACACAGAAGCAGGGTCTGGAACCCCAAACCCGCTCATCCCCGCGAAAGCGGGGACCCAGGCCTTTTGATGAGCCGGCGAACGTCTCGACGGTCCTGATTCACCACGAAGCTCACGAAGCTCACGAAGACCGAGTCGGGAGCTGAAACGCCTTCGTGTTCTTGGTGTGCTTCGTGGTCACATGGGTTGCCGCCGGTGGGCGCGGCTTCGTCCGACAAAACACCTAGGTCCCCGCTTTCGCGGGGTGAGCGGAAGGGGAATCCGAACCGTCATTGTGCAATCGGTTTATGAGTCCGCCCCATAAGCCCATGCCGGCCATCGACTTTCGGCCGCCCGCCTCGCTATGTTTCGCACACCGGGATCGGGACGAGGGGGCGCCCAAATGAGATTGATCACCGCCACGGCGCTGACCGTGCTGGCCTTGGCGTCGGGCGCTGCGGCTGCGGATCGTCCGGCGCCTGTGTTCGCGCCCGCCGATCTCTTCTCGCTGCAATACGCCGCCGATCCCGAGATCCGGGCCGACGGCCGCCAGATCGCCTATGTGCGCATCGGCTTCGATTCGATGACCGATCGCGCCCGGCGTTCGATCTGGCTGATCGACACGGCGACCGGCGAGCAATCGCCGCTCGGGGCCGGCGCCGCCGGCTCGCCGCGCTGGTCCCCCACCGGCGACCGCCTGGCCTATGTGGCCGCCGATGAGAACGGTCGCCCGCAGCTCTGGGTGCGCTGGATGGCCACTGGCGCGTCTGCCAAGCTGGCCGATCTGCCCGGCGCGCCCGGCGGCCTTTCCTGGTCGCCCGACGGCCGCCAGATCGCCTTTTCCATGCTGGTCGAGGAGCATGCGCCCAGTCTCGGCGCGCCCCTCGCCAAACCCGAAGGCGCCAAGTGGGCCGAACCCCTGCAGGTGATCAGCCAGCTTCACTACCGTGAGGACGGCGAGGGCTATCTGAAATCCGGCTATCGCCAGATCTTCGTCGTCGCCGCCGACGGCGGCGCGCCGCGGCAGCTGACCTTCGGGCCCTATGACGCCGACGGCGAGCTCTCCTGGACCCCGGACGGCCGCACGATCGTCTTCGCCTCCAACCGCGAGAAGGGCTGGGAGCTCGATCCCCTGGCGGCGCGCATCTGGACGCTGGATGTGGCGTCGGGCGACTTAACGGCCCTCACCAGCCAGCACGGCCCCTCGGACGATCCCGCCGTCTCGCCGGACGGGCGCCAGATCGCCTGGGTCGGGTTCGAGGACCAGGTGAAGGGCTATCAGAACGCCCAGCTCTGGCTCATGAACCGCGACGGCTCGGACCTGAAATCCCTCACCGCCGGCTTCGACCGATCGCTCTCCCGGCCGCGCTGGTCGGGCGACGGCAAATCGGTCTTCGTCGCCTATGGCGATCACGGCGCCACCAAGGTCGCCCGCGTCGATCTCGCCGGTCACGTCGAGACCGTGGCCGACAATCTGGGCGGATCGGAACCGGACCGTCCCTACAACGGCGGCTCGTTCAGCGTCAGCGCGGCCGGCGTGGCGGCCTTCACCCTGGGCGCCGCCGACCATCCCGCCGATGTCGGTCTCGCGCGTGGTGGGGCGGTCAGGCGGCTGACCGACCTCAACGCCGGTCTCTTCGCCGGCAAGACCCTGGCCAGGGTCGAGCCAATGGCGGTGACTTCATCGGCCGACAAGCGCGCCATCGACGCCTGGATCATGACGCCGCCGGGCTTCGACCCGTCGCGGAAATATCCGATGATCCTGGAGATCCACGGCGGTCCGTTCGCCGCCTATGGGCCCAGTTTCGCCTCCGAGCTGCAACTCTACGCCGCCGCCGGCTATGTCGTGGTCTACGCCAATCCGCGCGGCTCGACCTCCTATGGCGAGGCCTTCGCCGACCTGATCGACAAGAACTATCCGAGCCAGGACTATGACGACCTGATGAGCGTCGTCGACGCCGCCATCGCCAAGGGTTTCGTCGATCCGGGCAATCTCTATGTCACCGGCGGCTCGGGCGGAGGCCTGCTCACCGCCTGGATCGTCGGCAAGACCGGTCGCTTCCGCGCCGCCGCCGCCCAGAAGCCGGTGATCAACTGGACGAGCGAGGTGCTGACTGTGGACCTCTACAGCTTCATGGCCAAATACTGGTTCGGCAAGATGCCGTGGGAAGATCCGGATTTCTATTGGCGCCGCTCGCCCCTGTCCCTGGTCGGCAATGTCACCACCCCGACGCTGGTCATGGTCGGCGAGGAGGATCACCGCACCCCGCCCAGCGAGGCCGAGCAGTTCTTCCAGGCCCTGCAGCTCCGCTCCGTGCCGACGGTCCTGGTGCGCGTGCCAGGCGCCTCGCACGAGGGCCTCGCCGACCGCCCCTCGCAGGAAGCCGCAGAGGCCAGCGCGATTCTCGCCTGGTTCGGGAAATATCGCGGGAGCTAGGGAATAGGCTCTGACACTTGGCGCCGACTCCCGAAGCGTCTTCCACGAACACAGCCTAGCGGGGTCCACTAGTGGGTGAGGTTGCAATAACAAAGGCATTTGCAGCGACCAGACTGTTGAACGCTGCAATTTTGATGTTTTTCAGGGGCGATGACGAACTGGCGACGCACCTGACGGCTTCTGCGTGTAGCCGGTTGCTGAGCGACATGTACGAGCGCGCCGGCAAGGACCTGCACCTGGAGGGTGTGGCCAGGGGGATTCACCAACTGGGTTTGGATTTCATAGCCGGGCGACTTCCCGACTTTGCGGCGAGCGATCCATTTCTGCGCGACCTAGCTGAGAAAGTTGCGGCAGGCATCCAGGATGGCACCGTCAGCGATCCAGACGACTTAAATTTGACTATGAACACGTCAACAAGAAAGGAATTGATGAGGCGGAAAAATAAAGCTTACAATTTTCTAAAGCACGCCGACATTGACGTCGCTAGTGTCTTGGCAGATTCAGAAATAGACAACACAAGTACAATTACAGGCGCCCTGGCGCTATATTCAAAAATATTTCCCAAGCAACTAACCTCACAGATGGAGGCTTTCGTGTTTTTTCACGTCTGGCAATCAGACGGGGATCATTTCCCACAGGGGATGGAAGACGTCCTTGCTAAGATCGAGGGTTTGGCCGAGCGGGATGTGCGTGCCATGCTCGCCGCATTCTGTGAAGAACAGAACCGGGCGTAAGCTACCTAAGACGCCCCACGAGGGCGATGTCACTCTGGGGTCGATTTCCCCGTTGGTCCGAGGCCTGGAAGCGGACGCTCGGCGTACGTGGCTCCGACGGGCCGGCAGGACTCAGGTGTCAGGTTTCAACCACCAGCTGACCGCGCTCACCGCGCCGTGGCTTCGTCGTAGAAGCGGGCGAGGTCGGCCTTCATCTGGGTCAGGGCCTGAGGGTTCAGATAGACCATGTGCCCGGAAGGGTAATAGGCGAAGCGCACATTGCCCTTGAATTGCGGGTCCAGCTGCATGTGGCCGAGGTCGTATTCGGTGCCGAAGAACGGCGTCGCCAGGTCATAGATGCCGTTCAGCGAATAGAGCAGCAGGTGCGGGTTCTGGCGCATGGCCGCCGACAGGTCGAGCGCCACGTCGGCCTGGGTCACGCCATAGGGCCCGCGCGCGCCCGGCGGCAGGTGTTTGAAGTCCCACTGCACGCCCGCGGAATAGTAGGTCGGCCGATAGGAAAGCTCGGTGTGATAGTCGAGATCGCTGGTCAGGTAGTGGTGGAAGGCCGAAACGAAGGCGCCGGTGATGCCGGTGTCCGAGGGATCGTATTCCGGGCTGTCGCCGGCCGCGTCGGCATCCACGCCCGTGAAACGGTCGTCATAGCGTCCGAGCGTCAAGCGCTGGTCTCGCAACAATTCCTTGCGGAAGCGCTGGAGCGGGACGCGCAGATCGCTCTGCAATATGACGTCCACCGGCAGGCCGATGTAGCTGGACAGTTTCTGGGCGATGGCCGTCCGTGTCGCCGGATCCAAGTCCTGGCCCTCGGCCAGCGCCTCGGCGTAGGGCCCGCGCGCCCAGGCCCGCACCTCCCTCAGGAAGGCCGGAATGTCGGCGGCCGGCGAGGCCAAGCGGTTGTGATAGGCCGCCGCCGCCGCATAGCTGGGCACATAGTTGATCACCTCCTGATCGAACCCAGGATCGCGTCGGCCGTAGTTGAGGATCGAGGAGAGCAGGATCACGCCGTTGAGCTGCACCCCATCGTCCTGCAGGCGATAGGACAGGCCGGCGGACCGGGTGGTGCCATAGGACTCGCCGAAGATGAACTTGGGCGAGTTCCAACGGTCGTTGACGGTGAGATAGCGCTCGATGCCGCGCGCGAAGGCGTCGATGTCCTGGTCCGTGCCCCAGAAGGCGGCCAGCTTGGTGTCGCCCACCGGCCGCGAAAAGCCCGCGCCCACGGCGTCCAGGAACACCAGGTCGGACTTGTCGAGCAGGCTGTCGTTGTTGTTCACCAGCTCGAACGGCGCGTTGTGGGTCGCCTGCGGAGAATCGGTCACCACGCGTACCGGGCTGAGCGAGCCCATGTGCAACCACACCGTCGAGGAGCCCGGCCCGCCGTTGTAGAAGAAGGTCACCGGCCGGGGCGAGCCGTGGCCGTCGCCCACGGTGTAGGCGACGTAGAACATGCTGGCCGTCGGCTTGCCGTCGTCGTCACGCAGGGTGAGCGTGCCCGCCGTGGCGGTGTAGGCGATCGGACGCCCGCCGATCACACCCTGGTGGTGGGTGACGCTCTTGACCTCATTGATGGGCGCCAAAGCGATCTCGGCGTCGGTCAGGGCGCGGCAGCCGGCTCGCTCGACGCGCGCTTCGCCACGCTCGCAGGCGGCGTCCGGATGGGTGGCGTCGGCTGGTTTCGGATGGTCCGGCTCCGCCGGCGCAGCGGGCGCCCGGGCGCCGGCGCTCTTCGCCGGGGTCATGGAGGCGTCGGGGCCGCTCGTCTGCGCCCACGCGGGGGCCGAAAAAGCCAGAGCACAGACGAATGTCAGCAGGCCAGCACGCACCTTGGGACCCCCCGGTATGATGAAAGCACGAAGACCGTAGAATTGCCGGTCGGCCGCTTCAAGGCCGGCAAGCCCTTCAATTTCCTGCCAAGCTAGGTTTTCTTCACACCCCCGCCGGGCTATGGGTTCGCCCCCCATTTTCACGAGACGGCCATGACCGGAATCATCGACATCCTCGCGCGCGAAATCCTCGACAGCCGAGGCAATCCCACGGTCGAGGTGGACGTGACCCTGGAAGATGGCTCCTTCGGCCGCGCGGCGGTCCCCTCGGGCGCCTCCACCGGCGCGCATGAGGCGGTCGAGCGGCGCGACGGCGACGCCAAGCGCTACGGCGGCAAGGGGGTCCTGGGCGCGGTGGGCGCGGTCAATGGCGAGATCTTCGACGCGCTGGCCGGGTCGGATGCCGAGGATCAGCGTCGGATCGATTCCCTGCTCATCGATCTCGACGGCACGGCCAACAAGAGCCGACTGGGGGCCAACGCCATCCTGGGCGTCAGCCTGGCGGTGGCCAAGGCGGCGGCCGACTCCTCCGCGCTGCCGCTCTACAAATATATCGGCGGCGTCGGGGCTCACATCCTGCCGACGCCGATGATGAACATCATCAATGGCGGCGCCCACGCGGACAACGCCATCGACATCCAGGAATTCATGGTCATGCCCACCGGCGCGGCCAGCTTCTCCGACGCCCTGCGCATGGGTTCGGAGATCTTTCACGCCCTGAAGAAGGCGCTGGTCGATGCCGGTCACAACACCAATGTCGGCGACGAGGGCGGCTTCGCGCCCCAGCTGGCCACGGCGGAAGAGGCGCTGGCCTTCATCGTCAAGGCGGGCGCCGCCGCCGGCTATCGGGCCGGCGACGATTTCCATCTGGCCCTCGATCCGGCGGCCAGCGAGTTCTTCCGCGACGGCCGCTATCACCTGGCCGGGGAGGGCAAGGTGCTCGATCAGGCCGGGCTGGTGGACCATTTCGCCAATCTGGTCGGCAAGTTCCCGATCTGCTCGATCGAGGACGGCTGCGCCGAGGACGACCTCGACGGCTGGGCGCTGATGACGCGCGAGCTGGGCGGCAAGATCCAGCTGGTTGGCGACGATGTCTTCGTCACCAATCCGGCGCGCCTGGCCATGGGCATCGAGCGCGGCCTGGCCAACGCCATCCTGATCAAGGTCAATCAGATCGGCACGCTCAGCGAAACGCTGGAAGCCGTGGAGATGGCCCGCAACGCCGCCTACGGCCAGGTGATGAGCCATCGCTCCGGCGAGACCGAGGACGCCACCATCGCCGATCTGGCGGTGGCCACGGGCTGCGGTCAGATCAAGACCGGTTCGCTCTCCAGATCTGACCGCCTGGCCAAATACAACCAGCTCCTGCGCATCGAGGAGCAGCTCGGCGATCAGGCCGTCTATGCGGGCCGCAAGGCGATCAAGCGCCTGGGGTGAGTGGCGAACCCCCGACCGGGCTCAAGGTGTCGAGCCGGCGCGGTCCTTGCCTACCGTAATCGGAGTTTCAGAATCGCGCGACGGCGCCCGAACCCCGCCGCGCGCGCATTGCGGCGCCCAGGCCCCCAATGCCGACGAGCATCATCATCCAGGTGGCGGGCTCGGGCGTGCCGGTAAAACCGGACGACGAGCCCAGGAACAGGTTAGGTCCCCAGTAACCGTCTTCGCTCCCAAGATCCAAGTATCCGGACCCGGTCAGGAAGTCAGGCGAGCCGGTTGCTTCCCATCTTGAATATTGGCCTGACGTATTCAGGAGGGATATGGACGAGTCGACGGTAAACCCTGGATCATCCCACGTGTAGTCATCAGAGTTACTCACACCGGCAACCTCGTAGGAGTCGCCCGCTATCAGAGTAATTGGCGCAATCGTAACGTAGCGAAAATGCCCGTCGATCGCGTAGGTGTTGGTTACATTGGTCGACGCGAGCAATGTTCCAGTGGTCAGGCACGCAGTGTCGGCGCACTGATATAACGCCACGGGATTTCCGTCGACATTGCCCGTCGTGGGGTCGGCGTAATACCCCAGGCCCGACACCGTCACGGTGGAGTTTACGGTGAACGCCGCCGCGAAATCCCAGGTCCCGTCAGTATAGCTGTTGCCCGGGCTCGTGAACTCCCAGGCTGCCCCCGCCAACGCCGCCGAGGCCGCGACCACCGACGTCGTCGCCGCCAAAGCTCCTAGAAGTAGATTGCGAAATTTCATGCCGTTCCCCTGTTGCGCGGATGCGCGCGCAAAATGAATCTGGCCGGAGACTCTGGTTGTCACTCTAAGCAGCACTGACGCACGCATGCCCACTTGGGCTAACACCACCCAGCGCGATTGGCGTTCTGGGAGGGACGTTTCAACATCGTCTTTTTAGACTTGTGTCTGGATTGTGTCAATCATATTCGCTCTATTTCGGAAGCGTCCCATCATGGTCTTCGCGTTCGGCGACGTTCACAATTTGGGCAGGCATATGCGGTTGCCCAAGGTGAGGGGCGTCCGCCAGGGCCGAGCTGAAATGGCGCGCGGGTTGATGGCTATCTTCCGACCGAGGTTCCGATTGACATCGTGGGTTATGGGTGTAATTTCACTTGTATTACAACGGTAAGATCGCCATGCGCATCACGGCCGCCGAGAGTCAGATCATGGAGGCCCTGTGGCGGGCCGGGCCGCTGACGCCTGACGAGATCGTCGCCGACGTTGGCGGCGCCCAGAACTGGGGCGCGGCGACGGTGAAGACCCTGATCACCCGGCTGCTGAAGAAGAAGGCGATGGCTTCGGAGCGTGAGGGCGGCCGCACCCGATATCGGCCGTTGGTCTCGCGCGAGGAATTCCTGCAAACCGAGAGCCAGAGCTTTCTTGACCGCCTCTTCGACGGTCAGCTCGCCCCGCTCGTGGCCCACTACGCCAGGCACAGGCCGCTCTCCGCCGAAGAGGTCGAACGGCTCAAGCAGCTTATCCGTGAGCTCGAAGGCGATGAATGACCTCGCCGCCGCTCTGCTGCGCTCGAACCTGGCGGCGTCAGCGACGATTCTCGCGATGCTCGCGCTGCGCCCGGCCGTCCGGCGCTGGTTCGGCGCCGAGACCGCCTACGGGCTGTGGGCCGCGCCGCCAACAGCCGCGCTCGCGATCCTGATTCCCGGTCGGCTGGCGGAAGAGGGAGCCAAGGTGAGCCCCGGTCTGGATCTCGGTCCGCAAGCCGGCGTCGCGCTGTTGGCGGCTTGGCTGGCGGGCCTCGTGGCCGCCGCCGTCCTCCTTGCGCTCGGGCAGGCGGCCTTCCTGCGGGCGCTGAAGACGGGGAGGGCGGGGCCGGCGGTGGTCGGAGTCATCTGCCCGCGTATCGTCATGCCGCGCGGCGACGGGCTTTACACCCGGGAGGAGCGCGCCGTCATCCGCGCCCATGAACAGGAGCATATCGAGCGCGGCGACCCCCGCGCCCAGGCCGTGATGGCGCTCTTCCAATGCCTCTTCTGGTTCAATCCGCTCGTCCACCTCGCGGCGCATCTGACCAGGCTCGACCAGGAGTTGGCGTGCGACGCGGCGGTCGTGCGACGCCGCCCCGCGGTTAGCGCGCTCTACGCCCGGACCCTGCTGAAGACCCAACTGGCCGCAACGCCCTTGCCGTTCGGGTGCTACTGGCCGGCGCGCGGCCGTCACCCCCTGGAGACTCGCGTCTCGCTCCTTCGCTGGGCGGGGCGCACGCGTGGGTCGCCTGGATGACCCAGCCGCCGATCCCGCAGTCTCTCTCCTTTGCCGGAGGCGGCTCCGAGCCGGTGATACTCGTCTACCTGTCCCGTGGCGAGACAGCCTCGCGGGAGACCGATCGGAGCTCGCGGTGATGCGGGTGGGTCCGGTCGCGACCGGGCTCGGAAGGGACCTCGCCAGAGACTTCAATGGCCGCTCGCGGGAAGTCGCCCTGGCGGGCGCGGTCTTGCTCGCGCTCGCGGGCGTCATCGGCATCGCCCAGGATGTGATGCAACACCGGGCGGAAGGCGTCGCCGACTACAAGGCCTGGACGGTCGCGGGACCGCGCTGCCCGCCACTGCCAAAATTCCTCGGCGCCCCGGACGCTCACCCGCTCCAGATCACCACGTTCGGCCATGCGAGGTTCGCCCGGGAACACGGCGCCACCCTATGCAGCGACATCGCTACGAACGGCGGTCGCGGCCTTGGCCAATTTCCGATTTGTCAGTTCGACCACCCCGGCGTGATCGGCGTATCGACCCGGCGCGGTGTCTATTGGTTCTGGGCGGGTTTTCTGAGACCGGCGACGGTTTCGGTGGAGGGGGGCGTTCCTGTCTGCGTCATCGGCGCGAACCAAGACTTCGGCCACCGACTGATCTTCGATACGTCGGCGCCAAAAGGCCCCGTATTAGGCTTGCGTTAAAGCCGTCGCGCGATATCGAAGGTCTGTCTCCAGGGGCGCCGAGTCGGCCAATGCTCTCCCGTCTTCAGACCTACCTGCCCACGGCCGTCCTGGCCGGCCTGATCTTCTACTTCGCCTTCCATGCCCTGACCGGAGAGCGGGGCCTGCTGCTCACGCGTCAACGACGTGAGACCCTGGCCGCCAAGGAAGCCGAGCTCACCCAGCTTCGCGCCGAGCGCCGCGACCTTGAGATCCGCGCCCGCCTGCTGCGTGATGACGACCTGTCGGCCGATCTCCTCGAGGAGCGCGCGCACGTCCTGCTGGGCTTTGTCGATCCCAGGGATTATGTGATCCGCGTCACCCCCAACCAGGGCTGACCCGGCCTCTCGCCGGTCCCGGAACGTCGCTCGGAGTAGTTCATGACGCGCGCCCCGGCCAAATCCGCCGCCCGCAAGGGCGCGAACGGAAAGGCTGACCACGCCGACCTCCTCGAATTCTATCGCGACATGCTGCTCATTCGGCGCTTCGAGGAGCGCGCTGGACAGCTTTACGGCATGGGCCTGATCGGCGGCTTCTGCCACCTCTACATCGGCCAGGAGGCGATCGCCGTCGGCATGCAGGCCGCGCGTCGCCCAGGCGATCAGGTGATCACCGGCTATCGCGACCACGGCCACATGCTGGCCGCTGGCATGGATCCCAAGTCGGTGATGGCCGAGCTGACCGGCCGCGCTGCAGGCGTCTCGCATGGCAAGGGCGGCTCCATGCACATGTTCTCGGTCGAGCACGGCTTCTACGGCGGCCACGGCATCGTCGGCGCCCAGGTGAGCCTCGGCACCGGCCTGGCGCTGGCCAATCACTATCGCGACGATGGGGCGGTAGCCTTCGTCTATTTCGGCGACGGCGCCGCCAACCAGGGCCAGGTCTATGAAAGCTTCAACATGGCCTCGCTGTGGAAGCTGCCGGTCGTCTATGTGATCGAGAACAATCAGTACGCCATGGGCACCAGCGTCCAGCGATCATCATCCGACACCCACCTTTTCCACCGCGGATCCGGCTTCAATATTCCGGGTAAGGAAGTGGACGGCATGGACGTCTCGGCGGTGCTGGCCGCGGGACTGGAGGCGGCGGAGTTCGCCCGCACGGGCCACGGGCCGACGATCCTGGAGATGAAGACCTACCGCTATCGCGGCCATTCGATGAGCGATCCGGGAAAATACCGGACGCGGGAGGAGATCGACGAGGTGCGCAAGACGCGTGATCCGATCGACCACCTGAGGGAAAAACTCGAAGCCGCCGGCTTTACCGACGACGCCAAACTCAAAGCCATGGATTCCGAGGTCAAGGCGATCGTCGCCGACGCCGCCGAGTTCGCTCGAACGACCCCGGAGCCCGCGGCTGAAGAACTGTATACGGACATTTACGTCGGAGCCGCCGCGTGACCGACATCCTGATGCCCGCCTTGTCGCCCACCATGGAAGAGGGCGCGCTCGCCAAGTGGCTGATCAAGGCCGGCGACGAGGTCAAGAGCGGCGACGTCATCGCCGAGATCGAGACCGACAAGGCGACCATGGAGGTCGAGGCCGTCGACGAAGGCGTCGTCTCCGAGATCCTGGTTCCGGAAGGAACCGAAGGGGTCAAGGTCAACACCCCGATCGCCCGCCTGGCCGGCGGCGCCACCAAGGCCGAGCCCAAGGCTGAAGCCGAAGCTCCGACACCTGAGGCGAAAGCCGCGCCAACACCGAGCCCACAACCCAAGCCGGCGGCTGCCGAATTTGCCGATCCGGAGATTCCGGCCGGGGCCAAGATGGTGCGCACCACGGTCCGCGACGCCTTGCGTGACGCCATGGCCGAGGAGATGCGGCGTGACCCCAATGTGTTCCTGATGGGCGAGGAGGTGGCCGAGTACCAGGGCGCCTACAAGGTCAGCCGCGAACTGCTGCAGGAATTTGGCGCCAGGCGGGTCATCGACACCCCGATCACCGAGCACGGCTTCGCCGGCGTCGGCGTCGGCGCGGCCATGGTGGGCCTCAGACCCATCGTCGAGTTCATGACCTTCAACTTCGCCATGCAGGCCATCGACCAGATCATCAATTCGGCGGCCAAGACCCACTACATGTCTGGCGGCCAGATCACCTGCCCGGTGGTGTTTCGTGGTCCCAACGGCGCGGCCTCCCGCGTCGCCGCCCAGCATAGCCAGGACTATTCCAGCTGGTACGGCCAGGTCCCGGGCCTGAAGGTGGTCGCGCCCTATGACGCCGCCGACGCCAAGGGACTCTTGAAGTCAGCTATCCGCGATCCCAATCCGGTGGTCTTCCTCGAGCACGAGATGCTCTACGGTCACGAAGGCGAGGTGCCCGAGGGCGTCGACTGGCTGGTGCCCATCGGCAAGGCCAGGATTCGCCGGTCGGGCGACACGGTCACCGTCACCGCCCACGCCCGCATGGTCGGCCTGGCGCTGGAGGCCGCCGAAATTCTCGCGGGGGACGGGATCGAGGTCGAGGTGATCGATCTGCGTTCCTTGCGCCCGCTCGACCACGCCACGGTTGTGGAGAGCGTGAAGAAGACCAATCGCCTGGTCACGGTCGAAGAGGGTTGGGGCCCTTACGGCGTCGGGGCCGAGATCGCCGCGCGTGTGACGCAGGAGGCGTTCGACTACCTTGATGCGCCGCCGCTGCGGGTCTGTCAGGAAGACACGCCGCTGCCCTACGCCGCCAACCTGGAGGTCCTCAGCCTGCCGTCGGTGGACAGGATCGTGACCGCCATCAAAGAGGCCTGTTACCGGTGAGTGGTGAGGGGACTTGGCGCGCCGGCGGCTGCCACTGCGGGGCCGTCCGCTTCGAAGCGCTGCTGCCGGACACGGTGAAGGCCGAAACCTGCACCTGCTCCATGTGCCACAAGACCGGTTTCGTCCATATCGTGGTCCCCGAGAGCCGCTTTCGAACGGATGACGCTGTCCTGACCAGCTACCGTTTCAACACCGGCCTTGCCGAACACCTGTTCTGCCCGATCTGCGGCGTCAAAAGCTTCTATCGCCCGAGGTCAAATCCCGATGGCTGGTCGGTCAATGCGCGGTGCCTGGACGCTCCGGGCGAGGTGAAGCTGGACCTCTCCGTCTTCGACGGCGCCCACTGGGAAGACCACTGGCGAGTCCACGGCGCCGAATTCGCTCAAAGATCCAAGGAGACGACGTGACCGATGTCCTGATGCCGGCGCTTTCGCCGACCATGGAGGAAGGCTCGCTCGCCAAATGGCTGGTCAAGGTCGGCGACGAGGTCAAGGCCGGCGATGTGATCGCCGAGATCGAGACCGACAAGGCGACCATGGAGGTCGAAGCCGTCGACGAGGGCGTGGTCTCCGAGATCCTGGTTCCGGAAGGGACCGAGGGGGTCAAGATCAACACCCCGATCGCGCGCCTCGGCGGTGACGCGGCGGAGAAACCGGCGGCCGCGCCCGCTCCCAAGGCTGAGACCCCGCCCGCTGCTTCGGCGCCCGCCAAGCCAGCGGCTGTTCCGGCCGCCGAGCCCGCGCCTTCACCACAGCCGAAGGACGGCGAGCGTGTCCTGGCGTCGCCGTTGGCGCGGCGTCTGGCCGCGCAGCTCGGCGTCGACCTGGCGGGCGTGACGGGCTCCGGGCCGCACGGCCGCATCGTGCGTCGCGACGTCGAAGGGCTCTCGCCGACGCCCGCGACAGACGTTCGCGCCGAACCGACCCCCAAACCCACGCCGGTCGCCCAACCGCAGGCGCGACACGACGCCCCGACGTTGGAGCAGATGGGCGTCGCCCCGGGATCGTACGACCTCATCCCGCTAGACGGCATGAAGAAGACCATCGCCCGGCGGATGACGGACTCCTTCCGCGATGTGCCGCACTTCCCCCTGACGGTGGATATCGAGTTGGACGCCCTGCTGGCGGCCAGGGCCAAGATCAACGGCGCCCTCGCCAACGAAGCCCGGGTCAGCGTCAACGACATGGTGATCAAGGCCGCCGCCGCGGCCCTGATGCGGGTGCCGGCGGCCAACGCCAGCTACACGCCGGACGGGATCGCCATGCACCACCACGCTGACATCGCCATGGCGGTGGCCATCGACGGCGGTCTGATCACGCCGATCATCCGCGCCGCCGAAGGCAAGGGCGTGGCCCGCATCGCCGCCGAGACCAAAGACCTCGCCGAGCGCGCCCGTGGCCGCAAGTTGAAGCCCGAGGAATATCAGGGGGGCACCTTCTCGATCTCCAACCTTGGCATGTTCGGGATCAAATCCTTCGCCTCGATCATCAATCAGCCGCACGGCGCCATCCTGTCGGTCGGGGCCGGCGAGAAGCGGCCCGTGGTCAAGAATGGCGAGCTCGCCATAGCCACGGTGATGAGCGTCACCCTCACCTGCGATCATCGGGTCGTGGACGGCGCCGTCGGCGCGCGCTGGCTGGGAGCCTTCAAAGCCATGATCGAAGATCCGATCACCATGATCGTCTAGGGAATCGCCATGAACGCCTATGACTTCACTGCCGAGACCCTGGCGGGCGCGCCCGCGCCGCTCGCCGAATACGGGGGCAAGGTGCTGCTGATCGTCAACACCGCCAGCAAATGCGGCTTCACGCCCCAGTACAAAGGGCTGGAAGAGCTTCAGCGCAAGTTTGCCGACCGTGGCTTTTCGGTGCTGGGCTTTCCCTGCAATCAGTTCGGCGCGCAGGAACCGGGCGATGCGACCGAAATCGCCAACTTCTGCTCACTGACCTACGACGTCACCTTTCCGATGATGCGCAAGATCGACGTCAACGGCCCGGCCGTCCATCCGCTTTACGCCTGGCTTAAGGGGCAGAAGAAGGGTGCGCTCGGTACGGAAGGGATCAAGTGGAACTTCACCAAGTTCCTGATCGACCGTTCGGGCGCGGCAGTGGGTCGCTTCGCCCCGACAACCGAGCCCAGGGCGCTGGAAAGCGCGATCGAGGCCCTGCTCTGATGGCCGACAGCTTCGACCTGGTGGTGATCGGCGCCGGTCCCGGCGGCTACGTCACCGCTATCCGCGCCGCGCAGCTGGGTCTCAAGACCGCCATCGTGGAGCGCGAGGCCCTGGGCGGCGTCTGCCTCAACTGGGGCTGCATCCCGACCAAGGCCCTGCTCAAGTCGGCCGAGCTCTATGACACCCTCGGGCATCTGGGCGACTACGGCCTTGCGGCCGAGAACCGATCCTACGATTTCACCAAGGTGATCGAACGCTCGCGCAAGGTGGCCAAGCAGCTCTCGTCCGGCGTCGCCTTCCTGATGAAGAAGCATAAGATCGAGGTCGTCGATGGGACGGCCCGCCTGGAAAAGGGCGGCAAGGCGCCCACCGTGGTCGTAACCCTCAAGTCCGGCGGCGAGCGGCGGCTGGAAGCGGGATCGGTGATTCTCGCCACCGGCGCGCGGGCGCGGACCATTCCCGCCATCGGCTTGGTCCCGGATGGGGAGCGCATCTGGACCTATCGCGAGGCCCTGGTCCCCAGCGCGGCGCCGAAGTCCCTGGCGGTGGTCGGCTCCGGGGCCATCGGCATGGAGTTCGCCAGCTTCTACCGCGCCCTCGGCGCCGAGGTGACGGTGATCGAGGTTCTGCCACGCATCCTGCCGGTCGAGGATGAGGAGATTTCCCAGGCCGCCCAAAAGGCCTTCGAGAAGCGCGGGATCAAGTTCCGCGTCGGGGCCAAGGTCGCACGGCTGGCCAAATCGAAGAGCGGCGTCACCGTGGAGCTTGAGGCCGGCGGCAAGACCGAGAAGCTCGACGCCGAGATCGCCATCGTGGCTGTCGGCATCGACGGCAATGTCGAGAACCTGGGCCTCGAGGCCCTGGGCGTGAAGCTCGATCGCGGTCACGTGGCGGCCGACAGCCACGGCGCGACCAACGTGCCGGGGCTCTACGCCATCGGCGATGTCGCCGGGCCGCCCTGGCTGGCCCACAAGGCGAGCCATGAAGGCGTGCATTGCGTCGAGCACATCGCTGGACTGCCGGACAACGGATTGTCCTCGCCTGTCCCGGGCTGCACCTACACCACCCCGCAGATCGCCTCGGTGGGCCTCACCGAAGCCCAGGCCAAGGAGAAGGGCGTCGAGGTCAAGGTCGGCCGCTTTCCATTCCGCGTGAACGGCAAGGCCATCGCTGCCGGCGAGACCGAAGGACTGGTCAAGACGGTGTTCGACGCCAAGACCGGCGCGCTGCTTGGCGCCCATATGCTGGGCGGTGAGGTCACCGAAATGATCCAGGGGTTCGCCATCGCCATCACCTGCGAGGCCACCGAGGCCGAACTCATCGCCACCGTCTTCCCGCACCCGACTATGAGCGAAGCCATGCACGAGGCCACGCTCGACGCCTTCGGCCGCGTGCTGCACATCTGAGACTTGGGTTCGTCAGGCCCGCTCGGCCGCGACGATGCGCTGGATGGCGACATAGTCGGTCTTGCCCGAGCCCAGAACCGGCACTTCGAGCGTCTTGACGATCCGTCGGGGCACAGCCAGTTCGGGCGCCCCCTGAGCCTTGGCGTGAGCGATCAACGTCGAAGCCTCCGCATCCGGCTGGTCGGTGACCAGCACCAGACGCTCGCCCTTCTTGCCGTCGGGCAGGGAGATCACCGCATGACGTGAATCGGGCCACAGGCTGGCGGCGAGCCCCTCGGCGGCGGTGAGCGAGACCATCTCGCCGCCGATCTTGGCGAAGCGTTTCACACGACCGAGTATGGTGATCCAGTCGTCCGGACTCATCTCGACGACATCGCCGGTGTCGTGCCAGCCGTCGGGGGGCGGTTCCAGGACACCGTCCGCATTCAGATAGCCCGACATGACGTTCGGGCCGGCGACGAACAGGCGTCCGCCTCGTGGTATTCCGTCTACGGATTCAAGCCGCGTGCGCATGCCGGGGAGCAAGCCGCCGACGGTGCCGGGCCGGTTGTCCTCCGGCTTATTGACCGCGATCACCGGTGAGGCCTCGGTGGCGCCGTACCCCTCCAGCACCGGTATCGGGCCGAAGCGCTCGCGGATGAGGGTGTGTGTCTCGTCGCGCACCTTCTCGGCCCCGCAGACGATGAACTTCAGGCCGGCGAGCTCTCGGCCATCCGAGGCGCGGGCGTACTGATTGACGAAGGTGTCGGTGGCCAGAAGGACGCTGGCGCCGGTTTCCGCAATCAGGGCCGGGATCTGCTTGATGTGCAGGGGGCTCGGATATTGGAACGCCTTCATGCCGGTGAGGATCGGCAGCAGCACGCCGCCGGTGAGACCGAAGCAGTGGAAGACGGGCAGGGGGTTGAACATCACCCAGTCCGGGTCGAGGTCGATGTGGGCCGCGATCTGGGTGACGTTGGCCAGCAGATTGGCGTGGCTCAGCACCACCCCGCGCGGCGCGCCGAAGCTGCCAGAGGTGAAGAGGATGACGCCCGGATCGTCGGGCGCCGCCGGGGCCCTGGCCTGACGCGCCATCAGCGACGCGCCCAGCGCCAGCACGCGGTCGAGGCCGCCGATCTCCCGCCGCACGTCCTCCAGATAGGTGACGACGCAATGTTCCTCGAGCGCGTCGATCACATCGTGCAGCTTGCCCTGCTCGATAAAGCGGTGGGAGGTGAGCACGCGGGTGACCTTGGCCAGCCCCACGGCGGCGCGCAGGTTGCGCAGGCCGGCGGTGAAGTTGAGCATGGCCGGAATGCGGCCATAGGCATGCAGGGCGAAGAAGGTGACGGTCGCGGCCGAGCTCGACGGCAGCAGCACCCCGACATGCTCGCCGCGCCGGGTCATGGCCGCGAGCTTGCGCCCGAGCGCGAAGGCGGCGCGGATGAGGTCGGTGTAGGAGAGAGGGTTGCGCTCCTGGTCTTCCAGGATCGGCTTGCGGGCCCCGAACTGGCGCGCCGCGTCTAACAGGGCGTCGAACAGGTTCCTTCGCGCGAGTTTGGGATCGAATGCGCGCGCCATCGGCCTTCCTGTCCTGCCCCCGGCCCTCTGAGCCGGGACCTGCGCCAAGGCTACAGATCGGCGACACGCATGGAAAGGCGCAAGGCGCCGATGGGCGCTAACGGCGGTTGCGGCTTGATCCCGGAGCCCAGACCGACGATCTAGGGGCCATGGTTACGGTCCTCGAGCGCGCCGCTCGCCATCCCGAGAAGCAAAGCCGTCCCGACAGCCCCATGCTGCGCAAGCCGCCATGGCTGCGTGTGCGCGCGCCGGGTTCGGAGGGCTACAACGCCACGCGCCGGCTGGTGCGCGAGCACGGCCTCGCAACGGTGTGCGAAGAGGCGGCTTGCCCCAACATCGGCGAATGCTGGAGCGTCGGCCACGCCACCATGATGATTATGGGCGAGGTGTGCACGAGGGCCTGCGCTTTCTGCAATGTGGCGACCGGCAAGCCGTCGCCCCTCGATCCCACCGAACCGGAGCGGGTGGGCGCGGCGGTGGCGGCGATGGGCCTCTCGCACGTGGTCATCACCTCTGTGGATCGCGACGACCTGGCTGACGGAGGCGCCGCCCACTTCGCGGCCACGGTGGCGGCGATTCGCGCCGCGGCGCCCGCTACCACGGTGGAGATCCTGACCCCGGACTTCCTGCGCAAGCCTGTGGCGGCCGCGGAGTTGGCCATCGACGCGCGGCCCGACGTCTTCAACCACAATCTCGAGACGGTGCCCCGGCTCTACCTCTCCATCCGGCCCGGCGCGCGCTACTATCACTCCCTGCGGTTGCTCGAACGCGTCAAAGAGCGGGCGCCGGACCTCTTCACCAAGTCGGGCCTCATGGTCGGCCTGGGCGAGAGCAAGGAAGAGGTGATGCAGGTGATGGACGACATGCGCTCGGCCGGCGTCGACTTCATCACCATCGGCCAATACCTGCAGCCGACCCGCAAACATGCGCCTGTCGACCGCTTTGTGCCGCCCGAGGAGTTCGCCGCCCTGGAGACGATCGCCCGGGCCAAGGGCTTCCTGATGGTGTCGGCCAGTCCGTTCACGCGATCCTCGCACCACGCCGGCGAAGACTTCGCCCGTCTCAAAGCCGCCCGCGCCGCGGCCTGAGGCGTCGGCCTTGCATCATCGCCTGACGCGCGATCTGCCCTATACGGCCGAAGACCTCTTCGATCTGGTGGCCGACGTGGAATCCTATCCCAAGTTCGTCCGTTGGATCGTCGAGCTCCGGGCATGGAATCGGCGCGCTATGGCTGACGGCGTGTCGAGCCTCGACGCGGAAGCCAAGGTTCGTTTCGGACCTCTCAGCGAGCGTTTCTCCACGCGGGTGACCATGGACCGGCAGAGGCTGGCGGTCGACGTGGCGCTACTGTCCGGCCCATTCCATCGGCTGGAGAATCACTGGCGGTTCGAACCCCGACCCGGCGGCGCGCAGCTGGCCTTCGAGATCGACTTCGAATTCCGCTCGGCCTTGCTCGGGCGTCTGCTGGCGGCCAATTTCGAGCGCGCCGCGTCGACACTGGTGCGCTGCTTCGAGGTGAGGGCGGCGGAGCTCTACGGAGGGATGGAATGGAAACGGCCCACTGGCTCCTGAAGAGCGAGCCCGAAAAATACAGCTTCGCCGATCTGATCCGCGATGGCTCGACCGTCTGGGACGGCGTGCGCAACAACCAGGCGGCGCTCTATCTGAAGGCCATGAAGGTGGGCGAGCGAGCCCTGATCTATCACTCCCAGAGCGATAAGGCGGCGGTTGGCGTGGCGCGGATTACCCGAGAGGCGTTCATTGACCCCTCCGACCCGGCCGGACGCTTCGTGGCCGTGGAAATCGCGCCGGAAGCGGCCCTGAAGCGGCCGGTCACCCTGGCCGAATTGAAGGCGGAGCTTCCGGGCATGATCATGTTCCGCCAGTTCCGCCTGTCGGTGACGCCGGTCACCGCCGACGAGTGGCGGCGCATTCTGGAACTCGGCGGTTAGGCGGCTATTTCAGCCGCTCGTGCAGCATCTCGAGCGCCGTCTGGACGGCGGCGATCTGGATGTCCCATCGTTCGGTCAGGTCGAACTGCTCCATGCGGTGCCTGACCGACTGATTGGCGCGGCTGGTGGCAAAATGGACCGTGCCGACCGGCTTCAGCGGCGTGCCACCGTCGGGCCCGGCCACCCCCGTTATGGCGACCGAAACGTGGGCGTGCGAATGCTCCAGCGCCCCCTCAGCCATCATGCGCGCGATCGGCTCGGAGACAGCGCCCAGGTCGGCGATCAGGTCACCCGAGACGCCCAGCATCTCCTGCTTGGCGCGGTTGGAGTAGCTGACGAAACCCCGTTCAAACACGTCCGAGGCGCCGGGGATGGCGCAGAGCGCGCCGGCCACCAGACCGCCGGTGCAGCTCTCGGCGGTGACGATCCTGAGCGAGCGTTCGCGGGCGTCGTCGATCACCAGCCGCGCCAGGGTCTGGATCTCAAGCGAGAACATTCAGGCTGACCGCTCCGATGTCAGACTCCAGATCAGCGCCGCCACCCAGCCGATGAAGCTCCAGCCCAGGAACAGATTGAGCGCAAAGATGGCCAGGGTGTTTCGCTTGTGCCGGCCGATGGCGATCATCGTGGGGATGAAATAGATCGCCAGGCCCGAGAAACAGGCGATGGCGATGGCGATGACCGCCAGCGCGCCCAGGCCCGCGAACCAGGACCCATGCGCCGAGATGTCGGTGTTGTCAGCGTCCTGATTGGCCTCATCGGCGCCGTTCTGCGCCGCGACATTGAACGGCGCCTCGCCCACATCCGTCGGGACGGGGGCCGCGGCGGCGGACGCGGTCGGGGCGGCTGGAGCGGGCGAAGTCGGGAGCGCCGCTACAGGCGTCTCAGGCGCAGGGGCCGCCGACACGGGCGGGGACGAGGTCTCTGACGAGGACGACGAGTCGTCGGTGGAACTGGGGGCGGGCGAGCCTTCCCCGCTGCGCAGCCGCTGACAGGCGGCGGCCGTGCCCGGGTCGCTCGGATCGCCGTGATTGCACGCGTACTGGTCAGACTGGGTCTGATCCGTCTGGGCATGGACCGCGGTCGACAGGCTGAGCGCCGCCGCCAATGCCAGGAGTATCTTCATGATTTCGCGTCCCCACCGGATGGCGGCGGCTTAACCCTTGATCGCTTGACCGGCAACGGGGCGGCCAAGCCGAAGGTTGCGCGCCCTGACAGCTCAGTCCCCCTCCAACTCGCCAACGGCGACCTGAAGGTAGTTCGCCTCGCCGAGCGAGCGCAGCAGACCCAATTGGGTTTCGAGGAAGTCTATGTGGTCCTCGGTGTCGGACAGGATGTCGGTCAGGATCTCGCGGCTGACGAAATCCTTTTCCGCCTCACAGGTAGAAACGCCCGCCACCAGATCGCCTCGGCCGCGCGTTTCCAGGGCCAGGTCGGCCTCCAGCGCCTCGGTCACGGTCTCGCCGATGGAGAGTTTGCGAAGGTCCTGCAGGTTCGGCAGCCCTTCCAGGAACAGGATGCGCTTGATGAGCTTGTCGGCGTGACGCATCTCGCCGATAGACTCGTCATAGACCAGCTTGCCGAGGCGCTTGTAGCCCCAGTTCTCGAACATTCGGGCATGCAGGAAATATTGATTGACCGAGGTCAGTTCGTTGGTGAGCACGCCGTTGAGAAGCGAAATGATCCCCGCGCCGCCTTGCATGGCCGCCTCCTAGTCCGCGGCGACTCCCGCGGAGGCGTTCGCGCCCCCGATCATTCGCCGCATGTCGCAGACGCATTTGGCGCACCGGACGGCGGCGTGGCAATGGCGGAACACGTCGGCGGGGCGGCGAGCGCCCGCCCTCACCGCGGCGCGAACCTGACGTTCGCGAATGCCGTTGCAGTTGCAGACGTACACGGCGGGTTGAACTCCAGAGGGTGAGGTCTGGAGATGTATTTAGCGGTTGCTGGCGCTTTTGCAACTCATTTGCAACTAGCGGCCTTCAAAGCTCCACGGCGGTCACGGCCTGGGCGGCGATTCCTTCACGGCGGCCCGTGAAGCCAAGCCCCTCTGTGGTGGTGGCCTTGACGCTCACCTGCTCGACCGAAACCTGCAGGAGTTCGGCGATACGCGCGCGCATGGCCTCGCGATGCGGCTTGATCTTGGGCGCCTCGCAGACGAGCGTCACGTCGGCGTTGACGATGCGCCCGCCGCGAGCTGCGACGAGGCCGGCGGCGTGGCGGAGGAACACCGCCGAGTCCGCGCCTTTCCACTTCGGATCCGTCGGCGGGAAATGATCGCCGATGTCGCCCTCGCCGATGGCGCCCAGCAGAGCGTCGGTCAGGGCGTGCAGGCCTACGTCCGCGTCGGAATGGCCGGCCAGGGCGCGGCCATGCGCGATCCTGACGCCACAGAGCCAGACATGATCGCCGTCCGCGAAAGCATGGACGTCGAAACCCTGTCCGATGCGCGTCGCTCGCCGCGCGGCCGCAAGGGCCTCGGCCATTTCGAAATCCTCCGGATAGGTGAGTTTGAAGAGCCGCGCGTCGCCCGGCGTGGTGGCGACAGAGCGCCCAGCGTGTTCCAACACCTGGGCGTCATCGGTGGGAGCCTCGCCCGCCGGCCAGGCGGCGACACAGTCCATAAGGACGTTGAAGCAGAAGGCCTGAGGCGTCTGGGCGCGCATCAGGCCAGCGCGGTCCGCCGTCTCCAGCGCGCCCGCGTCGTCTCGTCGCTTCAGGGTGTCAACGGTGGGGAGGGCGGGAATCGCCCCGTCCGCGGCCTCCAAGGCCTTGAGCAGGACGTCGATCACATTCTGGGCCAGGAACGGCCGGGCTGCGTCGTGGATCAGCACCGCGGCGGGCTCGAACCGGGCCACGGCCGCCAGCCCGGCCCGCACCGAATCGAATCGCTCAGCGCCTCCCGGAACGGCGCTCCAGCGTTCAAGCCCGGCGAACGCCCGCGCGGCGGCGCCCTCATCGCCCTCGGGAATGACAACGGCGACATGCTTCGCACCCGCCTGCAGCAGGGCTTCCAGAGACCAGCGGGCGACGGGCTTGCCGGCGAGGTCGCGCCATTGTTTGGCTCCCCCCGCCCGCGCGCCCCGGCCGGCCGCGACGATGACGGCTGCGAACTCCATGCGCTCCCTTAACCGCCCAGCGCCTTCAGGGGGAGGGGCTTTGCATCTTTACGCCGCGCCGCAACATGCCTAAAAAGAAGGCGTGAACCATGAATATAATTTAGGCAGACCTATTGAAATCGGCGCCGTAAGCGTGCCCGGGCGGGTGTGGATCTCGCCCATGACCGGGGTTTCCGATCTTCCATACCGCGAGATCGCCGCGGCGCTCGGCGCCCCTTATGTCGCCACCGAAATGGTCGCTTGCGAACACTTCGCCAGCGGCCGCCCGGATGTTGTGCGCCGCGCCGCGGTGGGCGGGGGCCTGCCCCTCATGGTGGTCCAGCTTGTCGGCGCCGACCCAGCGTGGGTCGCCGCCGCCGCGAAGCTGGCGCGGCGCGCGGGGGCGCAGATTATCGACCTCAACTTCGGCTGTCCGGCCAAGGATGTCACCGGCGTCGCCTGCGGTTCGGCCCTCATGCGCGACCCGGCCCAGGCGGAGCGACTGATCGCCGCCGCCGTCGTGGCGCAGGACGCGCCGGTGACGGTAAAGATGAGGCTCGGCTGGGACGCCGCGACGATCACTGCGCCAGACCTGGCGAGACGCGCCGAGGCGGCCGGCGCCCGGGCGATCACAGTGCACGGGCGCACACGTCAGCAGTTCTACTCCGGGCTCGCCGATTGGCGCGCCATCGCCGCCGTGAAGGCTGCGGTGACCATCCCGGTGATCGTCAATGGCGACATCGTGGACGGTGACTCGGCGCGGCGCGCGCTGGAGGTCTCCGGCGCCGACGGGGTGATGATCGGCCGCGCCGCCATCGGCCGCCCCTGGATCGCCGACGAGATCGAGGCGGCGTTGGTGAGCCGGCCTTTTCGGGCGCCCGAGGGCGAGACGCTGGCGGCGATCGTCACCAAGCACTTCGAACGCAGCCTTGGGTTCTACGGCGACCGCGTCGGTCTGCGAACCTTCCGCAAGCATTTGGCGGCCTATGCGGAGGCCGCGCCCTGGCGCGCCGGCGGGGAGGCTCCCAGGGCGGCGCGCGCCCGCCTGTGCCGGCTGGAGACCCCGACCGAGGTCGTGGCCGCTATCGCGGATCTTTGGTCTCCTCAAAGACTCGCGGCATGACCATCAGCGTCTGCCTAACCGCCTTGGATGCGCTCAAGCTGGCGGCCTTCGACCTCGGCCCGGATCCAGCCCTGCTGCTCGATGAGCAGGGCGGGCTGCTGGCGGCCAACGAGGCGGCTGAGACGCTGTTCGGCCAAAGCCTGGCCCTGTTGGCCCGGGAGGGTCTCGTAGGCGGCCTTCCCACTGGCTCCCCGTTGCTCACCCTGGTCGCGCGTTGCTCACCTCACAGCGGCCTCGTCCGCGAACGTGGATTGCGCATCGACCTCTTCGGACACGCGTCCTTTGTGGCCGACGCCGCCGCCCTGAGGTTGGGTGACAATGTCCTGTTGCTCACCCTGTCTGTCGCTCACGCGATCCCGGCGTCCGAGCGGGCCGCTGAAGGTCTTCAGTCGGTGGTCGGCCTCGGCCGCATGTTGGCTCACGAGATCAAGAACCCCCTGGCGGGCATTCGCGGCGCGGCGCAGCTCCTCAAGTCGGGCCTCGTCGCCGCCGACATACCGCTGGCGGAACTGATCGTGGACGAGACCGAGCGCATTCGCCGGCTGGTTGACCGCATGGAGGCCTTCGCCGATGGCGCGGCGCCGATCCGCACACCGGTCAACATCCACCGCGTCCTCGATCGCGTGCGGGCCCTGACGGCCAATGGCGTGGCCGACGGCCTGACCATTCGCGAGGTGTACGATCCCTCCCTGCCGCCGGCCTTCGCGGAAGAGGATCAGCTGATTCAGGTGTTCCTCAATCTGATGAAGAACGCCGCCGAGGCCGCGCGGGCGCGCGGGGATGGGCGTGGTGAAATCACCATCTCCACCGCCTATCGGCACGGGGCCAGGGCTCGGAGCGAGGCCGGAATACCGGTCCAGGCCGCGCCCCTCGAGATCAAGGTGATCGATAACGGCCCGGGCGTGCCTGCCTCCATTCGCGACCACCTGTTCGAACCCTTCGTCACCACCAAGGACTTTGGCACAGGCCTCGGCCTGGCGCTGGTCGCCAAGCTCGTGGCCGGCCACGACGGCCTGGTCGATTTTGAATCCGCACCAGGCCGCACCGAGTTTCGAGTGCTCCTGCCCACCGCCCCGGCACGCATCCCCGAAGGAGTCCGATGAGCGCCAAGATCCTGATTGCGGACGACGATTCATCGATCCGTCTGGTGCTGTCGCAGGCGTTCGCCCGCCTGGGCTATGAGGTGCGGGCCACAGGCAATGCGGCGACCTTGTTGAAATGGGTGTCGGAGGGCGAAGGCGATCTTGTCGTCACCGACGTCATCATGCCGGACGAGAACGTGTTCAACGTCATGCCGCAGATCCGCAAGCAGCGCCCCAAGCTGCCGGTGATCGTGATGAGCGCCCAGAACACGCTCCTGACCGCCGTCAACGCCGCCGAGTTCGGCGTCTATGACTACGTGCCCAAGCCGTTCGATCTCGACGACATCGTCGCCGTGGCCAAGCGCGCGCTGGCCAAGCCCGCCAGCGGCGAAGCCGCCAAGGCTCAGGCGCGAGCCGTCCGCGACGAACGCCTGCCGCTCATCGGCCGCTCGGCCCCGATGCAGGAGGTCTACCGCGTGTTGGCGCGCCTGGTGGGCGCGGATCTCACCGTGCTGATCCAGGGCGAATCCGGTGTGGGCAAGACCCTGGCGGCGCGGGCCCTGCACGATCTTGGCAGGCGCCGTGAGGGGCGCTTCGTGGCGGTCAACCTGGGCGCCGCGCCGCGCGAGCGGATCGACGCCGAGCTGTTCGGCGCGGGCGAGGGGGCCCCCGGGAAGCTCGCCGAGGCCGACGGAGGCACGCTGCTGCTCGACGAGATCAGCGATATGCCGCTGGACTCACAGATTCGGCTGCTGCGTGTCTTCGATGGCGTCGAACCGGCGATCAATCCCAAGACTGGACGCAAATGCGACGTGCGCGTGATCGCCGCCACCAATCGCGACCTGCGCGGCCTGGTGGCTCAAGGCCTCTTTCGGGAGGATCTCTATTTCCGCCTGAACGTGGCGCAGATCCGCATGCCGCCGCTGCGAGAGCATGTCGAGGACATTCCGGAGCTGGCGCGCGCCTTCCTGCTGCGGGCCACGCGCGAAGGTCTGCCGGCCAAGACGATCGATGCCGACGCCCTTGAGCGGCTCAAGCTTCATGACTGGCCAGGCAATGTTCGCGAGCTCGAAAACCTCATTCGCCGCATCTGCGCGCTCCATGCCGACGAAACTATCAATGCGCGTATCATCGAGCGCGAACTGGTCAGCCACGTCCCTCCAACGCCCATGGAAGGGCCGGTCACCCTCGCCTCCCTGGTGGAGCGGCACCTGATGTCCCTGTTCGCGGGCGAGCCTGACGGCCTGCCGCCGCCAGGCCTCTACGATCGGGTCCTGGCGGAGGTCGAGCGGCCGCTCTTCCAACTCACCCTGGCGGCGACTCGAGGCAACCAGGTGCGCGCCGCCGAGGTTTTGGGGCTCAATCGCAACACCTTGCGCAAGCGGATCAACGACCTCGGGATCGCACGCGGCAGGAGCTGACGTACTTCAGCCACTCACCTGTTGAATTTCAGGCACAGTCCGCTTTAGACTCCCCGCCGTGTCGAGTGAGACGACTTCGAACCAGGCGCCGCTGAGCGGCTTGCTCGCGTCACGCACGCTGTTGGGCGGATGCTACGCGGCGGCGGTGGCCTTGACCGGCCTCGCCGTGTTCCTCGGCGCCTCGCCGACCCTGACTGGTCCGCTCGGCCCTGCGAGCCCGGTGGTCATGAGCTTGCTGGCTCTTGGACTCGCCAGCCTTGTCCCGCCGGCCGCGAGCCTGGTCTGGCGAATGGTGAGTCTGCTGCGCGCGCGCTCACGCGACGCCGGCGCCCGGCTGCACCTGCGGTTCGTCTTCCTTTTCGCCCTGGCCGCCGTGGCCCCGGCCGTAATCGTCGCGCTCTTCTTCGGCGTGCTGGTGACGCGCGGGATCGACAACTGGTTCAACGCCCGCGTGCAGACCGTGGTCGAGAACTCGGCCACAGTCGCCAGAAGCTACCTCGGCGAACAACAACGCTCGATCGGTGTGCGCATGGGCAACATGGCGCAGGCGCTCAATGCGGCGGCGCCGGCCTTGGCCGATTCGCCGGTCGCCTATTCCCGCTTCTTCCGCGATCTGACCGAAGACGGCGGCTTCGCGGCCGCCTATCTGATCGATCGCGACGGCCGCGTCCTGGCCAGAACCGAGAGTCAGGGCGGTCCCGTCTTTCTCGATCCGCCCCCCACGGCATTCCGGGTTGCGGATAGCGGCGATGTGGAGATGGTGCCCTTCGAAACGGCGGACCTCTTTCGAGCCCTCTACCGCCTTCGCGGCTATCCCGACGCCTATCTTTATGTGGTCAGGCCCGTGGATCCCGGAATCTTCCGCCACCTTCGCCTGACAGAGGGCTCTCTGGGCGCCTATCGGCAAGCCGCGGCCAGCCGGTCGCGCATCCGCGAGGCCTTCGCCCTCTCCTATATCGAGACGGTTTTGCTGGTCCTCGTGGGGGCAGTGTGGCTGGCCATGGAAGCCGCCGGCGGGATCGCCGAACCGGTGGCCAGGCTGGTGCAGGCCGCCGGCAAGGTGGCGGCTGGAGACCTCTCCGCACGCGTGGCCATCGGCCGCGAGCCCGAAGAGATCGCGACGCTGTCCCGCGCGTTCAACCGCATGACGCGCGATCTGGAGCAACAGCGACAGGACCTGCGCACCGCGCACGAGGACGCCGAGTCACGACGCCAATTCACGGAAGCCGTGTTGCTCGGCGTCAGCGCCGGCGTGATCGGGCTCGACGCCGAGGGACGGATTTCGGCGGTCAACCGCCAAGCCGACGAGTTGCTCGATCTGGAGCCGGGGCAAGGCGACGGGCGGCGCATGACGGAGGTGGCCCCCGAATTCGACGGAGTGGTTTCGCTGGCGCTTGGGGGCGACGGTGAGGCGGAGGAAGATGTGGATGTGACCCGCCATGGGGAGACGCGCCGTCTGCGCGTGCGCGCCAGCCATAACGCGCAGGGGCTGGTGCTCACCTTCGACGATATCACGCGTCTGGTGACCGCCCAGCGCAACGCCGCCTGGCGGGATGTCGCCAGGCGAATCGCGCACGAGATCAAGAATCCGCTCACGCCGATCCAGCTCTCGGCTGAACGCCTTCAGCGCAAGTATCGAAGCGAGATCACCAGCGACGTGGAGACCTTCGACCGCTGCACCGACACGATTGTGCGGCAGGTGGGCGACATCGGCCGGATGGTCGACGAGTTCTCGGCCTTCGCCCGGATGCCGGCGCCGGTCTTCGCGGCGAACGACCCGGCGGAGTTGCTCCGGGAGGCGGCCTTCGCCCAGCGCGTCGCCGATCCCGAGGTGACGGTGGACCTCGTCGATCCCCCGCGCGGACTAACCCTGATGTGCGACGGGCGCATCGTCGGTCAGGCGCTCACCAATGTGCTCAAGAACGCCGGCGAGGCGATCGCGGCCCGCCGGGCGTCCGAGCCGGAACTCAGTGGCCGAATATCGGCCGCGCTGGTGGCCACCGCGACGCGGATCGATTTCGTCATCGAGGACAACGGCGTCGGTCTTCCGGCGAGGGATCGGGACCGTCTCGCGGAGCCCTATGTCACCACCCGGGCCAAGGGAACGGGCCTCGGCTTGGCGATCGTCAAACGTATCCTGGAGGACCACGGCGGCGAACTGTTGCTCGGCGACGCCGCGCAGACGCCGGGCGCGCGCGTTTTGTTGTCATTTCCCGCCGTGCGGTCGGCCAGCGTAGCGGGCTTAGTTGAAGATCAGAAGGTGAAAGCATGACCGGTGATGTGCTCGTCGTCGACGACGAGGCCGACATCCGCGAACTGGTGGCGGCTATTCTGCAGGACGACGGCTATCAGGTCCGCACCGCCAAGGATTCCGAAAGCGCCCTGGGTGCGATCCGCGCCCGCAAGCCGTCCCTCGTCGTGCTCGACATCTGGATGACTGGCGGTGGCATGGATGGGCTCGAACTGCTCGACGTGGTCAAGAGTCTCGATCCGGAACTGCCGGTGATCATGATCTCGGGGCACGGCAACATCGAGATGGCGGTCAGCGCCATCAAGCGCGGGGCCTATGATTTCCTGGAAAAACCGTTCAAATCCGACCGCCTGCTTCTGTTGGCCGATCGCGCCCTCGAGTCCGCCAACCTGAAGCGGGAAAACCGGCGGCTGCGTAGCCAGGCGATCGTGCCGGACGGCATGCTGGGTTCGTCCCAGCCCGCGCAGCAGCTGCGTCAGATGATCGCCAAGGTGGCGCCCGCGAACAGTCGTGTGCTGATTTCCGGGCCGGCGGGCGCCGGCAAGGAGACGGCCGCGCGCCTGATCCACGCCGCCAGCCCTCGAGCGCGGGGCGAGTTCGTGGCCATAAGCGCCGCCGGCATGACGCCTGGCAGCCTGGATCTGGAATTCTTTGGCGAGGAAGGCGAGGGCGGGGGCCCCCGCAAGATCGGTGTGTTCGAGCGCGCCCACGGCGGTACGCTCTACATCGACGACGTGGCCGACATGCCCCGCGAGACCCAGAGCCGCCTATTGCGGGTCCTGGTAGAGCAGCGCTTTCGCAGGGTCGGCGGCGACACCGACGTTCAGGTGGATGTGCGCGTGGTGTCCTCCACCTCCAGGGACCTGCGCGAAGAAATCGCGGCCGGGCGCCTGCGCGAGGACCTCTTCCACCGCCTCAACGTCGTCCCCCTGCGCGTGCCGGGCCTCGCCGAACGGCGCGAGGATATTCCGGATCTGATCGACTACTACCTCGACCGCCTCAGCACGGCGTCCGGCCTGCCGCGCCGTCGCCTGGCGGACGACGCCTATGCGACGCTGCAGGTGCAGTCGTGGCCCGGCAATGTCCGGCAGCTGCGCAATGTCGTCGAACGCATCCTCATCCTCGCCGCCGGCGGCCCGGCCGATCCGATTACCGCCGAGATGCTGCCGCCGGACGCCAGCGCCGCACCCGCGGCGGGCGGCCTCGCCGCCGAACGGATCATCGCCCTGCCCCTGCGCGAGGCCAGGGAGTTGTTCGAGAAGGAGTATCTCAACGCCCAGATCGTGCGCTTCGGCGGCAACATCTCGCGCACGGCCGGCTTCATCGGCATGGAGCGTTCGGCGCTGCACCGTAAGCTGAAGTCTCTCGGTTTTGGCCGCGGCGAGGAGGAGGTCTGATGTCGCGCGTCGCCTACGTCAACGGCCGTTTCACGCCGCACGCGGACGCAGCGGTGCACATTGAGGACCGCGGCTATCAGTTCGGAGATGCGGTCTATGAGGTCTGGGCCGTGGCGAACGGCCAGCTCTGTGACGCCGAGGGGCATTTTGCACGGCTTACCCGCAGCCTCGGTGAATTGCGCATCGCCGAGCCGATGAGCCGCAAGGCGCTGGAGATCGTTCTCAAGGAGACGCTGCGCCGCAACCGCGTCGACAACGGCCTTATCTACCTTCAGATCTCCCGCGGCGTCGCTCGCCGCGACCACCCCTTCCCCGATCCGCCGCCGCCGCCCAGCGTGGTCGTCACGGCCAAACGCATCGACCCCGGCGCCGGCGAGGCCAAGGCCGACAAGGGTGTCGCGGTGATCACGGTTCCGGAGAACCGCTGGGGTCGTTGCGATATCAAGACAGTGAATCTCTTGCCCAATGTGCTGGCCAAACAGGCGGCCAAGGAGGCCGGCGCCTACGAGGCCTGGTTCGTGGACGAACTGGGCTTCGTCACCGAAGGTTCGTCCACCAACGCCTGGATCGTCGACGGCGAGGGGACTCTGCGCACTCGCGATATCCAGGCAAACATCCTGCGCGGCGTGACCAGGGCCGCGGTCCTGCGCGTCGCCGCCGAAGCCGGCCTCAAGCTGGCCGAGGGGCCTTTCACGCTCGAAGACGCCGTGGGCGCGCGAGAGGCCTTCATAACCGGCGCCAGCACCCAGGTGACGCCCGTCATCCGTATCAACGGACGATTTGTGGCCGGCGGAAAGGTCGGACCGGTGGCGAAAAGGCTTCGTCAACTCTATATCGCCGAAGCGTGTAGCGACGTCGTGTGATTGGCGTCGGCGCGTAGGATCCATGCGGCTCCCGGGCCGCCAATCAAAGACAACGGAAGGGGCGTCAACCCATGCCGACCGAAAAGAAACAAAACCTTCAAGACACCTTCTTAAATGCTGTCCGCAAGTCCAAGACTCCGCTCACGATTTTCCTTGTGAACGGCGTCAAGCTTCAGGGCGTCGTGAGTTGGTTCGACAGCTTCTGCGTGCTGCTGCGCCGCGATGGCCAGGCCCAACTGGTCTACAAGCACGCCATCTCGACTATCATGCCCGCCCAACCCGTGCAGCTCTACGAGCCGCCGGCGGATGATGACGAAGAAGAGGATTGAGCGCCGCTGAGCCAATCCATCCGGATCGGGTCACGCTTGTGATCCATCCCGACCGGCGTCGCGCGGACGCCGGTCGCGATCCGGCGGCGCGCGTGGAGGAGGCCGTCGGCCTGGCGGCCGCGCTCGATCTGGAGGTCGTCGACGCTCTGATCGCGCCGGTTCGGACAGTCCGTCCGGCGAGTCTCTTCGGTCTGGGTAAGGTGGATGAGATCGGCGAGCTCTGCCGCGCCGCCGACGTGGCGGTGGTCATCGTCGACGATGCACTCACCCCCATCCAGCAGCGCAACCTGGAGCGCGCCTGGAACGTCAAGGTCATCGACCGGACGGGCCTGATCCTTGAGATATTTGCCCGCCGCGCCCGCACCGCGGAGGGACGCCTGCAGGTCGAGCTGGCCCGGCTCGACTATGAGCGATCACGCCTGGTGCGGACCTGGACCCACCTGGAGCGCCAGCGCGGCGGCTTCGGCTTCCTCGGCGGCCCGGGCGAAACCCAGATCGAGGCCGACCGGCGCCTCATCCTCGAACGAATCACCCGCCTCAAGGCGGAACTGACCGACGTGCGCCGCACGCGCGGCCTGGCTCGCCGGGCGCGGCGGCGTGTGCCCTATCCGGCCGTCGCCCTGGTCGGCTACACCAACGCAGGCAAGTCAACGCTGTTCAATCGGCTGACCGGGGCCAAGGTGCTGGCCAAGTCCGCGCTCTTCGCCACCCTCGATCCGACGCTGCGGCGTCTGCCGCTCCCGGACGGACGGCCGGCGATCCTTTCCGACACCGTGGGGTTCATCTCCGACCTGCCGCACGAGCTGGTCGAAGCGTTCCGCGCCACCCTGGACGAGGTGCGCGAGGCCGACATTATCCTGCACGTGCGCGATATCTCCGGGGCCCATGCGGAAGCCGAAGCTGAGGATGTCGGCAAGGTTCTGGAGGAATTGGACCTGGGGCCAGACTCCGGCCGCCGCATGGTCGAGGTGTGGAACAAGATCGATGCGCTGGACGATGAAGCGCGGGCCGGAATCGCCGCCCGGGCGCGTCGGGCCGGCGCCGTCGCCGTATCGGCGCTGACCGGCGACGGAATCGACGAACTGCTGACCCGGATCGCCGGCCTCGTCGACGACGGACCCGAGATCACCTTCCATCTGGCCGCCTCGGATGGAGAAGCCCTGGCCTGGCTCTACCGTCACGGCCGGGTGAGTTCGCGCGAAGAAACGGAGGAGGGGGCTCTGGTCCGCGCCAAGCTCGATCCCCAAGCGCTAGGACAATTTCAACGCATGCGACCGCAGGCCGAGCTTCGAGCGGCGGCGGAGTAGCTCAGCCGGGGGAGCTCGCCCGCTCGGCGGCCTTGGCGGCGTCCCACAGGGCGTCCATCTCGGCGAGGTCGGACTGTTCGGGCGTGCGCCCGGTCTCCGCCAGCCGCTTCTCAATGAAGCCGAAGCGGCGCACGAACTTGGCATTGGTGGCCCGAAGCGCGTCCTCCGGGTCGACTTCCAGCGCGCGGGCGATGTTGGCGCACACGAACAGCACGTCGCCGAGCTCGGCCCGTACCTTGGCCACGTCGCCGCTCTCGAGCTCGGCTTCAAGCTCGGCCACCTCCTCGTGGAGCTTGGCGACGATCTCCGCTGTCGTCGGCCAGACGAAGCCGACGCGCGCGGCGCGGGCCGAGAGCTTCACCGCCCGGGTCAGCGCCGGCAGGGTCGGGGCCACGGCGTCCAGCCAGCCCGCCCCCTTGGCCTGGCGCTCGGCCGCCTTGGCCGCCTCCCAGGCCTGGGTCTGCTCGGCGGCGTTGCGCACGACCGCATCGCCGAAGACGTGCGGATGGCGGCGGATCATCTTGGCCGCGATGGCGCTGGCGACGTCGTCGAAGTCGAAGGCGCCGGCCTCCTCGGCCATGCGCGCATGGAACACCACCTGCAGAAGAAGGTCGCCCAGCTCCTCCTCCAGGTCCTTCATGTCGCCGCGCTCTATGGCGTCGGCCACCTCATAGGCTTCCTCGACCGTATACGGGACGATGGTGGCGAAGGTCTGCTCCAGATCCCAGGCGCAACCATGCTCGGGGTCGCGCAGCGCCGCCATCACCGCCACCAGGCGCGCCATGGGCTGGATGTCGTCCGGCGGGGTTTGGCTCACTCCGAGTGTCAGGCCGTTTCCGCAAGGCGATCGCGCGCGGACATCAGGCGCCATCCCTCCGGCTGCAGGATTTCCAGGGGCGAGAACCGCGCCTTGTAGTCCATTTTTTGGCTGCCGCGCACCCAATAGCCCAAGTAGAGATAGGGCAACCGGAGGCGGCGCGTCTCCAGAAGATGATCAAAAATAATGAACGATCCCGGGCTGTTACGCGCAAATTCCTGATCGTAAAAACTGTACACTAGGGATAGCCCGTCGGCGAGCAGATCGACCAGGGCGCAGGCGGCGAGGTGACCTGGACCGCCATCGGCGGAGGAGGTCCTATACTCGACCATATGCGTGCGCACGGCTGTGTCCTCGACCATGGCCACATAGTCGGGCCAGGTCATTTCAGCCATGCCGCCGCCCCTGTGACGGGCGCCGAGATAGCCGCGGAGCAGGTCGAACTGCTCACGGGTGGCTTCGGCTTCGACCACATGGCGGGTCAGCTGGGCGTTGCGGGCCAGCACCCGGCGCTCGGATCTCGAAAAAACATAGTCATTGACCGGCAGGCGCGCCGAGACGCAGGCGGCGCAATGCTCACACGCCGGACGATAGGCGATATTTTGCGAGCGACGGAATCCGCCCTGGGTGAGCGTGTCGTTCACGCTCGCCCCGTCCAGCATCGGCAGATGCGCGAAGACCTTGCGTTCCTCCCGGCCCGGCAGATAGGGGCACGGCGATGGCGCGGTCAGGAAAAAGCGCAGCTGGCGGGTTGGGAAATGTTGGGTCACAGAACCAAATCGCCGTCGAGTCGCCCCCCACTGGCTAAGGATTAGGGGGTAGGCTGGGCCGACGCGCAAGACGGCGCCGAACGAAATGTGGAGACATTTTGTCAGCGGCCCAAATCTACAATTCGCCTTCCCGACCTAAGACAAGGAATCTTTGATGAAAATCGCTTTCGTTGGCCTCGGCGTCATGGGCGGGCCGATGGCGGGACACTTGGTCGCAGCCGGCCACGAGGTGGTCGGATTCAACCGATCCGCCGACAAGGCGCGCACTTGGGCCGAGACATACGGCGCGCGCACGGGCGAAACCCTCGCCGAAGCGGCCCACGGACGCGAACTCGTGGCCCTATGCGTAGGCGCCGATCACGATGTGCGCGAGGTCATGGCCGCCATCCTCCCCGTCCTGGAGCCAGGAGCGATCATCGTCGACCACACCACCACCTCAGCCTTGGTGGCGCGCGAGATGGCGGCGGCGGCGGAGGCCCGCGGCTGCGCCTTCCTTGATGCGCCGGTGTCGGGCGGTCAGGCTGGCGCCGAGAAGGGGCAGCTCTCGGTCATGGTTGGCGGGGATTTTGCCGCCGTCGCCAAGGTCGAGCCCGTCATGCGCGCCTACGCCAAGGCGGTGCGCCATATGGGCGGCCCGGGCGCTGGCCAGTTGACCAAGATGGTCAATCAGATCTGCATCGCCGGCGTTGTCCAGGGCCTGGCCGAGGCGGTCAGCTTCGCCGAACGCGCCGGCCTCGATCCGGATCTCGTCTATCAGGCGGTCTCGCAAGGCGCGGCCCAGTCCTGGCAGATGGACAACCGCTGGGCGACCATGGCGCGCGGCGAGTTCGAGTTTGGCTTCGCGGTCGACTGGATGCGCAAGGACCTGGGGTTGGTCCTCGCCGAGGCCCGCGCCAACGGCGCCCGCCTGGAGGTCACCGCGCTGGTCGACCAGTTCTACGCCGAGGTGCAGGCCATGGGTGGTCGCCGCTGGGACACTTCCAGCCTCGCGTCTCGGCTTCAGCCCCGGAAAGCCTGATCGAAAAGGGCTGAGCGCCAGCCCTACTTCTCGGGAGCGCCAGGTTCGTCACGGTTTTGTCGGGGCGCCGCTGTAAAGCTGGCGCGCGGCGTGGCATGGAAGCGCGCCAAGCCGGGAGACGATCGACAAAATGAAGTGCGCGCTGATCGCCGTTCTCCTCGCCGCCGCCCTGCCGGCCATCGCCGGCCCTTCCGGTCTTTCGGTCAAGCAGAGGATATCCGGACCGGACGGCCATCGGGACTACGCCAGCTTCGACCCGGCGCGACGGCGGGTCTATGTGGCCCAAGGCGACAGCGTGCTGATGATCGAGGCCGACACCGGCAAGGTCTCGCCCGACTTCGCCAAGGGCTCGCACCTGCACGCCATCGTGCCCGTGCCGGGGATCGACCGCATCGTCACCACCAACAGCGGCGACCATACCGTGAAGGTGATCGACGCGAAGACCGGCGCTCTGCTGGCCTCGATCCCGGGGCCGGACGACGCCGACTCCGCGGTCTACGACCCTGGCTCGGGCCACGTGGTGGTCATCGGCGGCGATGACGGCGAGGTGCAACTGATCGATCCCAAGGCGATGAAGGCGGTGGGCGACATCAAGGTCGGCGGCAAGCTCGAGTTTCCCGCCGCCGACGGCAAGGGCAAGCTCTTCGTCAATGCCGAGGACACCAATGAGATCGTGGTCGTGGATCTAAATGCCGGCAAGGTGACGGCCCGCTACGCCATGCCGGGGTGCCAGCGGCCGACAGGGCTGGCGTTGGTGGCCGGCGACCGGCTGGTGTCGTCCTGCAACGGCGTCGCCGAGATCCTGAACGCGGCGGACGGCAGGGTGATCGCCTCCCTGCCCATCGGCGCTGGGCCGGACGCGGTGATCTATGACGCCCGGCGCGAACTGGCGCTCATTCCATCCGGCCGGGCGGCCACGCTGGCGGTGATTGCGCTCACTGGCCCCAAGGCCAATCAGGTGATCGACACCGTGCCGACCCAGGCCGGCGCGCGAACCGGCGCGGTCGATCCCAAGACCGGCCGCGTCTACCTGCCCACCATGCGCTACGCGCCGCCAGCCCAGGCCGGTGGCCGGCCGACACCCGTGCCAGGCACCTTCGAGGTGCTGGTGTTGGATCGCTGAAGCCTTGGCGAAAGCCCTCGCCATCGCCGAACTCGACGCCGGCCAGATCGAGGCCGCCGTCACCCTGTGGCAGGCGTGCGGCCTCACCCGGCCGTGGAATGACGCCCACGCCGACGCCCGCCGGGCCTTGGCCGGGCCAGCCTCGACGATCCTGGCCGGCTGCCTGGATAGCCGGCTGGCGGCCACGGCCATGGTGGGCGCCGATGGCCACCGGGCCTGGGTCTACTACCTTGCGGTCGCCCCTGACTTGGCGCGGCGTGGCGTGGGCTCCGCTATGATGCGGGCGGCCGAGGCCTGGGCGGGCGCCCGCGGGATCCCCAAGCTGGAGCTGATGGTTCGTGACGGCAATGACGCCGCGGCGGCCTTCTACACGGCGCTTGGCTACGCTCGCGAACCGGTGAGTGTCTATTCCGTGCGACTGGAGGACGAACGCGCGTGAAGAGCCTGCTGGCGATCTTTCTCGGCCTCGGATGGTTGCTGGCCCCGCCCTCGGCGGGCGCGGCCAACCCCAACGCCCTGTGGCATGTGGTTCACGACCTGTGCGTGGTCGACATGAGGGTGAGCGGCCTGCCGGCCCCGTGCCTGATGGTCGACCGCCGTCACGGCTGGGCGGCGTTGAAGGATCTTCGGGGCAAGACCCAGGTTTTGCTTATTCCTACAAGGCGGGTGACCGGCATCGAAAGCCCGAAACTGCTCGAGCCGGGCGGGCCGAACTACTGGCGGGCGGCGTGGGACGCGCGGCGGTTCTTCGAAAAGCGCGCCGGGCGCGAGGTCCCGCGCGACGATGTCGGCCTGGCGGTCAATTCGATGTTCGGCCGCAGCCAGGACCAGCTGCACATCCACATCGACTGCGTTCGCCCTGACGTGATCGCGGCCCTGGCGGCGCACGCGGACGAGATCGGAAGTGAATGGGCCCCGCTCGAAGTCCCCCTGGCCGGCAAGCGCTATCGCGCCCGGCGCCTGGAGGGCTCGGATCTGGACGGCCGCGACCCGTTCAAACTGCTGGCCGCAGAGAACCCCGGTGTGCGGGCCGACATGGGTCGCCAGACCCTGGCCGTGATCGGGGCGACGTTCGCTGGTGGCCGACCCGGATTCATCCTGCTGACGGCGACTGGAAACACGGCGGAGAATCCCGACGGCGCCAGCGAGGCCCTGCTCGACCATGAGTGCGGGGTGTTGGCGCCTTCCGCTTGACGGAAGTCGAGGGTCACAGCCCCTGCAAGTTGGCGGCGTGGGCGCGGAGGTGTTCGGGGCCGCCGAAGATCTGGCGATCGACGCCGAGGCGCTTGAACCAATAGTGCAGGCCCAGCAGATCGGTGAAGCCTACGCCGCCGTGAACCTCCGTGGCCGTGCGGGCGACGAAGCGGCCGACCTCGGCGAGATGGGCCTTGGCGTGGGCGGCGACCAAAGGCGCCTCGGCCGGGATCGTGTCGAAGGCGTAGGCGGCGTACCAGACCAGGGCGCGGCAGGGCTCGAGCTCGGCGGCCATCTCGGCGCAGAGGTGCTTCACGGCCTGGAAGGACCCGATCGGGCGGCCGAACTGGCACCGCTCCTGGGCGTAGGCGACAGCCTTGTCCAGCATGGCCTGGGCGACGCCCAGCATATCGGCGGCGAGGATGATGAAGGCGGCGTCGCGCAGGCGGTCTAGGGCGCCTTGGCCCGCGAGCGGCTCGGCCGGTGCGTTTTCGAAGCGGACCTCGGCGAAACGGCGGGTGGCGTCGATGGTGGCCAGTGGTGTGACATGGACCTCTTTCGCCTCAACGAGATGCAGACCGCCGGAGCGGTCCGCGACGAGGAGGATATCGGCGCCCGAAGCGTCGAGGGCGAACATCGACCCGCCGGTTAGGCGCCCACCCTTGACCGTGACGCCGGGGGCGTCACGTGCGCCGGCCAGGGCCTCGTGGAGGATCGCCCCCGCTACGATCTCGCCCCCGGCCAGCCTGGGCAGCCAGGCGCTCTTCTGGGTCGGCGATCCCGCGGCGGCGAGGGCCAGCGGGGCGAGCACGGCCGAGCCTAGGAAGGGGGCAGGGGCGACGTGGGCGCCGAGGATCTCGGCGGCCAGAGCCGCATCGAGCAAGCCAAGGCCGAGGCCGCCATGCTCCTCGGCGACCAGGAGCCCCGGCAGGCCGAGTTCGGTCAAAGCTGTCCAGACATCGCGCGCCACCGGCTCGCCGCCCTCGGCGAAGGCGCGCACGCGGGCGAGGGGGCTCGCGCGGCCCAGCACGCCGGCGACGGAGGCCTGCATCAGGCGCTGATCGGCGGAAAGGGCGAAATCCACTAGGGCGCCGCCTTGGTTTCGCGCGGCAGGCCGAGGCCGCGTTCGGCGATGATGTTCTTCTGAATCTGGGCGGTGCCGCCGCCGATGATCAGGCCGAGGTCGAACATGTAGCGCCACTGCCAGGCGCCCTGGGCGCGCAGATGGGGGCCGTCGCCATAGAGCACGCCAGCCTCGCCGAGGGCGTCGATGGCTAGGGCGGCGATCTGGTGATTGAGCTCGCAGCCCTGCAGCTTGACGATGAGGGCGGCGAGGCCCGGGCTCTCGCCGGCGATCTGGCTGGTGAGGACGCGCAGGCCGTTGAACTTCATGCTGAGCACCCGCGCCTGCAGGGTCATCAGGCGGTCGCGCAGGATCGGGTTGTCGTTCAGACGGGCGCCGTCCAGGGTCTCGGACTTCATCAGTTCGACCAGCTCGCCGAACCGCGCTTCGGTGGCGTTGGGATCGCCCAGCATACCGCGCTCGTGGCGCAGGGTGGCGTTGGCGACCCGCCAGCCTTCGCCGCGCTGACCGACGATCTGGGTCTTGGGCACGCGCACGTCGGTAAAGAACACCTCGTTGAACTCGGCCCGGCCGGTCATGGTGGTCAGGGGTCGGACCTCAATGCCCGGGGTCTTCATGGAGAAGATCAGGTAGCTGATGCCAGCGTGCTTGGGCGCATCGGCCTCAGTGCGCACCAGACAAAAGATCATGTCGGCCTGGGCCGCCGTGGAGGTCCAGATCTTCTGGCCGTTGATGACGAAGTCATCGCCGTCCTCGTGGGCTCTGGTGGCGAGCGAAGCGAGATCGGAGCCCGACCCCGGTTCGGAATAGCCCTGGCACCAGACCACCTCGCCGCGCAGGGTGGGAGCGATCCACTGCTGCTTCTGGGCCTCGGTCCCTAGTTCCAGCAGGGTGGGGACCAGCATGGATATGCCCTGGCCGGCGAGACCCGTGGGCGCGCGGACGGCGGCGAACGCCTCGGCGATGATACGGCTTTTGAGGATATCCGGCTCGGCGCCGAAGCCGCCGTAGGCGTGGGGAATGGTGCGGGCGGCGTAGCCGTGCTCGATCAGCAGGGCCTGCCAAGCCAGAACCTTGGACCGGTCGGCGCCCGAGGGAAAGCGCCCGCGATGGGCGGCGAGGAAGGCGCGCACCTCGTCGCGGAAGGCTTGGTATTCGGGGCCATAGGCGAGGTCCATGCGCCCACCCTAGGACGAGCTATTTCGCGAGACTAGGCTGACGCGAGGGCAGGGGGGTAGGGTCGGTAACTCTCTTCCCCAGGGAGTTGAGGAGACGCCATGACCGATATTCGTGTGCCTGACGATGTGGCGGCCACGGTGATCACGCCCAAGGCCTATGCTGAGGACGCGCCGGTGCACGAGGCGTTCCGCTGGCTGCGGGCCAACAACCCGCTGGGCGTGGCCGAGGTGGAGGGCTTCGCGCCGTTCTGGCTGGTCACCAAGCACGCCGACATCCTGGAGATCAGCCGGCAAAACGCCCTGTTCCACAACGGCGATATGGCCGCCACTCTGACCAGTATCGAGGCCGACGCCAAGGTGCGCGAAATGACCGGCGGAAGCCCGCATCTGGTGCGCTCGCTGGTGCAGATGGACGCGCCGGACCACCCGAAATACCGCGTCCTGACCCAGTCCTGGTTCCTGCCCCAGAACATCCGCGGCTTGGAGACGCGCATCCGCCAGATCGCGCGCGAGCATGTGGATCGGATGGCCGCGCTCGGCGGGACCTGCGACTTCGTCGGCGATGTCGCCCTGACCTTCCCGCTGCGGGTGATCATGGAGATTCTGGGCGTGCCGGAAGCCGACATGCCGCGCATGTTGAAGCTGACGCAGGAGTTGTTCGGCGCCACCGACCCCGAGCTCAACCGCTCACACGAGGACACCATGGCCAAGCCGCGGGAGGACCTGGGCGACATCCAGGCGACGCTGGCCGACTTCTTCATGTATTTCAAAGCCATCACTGACGCGCGCAAGGCCGAGCCGACCGCCGACCTGGCCACAGTCATCGCCAACGGCCAGATCGATGGCGCGCCGATCAACGACTTCGAGGCCATGTGCTACTACGTCATCGTCGCCACCGCCGGCCACGACACCACCTCCTCGTCGACGGCGGGCGCGCTGTGGGGGATGTGCCAATATCCCGAGGCCTTCGCCAGGGTGAAGGCCGATCCGGCGCTGATCCCCGGCCTTGTGGACGAGTCGATTCGCTGGACGACACCGGTGAAGCACTTCATGCGCTCGGCGACCGAGGATACGGAGCTGCGCGGCCGCAAGATCGCCAAGGGCGACTGGCTGATGCTCTGCTATCCCTCCGGCAACCGCGACGAGGAGGTGTTCGAGGATCCCGACGTCTTCCGTCCCGAGCGCAGTCCCAACCGGCACTTGGCCTTCGGCTATGGCGCGCACCTGTGCCTAGGCCAGCACCTTGCCAAGATGGAGATGCGCATCCTGTGGGAGGAGCTGCTGCCGCGCCTGAAATCGGTGGAGTTCAACGGAACGCCGACCCGTGCCGCGGCCAGCTTCGTCGGCGGTCCCAAGCGGCTGCCGGTCCGCTACGAAATGGCGTGAGTCAGCCCGTGGCGGCATAGATCATCACGCCGGCGGCGACGGCGAGGTTGAGACTGTCGGCGCGGCCGCGCATGGGGATCTTGACGTTGACGTCGCAAGCGGCGGCCAGCTCCGCCGTCAGGCCGGCTTGCTCATTGCCGAGGAGAATGACGCTCGGCGCGCCGAGCGCGGCGGCGCGGAAATCGGTGGTCGCCGTAAGCAGCGTGCCGACGACTTGGCCGGTCCAGCGAGCGCGCCAGGCCAGGAACTCGGCCACGCTCGCCCGGGCGACGGCGACGGCGAAGATCGAGCCCATGGTGGCGCGCACGGCCTCCACCGAATAGGGATCGCAGGTGTCGCCGATGAGGATGACTCCGGCGCAGCCGGCTGCGTCGGCTGTGCGCAGGATGGTGCCCAGATTGCCCGGGTCGCGCACCTCCTCCAACGCGACCAGCACGCCGTCGGGTTTGAGCTCGACGAGGTGCGTGAAGCGCTGCTCGAAGACGCCCAGCACCGTCTGCGGATTCTCACGGCGGGAGATCTTGGCGAGGATGGCGGGCGTGACCTCGACGGTCTCGCCCGCCAGGGCGGCGGCGCGCGCCAGCGCCGGGTGGCCGGCGGCCTGGGCGGCGTGCATCAATATGGCCGGGCGGAAGCCGAGATCGACGGCCTCGGTGACGATCTTCAAGCCCTCGGCGAGGAAGAGGCCGCTCTCCTCGCGCGCCTTGCGCAGGTGCAGGGCGCGGACGGCCTTGACCGTATCGTTGTTGAGCGAGGTGACGACCTTCACGGCGCGCTCCAGCGAGCGAAAAAGGAGAGGCCGGCGGCGCGCCCGCCGCCTTGCTCGGCCAGGGTCAGTTCCCCCCAGTCGATGATCCCCTCCCGGCCGGCCAGGGCGCCGGCGGTCAGGTGGGCGAGCGCCAGGCCGGTGAGGCGTTCGGAATAGCCGTTCAGGATCAGGAACGAGGCTTCGTCCGAGAGCAGGGCGGCGCAGCTGGCCATCAGCTCGGGCAGGTCGTCATAGAGCCGCCAGGTTTCGCCGGCCGGACCGCGCCCGAACTTGGGCGGGTCGAGGATGATGGCGTCATAGTGCGCGCCGCGGCGCAGCTCGCGCGCCACCCATTTGCGGGCGTCCTCGCAGATCCAGCGCACGGGGGCCTCGGCAAGACCGGAAAGGACGGCGTTGTCGCGCGCCCAGCCGACCGCGCGCTTGGAGGCGTCGACGTGGGTCACGCTCGCGCCCGCCGCCGCCGCGACCAGGCTGGCGACGCCGGTGTAACCGAACAGGTTGAGCACCTTGAGCCCCGGCCGCGCGGCTAGGCGCGCTGCGATCCATTCCCAGTTGGCCGCGTGCTCGGGGAAGACGGCGAGGTGACGGAAGGCGGTGAAACGGGCGTGGAACTTGACCTCGCGCCAGGCCATGGGCCAGGCCTCGGCCGCCGGGCCGGCGAAGCGCCAGCGGCCGGCCTCATCCTCGTCCGAGGGCTCGAAGACGGCGAAGGCGTCGCGCCAAGCGGTTTCCGCCAGGCGGGGAGCCCACAGGCACTGAGGTTCGGGCCGCACGACGAGATGGGGCCCGTAGCGCTCGAGCTTGCGGCCGCCGCCGCTGTCGACGAGGGCGTGGTCAGCCCAGGGCTGGGCGACAAGCGCGACCGGGGCGGAGGCGAGACGGGGCAGGGGACTCATTGACCGAGGCTTATCAGGCGCGCGGGGCTGGCGGGAAGGTTCGCAACACCCGCCCTTGCCCCGGGCGGTCGATTCTCGTTAAGTGCGGGATAGATTTTTCTAACTGAAGGGCTGCTCGTGAGCGCCATTCTCAACGAACCACGGCGCTCGGCGCGCAAGGCCAAGGGCGACGGCCATCTGCGCCGGGCTGAGATCCTGGAAGCGGCGGAGCGCATCTTCGTCGCCCACGGCTATGAAGCGGCCACCATCCGCAAGATCGCCGATGAAGTGGGCGTCTCGTCGACCGCGCTCTACATGCACTTCCGCGACAAGGACCAGATCCTGCTGGAGATCTGCACCGGGGCGATGGAGGAGTTGCTCGAGGGCAACCGCCAGATCTCGTCCATGCCGATCGATCCGGTCGCCCGCGTGCGCATGATCCTCGAAGGCTATATGAATTTCGCCTTCGCCCATCCCAACGCCTATCGCCTAGTGTTCAATTCGAGCCCGGGCGTGGATTCGGTTCGCCGCGAACACGCCGCCAAGCAGTTGGGCGCCGAATGCATTGAGCGCTTCGCCTCGGTGATCCGCGAGGTGGCCGCCCAGGGCCGGCTGCGCATCGGCGATCCCGAAGCCGCCCATCAGATCCTGTGGTCGGCCTGCCATGGCCTGGTGACCCTGATGATCACCAAGCCCGATTTTGAATGGAGGCCGGCCGACGAGCTGAAGGGGCTGTTGCTGGACAGCCTGCTCCACGGCATCGTCACAGACTAAGACGAGATGCGTCCGCTCGCCGCCTGGGCGGGCGCCGCCTGGCTGATGGCGTCCGGCGCGGCGGCCGGGCCCCGGGTTCTCTCCCTCGATCAGTGTGCGGATCAGTACGTGCTGGCCCTGGCGCCTCGCGCCGACATCGTCGGCCTGTCCACCCGCGCGCTCAACTATGATTCCTATCTGAAAGCGCAGGCGAGAGGCCTGCCGCAACGGCGGACGACGGCGGAGTCGGCGCTGGCGGCGGCGCCGAATGTGGTGGTGCGCTACTGGGGTGGAGACGCACGGCTGGTCGCCGACCTGGAGCGCCGCGGAGTCCGTGTGCTGACTATCGACGACGCCGTGGATTTCCCGGGCGTGCGGGCCGACATCCGCAAGGTGGCGGCGGGGCTCGGCGAGCACGCCGCGGGCGAGCGTCTGATCGCCGGCATGGACGCCAAGCTGGCGGCGGCGGCCGGAGCCGGCCGCGGCCGCGGGATCTATTACCTGACCTCCGGCGGCGACACCCTGGGGTCCGGGACCCTGATCGACGCCATGATCGCCGCCGCCGGCTTCGCCAATCTGGCGCCGCACGCGGGCTATGGCGTTATCTCGCTCGAACGTCTGTTGCTCGATCCCCCGGCGCTGTTCGTGCTCGGCTTCTTCGACGACACCCTGGACGCCAATGAACGCTGGAGCGTGGGCCGTGAGGCGGCGCTCCGCCGGCTTGTCGCCCGCCGGGCGAGCGTATCGCTACCGAGCGCGGTCCTCGGCTGCCCGGCCTGGTTCGTCGCCAATGGGACGGCCAGCCTGGCGGTCTGGGCGCGAGCACATCCGCGATGAGATTGCTCGTCCTCCTGGCGCTGGCCCTCCTCGCCAGCCTGGCCCTGGCGGTCGGCTTCGGCGAGACCGGGCTCACGGCGGCGCAATATGGCCAGGCCTTCGCCAAGGCCGGCTCGGCGCCGGCGGAGATCCTGTGGAGTCTGCGCCTGCCCCGCGCCTGCGCGGCGGCGCTGGTGGGGGCGCAACTGGGCCTGGCCGGCGCGGTGATGCAGGGGTTGCTGCGCAATCCCCTGGCCGATCCGGGCGTGCTCGGTGTCTCGGCCTTCGCCGCCCTGGGCGCGGCGGGGGTGATCGCCGCCGGCTTGGCCGGGGCGCCGGGGGCGGTGGAGCTGGCGGCCATGGTGGGCGCGCTTGGCGCGGGCACGGTTGTAGCCCTCCTCGCCGCCCGCCTTCGCGAGCCCGAAACCCTGATCCTCTTCGGCGTGGCCCTGTCGGCCCTGGGCGGCGCGGCCACGGCCCTGGTGTTCAATCTCTCGCCCTCGCCGATCACCACCAGCCAGGTGATGAACTGGCTCCTGGGTTCGGCGGCCGGTCGGGGCTGGGGCGATATCGCCGCCGCCGCGGTCCCGAGCCTGATCGGCGTCGGCCTGGCCGCCTGGTCGGCGCGCGGCCTTTCCATGCTGACCTTGGGCGAGGAGACCGCCGCCCTTTCCGGCCTGCCGATGGCCAGACTCCGCGCCGCGGCCGTCGCCGGAGCGGCGCTCCTGACCGGCGCGGCGGTGGCCCTGGTCGGCGTGGTCGGCTTCGTCGGCCTGGCCGCCCCGCACCTGGTGCGTGGATCGGTGTCGGACGATCCGGCCCGCACCCTGGCCCCCTCGGCCCTGGCCGGGGCGGTCCTGCTGGTCCTGGCAGATCTGGCCGGGCGGATGATCCCGACCTCGGAGGAGTTGAAGTTGGGCGTGGTCACCGCGCTCTTCGGCGCGCCGCTGTTCGCCCTGTTGGCCTGGCGCGCGTCCCGGAGCTGGCGGGCGTGAGCCCGGCGCTAGAGCTGAGCGGGGCGGGCGTGACGCTCGGCGGCCGCGCGGTGCTCTCCGACGTCAGCCTGGCCGTCGGGGCCGGCGAGGTGGTGGGCGTTGTCGGCGCCAATGGCGCGGGCAAGACCACCCTGCTGCGCGCGGCCCTGGGCCTGGCCAAGCTGTCGGCGGGTTCGGCGCAACTTTCGGGGCGGGAGGTCGGCGGCCTCACGGAGATCGAGCGCGCGGGCCTCGCCGGCTATCTGCCGCAGGAGCGCCGCGCGGCCTGGAACATGCCGGCCTGGCGCATCGCCGCCCTGGGCGCGCCGCACCGCCCGCCCGCCGAGGCCCATCGCCGGGCGCTGGCGGCCCTGGCGGACATGGGCGTCGCCGACCTCGCCGAACGCGGCGTGCGCGACATGTCCGGCGGCGAGCGGGCCAAGGTGCTGATCGCCCGCCTGATCGTCACCGGCGCGCCGCTGCTCGTCGCTGACGAGCCGGCTGCCGGCCTCGATCCCGGCGCGGCGTTGACGGTGATGGAGGCGCTGAAGGCGCGCGCGTGGGCGGGTGCGGCGGTGGTCGCCACCCTGCATGACCTGACCCTGGCCGCGCGCGACTGCGACCGCGTGGCGGTGATGAGCGCCGGCCGGCTCGTGGCGCTGGGCCCGCCGCTGGAGGCGCTGTCGCCGACCGTCCTGGCCGAGGCCTTCGATCTCGACGGCGACTGGGTGGTCACGCCGACCGGACCGGTCCTGGCCGCGCGAAGGTTAGCTCACGGATAGCCGTAGGCGCCACGCTTGAGGTCGCTTTCCAGGGTCAGCGGGGCCACGCCGCCGTGCAGGCGGGCGCGATAGACCTGGGTCGCCTCGAGCACCCGCATGACATAGTCGCGCGTCTCCGAGAACGGGATGCATTCGATATAGTTGAGCGGATCGCTGCTCCCGCCGCGCGGGTCGCCGCAGGCCGCGGTCCACTGGTTCGGCCGCCCGGGCCCGGCATTGTAGGCCGCCGTGGCCATGACGTAGGAGCCGCTGAACTCGCCGACCAGCTGGCCGAGATAGGCCGAGCCCAGGCGCATATTGTACTGCGGATCGTCGAGTTCGTAGGACGAAAACCCCATGCCCAGCTTGCGGGCGAGGCCCTCGGCCGTGCCCGGCATCAGCTGCATCATGCCGCGCGCGCCGGCGCCGGACCGGGCGGAGGGATCGAAGCTGCTCTCCTGGCGCGTGATGCCCAGCACCAGGGCGGGTTCCGGTCCGTCGAAGGCGGCGGGCACGGTGGTGAGCGGATAGCCGCGCTCGGGCATGATGAAGCCGTGCTTGGCGGCGTTACGCACCACGCGCATCCCCGTCGCCGGGTCGCTGTAGGTGCGGGTGAGGTCGATCAGCTGGGCCTCGTCGGCAGCCGTGGGCAGGATGTCGGCGAGCTCGGCGGCGAACACCTTGAATTCGTCACGGGCGCCGATGCCGGCCAGATAGCGCAGGGCCTTGACCGGCCCCAGGGCCTCGAAGGCCGCCCGCTCGGCCGAGCCGATCTCCGGATCGCGGCCGAGGGTCAGGGTCCGCTGGCCGGCGCGCTGAGCGGCGAGCTGGCCATAGAAGGTGGTGATATGAACCGCGGCCTGGCCGTAGAAGAGCTGGGCGTTGACCGGATCGCCCTCGGCGTCGGCCGCGCGCCCGCGCCAGTAGTAGGCGCGGCTCTGGGTCAGCGGCGAGCCGCCGGCGTCGGCCACGGCGGCGAAGTTGGTGTCGGCCAGGCGCGGGTCGTGCAGGCGGGTGAGGGCCAGCCAGCCGGCCAGGAAATGGGCCTCGGCCGCGTTCGGGCCGGCGGTGAGACCGGAGTGGGCGGCGACAGCATAGGCGCCGTTGGCGTCGCCTTCCTTGAGCGCGTCGATGGCCAGCACGCCGTGCTTCCACAGGTGCTCGGCGGCGGCCTGGTCGGGCATGACCAGCGGCAATCCGAGCGCGTACTGGCGGGCGGCGACGTCCATACCGCCGGCCTCGAGACGCAACACCCGCTCATAGGCGATACCGGGCGCACTCTGCAGAGCGGGGGGCAGGGCGGCGACGAGGCTCTCTGCGTTCGTATCCCCGCGCCGCAACGCCATGCGGGCCTGGGCCAGGGCCTGTTGGTCCGGGGTCAGATAGCGCAGCAGGTCCATGGCCTGGGCGTCGTGCGCGCCATAGAGCAACAGGTCCACGCGGGCGGCATGGTCGTCGGGCGTCAGGACCGCGCTGAAGCTGGCCAGGATGGCGTTCTGCGCCGTCTGGTCGAAGATCAGTGTGCGCCAGGCCTCGCGGACAATGGCCGCCGCCTCGGCCGGTCGGCCGCTGGCGTTGAGGGCCAAGGCCAGCGCCTGGGCGCCTGGGCCGGTGCGCGGCTTGGCCCCGCCGAACCAGGCGATGACCTGCGATGGCGGCAGGCCGGAATTGGGCAGCAGCGCCTCGGCCGCGTCCTGTCGCTTCGGCTCCCGAGGCCAGCCGGCCAGCTGGCGGCGGGCGGCGTCGGCCTCGGTGAAGGTCACTTCGGTCGGGGCGCCATCGATCAGCGCCCAGAGCGCGATCTGGCGCGCGGTGGGATCGTAGATCTGGCCCATGGCCGCGCGCACGCGCAGGCCGTCGCCCTGTTTGCCGGCGGCCAGGGCGGCCATCACGTTCTGGGCGTCGCCCGAGGGCATGGGCGTGTTCGGGGGCAGGGAGGAATAGGGCACGGGCGCGCCGGGGGCGGTGACCACCGAAGGCGCGCCATAGGGAGTCTGGGCATAGGGCGCCGGAGTATAGGGTGTCTGGGTATAGGGCTGGGCGCCGGCCACGCCGCTCGCCACGACCGCGCTGGCCGCCAAGATCAGCACGCGGCGCGATGGCCTCGCCAATATCCCTCTCCTCGATGACCGCCGGACCGGGGAATGTCTGGTTTGATTCGCGCCCGCCCGGCGCATAATGTTCCACCTCATGCCAACCACAGTCGCGATCAGTCGCGGCGTAAAGACGACATTTCGCCCCACATGCCGGAAATTGCCTTCAAGGGCGCCTTCACCGCCCTCGTGACGCCCTTTCGCGGCGGCGGGGTGGATGAGACCGCTTTCGCCGCCCTGGTCGAGCGCCAGATCGCCGCCGGCGTTCACGGCCTGGTGCCGGTGGGCACCACCGGCGAATCGGCGACGCTCAGCCACGCCGAGCACGGCCGGGTGGTCAGCCTGACGGTGGAGATCGCCGCCGGCCGCGTGCCGGTGATCGCTGGCGCCGGCTCCTATTCCACCGCCGAAGCCATCGCCCTGACGCGCCACGCCAAGGCCGCCGGCGCCGACGCCGCCCTGGTGGTGACGCCGTTTTACAACCGGCCGAGCCAGGAGGGCCTCTTCCTGCACTATTCGGCCATAGCGGCGGCGGTCGACCTGCCGATCGTGATCTACAATGTGCCCTCGCGCACCAGCGTCGATATCGGCAACGAGACCCTGGCGCGGCTTGCGAAACTGCCGGGCGTCGTCGGGATCAAGGACGCCACCGGCGACATGGGGCGGGCCAGCCTGCAGCGGCGCGCCTGCGGCGCCGGCTGGACCATGCTGTCGGGCGACGATCCCTCGGCTCTCGGCTACATGGCCCACGGCGGCCACGGCTGCATCTCGGTGACCGCCAATGTGGCCCCCGGACCCTGCGCGAAGTTCTATGACGCCTGCCTCGCCGGCGACTGGACCGCCGCCCTGGCGCTGCAGGACCGTCTGGTCCGCCTGCACAAGGCGCTGTTCCTCGACGCCTCGCCTTCGCCGACCAAGTTCGCCCTCGCCCACCTGGGCCTGTGCTCCGACGAGAGCCGCCTGCCGATCGCCCCCTGCGCCGAGGCCGTCAAGGCCGAGATCCTGGCCGCCATGGCCGAGGCGGAGACATGACCGAGGGCCGCAAGCTGATCGCCGAGAACCGGCGCGCCCGCTTCGACTATCACCTCGAGGAGATCTTCGAGGCCGGCCTGGCCCTGACCGGCTCGGAGGTGAAGTCGCTGCGCCAGGGCAAGGCCAACATCGCCGAGTCCTACGCCGCCGCCGACGGCCGCCAGTTCACCCTGGTCAACGCCTACATCCCCGAATATTCCGGGGCTAACCGTTTCAACCACGAACCGCGCCGGCCCCGGCGCCTGCTGCTCCATCGCCGCCAGATCGACAAGCTGATCGGCGCGGTGCGCCGCGAGGGCCGCACCATCGTGGCCACCAAGCTCTATTTCAACGACAAGGGCCTGGCCAAGCTGGAGCTGGCCCTGGCCAAGGGCAAGACCGCCCCCGACAAGCGCCAGACCGAGGCCGCCCGCGACTGGAAGCGCGAGCAGGGCCGCCTGATGCGCGACCGAGGTTGAGCCTCAGCGCCGCTTGCCGACGGCGGCGATCACCTCATTGATGGCCGCGATGATGGCGTCCGGGCGATCGAACATCATCATGTGCGAGCTGCGCGCCACCATCTGAGAGCTGCCGCGCGTGGACCTGGCCGCCAGCTGGCTGTGCAGGCGCGCCCACAGCTCGGCGCCGGCGCCCGACCCGTTGCCCGCCGCTGTCAGGACGATGAGCGGCATGTCGCCATAGGAAGCCCGGCCGGCGTCGACCTCGTCGGAGGTCGCGCCCCACAGGGTCTCCAGCTCCGAGACCTGGGTCGCCCAATTGGCCGCGCTCAGCGCATTGCGGCGCGCTTCGGCCGAGGCCCCGGGCGCCGGCCCACAACGGATCAAGGCTGGGTCGAGGGCGGGGAGGGCGTGACGCCGGGCCGCCGCCCCGCACGCCTTGGCCCGCGCGATCAGCGGCGCGAGGCTGCCGGCGCCCTTGCCGAAGGCCACGCCGAAGCGCCGATCCTGATGCTCCACCGACGGATCGACCAGCACCATGCCCACCACCTCGCGCGGCCGAAGGTCGGCGAACAGGCGAACATAGAGCCCACCGGCCGAATGGCCGACCAGGACGAACGGGCCGTGGATATGGGCGGCGCCGAGGGCCTGGTCGAGATCGAGCGCCACCGCCTCGCCGTCGCGCGGCATCGGTCCGGGATCGGACCAGCCATAGCCGGCGCGATCGTAGCTGCAGGTGAAATGGGCCCGGGCGATGACCGGCTGAACCCTGGTCCAGGCGGTGGAGGTGGCGGCGAACCCGCCCTCGAAGATCACCGTGGGACCGACCGCCGGCCCCGCGCAACGCAGATTGATCCGCCGCCCGTCCGGCAATCGCACCAGCCGCCCGGGTCCGGAGCCGTCGAGTGGGCCGGCATGGACCGAGACCGCGAACGCGAGGGCTGCGGCGACGGCGCAAATCCCAAAATTTGCGTCATCCCGGCCGCAGCGCGCCAGCGCGGAGAGCCGGGACCCAGGGGTTGCCTTACGCTGCCCGAAAAGCCGCGGGGGGGATGTAACGCCTGCCATGGCTAGCGGCCCCTGGGTCCCGGACAGCCGGCTAGGCCGGCTTCCGGGATGACGCAACTTTTGGAAATCGCATCACCCTACGCGCGCGCATCCTCCGCCGACTTTAGCGACAGGAGCCACAGATAGGGCGGGACGCTGGCTTCGATGAAGGTGTAGCCGCGACCGTAGTCGTCGTTGGATTCCTTCAGCAGCCCGCCTTGCTGCGTCAGGGTCTCGGCCATGCGGGTCTGCTGCTCCTTCTCCTCGGGCGTCTTGGCGCGCATGGCCAGGTCCTCCGGCGTGAACCGGCCGGACGCCGACTGCGCCGCCGCGGCGATGCCGCCCAGCGCCGGCAGGCCGCCGCGCTTCACCGTCTCCTGGATATGCCATTGCGACCGGCGGGAGAGACGGCTGCGCAGCTCTTCCAGCGCCGCCGTCGCCGCCAGGGCGACATCGGCGTGGGTGACGGTCGTCCGGTCGCCGTCCAGCGCCGTCAGGGCCGCGTGGTGCGAGAGCAGGCTGGCGATATAGGGAAAACCCACCGCCAGGGTGACGATCTCTTCGGAGGCCGCCGGCTCGAAGGTCACGCCCCCGACCTTTTCGCCCTTGCTGACCATCTGGCGCACCTCGTCCGGCGTCATCCGCGGCAGCTCCAGCGCGAAGACGCTGCGCTGGATCGACGGGATGGCCTCCATCAGTTCGGTGAGATCCGAGGCGATGCCGGCGATCACCACCTGCACGCGGGCCGAGCGGTCCGACAGGTCCTTCATCAGTTCGGCGATCCGGGTGCGGAACTCGATCGATTCGCAGCGTTCGAATTCGTCCAGGAACAGCAGCACGCGGGTGCCGCTGACCTTGGCCAGCAGGTCGGCGGCCATGCGCGCGGAGACCGGCTCCGTGCCGATCAGATCGGACAGGGTGCCGCCGGCCTCGGTCTCGGCATGGGTCGGTCCATAGCCGGTGACATAGAGCAGGGGAATCTTGGCGGCCACGGCGCGGACCACCTCCTCGAAGGTCGAACGCTCGCCGCACGAGATGTAGACCTGCAGATAGCGGGCCGCGAGGGCCGCCTCGGCCAGGATGTTGAGCACGCTGGTCTTGCCGATGCCGCGCTCGCCGTGGATCACCACGTGCAGCTGCTGGTCCTCGATCGAGCGGATCAGGGCCGTGAGCGTCGCCGTGCGACCGGCGAAGACGCGCTCGTCGGTGATCGGCTTGGACGGGGTGAAGGCGTTGCGCAGGCTGATGCGCACCGCGGCCAGGCGATCGTGCTGGTGCGTGTCCACCTGGTCGCTGGCCGTGGAGCGAAAGCGGGGCAGGCCGAAATCCCACCGGCGGGGCGTCTTGACGCCCAGCGCCTCGGGCGCGCTCCACAGATCGGCGGGCGACTGGGCCGCCTTGCCGCGCCCGACCCGCGCGCGCAGACCATCAAGTAGAGCCATTCAAACCTCTCGGAATTGCTTGCCGGGCGTTCCATACAACAAGCCGCGACGGGGATGCGAAATATCAGTCGTTCGCGGCTAGCCCTGCGGCGTGCGGGTGAACGGCTTCAGGACATAGAGAACATAGCCGACCACGCAGGCGATGATCACCCAGGCCATGACGGTCAGCCCCAGGTTGTCGAGTTTGTACCCCTGGTTGCCGAAATAGTTGGCCACCGCGCAGCCGATGGCCGGCGGCGCATATTGATACATGTGGTCGCGAGGCTCGGGGATCGTGGAGCGCTGAAGGAACAGGACGACCAGGCCGGCGAACAGCGCCATGGTCACCACATCGAAGATCGTACTCACGCGAAACGTCTCCAGGCGGCGCGCGATCCGCCGCGCCAGCGCGCCGCCAGAGATGTCAAACACGCCGCCCCGGGGCAAGCGGCGAATCGCCGCTAGTGTCCCGATTCCGAAGTTCGCAGTCGCTTGTGGCGGCCTCGGACGAACTTCGGAATCGATAAGGAACTAGCAAGTGAGTGTTTCTGGCGTGCTTCTTGGATTTGAAGTTCGCTCGGTGGCCGACCCCGTGAGACGGCGAACTTCAAATCCAGCACGCTGGCGGCGGCTTCTCCGCCTGAGCGGCGGAATAGGTTAGGATGGATCGACCCAGCGGCCGAGAGAGAACGATGACGGCCGGGCCCCAGGTGAGCGTCGTCGTTCCTCACTTCAGCGACCTGGCCAGGCTCGACCTCTGCCTGAAGGCGCTCGCCGTCCAGACCTGGCCAGGCCCGGTCGAGATCATCGTGGCCGACAACGCCTCCCCCGAAGGCCAGGACGCGGTCGCCGGGGTCATCGATGGCCGCGCGCGGCTCGTCATCGCCCGTGAGCGCGGGCCGGGGCCGACGCGAAACACCGGCGTCGCGGCGGCGACGGGAGAGATCCTGGCCTTCACCGACTGCGACTGCCGGCCGGAACCGGGCTGGCTGGCCGCCGGCCTGGAGGCGCTAAGCCGCCACGACATCGTCGGCGGCCGGGTCATGGTCCTGGTCGAGGATCCGGCCCGCATGACGGCGGTCGAGGCCTTCGAGGCCGTCTTCGCCTTCCCCAACGATCACTATGTCGCCAAGCGGGGGTTCACGGTCGCCGCCAACCTGTTCTGCGGCCGGGCGCTGTTCGAGACGGTGGGCGGATTTGGGACCAGCCACCCCGAAGACGTGGTCTGGTGTCAGCGCGCCGCCGCGGCGGGCTACAGCCTCGGCTATGCGCCGGACGCAGTCGTCGGCCATCCCGCGCGTCGGACTTGGGGTGAGCTCTTGGTCAAGGCGCGGCGGATCAGCCTGGGGACCTTCAACCTCTACGTCCGCGAGCCGCGCGGCCGGGCGGCCTGGCTGAGGCGGACGCTGGCCACGCCTGTGGAGGTCCTCCGCCAGGCGCGGCGCATAGTGATAACGCCTAAGCTTCGGCGCCCGTCGGACCGTGCCGGCGCCCTGGCGATCATGCTCCGCCTGCGCTGGTGGAGCTTCTGGGATGGGCTTCGGCTGTTACGCGGGAAGACCGGGGCGGGTCAGCCCAGCATCTGAACGAACTCGACGGTCAGCCCGCGCGTGTAGACGGGGCTCAGGAAATTGCACAGGAAGTTTCCGGCCCCTTTGACAGGTTCCGGCTCGATCAGGCGGATGTCCTGTTCCAGGAACTTGGCGGCCAGGGCGCGCAGGTCGGGCACCTCGAGGGCCACGTGATGCAGGCCGCCGAAACCGCCGTTGAACTTGGCCAGCGGGCCGCCGTCAGGGATCACGAATTCCATCGGCGAGCGTCCGGCCGCCTTGGTGAAGATGCACAGCGCCGACCAATGGGGCACGAATCCGCGAAAATCCTCCTCCAGCCCGAGTAGGTCCATCATCGCCTGGGCGTCGTCCTCGGTCGGCTGAACGATGCCCACGTGGTGCAGCGGCGGGGTCATGACGGCGCCTTGGCGGGGCCGGCCAGGCTGGCGGCCACGGGCCCGGCCAGCCAGTCGGTCAGGTGTTCGGCGCCCGTCTTGGTCAGGTGTCCGTAGTCCATGTACCACTCGGCGTGCGGGGCCAGGAATCCGGCGTCCCAGATCGGTCCGAAGCGCTCATAGAAGGCGCGCTCCTGGATCGTGTCGGGTCCGGTGTAATAGGGCAGGAACAGGAATGCGACCTTGACGCCGTTGCGGCGGGCCAGGTCGGCGATCCGCGCGACGTAGTAACGGTCGTCGCCGAACTCGATGTCGGCATAGCGCGCCGGCAGGATCGGCGGGTGCAGGCTGTGCTCCAGCTTGCGCACCCCGCGCATCAGTTCCTGGTGGCTGGCCGGATCGTGCCCGTCCTTCACCGTCCCATCCGGCAGGTGGACGTCGCCGGTGGTGTCGATGGACGGCCCCGGATAGGCGGAAGGGTCGAACGATTTTGGCGGGCCGGCCAATCCCGGCGCCACGTCGGCGGCGAACAGCCGCAGCTGCCGATAGGGCAGATAGACCAGGTCCGAGAAATAGTTGCCGTCGCTCCAGTAGCCGGGCGCCACGACCTCGCCGGCCGGGGCCAGGAATTTGAAGGCCGCATGGCCGAAACGGGAGGGCTTTTCGGTCACGCCAATGATCAGCAGCCGGGGCCGCTTCGCCTTCAGCATCTCCTCGACGACCGTATAGTTTACGTTCCGCCCGGCCTCGGGCAGCGAGAAGTTCACCACCTGGCTCGGCAGGCCCCTGGCGCGCAGGTCGGCGGCCAGCCGCGGGGCGCTGACGCCTCGTTCCAGGCGCGAAGGCCCGACGATGGCCACATCGATCGGCGTGGGGTCGAAATGGATTCGTTCATAGATCCAACGCGCGTCCGCATGGATGGTGCCGTCGAGCAGGCGCCAGCGTTGATAGGGGCTGTCGGGCAGGGCGCAGGCCAACGCCGCCATGGCCAAGGCCAGCCCCAGGATGAGGCCGACACCGCGGAGCGCGCGCAGGGGCTTCACCGGCCTCGCGCCTCAGAAGTTGAAATAGAGGAACACGGCGCGTCCTCTCTGGATGAACATCACGCCCATGAACAGGGCGGCGGCGGCGAAGGCGAGGCCGGCGGGCGACGGCCGCCAGGTCCAGCGGATCGGCGCCAGGGCCACATCGCGCCATTCGCGCCAGTTCCAGGCCGGATCGAACCGACCCATGATCTGCTGGGTATTCGGCATGAGAAAGACGATCGCCCCACTTACCGCCAGCGTCAGGAACAGGGTCCAGTCGAACGCGCCATAGGCGCCGGCCGCCCCCCCGGTCAGGCCGATCATGCCCCGCCAGATCTCGACCGCCTGAGACGGTGAAGACGCGCGGAACATGACATTCGAGAACAGGACCGCCAGCAGAGTGAGCACGAGGTAGGCGGCGATCCTGAGCCGGCCCGGCGGCGCCTGCGTAAGACCCGCACGGCGAAGTTTCAGGCGCTTGGCGTTCGAGCGCTCGCGCCAAGCCTGGTTGATGCAGATGAAGGCGCCTTGCATCACACCGTAGAGCACGAAGGTCCAGCCGGCGCCGTGCCAGATCCCCACCGCCACGAAGGTGACGAAGATCGGGATGCCGACGCCGACCGCGAACAACCCCCAGCCATCGAGTCCCCACTGCGCGGCCAGCCGGTTGAGGGGCAAAGAAAGCGGCTGAAAAATGTAGGCGACGACAAAACGCTGCAGCGTCATGTGCCAGCGGCGCCAGTAGTCGATGATGCTGGTGGCCCTGAGCGGCGAGTGAAAATTGAGCGGCAGTTTCACGCCCAGCATCCGGCCGAGGCCGATGGCCATGTCGGAATAGGCTGAGAAGTCGAAGTAGACCTGAAACGTGAAGCAGATTGCCGCCAACCAGCCTGACGCCAGGCCATAGTGAAGGCCTGTGTGCCCGCGGGCGAACAGCGGATTGGCGTAGTCAGCGATCGTGTCGGCGATGACCGTTTTCTTGAACAGGCCGATGGCGAAGATGGTCAGGCCGACCAGCAGGTTGCGCGCAATCAGCCGGCCGAACTGCCGGGTCTGCAGTTGCGGCATCACCTCCTTGAAGTGGACGATCGGCCCGGCGATCAGCTGCGGGAAGAAGGCGGCGAAGAGCGAAAAATCGAGCAGGCTGACCGGCTTGGTCTCGCCCCTTGTCGTGTCGATCAGATAGGCCAGCTTCTGGAAGGTGAAGAACGAGATCGCCAGCGGCAAGGCTATATGGGCCAGCCTCAGTTTCCAGCCGAAGGCCCAGTCGAGGTTGTCGACGACGAAGTTGGCGTACTTGAACCAACCCAGCATCGCCAGGTCGACCAGGATCCCGAACACCAGCAAGCCGCGCACCAAGCCGGCCCGTTCCCGGGCCTGGGCGCGCTGGATGAAGACGCCCAGGGTGAAGTTGAAGCCGATGGAGAACAGCAGCAGGGGAAGCTGCTGGATGCGCCAATAGGCGTAGAAACCGAGGGACAGCAACGTCAGGGCGATCTTGGCCGCCGTCTGGCTCCGGCGACCGAGGCCATAGGTGACGGCCAGCGTCACCGGCAGGAAGCCGAATATGAACAGCAGGGAGTTGAAGAGCAACGGGTGCTGCCTTCAGTGGAGTGACGTCAACGTTGCCGGCGCGGCCGTCACCGGGGGCGCGCCACGACGCCGGCCGAGATGCTGATCTTGTCCTCGATGGCTCGATCGATGGCGGCGCCCTGCGTGGCGTAGAGTTCCATGCTTTCCACATGAAATCCCTGGCTCTCGATCACCTCCCGTACTTCGTCCGGATGGGACAGCAGGAATATGTGGTCCGGAGCGGGGCTGTTGAGCGGCACATTGACGAACAGTCGCCCGTCGTCGGCGATCACCGAGCGTAGGGCGCTTAGCGCCTCTCGCGGTTGTTCGAGATGTTCGAGGATCTCTGAAAATACGATCAGACCGAAGCGCCGATCCGTAGGCGCCGCCGCGAGAATATCGACCTTGCTCAGAGTCACCGACTTGGTGACGCCCAACTTGTCCAGCGCCGCTTTCGTATCCCTGAGAGAGACATCGCTCACGTCCCAGGCTTCCAGACTTCGAATCCGATCGGATTCGGCGGCGAAGCTCACCATCAGTCCGTGGCCCGGGCCGACCTCCAGGTAATCCACGGGCGCTGTCAGGCTGCCGATCACGCGATTCTTGAACATCTCGAATATGGCGGCGTGATTGGACCAGAGCACATTGGAGAGCAGCAGGCCGTTCATGTACCGGGACATGTATTCGGTGTTCGAATAGACCTCGGCGAGGGCCTCCGCGAAACTGGACAGGCGGTAGCGTTCTTCGCGGAAGAAAAACAACTCCTCCTCGCGAACCTGGTCGCATGTCCAATGATAGTCGGCCGCGAAGCGCGCGAGCGAGCCCTCCGCTAGCCGCACGGCCGCCGCGGCGGCCGCCTCCGTCGCGGCCATGACCGCAGGCGAGCGGACATTGATGCTCTTGTGAAGGTATCCGACATGCGCCGGCCAGTCGGCCAACACCGCGCCGACGACCTCCGTCAGAGCGGGATAGTCAGCCGTGAGCTCGCGCAGCGCCGCTAGCTTGTCGAGGGTCATGGGGCGGGAACTTTCTCGTTGGTTAGCGCCGTGTCCTCGACGCGCATGGGCAGGACGGAAGGTTCAAAGTCGGCGAGGGTCAGCTCCCAGGCGGTTTCGCCGCCGGCCTCGCCGCCGATCTGGCGAAAGCCCAGGCCTTCGTAGTGGCCGGCCACCATTCGGTTCTTGGCTGTGGGCTTGTAGCGGCCGATCAGGCGCATGGCGCCGGCGGCCGAGGCCGCCTTGACCAGATGGGCCAGCACCGCCTCGGGCACGCGCCGGCCGAGCACCCGGCAGCTCATCAGCCAGGTGTCGATCTCCCAGGCCTCGCCCCGGTCGTCGGCGATGACGACGCCGATGATCCCGTTGTCGCCGAAGCGGTCGATCAGGCGGACCTGGATGGCGTGGCGGGCGGGATCGGTCTCGGCGGCCTCAACCTCCGCCTCGCTGTAACGCCGCGTGGTCAGATTGAACTGATTGGACTTGTTGATCAGCTGCGCCACCCGCGGTCGCGACAGCGCGTCCACGGGGGCGATGTGGCAGACCATGTCCAGGGAGGCCAGGTAGTCGCCGAGATCGCCGCTGGCGGTCAGCGTACGCGCCCGCTCTGCGTTGGCCTGGTAGTAGCCGGCCCGCTCGCGATCCTCGCGCGAGAAGGCGGTCGCCTCGAAATAGCCGGCCGCCGCCAGCGCCCTGGGATAGAGCGCCGGGTCGTCGGGCAGTTCGGGAACTCCGACCAGGGGCAGGACGTCCCGCACCTGCATCCGCTCGGCCGGGTTGTCGTCGAGCAGGACCAGGGCGTCGACGCCGATGTTCAGGGCCTCGGCGATGGCGCGCAGATTGGCCGCCTTGTCCGTCCAATTGGCCTGGAAAACGGCGATATGTTCCTCGCGCAGCAGCATGTCCGGGTGTTGGCGGAACGGCGCGCGCGCGGCCTCCTCCTCGTTCTTGGAACACACCGCCAGCACCACGCCGCGGGCCCGAAGTTCGAGGGCCATGCGCTGCACGGCGAGGAAGGCCTCGCCCTCGGCCGATCCCTGGCCGATTCTGATTCCATCGAGCCCGTCGTCGCCGATCACCCCGCCCCAGATCGTATTGTCGAGATCGAGCACCAGGCACTTCTTCGCGTGCCCGCGCACCGCGGCCAGGGTCCGGGTCACATGGTCGGCGTAGAGCGGCAGCAGGTGAGGGGAGAACGGCAGCTTGGAGGCGTACCAATGGCCCGGCTCGCTCCACTGCTCCAGCCCCACGCTGGCGGCCAGGCGGGCCGTATCCACCAGGACCGCCGCGCCGGTGGCGGTCCATTCGGCGATCCGGCGGTTGAGCGCCAGGGTCATGGCGAAGGGCGAGCCCGGATGCGCCCGATCGAAGCTGCCGAACAGGGGTTCGACGGGCGCCGTGAGGGTCTGGATCAGCACGGCCGATCGCACGGACGGCCGCAGCCCGTCCGCGATCATCGCCAACCTTGCGAAGGCGGCCGCGACCTTGGCTTCGGCCTCCGCCGCGCCATCCGCCGACTGATCCAGTCCCAGAAGGCGCGCGTCCGGACAGATCAGGGCGAAGTCGAGTCCGGCGGCGCGCAGCCCGCTCTCAGGGTCGGCGGCGTCCTGAACCGCGCTGCCGTAGTCGCCGACGACTGCCTCCAGCAGCAGGCCGTGGCGCAGGCCTGACCCGACCATGGGCGCGGCGGCCAGATCCAGGGTGCCGTCGCCCAGCAGTCCCAGTGTGGCGGTTGAGAAACCTTCGATCCCGACGCCTCGCGCCTTGCCGGCCAGGCGCGCAAGCCGCACCAGCTGCGGCTCGTCCAGGGCCGTCGTGGCCAGCGCGATCAGTCGTTCGTGGAAGTTCGCTCCGGGGCCGGCGGCCAGTTCCGCCTCCAGCGCGCCCACGCGACCGGCGAAGTCGGCCGGGGGCCTCGGTAGCCACTCGAGATCGACCAGCATGGCTCGCGCCCCCGCGCTCGTCTCAGGCGGCGACCTTCCGGTCGATCGCGCTGACGAGGTCGCCCACGTTGGTGAGCTGTTCGACCTCGGAATTCTTGAACTTGATCTTGAACCTGCGCTCGATGGCGATGATGAGGCGGATGTGATGCAGGCTGTCCCATTCCTCGACGTCGGCGGCGGTGGTCTGCAGGGTCAGATCGAGGTCGTCCAGATGAAGGACGCTCATCATGATCTCGCGAACGGTTTCAAGCGTGGTCATGTCTGCGCGCGGCTCCTGGCCGTGTGGGGTTGAGACCTGGAGCTCGACGCCAAGCCTCGCTGGCCGACGCACTCCTTGAGAGAACGGTGGGACGATCGGTCCCTCGTTCCGCTGCTGCGGCTCTTAGCTTACGCTCCCGGACCATTCTAGACCTGTGAGGAAGAGGCGGCGCGGTCTAGAGGGGCGTTGAGAGCCGGCCAGGATGGGATCGACGAACGCGGTGGAGACAGACAATCGGCCAGCCGACATCGTCCCGCCCTTTGTCAGCGTCATCGTGCCGCACTTCAATGACCTGGGCGGGCTGGTCCTTTGCCTGGCGGATCTGGAACGACAGACTTGGCCGCGCGACCGTTTCGAAATCGTCGTCGCCGACAACGCCTCGCCTCAGGGCGAAGCAGCCGTCGCGGCGGCCATCGACGGGCGGGCCCGGCTGGTCATCGTCACCGAGCGGGGAGCGGGTCCGGCGCGCAACGGCGGGGCGGCCGCGGCGAGGGGCGACGTGCTGGCCTTCACCGACTGCGACTGCCGGCCGGAGCCCGGCTGGCTGGCCGCCGGTCTGGAGGCATTGACCCGCCATGAGGTTGTCGGCGGCCAGGTCCGGGTCCTGGTCGACGATCCGGCCCACATGACGGCGGCCGAGGCGTTTGAGGCCGTGTTCGCTTTCAACAACGAGCGCTATGTGACCGACAAGGGCTTCACCGTCACCGCCAACCTGTTCTGCGCGCGGGCGGTGTTCGAGGCGGTGGGCGGCTTTGCGGTCGGCGTGTCGGAAGACGTGGACTGGTGTCGCCGCGCCACCGCCGCTGGCTATCGTCTCGGCTACACGCCCGAAGCGGTCGTCGGCCATCCGGCCCGGCGGACCTGGGCGGCGCTTCTGAACAAGGCGCGGCGGATCAACGCCGAGACCTTCGCCCTCTACGCCCGCGAGCCGCGCGGGCGGGCCGTCTGGCTGGCCCGGACGCTCGTGCTGCCCGCCTTGGCCCTAGGCCAGGCCCTGCGCGTCCTGACCACTCCCAAGCTCCAGCGTCCGGCCGAACGGGCCGGGGCCCTGGCCATGGTCTTCCGCCTGCGTTGGTGGGGGTTCTGGGACTCGCTCCGGCTGCTTTTCGCGAAGGCCGCGGCGTGAGCGCGCAAGTCGCGATCTGTATCGTCGGCTTTCGCAACCCCGGGGATATCGCGCGTTGCCTCGCCGCCCTGGAAACCTGCACCTGGCCGGAATTCGAGGTGGTCATCTGCGAGAACGGCGGCGCCGACGCCTACGCCGCCCTCATCCAGGCCGCGCCGGCGCGGCTGGCCGGCGGCCAGGCCGTTACGATTGTCGACGCCGGCGGCAATTTGGGGTTCGCCGGCGGGGTCAACCGGTGCCTCGCCCAGGCGCCTTCGGTGGACGCCTGGTGGATCCTCAATCCGGACACGGAGCCGCAACCAGGGGCCCTAGCTGCGCTGATGGCCCGACTGGAGCGGGGAGATTGCGAAGCCGTGGGCGGCAAGCTCTATTGGGCGGACGGCCGGGTCCAGGCCTACGGTGGGCTGTGGCGGCCTTGGCTGGCCCGCGCGGTGTCCCTCGGCCTGGGGGCGCCGCTGGCGGCTGAGGTCGACGCCGCCGCTATCGAACGCACGCAGAACTACCTCAACGGCGCGTCCATGCTGGTCGGGCGCCGGTTCCTGGAGGCCGCCGGGCCGATGCGCGAAGACTATTTCCTCTATGGCGAGGAGGTGGAGTGGTGTCTGCGCGCGCAGGTGCGCGGCCTACGCCTCGGCTTCGCGCCGGAGGCCGAGGTCCTCCACGGCCATGGCACGACCACCGGCGCGGGGATGGCCAGGACGCGCCAGCCCAGGCTGCCGGTCTATCTCGGCGAGCGGAACAAGATGCTGCTGACGCGAGACCTGTTTGCCGCCCGCTTGCCCGTGGCTGCCGCCGCGGCCCTGGCCCTGCTCAGCCTGCGATACCTTGGCCGCGGCGCCTGGCGCCAGTTCGGCTATGCCCTGGCCGGCTGGTGGGCGGGGTTGCGCGGCCGGCGAGGCGCGCCGCCGGGTTTCGCCGTCTGAGCGGCTTCGGCTTTCGCCGTGGCCTGGAGCGTCCGAAGGCGCCAGACCAACGCCGGCGCCATGCCCATCACCATGAAGAACAAGGCATGGTTGTTGGGCTGGCTGTAGACAGATTTGATCACGAAGAAGGCGGCCAGGGAGATCGACGCGGCGGCGAGAAACTGGGTATCGTGATCGTCGCTATCGTTAGTCAAGGCGAGGCGGCCGGTCGCGTAGCTCGAATAAAGAATAAGCCCATAGTACACGACGAAGCCAATAATTCCATAATCCAGAAGGACGGATAGGTAATAGGTGTCAATGGTGAGCAATCCGCCTGGCGAATAATAACCGAGGGCTTCGCCGGCGCGGCCAATACCATGGCCGAATGGGTGACTGAGAACCTTCGGCACACCCATGGCCCACTGCACCTTGCGGGCGTCGTTGCTGGACTGGGTGGCGCCACCGCCGAAGAGTCTGATGCGAATGGCGTCGACGAACAGGCTCGACAGCACCACCAGCCCGGCCAGGGCGGGATAGCTCAACATCAAGGCCGGCCCGATCAAGCTGTCCTTGTGGCGCCGCCAACGCATAAATCCCCAATAGAAACCGTAAAGGCCGAAATCGACCATCAGGCCGACCACGCCGGATCTGGCGTTAGCGAGAAACACGAGACCTATCAGGAACGGGACCGTCACCATCGCGGCGATACGAATCTTGCGGGAGAACGGTCCGAGGGCGAAGCACAACACGAATGGCATCGCCAGAGACATGAACTCCCCGAGACCAAGTCCATCCTGATAGGTGCTGCGCACACGGTAGACGGCCTGGCGGAAGCTTGGCGTTATCTCCTTGGCCATCTCCGGGTCCATCTGAAGGAATGCCGGCAGATATCCCAGCCAGGGCACATGGTGGAGACGCCATTCCCAGAGCCCGATCACGCCGCTGATCACGGCGCACACCCAGATGGTCGCCGCCCAGCGCACCACCCGTCCTGGCTGGCTGAACAGGTAACAGGCGATGAAAAACATACACGCCCAGGTGACGAGAGCGTCGACCCACTTGTCCATCGAGACAAATATCCGGTCGGACAAGGGCACCGAGTAGGTCATGATGATCATGAAGGCGATCATCAGCCACAGGATCGGTTTCTCAGACTGAAGCGCGGTCGACAGACGCGTGCGAAAGTCGCGCGAAACGGCCAGGCAGATCAGGAAGATCAAGGCCATCGGCGCGTAGATCAGACGCTGGGGATTGACCCAGGGCAGTCCCGAATTGGGGATGGCGATCGAGATATACGAGGGCCACAGGATGGCGACGACCACATAGAGAAAGAACAATCGCTCAAGGGCCCGCGTGGGCGCCGTGCGCAGATCGGGGAGGGCCCAGATCGTCACCATGAGCAGGATCAGCGCCGGCGCCAGCAGAACGAGGATGAGGGCCGGCGCCAAAAAGGCGAACACCATGCCCCAGAAGAAGGAGAAGAACGCCAGCAGGGCGATCGCCAGGCCACGCGCCCTGCGCCGGCCGGGCGCATCCGGGCTGCGACGGTAGGGCTGTAGCACGGCCGGTCTGGCCGGTGCGCGAGCAGGGGGGTTAGCCGAAGTCATGGTCACCGAACGGGTCCCGGGGGCATTGGATAGCTAGCCCGCCAACCCGCGCCGCGCAAACAGTGGGGCGGCCAAACGGCGAATGAGTTGACGGGCGTCGGCGATCGATGCGGCTTCCCGCCGCGCGATCCATAGGATCAGCGCTGCCGAGAGGGCGGCCATCATCACGCCTGCCGGGATGGTCGAATAGTGCGCGAACAGGTTCCATCCAATGACGGCGCAACAGGTTAGGAAGAAGGCCGCCAGTCGGTCGAAGCCGGCCAAGAGTGGTCGCTCCGCTGCGCGGTTCATGAGGACGAGCGCGATGGCAATGGAGACCATTTCCCCGACCGCGAAACCCGCCACCATGCCCCGCAATCCGCCAAACAGCCTGACGCCGGCGAAGGCGCAGGGGTAGGCGAGAAAACGGGCGACGTTGCTGGCCAGTACGGCTCGACTCTGACCGAGGCTGAGACTCACGGTCGTCGGCCAAACGATCATAAAGCGCGTGCACTGCAGGATTCCGATCAGTCCCACCAGCATCGCGGTCTGGGTGTAGCGATGTCCGTACAGCACGGTGACGGCCAGCGGCGCCACCAGGGCGAAGCCGGCGCACATGGCCACGGCCAGCAGCAGGGTCTGCCCGCCGAGTTGATCGATCACCGTCATCCGCTGAGCCGGGTGGTCGCGTTCGGCGGCCACCATGGGCACATAGAGCGCGTGGATGGAATTGAGTATCAGGGCTGAGGGATAGTAAATCAGTAGCAGAACGGCTGAGTAGTAGCCCAGCGTCTTGACCCCCAGCCAATCGGCCACCACCACCCGGTCGCCTTGCGATCCGATGAACAGCATCACGCCGGTAAGCATCAGGGGATAGGCGAAACGCAGCAGCCTGGGGCCGTGGGTCTTGCTCCAGCCGAGGGCGTAACGGCGCTCGGACAGTAGATGCGATGAGACGGTGCGCGCGAGATCGCGAGCCACCGTACCCCAGATGACCGCTGTGAAATTGCGCAGCACGAACGCAGCCGCCACGAGCACGACGATGCCGAATAGCTCGGCGGCGATGGAGCGTTTAGCTTCCGGCCTGAAGTCGAAATTCCGCTGTGCGCGACGCATGTCGAGGTGCAGGAACCCCCTCAACAGAGGCGCCAGGGCGATGAACACGAAGCCGATGGCAAGCTGTGGCGCATGATAGAGGGCGGCCAACGGGACGGCGAAGACCACCAGCATGAGGGCGATCAGGACTCCGCGCCCGACATAGGTCAGCTGAACGACCTTCTGAAGTTCCTCGTCGTTCCCCGCCCGGTCCTGGATCAGGAACCGGTCCGCGCCCGTATCGCTGATCAGATCGAAGAAGGAGGCCGTCACGATGAGCGTGGCGGCGAGACCCAGTTGCTCGGGGCCCAATAGCCGCGCCAGGATCACGTAGCGGACGAGGGCGATGGCCTGGGTGACGAGCATGGACACGAGATAGAGCCGGGCGCCCTTGCGGGGCGGTCGGATCCCGGCGCGATCCGGTCCGAGCGGCTCCAACCCCTGTGTGCTGGTCGGCAACTCGAATTCGACGGGGCTGGCCGTGGACATTCAGGCGTCGATCGTCACGAGGTGCGTCATCGCCAACCAGTCATCCAAGCCTTCAGAAAGCCCCAAACCGCGACCGCGGTCCCCTAGCGGCGCGCCGCGCCAATGCGCAGCCGCCGCCATCCCGTCAAGACAGACGCCGTCTCGCAGGAATGTGGCGCCTTTCAGACCGGCCGCGGCCCTATAAGGCCGAATTGTGCGCCAACCGCTGCGGCGCAATGCCGCTACGATATCTCCCCTGGGCTCTCAGCTAGTGCGCCAAGGCCGGGTTAGGTCGCCTGAGTCTGACGTCGTATTTCAATCTGATCGGATCGTAGATCTCGAACATTTTTCGAGCATCGAAATCGGCGATGATGTTGTGTTCGCCATAAACCCCAGGCGACGCGATCCACTGCATCCTTCCGTCCAGCACCATGCTGATCTGGCACTTGTCGGGGGCCTGAAGGCACAGATTGTTCCTGACTATGACATCGGGATCCTTCTGATCGATGCGGAGACCGGTCGTGATGTTGTTCTCGACCACGACCTTGGTCGAGGGTTGGCTGGTCTTGGACGAATGGATGACAATCGCCGGGATGGCGGTCTTGTCGACCAGGACCGGCTTGGTGAGGCAGGCGGCGAAGTTGACTTTGCCGCAGGGCAGGACCCGGCCGCCGTCGCCCAAAACGATGTTGTCGTGTATGCGCGCGCCGTGGACGCCGTAGTAAGAGATGCCGTGCCAAGCATCGACGATGACGATGTTGCCCGACACTTCAACGTTGTTCCACACGCCGTCGAAGGCGTCGATGCCCTGCAGAAACCCCGGATGGGCCAAGGCTGGATCGGTCAGACGGATGATCAGATTGTCCTTGATCGCGATGTTTTCGGCCACCGCGAGTTGTGTATAGGGCTTGCCCGGCTGCCCCTGCATGGCGTCGCGATGGAAGCCATCCCCATCCTCGATGCTGTTGGTGATCCGATTGTGTGCGATGAGTAGATTGCTCGAGCCATAGTCGATGCCATCGTCACTGAAGTAATTGATTGAGTTGTTGTCGATAAGTACGTTCTTGGAATTCACAGTCTGCATGCCGAAGCCGACATTCGTCAGGGAATTGTTGGTGATCGCGACACATGCGCCGCCGTCGTCAAAGATTCCGCTGCCCCGCTTGCGCATCCAGTCGTCATTCGTCCAGCGGCTCACATCGCCGGCGGATTGGATGTGATTGCCGTCGAAAATGACGTCGTTGTGGGGGCCCGTCAACGCGACCAGCCAATAGTCCTTTCCGGTGGTCCCGCCCGCCGCGAACTGGCCGGTGTCGTTTAGACTCTGAACCGTCAGGCCTCGAAAAGCCCATTTGGCTCCCCCCAATAACTCAAGCCTGTGCAGGATCGGCGTCTGCCCCGGCGCCGCTGCAATGGTGATGAATTCGGGGTTGGCGTAACCGACGAGGTCCTTGCCAAAGTATCCCTGTAGTTTCACATCGCCCTGGTCGCCGCTGAGCAACCAGACGGTGTCGCCTGGTTTGATCGTTCCCGACGGCCTCGCCTGAAAGAGTCCCTTTGAAGCCTGCCGCGCGCGCGGCGGGGTCGTCGAGAACAGGCCCGCGGCCACGACTTCCTGCAGGGTTTTCCAGGGATGCGCTCGCGATCCGTCACCGGACATGCTGCCGTGCACGGGGTCGACAAAGTGTGCGCGGCCGCCGGCGACAGGGGCGGCTGTCGCGCAGCCTGGATAGACGGGCGAGGCGGCGGCCGGACGCGCGGCGAAGGCGCTGAGCAGGCCTAGCGCGACGAGGAGCGGGAAGCGACGGGGCGACATGCGTTGTTCCTGGCTTTCGGTGGGACTGCCGCCGCCGAGGATAGTTCCTGGCCGGCGCTCTAACTGACGGGGTTTCGGCGAGAAAGTCGACGCAAGAGGGCGACGAGTCGGTCTCGCAACGCCCATCTGGGCACGGAAGTCACATTGAAGAGGACGAGGTCCAGATCCCGCTCCGGGCGGTCCGGGTGGGGCAGGTTCATCGCCTCAAAACCCTCCAGCGCCAGCAGGCGATGCACGCGCACGCCGCGCGGTTTGTTCGACCGAGTACCGGCGTGGACCATTTGCAGAAAGGCGGGGATAGGCGGCAGCTGCCGTATGGGCGCCATTCTGGCCAGCTCGAGATGCTGACCGCACCAGACGGTCATGAATCCGTCCACGGGCTCGAGGAGTGAAATGAAGGCGTTGCTTTGGTGCCGGTACAGGAAGGTCATGCCGGCATAGAAGATTATGCCGACCGGGTAGTTGAGGAACTCGCGCCGCTCGAACGCGAGGGCGTTGTGCAGGGTCGCCACGAAATCGCGGCGCCAGCCGTCGTCATTGTCCAACCGCGTCGTAAGCAGCCACTTCGTATCCGGCGCAAGCTCCGCCCTTATCTCCCTGGCTCGGGTGGTTTCGTCGAAGGACTCACAGAGGACGATCCTGATGTTGGCATGGCCTGCAATCAGGTCGCGCACGCGTTGGAGCTGGTCGCCCGGGGTGTTCACGTCGAAAAACAGCAGCCAGACGAAATCCTGTTCAGTCTGAGCGACAACCGACGGAAAGCAGACGGTGCGGAAGATCTCGAACCGGTCGTCCAACCACTTCCGGTCTGGCGCCAACATGGCGCCGACATCCGTGGAGGCGCTGCTGAAGCGGACGAAGTACCTCGTGACGACGATGTGTTGAAACGTATTGGCGGGGGCCATCTGGTCTCTCGCGGACGCGTTGGCTTGATGGATGAAAGGGGGCCAATCGCCCAGGCGACACACCTGCCCCAATGCGACGAACCATACGGCAGATCACCCCCGTGAGGTTAGATCCGTATTCAGCATGCAAGCCGAACGCGATCGACGCAACAAGGGGGACGCGCGGATTTCGTGCGGGCCTGGAACGGCGCTTGTCTCATTTGCCGCGGCGCCGCCTACTTGCAGGCGCATCGTGTGACGTGGAAGACCGCATTGTCGCCACCAAGCTTGATCGCGCCGTCGTCATGGAGACGATCGGACGCGTGTTTTCCTGAATGGAGCCCTCTTGATGCCCAGCGAGATCGTCGCCGGTACGGAATTTCATTTTAGGTCGGCGAATGACGGTCGAATGGCCAGGAAGTATTCAAACTATTTCGAGATCTACGATCGTTACCTCGGGAAATATTCCAATCGGAGGCCGCGCATACTCGAAATCGGCGTTCAGCACGGTGGATCGTTACGTCTGTGGAACGGATATTTCGATGGAAATGTTGACATCTTTGGGATGGATATCCTTCCAGAATGCAAGAAATTTGAACGGGATAACGTCGAGATATTTATAGGCGATCAGTCTGATGAGGCGTTCTTGCGCGACGTCGCGCGCCGAATTGGCAAGGTCGACGTTATCATTGACGACGGCAGCCACGTTCCCAGCCACCAGATCGCGTCCTTCAAAATCTTGTTCTTCAATGCCCTCGCTGACGACGGCATATATATTTGCGAGGATTGCCACACATCATATTGGAAACATTACGGTGGCGGCCTGCGCCGGCGAGGCACCTTCATCGAATATGCCAAGCGGCTCTGCGATCAGATAAACGCCTGGCATGCCGATGCGCCTCGGCTGGCGGCGGATGAAGCCACCCATTGGATCAAGTCGATATCCTTCTTCAGCTCGGTCGTGGTTTTCGAGCGAGCGAAAATGAGCGCGCCTGAACCTCTCTCCGCGGGAGTTGAGGAAATCGATCTGGAGGCCCCGTTCAAGACGGGAAGCGCGCATCCAATCGTGTTGCGCTTGAAACGGGTGCGCTTCGTGCAGAGCATCGTCAGACGCAATCCAGTCCTTTGGAACGCGATGAGAAGACTCATTAAATGATGTGAAGCTCGATCTGGCTTCCGCGTGACTAGTCGCGTGACAGCGGGATGAGCGAATTGAGATGGTCGATCAGACCGGAATAGTCGCTCGTGGCGACGACGGGCGCCCGCCCCTCCAGCGCGCCCAACGCCGCCAGCAGTTCGTCCTGTGAATTCGCCACCTGAATGAAGCCACGCTCGCGGAACGCGGCCGTGATCTCCTCCTGATGATCGTCATAGTGCTCGCCGTCCGCGAACCGTCGCGGCATGGCGATGACGTGACACCCCTCGCGCAGCGCGGTGATCAGCGAGCCGGTGCCGCCGTGGCAGACCACGATCCTGGCGCGGCGCAGGATCGCGATCATATCCTCGAACGGCGCGGTCTCGTATGAGTCGACGCCGGGCGGCGCGGGGGCGTCGACGCCGCGTTGAACGACCACTTCCTCGACGATCTCGCCCGCCTGTTTCAGCGCGGCGACGGCGTCGACCAGGCGGGGGAAGGGCAGGGTGGCCCCGACCGTGGCGAAGAGGAGCGCCTCCTTCACGGGCGGCGGCGTTTCGAGGACGCGCAGAGGGTCGAACACGCGGGCGTCGGGCCACGCGGCCGCCAGCGTGGGCGACTGCACAATCCTGTGGTGCGCCAAAGGTCCGGTGGCGCGGGCGAAGGCGGAGAGGCCTCGGAACCGGGCGAAGGTCTCGATGATCACGACGCGGGCGCCGAAGACGCGCGCCCACAGAACGGTGAAGAACACCGAGCCGGCGCCGGTGCTGATCACGATGTCCGGCCGCTCCCGCAGGATGATCTGGGCAGAGGCGAAGAGGTTGCGCGCCCCGGCCGCCAGCATGCGCAGGGGCTTGCCCAGACGGCCCTGGCCGAGGGCGACATGGGCGACGAAATGGGTGCGATGGGCCAGACTGCGCCCGAGCGCCGTGTCTTCGGTGACGAAGAAATGGTCGAACTTGCCCCAGGCGGGTTCGAGGTCCAGCAGCTGGCGCAGATGCCCCCCGCCCGACGCCGCCAGGCAGATGCGCGGTCGGCCCGCCGTTTCGCCGTGCGCGGGTGTGGAGGCCATTCCAACTCACTGGCGCCGAAGTGTCGCCGGCCGTGGCGCTAACCCATGGGCCTCGGCGAGGTCAAATTGGGGGAGAGGATTGGCTCACGTAAACTTTTGCGACCTTCATCGCCGAACGCACGAGCTTCACTCCGCAAAAAACAAACGTCACCGCCGGAACTTCCGGCCTGCTACAACGTCTTTGTTTGAGGTGAGTTCAGCGCCGCTATGACGGCGCGGCGTCTCGCGGCCAAGGCTGGACGCGGTGATGCAGGAGTGCGGTGTGAGTCTGTGTCAAAAATCAATTGAGGCCAAGCGTTGGCGGCCGATAAAGTTGAGGGGTTGATCGATAGGGTAAACCGCATTCATGGCCGTCGGTGGGTCCCTGCGGCGCTTGGCCGCAGTAGCCGCGGTGCTGTGACGGCAGTGTCAGTGTGTTGTAACCTGTGTTTCGCCACAATATGACCACACCAGCTCGCTTTAGGCGAGTATGGGCGCGGGTCACAAGGGCAGGGAAACAGATGAATTACTTGGCGCGTTACGCGCTCATGTCGGTGGCGGTGGCGGGATTGGCCGGGTGCAAGATCCCCGGCCTGCACAGCCACGCCGCGCCCACCGGTCAGGTGGCGGCCACCGTCAATGGCCAGGAAGTGACGGTGCGCGACATCGCCGCCGAGCTGGGGCCGTTCAACACACCCGATCCCAAGGTGCGCAAGGCGGCTGAAACCGCGGCGCTGGAAAACATCGTCTCGCGCAAGATCGTCGCCCAGGACGCCGTCGCCCAGGGCCTGGACAAGACCCCGGATTTCGCCCTGCTCAAGCAGCGGGCGATCGACAATCTGCTGGCTCAGCTTCTGGAGAAGAAGCTGGCGTCCCAGGTTCCCGTCCCGACCAAGGAAGACGCGGACGCGTTTGTCACCAGCCACCCCAACATGTTCGCCCAGCGCAAGATCTTCCTGGTCGACCAGCTGCGCATGGCGCGGCCGACCGACCCCGCGGTGCTGAAGCCGTTGCAGCCGCTGAAGACTCTGCCCGAGGTCGAAGCCCAACTCGATAAGGATCACATCGTCTATCAAAAGGGGGTGGGGTCGCTGGACGCCCTGGCCGCGGATCCGAATCTCATCGACCAGATCCTCAAGCTGCCGGCGGGCGAGATTTTCATTGTTCCGAGCAACGGGGAACTGCTGGTCAACCAGATTCGCGAAACCCAGGTAGCGCCGGTCACCGGCGATCAGGCCAGCCAATTCGCCCTGAACTACCTGCGCCGCCAGCGCACGCAAGACACAGTCCGGCGACAAATGAGCGCCTTAGTGGGCAAGGGACTTGCTCAAGTGAGCTTCAACAAGGATTATATGCCTGTAAAACCGTCCTCGGCGAGCCATTCGGCCGCGCCCAAGACCCAGTAAATGCGTCAGTTTCAATCCCCGCGCGAGCGGGTTGCAATGTCCCGGTGGGCGGGGCGCAAGGGGTGTTGACGTGGGCTACATGAAAATTGGGGCGCTAGGCGGGATCACCCTGGCCATGTGCGGCGGCTCAGCGCTGGCGCAGCAACTGTATCAGCCGTTTGTGGCGAACCAGACCGCCATCTCATCGCCCGGCGCATCCGACCGGCAACTCCTCGAATTCTTCGCCTCGGAGACCTACAACTCCAATGTCGCCGAGACGGACGCCGCGGTGGCGGCGGAGCGGGGGCTGAAGCTGTCGGACGAGATCACCACGGTCGGCTTCAACGCGACGATGATCCAGACGCTGGGCGTGCAGCGTTTCTTCATCAAGGGCGACTTCGGCTACGACTGGTATGCGCGCAATCACGTACTCGACACTGCCCACGCCGATTTCATGGGCGGAGATACGGTGCGGTTCGGAGACTGCTCGGCGACCGTCCAGGGCGACTACTTCCGTGGCCGGACCGATACGCCGCTTCTGCCGAACGAGTCGGTCGAGAATGTGAGAAGCACCGGTAGCGTCGGTGGATCGGCGACGTGCGGACACCAATATGGCTTTGCGCCAAATGTGTCGGTCAGCGAACGGTGGAACAGCAATACCGCCCGCATTTACGACGATGCAAACTCGCGAGTCTTCACCACAGCCGGCGGCCTCGATTTCCGGACCCCCACCCTGGGATCGCTCGGTCTCTACGGGGAATACGACAGCATTAGCTATGAAAACTCTTTCGTAACCGCCGGCGGTAATGTGTATCGTGACGGATTCGACGTCTACACAGCCGGTCTGAAGTATAGCAAACAATTGACGCCGGCGATCGGTACGCAGGCGTACCTAACCTACACGAACGTCGGCTCTAATATTCCGGGAAATCCGGATTTCGATGGGCTCACCTACTCGCTAGGTTTGACTTATACCGTAGCGCCGAAGCTATCTGCGACCGCGTATTTTTCGCGCGAAGTACTGCCGAGTGACATCCCATACGCGACCTATACTGTCCAGGAAACGTATCACGCCGTGATAAATTACGCGGCGGGCTACAGATTGCACCTCCAACTCGAGGGCTGGGTCAACAATTATAGTTATCTTGGCACGACAAACCTGGGGTTGCTTAATCCGAACTTTGATTTCACTCACCAGACGATCTATAAGGTGCAGGGTGACGCGCTATACGCGATCAACAACCACGTAAGGGTCGGATTGTCGTTGGCCGAGGAACGGCGCGACGCCGACTTTTCGGACTTGAGCTATTGGGCCACGATCGTCGCACTTAGGGTCAAGGCGGACTTCGGACGTTGAAGAGGCGTGGAGTTGGTATGAAGTTCAGTTCCTGGATCGCGCGTGTGGCGATCCTGCTCGTCCTGGCGCCAGCGGGATACGCCGCGGCCCAGACGGCCCCAGCGCCGGCCAAGCTTGCGCCCGCGGAACAGACCTACATCCTCGGACCCTCCGACGTGGTTGAGGTCAACGTCCTGACCCACCCCGACTACACGACCCGTGGCCGCATCGGCGAGGACGGCACCATCCAACTTCCCTATCTAGGTACGGTCAAGGCGGCCAATATGACCGCGCCGCAGCTCGAGCAGGAAGTGGCCCAGGCCTTGGACAAGGGCGGCTACTTCGCCCACCCGGTGGTCAAGGTCGATATCGTCTCGTTCGGCAGCCGCTATGTCACCGTGCTGGGTGAATTCACCAGCCCAGGCCTGATTCCGGTCGACCGGGCCTATCGCCTGTCGGAGATCCTGGCGCGGGTCGGCGGGGTGAAGGAATCGGGCGCGGACTATGTGATCCTGACGCCCGCCGATGGTCAGGCTGAGAAACTGGCGATCAAGGAAATCGCCACCGGCGGCCTCACCGAGGATCCCTATGTGCACCCGGGCGACAAGATCTACAGCCCGCAGGCCGAGCTCTTCTATGTGTCGGGCCAGGTGAACTCTCCGGGCGCCTTTGCGGTGATCCCCGGCATGACCCTGCGCATGGCCATCGCCCGCGCCGGGGGCGTCAACATCACCGGCAGCGAAAAGAAGCTGAAGCTGACGCGCAAGGGGGTGCGGGTGGCGCATTTCGATCTGAACGACCCGGTGCAGGCCGGCGACGTCCTGATCATCGGCCAGACCCTGTTCTCATTCTAAAGCCCCTCGTTCCGGAAGCCTTCTCCCCGTCATGAACATTATTCAATTTCTCCGGATTTTCTGGGCGCGCCGCCGGGTGATCGCCATCGCGACGGTGAGCTGCCTCATCGGCGCGATGATCGTCGTCATGATTGTGCCCCCGTCCTGGAAGGCGTCGTCGCGGGTGATGGTGGATATCGCCAAGCCCGACGTCATTACCGGGGAGAATCCGAACGGCGTCCGCGGCGCGGTGGAGACCCAGCTGGCTCTGGCCACCGACTACAGCGTGGCCGGACGAGTGGTCGACGACCTGGGCCTGTCAAGCGATCCAGGTCTGGTGGCCGCCTATGACAAGCGCTCAAAGCACGACACGCGCGACTTCCGCCACTGGCTGGAGCAGATGGTCGTCGACAACACCAAGGCCAAGCTCTTGGTGGACAGCGCCATCATCGAGATCACCTACACTTCAAGTGACCCTCAGCAGGCCAAACGGATCGCCGATTCGGTCCGCTCGGGCTTCATCCAGACCAACCTCGACCTCAAACGGCAATCAGCCCAGACCAATGCCGACTGGCTGGATTCACGCGCTCTGGACGCCAAGGGCGATCTCGACAAGGCCATAGCCGCCGAGACCGACTACGAGCGCGCCAACGGCCTGGCCATGACCAGTGACAAGGGTGACGTCGATACGCAGCGGCTGCAGGCCATGTCTTCGGCCGGCGCCACGGAGACCGTGCCGCCGCCGGCCATGCTGTCGTCGTCGTCGGCGGCGATCGAGTTGGCCTCAGTGAACGCCCAGATCGCGGCGCAGTCCAAGCAGCTCGGACCTAACAATCCGCTGATCCTGCAGCTTCAGTCGCAAAAGACCAATCTGGAGGCGACAGTCGCCAAGGAGAACGCCACCCAGAAGATGCTGGCCGGCATCGCGGCGTCGAACACCGAGGCGGTCAACCGGCAGATCACGGCCCAGAAGGCCAAGGTGGTCGGCGAGAGCGACAAGATCGGCAAGCTGAACCAGCTTCAGGCCGAGGTCGATATGCGCCGTGACGTGTACAACAAGACGACAGCCCTGGCGGCGCAACAACGGCAGGAAGCCTTGACCGTCGCGTCCGGACTGACGCCCCTGGCCAGCGCCGAGGTGCCCAAGAGCCCGGCCTTTCCCAATCCCTGGCTGATCTTCCCGGGCGCCTTCGGCCTCGGCCTCATGCTCGGCGTGCTGACCGCTCTGCTGATGGAGCTTCTGGCGCGGCGGGTGCGCGGCGTGGAAGACCTGACCGGCGCGCTGGATACGCCGGTTCTGGGCGTGATCGCCGGACCGTCGAAAAAGGCGAAGCCTGGGGCCATTTCCGGCCCGACCCGACTGGCCCTGCCTGGGCGCAGGAAGGCGGCCCACGCATGACCGACACCCTGCAACACATGGTCACGACATCGGGGGCGACGTCGTCCACGAGCGATGTGACCTATAAGTTCTCCAGGTCGCTGGCGATGCTGGCTGCCCCGAACGAGGCCACGGCCGAGTCGATCCGCGCCTTGCGCACACACATCGTCGCCCAGCACATCGACTATGGTCGCCGGGCGTTGGCGATCTGCGCGCCGAGCCCCGGTGTGGGCTGCACCTACACGGCGATCAACCTGGGTATCGCCCTATCGCAGATCGGCCTCAAAACCTTGGTGATCGACGCCAATCTGCGGGCGCCCTCGCTGGAGGCCTTCGTCAAGCCGTCCCGCGACGGCAAGGGCCTGGCTCAGTGCCTGGAGATGTCGGACGAGGGCTGGCTCGACTGCATCAACGCCGATGTCATCCCCGAACTGTCGCTGATGTACGCCGGGGACACGGTCGAGGACGCTCAGGTTCTGCTGGCCAAGTACCGCTTCGAGACCCTGGTCGATTTCTGTCTGCGCAACTTCGACGTGACCCTGATCGACACGCCGCCGGCCAACAGCTGCGCCGACGCGCGCCTGGTGAGCAAGGTGGTCCGCTACAGCCTCGTCGTCGCGCGCAAGGACAAGACCTTCGTCGACGACATGAAGACGCTGATCGGGCAGCTGGAAAGCGACGACGTGAAGGTCATCGGCACGGTGTTCAACCAGGGCTGAGACCATGGACGTTGCGGCGCCTCGCCGACCCTTGAGTCTCGGCCAGGCAGCGGAATGGTGGCTGGTGGCGCCGTTCGCCCTGCTGGCCATTCCCACGGCCGTCAGCCTGGCCCAGCAGGACTGGAGCCGCGATTTCGGGGCCTATGGCCCGATCGTGCTCGCCACCGGCGCCTGGCTGCTGTGGCGTCAGCTGCCGACGTTTCGCGCCGCCGCGGCGCGGGGCAGCGGCTGGATCACCTGGCCTCTGCTGGCCCTCTCCCTGGCGTTCTACGTCTTCGGCCGCGCCTTCGACTTCCTGACCCTGGAGACAGCCGGGGTCTATGGCGTGGGCTTGGCCATCCTCAACGACAAGGTCGGTGCGCGCGCGCTCAGGGCGAGTTGGTTCCCGTTGCTCTATCTGGCCTTCGTCATTCCGATCCCGGGCTCGTTTCTCGCCGACATCACTGCGCCGCTGAAGGAGTTCGTCTCCTATGTGGCTACCGGGGTCCTGTCCGCGTTCGGCCTGCCCGTGGTGAGGGAAGGGGTCACCCTCTACGTCGCCCAGTATCAGCTGCTGGTGGAGGACGCCTGCTCCGGCATGAACTCCATCGTCGGGCTGATCGCCGTCGGCTTGCTCTACATCTATCTGATGCGCGGCGCGTCGTGGGTCTATGCGCTGGTGCTGGCGGCCCTGGTGATCCCGATCGCGGTGCTGACCAACATCCTGCGGATCATGGCCCTGGTGCTGCTGACCTATTTCGCCGGCAATGAGGCGGCCGAGGGATTTCTGCATTTTACCGCCGGCATGGTCCTGTTCGCCGTGGCCCTGCTGCTCGTCTTCGCCCTCGACACCGCCTTGCACCGTTTCTTCAAGCCGAAGGTGGCGTCATGATCGCCCGGCGTCTGAAGGCCCGAGGCGGTTGGCGATGACGCCCGACGTTCAAGCCTCCGAGTTCACTTGCCGCGTCTGTGGCGGCCCGAGTGCGAGCCATTTCACAGCCCTCGAGATGATGTACGGGACGCGAGAAGCATTCGACTACTTCACGTGCGCAGCTTGTGGCTGTGTGCAGATCGCGAATATCCCTGACGACCTCGGACGGCACTACCGAGACGGCTACTATTCTTTCGTAGTGGCCAAGAATGACCGCGGCGCTCGCGCCAGGAAGCTCGCGCGGAAAGTCGTTTTCTCGGGCGCGAACCTCCCCCCCGTGAGGAGCGCATTGGAGCGGCATAGCGCGGATGCCCGGCTGCTCCTGCGCTACATGAGCCTCCTGCCGGATAGGAACGCACGAATCCTGGACGTGGGAGCGGGCAACGGCAGGATTGTGCGCTCGCTCCGGGACCTCGGTTACCGAAATGCGCTTGGGGTGGACGCTTTCATTCCCAGCGACATCGTGGATGGCGCCGGCTTGGTCGTCCGGCGGTGTGACCTGTCCGCCGTCGATGGCGAGTGGAACCTGATCAGTTTCAACCATTCCCTGGAGCACATGCCGGATCAGATCGGCACGCTTCGGGTCGCGCGACGCCTGTTGGCCAAGGGGGGCCAGATCCTGGTCCGCGTGCCCGTGGCTGAAGGCGAGGCATGGCGCACCTATGGCGCCAATTGGATCCAACTCGATCCGCCACGCCACCTGTTCCTGCATACACAGCAGAGCCTGCGGACACTGGCCGAGCACAGCGGACTGACGGTGACCGATACATGCTTCGATTCCACAGCCTATCAGTTCTGGGGAAGCGAGCTCGTCAATAGAGACGTCGCTTTGTTCGATCCGGGCAGTCCCAGGCCGAGCAAGAGCACCCTGCGCAAGCTTGAGCGGCGGGCGCGGGCGTTGAACATCAATGGACAGGGCGATCAGGTCGCCGCGGTTATGGCGCCGCGCCTCGACAGCCACCCCACTGAGGCGGCGGCATGATCGGCCGTCGCGACCTCCTGATCGGCGCGGGCTGTGTCGCTGCGGCTGGCGCCGCCTACGCGCTGGTTCCCCGGCGACGCGTCTCCTTGCTGGGCGCGCGCAAGATCGACGCCATCCTACCGCGCGCCTTCGGCGACTGGACGTCCAACGACACTACCGACCTCGTGGCCCCCACCGAGCCCGGCGGCCTGGCCGCGCGCCTCTATGGCGAGACGATCGGTCGGGTCTATCGCCAGGCCTCCACCGGCGCGCAGATCATTGTGTTGGCGGCGCACGGCGACACCCAGAGCGACGATCTGCAGCTTCACCGGCCGGAGATCTGCTATCCGGCCTTCGGCTTCGCCATCACCTCCAGCCGGCCTGTGGATACGCCCCTGGCCCCAGGGGTGAGTCTCCCATCGCGCGCCATGGTGGCCAGCGTGACCGACCGGCAGGAGGTGGTGCTCTACTGGACCCGGCTGGGGGAGTATCTGCCACAGAGCCGCCGCGAACAGCAGGTGGACCGCTTGCGGACGGCGCTGCACGGCGAGATCGGCGATGGGGTGCTGATGCGCCTGTCGGTCGACTCGCCCGACGCGGCCGGCGCTGTTTTGCTGATGCAGCGCTTCACATCGACCCTGGTTCTGGCCATGGCGCCGGGCGATCGAGCGGCGCTGATCGGGACCGAACGGGCGTCGAAGCTCGTCTAGGTCATGGCCAGCGGCGGCGCGGTCCGCTAATGACCCCTGCCGCGCGGATGTGGCGGAACTGGCAGACGCACTGGATTTAGGTTCCAGCGCCGTAAGGCGTGGAGGTTCGAGTCCTCTCATCCGCACCATTCTTTTTGGCGCGCCGCATACGCATCGTGGCTCCAACAACTCCAGTTCCCGTCAGCATCAGTAGCCAGGCGGCGGGTTCTGGAACATTGGCCCCAATGAAGAGCGGAAGATCAGGCGTTCCGGTGATCGTGAAGTCCGTCACGTTGAAATAGATCTGCTCGCCCGTGAAGAAACCGTAGGAAAACTCGCCCGAGTCCGAGCCGCCGACTCTCTCGCCGGTGAATGTAGTTCCGTCATAACTGTAGGTTCCCGGCGGAACCGGGTAGTCCAGGCTCATCTCGATGAACATGGTCAAGGCCGCCTGGTTGGTCACGAAGGCCCCCGACTGGGACAAGACCTGGAGCGGTCTGGTGGCGACGTAGTTTTCGACCGAGCCTGTCAGGCCCTGCGCCGCATCGTAGAAGAGACTCTTGCCGTTGATCGACAGGTCCACCGATTCGAATGTTCCTCCCGAGTAGGGTGACGCCGGACCCGTGGGCAGGCTGAATACATAGGTTGACGTGAAAGCGTCGCCGGTCAGGTCGCCGCCGGCCGGGCCGAAGAAGCCCTCCACGTCGCCACCGGGACCGAGGCTGCTGACCGTGCCGGAATAGGTCGCGGTTACAAGTGTCGTCGCGGTCGCCGATCCGCACGAGAACAGGACCGCCAAGCCGACCGCGAAGTCTCTCAATCTCATCCTGGCCTCCCGCGCCTCGGTCGTCCTTTTCCGAACAGTATCGCCGCCGCAATTCCGCCTCAAGCTGGCTCGGCCAAGGCGACCGCCGTCATTGACATTTTGCGTTATTTGTTCTCTAATTGTTCTGTCGCGGGGCCGGGGGAAGGCGACCGACGACGCCGCCAGCGGACCGCATAGAACGGTGAAAACACCATGTCTGCGGTGATTAACGGTGGGAACGCCGCCGCTGCTCGGCGTGGGCCTACCCAGTTTCGGCCGGAGATTCGGCGACACCACCGACGCCTCGCGGGACTTGAGGGCGCCGGGGCTTGGTGACATAAGGCCGGTTCGCTTCGCGCCGCCCTCGCCGGCGGCGCATTTGTTTGGCGCCGGCGCCCTGAGCGGCCGGCGCATATCGGGACGCTTCCATGCAAGTCACTGAGACCCTCAACGAAAGCCTGAGCCGCAGCTATTCGGTGCGGGTGCCGGCGGCCGAACTCGGCGCCCTGCTCGAGGCGCGCATCGCCGAGATCAGCCCCACCCTGCGCCTCAAGGGCTTCCGTCCGGGCAAGGTGCCCGCCGGCCACGTGCGCCGCCTGTATGGCAAGGCGCTGATGAGCGAGGTGATCGAAAAGACCCTCAACGATACCACCCAAAAGGTCCTGGACGACAACCGCCTGCGCGTGGCGTCCCAGCCGGACCTGAAGCCGTCATCGGACATGGAGGAGGTTCTCGCCGGCCGCGAAGACCTGACCTACGCCCTCGAGGTCGAGGTGATGCCCGAGTTCGAGCCGACGGACGTGGCCGCCCTGAGCCTGACGCGGCTGGTCTATCGACCGACCGACGCCGAGATCGACGAGGCCCTGGCCGAGGTGGCGGCCCAGAACCGCACCTATGAGGCGCGCACGGGCAAGACGGCCAAGGCCAAGGACGGCGATCAGCTGCTGATCGACTTCGTCGGCCGTATCGACGGCGAAGCCTTCGAGGGCGGAGCGGCGGAAGACGCCGAGCTCGTCCTGGGCGCGGGCCAGTTCATTCCGGGCTTCGAGGAGCAACTCGTGGGCGCCGCGGCGGGGGCCGATGTGACGGTGAAGGTCACCTTCCCCGAAGAATATCAGGTCGAGCGCCTCAAGGGGCAGGCGGCCGAGTTCGAGGTCAAGGTCAAGGAGGTGAGGGCGCCCAAGGAGTCCAAGGCCGACGACGCCCTGGCCGTCAACCTGGGCCTGGCCGATCTGGCCGCCCTGCGCGAAGCCATCCGCGCCAATCTGGAAGGCGAGTACCAGGGCGCCTCGCGCTTCAAGCTCAAGCGCGCGCTGCTGGACGCGCTGGACGCGCGCCACGACATCCCGCTGCCGGCGCGAATGGTCGAGGCCGAGTTCGACGCCATCTGGTCTCAGGTGAAGGCCGACGAGGAGAAAGAGGGCCGCGCGCCCGAGGACGCGGGCAAGTCGGAAGAGACCCTGCGCGCCGAATACCGCCGCATCGCCGAGCGCCGCGTGCGCCTGGGCCTGGTGCTGGCCGAGATCGGCAGGCGCGAGAACGTGGTCATCAGCGATCAGGAGCTGACCGAGGCCATGCGCAACGAGGCGCGCCGCTATGGCGAGATGGCCCAGCGGATGTTCGACTACATGCGCGAGAATCCCCAGGTCCAGGCCTCCATCCGCGCGCCGCTCTATGAGGAGAAGGTGGTCGACCTGATCATCGGCCGGGCGCAGGTGAGCGAGGAAGAGGTCTCCAAGGAGAAGCTTCTGGAGGAAGACGAGCTGCCCGAGGGCATCTCCGAGGAACCCAAGAAGGTCGCCAAGAAACCCGCCAAGGCCAAGGCCGCGCCCGCCGAAGAGCCGGCGCCCAAGGCCAAAGCCGCCGCCAAGCCCAAAACAGCCAAGGCGGAAGAAGCAACGCCAAAACCCAAAGCCCCCGCCAAACCCAAGGCGACGAAGGCGAAGGAATAAACTTCCTCCCTCCCCTTGATGGGGAGGGTGGATCGCGCGAAGCGCGAGACGGGTGGGGTGGCTGCACCCCCCCCTCCGACCCCGCTGCGCGGGGCCACCTCCCCCATCCAGGGGGAGGAGGACTCTTGAGGTCACCCGCCCTTGCATGCGGTGGGCGGCGGGGCGATATCAGGTTGAGATTCGCCTTCAGGACAGCCCCAACATGATCGACTCGCCGCTCCACTCCCTCAATCTCGTGCCGATGGTGGTCGAGCAGTCGAGCCGGGGCGAACGCGCCTTCGACATCTTCTCGCGCCTGCTGCGCGAGCGGGTGATCTTCCTGAACGGTCCGGTGGACGACGGCATGTCGGCGTTGATCTGCGCCCAGCTGCTCTATCTGGAATCCGAGTTCCCGAAGAAGCAGATCGACATGTACATCAACTCGCCCGGCGGCATCGTGACCTCGGGCCTGGCGATCTACGACACCATGCAATACATCCGCTGCCCGGTGGCGACGACCTGCATGGGCATGGCCGCCTCCATGGGCTCGTTCCTGCTGATGGCCGGCGAGCCTGGCCTGCGCGTCGCCCTGCCCAATGCGCGGATCATGGTCCACCAGCCGTCCGGCGGCTTCCAGGGCAAGGCCTCGGACATCGAGCGCCACGCCGAGGACATCCTCAAGACCAAGCGGCGCCTGAACGAACTCTACGCCAAGCACACCGGCCGCACCTATGAGGAGGTCGATCACACCCTCGACCGCGACCACTTCATGGACGCCGAGGAGGCCAAGGCCTGGGGCATCGTCGACCACATCTACGACACCCGCGCCGGCGCCGAGGCGGCGGCCGCGGCCGCGGGCTGACGACCGACCGCGCGCCATGCCGTATCTGAGCGAGATGGACCCGGCCACGGGCTTCATCGCCAGCGACAGGGCCAGGGAGACGGGCGGCGAACTGCGCGAGCGCTATCAAAGCGCCAAGCCGTTTCCGCACATCGTCATCGAGGACTTTCTGCCCGACGAGATCATCGGCCGCTGCATCGCCGAGTTCGGCGATTGCGACCGCGACGGCTCGCGCCTCTACGACCGCGATCAGGAGCGCTACAAGCGCGAGATCAATCCCGACGGCATGAGCGCGGCCGTGCGTGGGCTGTTCTATTCCTTCAACGCGCGGCCGTTCATCGGCATTCTAGAGAACATCACCGGAATCAAGGGATTGATCCCGGATCCTTACTTCGCCGGCGGCGGCTTCCACGAGATCGGGCAGGGCGGTCACCTGTCGGTGCACACCGACTTCAACCACCACAAGCCGATGAATCTCGAGCGGCGGATCAATGTGCTGATCTATCTCAACCGCGACTGGAGCGACGCCTATGGCGGGCAGCTCGAGCTGTGGGACGAGGCGATGACCCGGTGCGAGGTCTCGGTGGTGCCGGAAGCCAACCGGTGCGTGATCTTCAACACCACGACCTCGAGCAATCACGGCAATCCGCAGCCGATCGCTCATCCGGCCGGGGTGACGCGAAAGTCGATCGCGCTCTACTACTACACGGCCACCTGGAGCGACGCCCAGCGGGCCCACACGACCCAGTTCAAGCCGCGTCCCGGATCGGCCGACAAAACCGACTGGGCCGTGAAGCGCCAGGAACTGGTCAACGACTTCATGCCACCGATCCTCAGACGAGCCCTCCGCCGGAAGCGCTAGCCACCTCTCCCTAAACCCAACCGTCATCGCCGGTTCCGCTCAATCCACCTCTCCCAGCGGGAGAGGTCGAGACGCGCCGGTAAGGCGCGTCCGGGATTAGGGACCGCGCCAAAATATGCGTCATCCCGGACGTAGCGCCGAAGGCGCGCAGATCCGGGACCCAGGGGCGGCTCGCACTGCGCATGAACCCCTGGGTCCCGGACAGCCGGCTGCGCCGGCTTCCGGGATGACGCATTATTTGGAATACTTGAGCGCTCCCTAAACCCTCACCCGGACTCGGCCCTTAACCTCCGCGCTACACGTTCCAGCAGCGCCTCCGCGCCCTCCGGTTCATCCACCTTCACGCGCTCGAAGTCCCCGTCCTCGCCGCGGACGTCGGCGAACAGGCCGGCGGGGTCGGCGTGGAAATGCAGGAAGGCCTGGCTCTTCAGATAGAAGACGCCGCGGGATTTCTCCTTGAGCGGGGCGAACGTGCGCAGACGCGCCAACAGGGGCTCGAGCCGGTCGAGATCCTCGGGCCGCGCGTGCCTCATGGCCGCTCTCCGAACACCTTCATGCCCGGGTCCTCGGCGATGGCCAGCATGGCCGTATCGCCGTCGGTGTCGCCATAGGCGGCCTCGAGGCGGACGTCGTCGCCGAACTGGGCCTTGAGGCGCGCGACCTTTTCCTCGCCCCGGCAGTTGGGACCGTCGAGCGCGCCGGTGATGACGCCGGCCTCGGAGACGGCCAGGCGGGTGCCGATGACGGTCTCAGCCCCCAGGCCGCGGCCGAAGGGGGCGACGAGGATCTCCGGCGAGGCGGTGACGATGACCAGCCGGGCGTTCTCGTCCCGCCAGGCGCGCCAGCAACGCACCGCGTCGGGGCGAAGCAGGGTGCGAGCGCGGGAGGCGGCGAAGCGGTCGGCGGCGGCGGCCAGATCGTCCAGGCGCTCGCCGGCCAGGAACTCGCGCACCAGGGCCGCCTTGAGCGCCCCGCGATCGCGGTCGCGGGCGTAGGCGAGGGTCGCGGGGGCCAGACGGGCGAGGCCGAGGGCGTAGCGCGCGCGTCCGCGGCGCCAGGCGAGGAAGGCCAGGAAACTGTCGCGCCAGGTGAGCGTGCCGTCGAAATCGAAGGCGACAAGCGGCCGAAACGGCGTGGACGGATTGTCCGGGGCCGCGACAAATCGCCTCTCGCTCTGGCCGGGTTCAGGTCGCACCCGACGCAAATTCGCCCTCCCGTTACCGCATGGTAACCATCTCGGGCTTGTGATCCGCGTTCGGATCGGGGAATGTCAAGCGTGACACCCCCCTTGCGGCGCACTGGTGCGCGTTCGCATATCGGGTCCGTTGGGGGATTGTCGGGTTCGTTTCCGGACCTGCGCCCGGAGAGTGAGACGCAAGTATGACCAAGGCAGCCAGCGGAGACAGCAAGAGCACCTTGTATTGCTCGTTCTGCGGCAAGAGCCAGCACGAGGTGCGTAAGCTCATCGCCGGCCCCACCGTGTTCATCTGTGATGAATGCGTCGAACTCTGCATGGATATCATCCGGGAAGAGACGAAGATCACCTTCGTCAAATCCAAGGATGGCGTCCCGACACCGCGCGAGATCCGGGAAGTTCTCAACGATTACGTGATCGGCCAGGAACACGCCAAGAAGGTGCTGTCGGTGGCCGTGCACAACCACTACAAGCGCCTGAACCACGCGGCCAAGAACAACGACGTCGAGCTGGCCAAGTCCAACATCCTGCTCGTGGGTCCGACCGGAGTCGGCAAGACCCTGCTGGCCCAGACGCTGGCGCGAATCATCGACGTGCCGTTCACCATGGCCGACGCCACCACGCTCACCGAGGCGGGCTATGTGGGCGAGGATGTGGAAAACATCATCCTCAAGCTGCTGCAGTCGGCCGACTACAACGTCGAGCGGGCGCAGCGCGGCATCGTCTACATCGACGAGGTCGATAAGATCAGCCGCAAGTCGGACAACCCCTCGATCACCCGGGACGTCTCGGGCGAGGGCGTGCAACAGGCGCTGTTGAAGATCATGGAGGGCACCGTCGCCTCCGTGCCGCCTCAGGGCGGGCGCAAGCATCCGCAGCAGGAGTTCCTGCAGGTCGACACCACCAATATGCTGTTCATCTGCGGCGGGGCCTTCTCGGGCCTGGAGAAGATCATCTCCAGCCGCGGCAAAGGGACCTCCATCGGCTTCTCGGCCAAGGTGACCGATCCCGATGACCGCCGCACCGGCGAAGTCCTGCGGCAGGTCGAGCCCGACGATCTGCAGCGCTTCGGCCTGATCCCGGAGTTCATCGGCCGCCTGCCGGTGATCGCCACCCTGGACGACCTGGACGAGCCGGCGCTGGTGAAGATCCTCACCGAGCCCAAGAACGCCCTGGTCAAGCAGTATCAACGCCTGTTCGACATGGAGAACGTCGGCCTGGCCTTCACCGAGGACGCGCTGAAGGCGGTGGCGCGCAAGGCCATCGCCCGCAAGACCGGCGCGCGCGGCCTGCGCTCGATCCTGGAGGGGATACTGCTCGAGACCATGTTCGAGCTGCCGACCCTGCAGGGCGTCGAGGAGGTGGTGGTCAACGCCGAGGTGGTCGAGGGCCGCGGCCAGCCGCTGATGATCTACGCCGAAAAGAAGAGCGGCGCCGTCTCGGCCTGATCGGCCGTGAACCGGCTGTTCGACCGGCTGTTCGCGGCCGGCGCGCCTGACGCCCTGGCGCTCGAGGCCGGCGTTCAACGACTTAGTTACGCCGAGCTGGAACGCGAAACCGCGCGCTACGCCGGCGCGCTCGCGGCGCTGGGCGCGCGCCCCGGCGACCGCCTGGCCGTGCAGGTAGAGAAGTCCGCGGCCAATTTGATCCTCTATCTCGCCTCCTTACGCGCCGGGGTGGTCTATCTGCCGCTGAACACCGCCTACACCCTGGCCGAGCTCGGCTATTTCATCGGCGACGCCGAGCCGGCGGTGATCGTCTGCGATCCGGCCGCGCGGGACGGCGTGGCGGCGCTGGCCGCCGGCGCGCGGGTGGAGACTCTGGACCGGGATGGGGAGGGGACCCTCACCGACCTGGCGCGCGCGGCGCCGGCGCGATTCGAGACCGTGGCCCGAGGGCCCGAGGACCTGGCGGCGATCTGCTACACCTCCGGCACGACCGGCCGCTCCAAGGGCGCCATGCTCACCCACGGCGCCCTGGCCTCCAACGCCGAGACCCTGGCGGGCATCTGGCGGTTTAGTGGCGAGGATGTGCTGGTCAACGCCCTGCCGATCTACCATGTGCACGGCCTGTTCGTGGCCACCCACGTGGCGATGATGGCCGGAGCGGCGACGATCCTGCAGCCGAAGTTCGACCCGGCCGAGGTGCTGGCCGCCCTGCCGCGCGCCACGGCCTTCATGGGGGTCCCGACCTTCTACACCCGCCTGCTCGCCCATCCGGGCCTGACGGCCGAGGTGACGCGCCACATGCGCCTCTTCGTCTCCGGCTCGGCTCCGCTGCTGGCCGCCACCCACCAGGCGTGGGAGGCGCGCACCGGCCAGACGATCCTCGAGCGCTACGGCATGACCGAGACCGGCATGAACGCCTCCAATCCCTATGACGGCCCGCGCCTGGCCGGCTCGGTCGGCCCGCCGCTGCCGGGCGTGGACCTGCGCGTCGTCGCTGATGGCGCCGGCGAGGCCGGGCAGGTGGAGGTGAGGGGCCCCAATGTCTTCGCCGGCTATTGGCGCAATCCCGACAAGACCGCCGAGGCCTTCACCGCCGACGGCTGGTTCCGCACCGGCGATTTGGGCCTGATCGGCCAGGACGGCTATCTGCGGCTCGTCGGCCGCGGCGGCGACCTGATCATCACCGGTGGGCTCAATGTCTATCCGGCCGAGATCGAGGCGGCGATCGACGCACTGCCCGGCGTGATCGAGAGCGCGGTGATTGGCCTGCCGCACGCCGACCTTGGCGAAGCGGTCACCGTCGTGGTGGTCGCCGAGGCGCCGCTGACCGAAGGCGATATCCTCAGCGCGCTGTCCGGGCAGCTGGCCCGGTTCAAGCAGCCCAAGCGGGTGCTGTTCACCAACGCCTTGCCGCGCAACGCCATGGGCAAGATCACCAAGGCGGCGCTGCGGCGCGAACATGCGTCGCTTTATGGCGCCGCCGACAAGGCTGTGTGACCGTTTCTTGAACAATGCGCTGAACGCTCCACATATGTTTCGAACCGGACGCCTCGGCGTCTGGACCCCGAGGTGTCAGAATCGGGTTTAATTCGAGGGCCGGACGCTCCGCCGCCGGCCAGGAGCCAAGTGATGTTTGATCTGAAAGTCCTGCCTGTCCTGCCGCTGCGCGACATTGTCGTCTTTCCGCACATGGTCGTGCCCCTGTTCGTCGGCCGCGAGAAATCCGTGCGCGCCCTCGAAGAGGTGATGAAGACCGACAAGCAGGTGCTGCTGGTGACCCAGAAGGATCGCGACCAAGACGATCCGGCGCCGGAGGATATCTTCGATGTCGGCGTGATGGCCACGGTCCTGCAACTGCTCAAGCTGCCCGACGGCACGGTCAAGGTGCTGGTCGAGGGCAAGGCGCGTGCGGGCGTCAAGCGCTACACGGCGCGCGAACCGTTCTACGAGGCCGAGGTGGCCCATATCCCCGAGCAGGGCGAAGCCGCCGACGAGACCGAGGCGCTGTCGCGCGCGGTCATCGAGCAGTTCGAATCCTATGTGAAGCTGAACAAGAAGATTCCGCCGGAAGCCTTGGCGGCCATTTCACAAATCACCGATCCTGGTCAGCTGGCCGACAACATCGCCGGCCATCTGGCGGTGAAGATCGCCGACCGCCAGCAGCTGCTGGAGGTCGCCGACGTCGGCAAGCGCCTGGAGCGGGTGTTCGCGCTGATGGAGGGCGAAATCAGCGTCCTGCAGGTCGAGAAAAAGATCCGCAACCGCGTCAAGCGGCAGATGGAGAAGACCCAGCGCGAGTACTACCTGAACGAGCAGATGAAGGCGATCCAGCGCGAGCTGGGCGAACAGGACGACGCGCGCGACGAGCTGATCGAGCTGGAAAAGCGCATCAAGAAGACCAAGCTGTCGAGGGAAGCTCGCTCGAAGGCCGAGTCGGAGCTGAAGAAGCTGCGCAACATGAGCCCGATGTCCGCCGAATCGACGGTGGTGCGGAACTACCTCGACTGGCTGCTGTCGATCCCATGGGGCGCCGCCAAGACCAAGCCCATCGATCTGGGACTGGCCGAGGACATCCTCGACGAGGACCACTTCGGCCTGGAGAAGGTCAAGGAGCGCATCCTGGAGTACCTGGCCGTGCAGGCCCGGACCGGCTCGCTCAAGGGCCCGATCCTCTGCCTGGTGGGTCCGCCCGGCGTCGGCAAGACCTCGCTCGGGCGCTCGATCGCCAAGGCGACGGGCCGGGAATTCGTGCGTCTCTCCCTGGGCGGCGTGCGCGACGAGGCCGAGATCCGCGGCCACCGCCGCACCTACATCGGCTCCATGCCCGGCAAGATCATCCAGTCGATGAAGAAGGCCAAGACCACCAACACCTTCTTCCTGCTGGACGAGATCGAGAAGATGGGCGCGGACTGGCGCGGCGACCCGACGAGCGCCCTGCTGGAAGTGTTGGATCCGGAACAGAACGGCACCTTCAACGACCACTATCTGGAGGTGGACTACGACCTCTCCAAGGTGATGTTCGTCACCACGGCCAACTCGCTCAACATGCCCCAGCCCCTGCTGGACCGCATGGAGATCATCCGTATCCCGGGCTACACCGAGGACGAGAAGGTGGAGATCGCCAAGCGCCACCTCCTGCCCAAGGTGCTCAAGGATCACGGCCTGAAGGCCGGCGAATGGGTGGTGCCTGAAAAGGCCATCCGCGACCTGATCCGCTACTACACGCGGGAGGCCGGCGTGCGCTCGCTTGAGCGTGAGCTCGGCAACCTGGCGCGCAAGGCGGTGCGGGACATGACGCGCGAGCAGCTTGTCTCCATCGAGATCGACGATGAGCGCCTGGACAAATACGCCGGCGTGCGCCGCTACCACTATGGCGCCACCGACGAGGAGGATCAGGTGGGCATCGTTACCGGCCTGGCCTGGACCGAGTTCGGCGGCGACATCCTGACCATCGAGGCGGTGAAGATGCCGGGCAAGGGCCGTATGTCGGTCACCGGCAACCTCAAGGAGGTGATGAAGGAGTCTATCTCCGCCGCCGCCTCCTATGTGCGCTCGCGCTCGACCCACTTCGGCATCAAGCCGCCGTCGTTCGAGACAACGGACGTGCACCTGCACGTGCCCGAGGGCGCGACGCCCAAGGACGGCCCCTCGGCCGGCGTGGCCATGGCGGTGGCCATCGTCTCGGTGCTGACCGGCATACCGGTGCGCAAGGACCTCGCCATGACCGGCGAGATCACCCTGCGCGGTCGGGTGCTGCCCATCGGCGGTTTGAAGGAAAAGCTGCTGGCGGCGCTGCGCTCGGGCATCCGCACGGTGCTGATCCCGGCCGAGAACGCCAAGGACCTGGCCGAGGTGCCCGACAACGTCAAATCCGGACTGGAGATCATTCCGGTGGCGACGGTGGACGAGGTGCTGCTTTGGGCGCTGACCGGACCCCTGACGCCGATCGAATGGCGCGATGAGGAAAAGGCGGCCGCCTCGCCGCCACCGGTCGCGCCGGACGGGCTCGAAGGGGGCTTCGTCGTCGCTCACTAAGGCGACTGATCGCTGATTACTGGAGCGGCGCGGAGGAATCCGCGCCGCTCTTGTTTGACGTATGGGAAATGCGGGCGATAAGTCTTCCCCGGCAAAGCGGAGCCGTAACGAACGGACCTCGCCGCGATTGGGGAGACAGAGATGACCAAGGCTGAACTCGTAAGTGCGATCGCGCAACAGACGGGCTTGCAGAAGGCCCAGGCCAAGCACGCGGTCGACGCGTTCGTCGCCTCCGTGACCGGCGAACTCAAGGCCGGCAAGGAAGTGCGTCTCGTCGGGTTCGGCAGCTTTGTTCCGGTTGAGCGCGCCGCCCGCATGGCCCGCAATCCCAAAACCGGCGCGCCCGTGAAGAGTCCGGCCTTCAAGACGGCGCGGTTCAAGATCGGCGAGAGTCTGCGCGCCACGTTGAACTAGAGGCCGTTTCCAGGCTATCGGGCGCGGGGCCGCCGGGCGGCTAGCTCAGCTGGTCAGAGCGCCTGGTTTACACCCAGGAGGTCGGGGGTTCGAACCCCTCGCCGCCCACCACCCTTCGCCCCTACGGGGCTTCGGGTGGCAGGCCACCCACTAGAAGATCGCCTTCTCCTCTGACCACCACAGGGGTGAGCGGGAGAGATCGATAAAGCGGCGCTCGTCTTCCAGCAGACGGGCCGCGGCCGCCTGTCCTTCGGGCGCCGCGAGGGCCTGGGCCATGTCGTCGAAGCTGTCCCACCACAGCTCCGCCAGGCCGTCGAAATCCTCCGGCCCGCCACGCGAGGCGCGCAGAGCCTCCGAAGCCTCCGGCGGCAGGCTGTGCGACTGGACATAGCGGCTGATGCGCAACGCCTCGCGCACGCTGGCCACCAGGGGCGCGTGGATGTCGAACCAATAGGCCTGGAACGCCTCCCGGGTGAGCTCAGGACGCCGCTTGAGCGCGAATGAGAGCTTGATCATCGCCACGATCCCGCTTCTGCTGGCCCATCGCCAGGGGGTAACGATGTTCAGACTGCACGCAATCGCCGCCGCCGTCACCGTGCTGGCCGCCAGTGCGGCGGCCGCGCCGGCCCCCGCGCCCAGCCTGGCCGAGATCCTGGCTGCGTCTCCCGCCTCGGACTGGCGCACGGTGGATCCCACTCGCACCCTCTACGTGGAGCTTCCGGCGGGGCGGGTGATCATTGAGCTGGCGCCCGGCTTCGCACCCAAGCATGCGGCCAATATCGAAAAGCTGGCCCAGGCCGGCTATTTCGACGGCGGGGCGATCGTGCGCGAGCAGGACAACTATGTCGCTCAATGGTCGCAGCCCGACGAGAAGCGATCGCTCGGCGGCGCCGAGAAGACCCTCAAGGCCGAGTTCACGCGCGGCCTCGACGGCGCGCCGCCATTCACACCGTTGCCAGACCCCGACACCTATGCGCCACAGACCGGTTTCAGCGACGGCTTTCCCGCGGCGCGCGATCCGGCCACGCGCCGCGCCTGGCTCGTACACTGCTACGGCATGGTGGGAGCGGGCAGGGACAATGACGCCGATTCCGGCGGCGGGACCGAACTCTACGCCGTCATCGGCCAGGCGCCGCGCCAGCTCGACCGCAACGTCACCCTGGTCGGGCGTGTCTTGAGCGGAATCGATCTGCTGTCGAGCCTGCCACGTGGTCACGGCGACCTCGGTTTCTACGAGACTCCGGCGGAGCGGACGACAATCCGGTCGATAAAGCTGGCGTCGGACCTGCCGCCCGGTCAGCAGCTGCACATCGAGGCCCTGCGCACCGACAGCGCCACCTTCGCCGCGGTGGTGCGCAATAGGCGCTTCCGGCACGACGCCTGGTACAAGGTCCCGGCCGGCCGCATCGATGTCTGCAACGCCACCCTGCCGGTGCGCATTGTCGGCAAGCCAGCCTCTTAGGAACTGGGCTGCCTGATCAAGTCAGAGAGAGACCACGCGGCGCGCCAGCGAAGCGACATGCAGGACAGGCCGGCGTCGATCCGGCCAATCTCGGTGGTGGGCAGGGGAACGACCGAATAGCCGGCGCCTGCCAGCAGATTACACGTCCGCGGGTGCTCGCGGCCGATGAAGAGGGCGTCGTTGACCCTGAGTGCATTGGCGGCCGCCTCCTCGCCGTCGGGGACCAGGATCTCACGCAGCCGGTGGCGAAAGACGCCTGAAGCCGACAGGCGGCGGGTCGTGAGGACGGTCTCGTCGTCGAGCAGCGAGCAGTCGGTCTTGAAGTGCAACACGCCGGGTGGCGTGGCGACGATCTCGCTTTCGCGATCGAGCTCGCCCAGGGCCTGTTGCAGAGCCTCCGCGCCGGCCCGGTCGGTGCGGGCGGAGAGGCCGATCAGCACCCGGTCTGGCGTCGTCAAGACGTCGCCGCCGTCGGCAAGGCCCTCGCCAGCGAGGACGAGCACCACATCGAACATCTCGCGCAGGGTCGGCGCGATCTCGGCGACCTCGCCGGCCCGGCTCGGCGCGCCCGGCCTGAGCAGGATCGCGCCCTCGGCGAAAACCAGCGCCGGGTCCTCCACGAAAATGGAGTCGGGGAAAGCTCCCAGCGGTGGCAAGCGGGTCACCTCGACGCCGGCGGCCCGCAGGGCGGCCACATAGCCGTCGTGCTCGGCCTTGATACCCTCGAATGTGGGAGCGCCGCGATCCAATGCACGAAGGCCGGCGCTCACCGACCGCGCCGGTGCGCGGACGATGGCATGGTCAAAGCGAATGGCAGATCGGGGCTGGCTCACTCGGGCCTCTCTCAGGCCTTCCGGTGAAGTCTCGACATCGTCACCCAGGCGCCCGTCAAGGGTGAGGTGAGTCCGTGGCCTATCTAACTGAAAAAATGGCGCGAGTGACGGGACTTGAACCCGCGGCCTCCGGCGTGACAGGCCGGCGCTCTAACCAACTGAGCTACACCCGCGCAAATCTCGCCCGGACCCGGAAGGTCGGGGCGCGAGGGGCCGTCTGATAGGTCGCCTTCCGCCCCCCGTCAACCACGCCGATAGGTCCTTTCGCGCATGCGGCGTCGATGGTTTGAACCTCGTGGCGCCTTGGTCTAGAAGCGATGCGCGGATTCTCCGAACCTCGCGCCGAAAGCCGAAATGAACGCCTTCCTGCTGCATTATCTGCCGATCGTGATCTTCTTCGTCATCGCCGGCGCGCTCGGCCTGGCGTTCATCCTGGCGGCGGCGGTGTTCGCGCCGAGCGCCCCGGATTCCGAGAAATTCTCCAGCTATGAATGCGGTTTCAACGCCTTCGACGACGCGCGGATGAAGTTTGACGTGCGCTTCTATCTCGTCTCGATCCTGTTCATCATTTTCGACCTCGAGGTGGCGTTCCTGTTCCCCTGGGCCGTGGCGCTGATGAAAATGCCTCATGCCGCGGCGCAGTACGCCTTTTGGAGCATGATCACTTTCCTGGGCGTCCTGACCATCGGCTTTGTCTACGAGTGGAAGAAGGGCGCTCTGGAATGGGAGTGATGGTCCCCGCCAGACCGGCGGCGCTTACGGCTGGGCGCACCGCGGTCGAAGGCTATGATCCCAAGGCGCACGATCCCTATTTCGATGGGATGTCGAGCCGCCTGGCCGACAAGGGTTTCGTGGTCGCCGCCGCCGACGATCTGATCAACTGGGCCCGCACCGGCTCGTTGATGTGGATGACCTTCGGCCTGGCCTGCTGCGCCGTGGAAATGATGCAGGCCTCGATGCCGCGCTACGATCTGGAGCGGTTCGGCTTCGCCCCGCGCGGATCGCCGCGCCAGTCCGACGTGATGATCGTGGCCGGCACCCTGACCAACAAGATGGCTCCGGCCCTGCGCAAGGTCTACGACCAGATGCCGGAGCCGCGCTACGTCATCTCCATGGGCAGCTGCGCCAACGGCGGCGGCTATTACTATTTCAGCTATTCGGTGGTGCGCGGCTGCGATCGCATCGTGCCCGTGGACATCTATGTGCCCGGATGCCCGCCCACGGCCGAGGCGCTGGTCTACGGCGTGCTGCAGCTGCAGAAAAAGATCCGCCGCACCGGGACCATCGAGCGATGAACTGGCGCGTTTCCGACAACGATCTCCAGGCTCTGGGCGAACGGATCGCCGCCGCCTGCGGCGGCGCGACCTTCGAGGTGGCCCATGGCGAGCTGACGGTGACGACGGCGGCCGCGGGGATCGTCGAGACCCTGACCACCCTGCGCGACGATCCCGGGTTGGCCTTCCAGCAACTCATCGATCTGTGCGGGGCCGACTACCCGCAGCGGGAACGCCGTTTCGACGTGGTCTATCACCTGTTGTCCCTGACCCAGAACCGGCGGGTGCGGGTGAAGGTCGAGACCGATGAAGACACCGCCGTGCCGTCGGTGGCCGGCGTCTATCCCGTCGCCGACTGGTTCGAGCGCGAAGCCTTCGACATGTACGGCGTGTTCTTCTCGGGCCATCCGGACCTGCGCCGTCTGCTCACCGACTACGGCTTCCATGGCCATCCGATGCGCAAGGACTTCCCCATGACCGGCTATGTGGAGGTACGCTACGACGACGAGCTGCGGCGCGTGGTCTATGAGCCCGTAAAGTCGGTGGAGTTTCGCAGCTGGGACTTCCTCTCGCCTTGGGAAGGCGCGGCCTACGCCAAGCCGGGGCAGGGCTATCCGGTGAAGCTCCCCGGGGAGGAACCTGCGGAGAAGGGATCATGAGCGAACTTCCCGCCGTCGGGGCGACCGCCCCGCTCACCCCCGAAACACCGGTTCATAAATTCAACATCAACTTTGGACCGCAACATCCGGCCGCACATGGTGTTTTGCGGCTGGTGCTTGAACTGGACGGCGAGCTCGTCGAGCGCGTCGACCCGCACATCGGACTGCTCCATCGCGGCACTGAGAAGCTGATGGAGGCCAGGCCCTACACCCAGAACACGCCCTATTTCGACCGGCTCGACTACGTCGCGCCGATGAACCAGGAACACGCCTTCGTCCTGGCCATCGAGAGGCTCCTGGACCTGGAGATTCCGCGCCGCGCCCAGGCCATCCGGGTGCTCTATTGCGAGATCGGCCGCATCCTCAGTCACCTGCTCAACGTCACGACCCAGGCCATGGACGTGGGCGCGCTCACCCCGCCGCTATGGGGCTTCGAAGAGCGCGAGAAGCTGATGGTGTTCTATGAGCGCGCTTCGGGCGCGCGGCTGCACGCCAACTATTTCCGCCCCGGGGGTGTGCGTCAGGACCTGACGCCCGCGCTGATCGACGACATCGAGGCCTGGGCGGCGGCCTTTCCCAAGGCGCTGGACGATATCGAGACGCTGGTCACCGGCAACCGCATCTTCAAGCAGCGCAATGTCGACATCGGCGTGGTCAGCAAGGAGCAGGCGCTGGCCTGGGGCTTCACCGGCGTCATGCTGCGTGGCAGTGGCGTCGCCTGGGATCTGAGGCGCAACCAGCCTTACGAGATCTATGACGAGCTTGAGTTCGACATTCCGCTGGGCGTGCACGGCGACTGCTACGATCGCTATCTGTGCCGCGTCGAGGAGATGCGTCAATCAATCAAGATCATGGACCAAGCCATTCAGATTTTGAAGAAAACACCTGGCGAGGTCCTGGTCGACGATCACAAGGTGACGCCGCCCAGGCGCGGCGAGATGAAGCGCTCGATGGAGGCGCTGATCCATCACTTCAAGCTGTTCAGCGAAGGCTTCCACGTCCCGGCGGGCGAGGTCTACGCGGCGGTCGAGGCGCCCAAGGGCGAATTCGGCGTCTATCTGGTGGCGGACGGCGGCAACAAGCCCTACCGCTGCAAGATCAGGGCCCCTGGATTTCCGCACCTCGCGGCCATGGACTGGATGAACCGCGGCCACATGCTGGCCGACGTCAGCGCCATCCTGGGTTCGCTCGACATCGTTTTCGGTGAGATCGACCGATGAGCGTGCGCCGTCTCGCCACCGAACAGCCGGCGAGCTTCGCCTTCGCGCCCGAGGCGCTGGAGAAGGCGGCTTGGTGGATCGCCAAATTCCCCGAAGGCCGCAGCCAGTCCGCCGTCATCCCGCTCTTGTGGCTGGTGCAGAAGCAGGAGGGGTGGGTGCCCGAGCCGGCCCTGCGCGTGGTGGCCGAGATGCTGAAGATGCCGGTCATCCGCGTTCTGGAGAACGTCACCTTTTACACCATGTTCCAGCTGGAGCCGGTGGGGACGGTGGCCCACATCCAGCTCTGCGGCACCACGCCGTGCATGCTGTGCGGCGCCGGCGAACTCAAACACGTGCTGGAGCAGGTGATCGGCCCCCTCGGCCGACGCTCGCGCGACGGACGGTTCTCCTGGGAAGAGGTCGAGTGCATGGGCGCCTGCGCCAATGCGCCCATGGCCGCCATCAACGACTACTACTACGAGGACCTGACGCCGAAGTCGTTGGCGGCGATCATCGGCGACTTCGCGGCCGGCAAGTCGCCGGAGCCCGGCTCCTACAGCGGACGCAAGGGCTGCGAGCCGGCCGGCGGGCCGCTCACTCTCACCGATCCGGCGCTCTACGATGGATCGCGCGCCCGTGCGCTCGGACGGCTGCCGAACATGCCGGAACCGGCCAAGGGATGAACGCCGTGACCCAGCCATCGGGGCCCGTACTGACCCCTGAGGATATGGCGACCATCCGCGCCTTCCATCGCGGGACGCGCAACGCCGGCTACGTCTTCTGCCTGGTGGGCGTTCTGGTGATGGTTGGCGGTCGATATGTACCGGGCGGGCCGACCTGGCTGACCAGCGCGGGCCTGGGCGTGGTGGTGTTCGGCTGGGGCCTGCTGGCCTACGCCCTGTTCAAGCGGGTCGCCCTGGTGCGCTCGATCGCGTCTCGGAGGGGCGGATAGTGGCCGGCGTTCTCGAAGACAAGGATCGCATCTTCACCAACCTCTACGGTCTGCGCGACTGGCGGTTGGAGGGCGCGCGGGCGCGCGGGGTGTGGAACGGCACGGCCGACATGCTCAGCGTCTCGCCGGAGTGGGTGTGCGACCAGATCAAGGCCTCAGGGTTACGCGGCCGGGGAGGGGCCGGCTTCGCCACAGGCCTCAAATGGACCTTCATGCCCAAGCAGGAGGGCGAGCGTCCGCACTATCTGGTGGTCAACGCCGACGAGTCGGAGCCCGGCACCTGCAAGGACCGGGAGATCATGCGCAGCGATCCGCACCGGCTGATCGAGGGCTGCCTGCTGGCGTCCTACGCCATCCGCGCCCACGATTGCTTCATCTACATCCGCGGCGAATATGTGCTGGAGCGCGAGCGCCTGGAGGCGGCGATTGTCGAGGCGACCCGGGCGCGCCTGATCGGCAAGAACAACGTCAACGGCTGGGACTGCAATATCCGGGTCACCCACGGCGGCGGCGCCTATATCTGCGGCGACGAGATGGCGCTCCTCGAGAGCCTGGAAGGCAAGAAGGGCCAGCCGCGCCTGAAGCCGCCGTTCCCGGCCGGCGCGGGGGTCTATGGCTGTCCGACTACGGTCAACAATGTCGAGTCGATCGCCGTCGCGCCCGAGATTCTGCGCCGCGGCGCCGAGTGGTTCGCGGGCTTCGGACGGCCGAAGAATACCGGCACCAAGCTGATGAGCGCCTCGGGCCACATTATGAAACCGTGCGTGGTCGAGGAGGCGATGTCCATCCCGCTGCGCCAGCTGGTCGAGGACCATTTCGGCGGCGTGCGCGGCGGCTGGGGCAACCTCAAGGCGATCATTCCAGGCGGCTCGTCGGTTCGGCTTCTACCGGCCGAGGAGGCCGAGGTCGCGCTGATGGATTTCGATGACCTGTCATCGCGCAAGTCCGGCCTGGGCACCGCGGCCATGATCGTCATGGACAAGTCGTGCGACGTGGTCGCCGCCATCGCCCGGCTGTCGTATTTCTACAAACATGAGAGCTGCGGCCAGTGCACGCCGTGCCGCGAGGGCACCGGCTGGATGTGGCGGATCATGGAGCGGATGGTCACCGGCGAGGCGGAGCCCAAGGAGATCGACATGCTGCTCGACGTGGCCAGCCAGGTCGAAGGGCACACCATCTGCGGTCTCGGCGACGCCGCCGCCTGGCCGATCCAGGGCCTTTTCATGCACTTCCGACCCGAGATCGAGGACAGGATCGCCCGCTACCGCTCGCGCAGGGCCAACGTCCCGGGCGCAACCTTGATCGCCGCCGAGTAGCGGGCTATCGCCCACCGCTCTCGTCACCCTCGACCCCTTCCTCCGGAACCCAGAAGCAGCGCTCAATGCCCACCGCCAAGGTCAACGGTCAGGACATAGAGTTCGAGAACGGCATGACCGTGCTGCAGGTCGCCGAGCTCGCAGGCGAGGAGATTCCGCGCTTCTGCTACCACGAGCGCCTGTCGATCGCCGGCAACTGCCGCATGTGTCTCGTGGAGGTGAAGCCGGGGCCGCCGAAGCCCCAGGCCTCCTGCGCCCTGCCGGCGGCCGACGGCCAGGAAATCATCACCAATTCGCCGATGGTGAAGAAGGCCCGCCAGGGGGTGATGGAATTCCTCCTGATCAACCATCCGCTGGATTGCCCGATCTGCGACCAGGGCGGGGAGTGCGATCTCCAGGACCAGTCCATGGGCTACGGCCGCGACGCCTCGCGCTACGCCGAGAACAAGCGCGCGGTCGAAGAAAAATACATGGGCCCGCTCATCAAGACGGTGATGACGCGGTGCATCCAGTGTACGCGCTGCGTGCGCTTCATCACCGAGGTGGCCGGCGTGCCGGAGATCGGACTGATCTCGCGCGGCGAGGATGTGGAGATCACCACCTATCTCGACCAGGCGGTCACGAGCGAGCTCTCAGCCAACGTCATCGATCTCTGCCCGGTGGGCGCGCTCACCTCCAGGCCCTACGCCTTCAACGCCCGGTCCTGGGAGCTGACCAAGACCGAGAGCGTGGACGTCATGGATGCGCTTGGCAGCGCCATCCGCGTCGACGCGCGCGGTCCGGGGGTCCTGAGGGTGCTGCCGCGCACCCACGACGAGATCAACGAGGAGTGGATCTCCGACAAGACCCGCTACGCCTGCGATGGCCTGGCGCGGCAGCGGCTGGACCGGCCGATGATCCGCGAGGGCGGCCGGCTGAAGGCGGTGAGTTGGCCCGAGGCCCTGGCGGCCGTGGCCGAAAAGCTGAAGGCGACGCCGGCCGACCGAGTTGGCGTCATCGCCGGCGATCTGCAGGACGCCGAATCGATGAAGGCGGCCCTCGACCTCTTCAGAGGCCTGGGCGTGGCCAGCCTCGACTGCCGGCAGGACGGTTCGGCGCTGGGCGCGGGCCCACGCGAGAGCTGGCTGTTCAACTCCACCATCGGCGGCCTCGAAGCGGCCGACGCCATCCTGCTGGTGGGGACCAATCCGCGGCTCGAGGCGCCGGTGCTGAACGCGCGCATCCGCAAGATGTGGCTGGCCGGCAAGACCAGCATCGGCCTGGTCGGTCAGGACGCCGATCTCGGTTACGCCCATGAGCGACTGGGCGCCAATATCGGCGCGATTTCGCGCCTGGCCGATAAGGAATCGGCCTTCGCAGCCGCCTTCCGGGCCGCCGAGCGGCCGGCCCTCATTGTCGGCCAGGGGGCGCTGTCGAGGACCGACGGCGCCGCCGTGCTGAGGACCGCCGCCACCGCCGCGGACGCCTTCGGCGTCGTGCGCGCGGGCTGGAACGGTTGGAACGTGCTGCATACGGCCGCCGCCCGCGTGGGCGGCCTCGATCTCGGCTTCCTGCCCAAGGCCGGCGGCAAGACGGCCGTCGAACTGATCGCCAAGGGCGGCGCCGATGTGCTGTTCCTGCTGGGCGCCGATGAGATCGAGCTCGGCGAGACGGGCGCCTTCGTGGTCTATCTCGGCACGCATGGCGATCGCGGCGCCCATCGCGCCGACATCATCCTGCCGGGCGCGGCCTATACCGAGAAGGCCGGCCTCTATGTGAACACCGAGGGACGGGTTCAGCGCGGCGAGCGGGCGGTCTATCCCAAGGGCGAGGCCAAGGAAGACTGGGCGATCCTGCGGGCGCTGTCCGAACACCTGGGCGCGCGCCTGCCCTACGACACCCTGGATCAGCTGCGCGACCGCCTCTTCAAGGACCATCCGACCTTCGGCCAGATCGGCTATGCGCCGGGATCGACGCCCGCGCCGCTCAAGCTGGCGGACCTCGGCGACGCCGGCCCGTGGAGCGACACGCCGCTGACGAGCCCGATCACCGCCTTCCACCTGACCAATCCCATCGCCCGCGCCAGCACGACCATGGCCGAGTGCGCCGCCCTGGCCGCCGGCCTCAAGATGGCGGCGGAGTAGGGCATGCAGAGTCCCTGGACCTGGGCCCTGCTTACTGTCGGGCAGATCCTCGCCGTCCTGATCTGGATCCTGCTGTCGCTGGCCTTCCTTCTGCTGGCCGACCGCAAGATCTGGGCCAGCGTGCAGCTGCGCAAGGGCCCCAATGTCGTGGGCCCGTTCGGACTGCTTCAGTCCTTCGCCGACTTCCTGAAGTTCGTGTTGAAGGAGATCGTCGTCCCCGACGGGGCCGACAAGACCGTGTTTCTCCTGGCCCCGCTGGTCAGCTTCACCCTGGCGTTCGGCGCCTGGGCCGTGGTGCCCTTGGCGCCCGGCTGGGTGATCGCCAACATCAACGTCGGCGTCCTCTACCTCTTCGCCATCTCCTCGCTCGGCGTCTACGGCATCATCATGGGCGGCTGGGCGTCCAACTCGAAGTATCCCTTCCTGGGCAGCCTGCGGTCGGCCGCACAGATGGTGAGCTATGAGGTCTCGATCGGCTTTGTCATCGTCACCGTCATCGTCCTCTCCGGCTCGATGAACCTTCAGACCATCGTCGAAAAGCAGGGCGGCGGGTTCTGGAACTGGAATGTCCTGGGCGGGGGCGGCTGGAAGCAGCTGCCCATGGCCCTGGTCATGGTCCCGATGACCGTGGTGTTCTTCATCTCCGCCCTGGCGGAGACCAACCGGCCGCCGTTCGACCTGCCGGAAGCCGAGTCCGAGCTCGTGGCCGGCTATCAGGTGGAATATTCCTCCACGCCCTATCTGCTGTTCATGATCGGCGAATACGCCAACATCGTCCTGATGTGCGCCATGATTGCCATCCTGTTCTTCGGCGGGTGGCAGGCGCCGTTCCCGACGCCATTCACGGCCTCCTGGAACCCGACCTTGGCCAGCTTCTTCGGCTTCGGCTGGTTCTTCCTGAAGGTGATTTTCTTCTTCTTCCTGTTCGCCATGGCCAAGGCCATCGTGCCTCGCTACCGCTACGATCAACTGATGCGCCTGGGCTGGAAGGTCTTCCTGCCGCTCTCGATCGTGGCAGTGGTGCTGATCGGCGCCTATCGCGTGTTCGGACCTTCGGCGTGAGGCTTCTTATCACCCTCTGCGGCTTGATGCTGGCCGGCTGCGCGTCAGGGCAGGGGTCCTACGACCTCGATCCTGGCGTGGCCAGTTACGACGTCCTCAAGGCCGCCACCGACAAGTGCCACGCCGACGGAGGTCAGCTGGCGCTCAAGAGCGGCTATGACCAGCACGAGCTTTCCAACTACACGTGCAAGATTGGCGGGGCAGGACGATGATGGAACGCGTTCGCCAGGCCGTGAGAGGCGCCGCCCTGATGGACTTCGCCGGCGCCTTCGTGCTCGGCATGAAGTACATGATGCGGCCCAAGGCCACGGTGCTCTATCCCAACGAACGTGGCCCCCAGTCGCCGAGATTCCGCGGGGAGCACGCCCTGCGCCGCTATCCCAACGGCGAGGAGCGCTGCATCGCCTGCAAGCTGTGCGAGGCCATCTGTCCGGCCCAGGCCATCACCATCGAGGCCGAGCCCCGGGCGGACGGCTCGCGCCGGACCACGCGCTACGACATCGACATGGTCAAATGCATCTACTGCGGCCTGTGCCAGGAGGCCTGCCCGGTGGACGCCATCGTCGAGGGCCCGAACACCGAATTCGCCGTGGAGACCCGCGAAGAACTCTACTTCGACAAGGAGCGTCTGCTGGCGAACGGCGACCGCTGGGAGCGTGAAATCGCCAGGAACCTGGAACTTGACGCGCCCTACCGCTAAGACCCCACCGCGAGTCGAGGCGGCGCCCGGCGCGCCCCACGCCTGCAAGGACGGAGACTGAACGAGAAGCCATGGTCCTTCAGGCCATCACCTTCTACCTGCTTGCAGCCACCACCCTGGGGGCAGGCGTGGCCGTGATCTCGGCCCGCAACCCCGTGCACAGCGTATTGTTCCTGATCACCGCCTTCTTCTCCGCGGCGGGCCTCTTCGTGCTTCTGGGCGCGGAGTTTCTGGCCATGATTCTGGTGGTGGTCTACGTCGGCGCGGTCGCCGTGCTCTTCCTGTTCGTGGTGATGATGCTCGACGTCGACTTCGCCGCCCTGCGCCAGGGATTCGCCCGCTATCTGCCCATCGGCGCGGTGGTGGCCGGCGTCCTGACCGTGGAGATGGTCACCATCGCCGCCAACATCGCCAGCCGCGGCGCGGCCGCTCATTCCACTGGCCCCACGGTCCAGACGGCCGGCGTCACCAACGCCCAGGCGATCGGCGCGGTGCTCTACACCGACTACGTCTATTTCTTTCAGGCCGCCGGCCTCGTTCTGCTGGTGGCGATGATCGGGGCCATCGTGCTGACCCTGAAGCACCGGCCGAACATCAAGCGACAGGATATCGCCGCACAGGTCGCGCGCACGCCGGCCGCTGGCATGCGCGTCGTCCAGGTCAAGTCAGGGGAGGGGATCGAGCTATGACCATTGGCCTGACCCACTACCTGACCGTGGCCGCGATCCTGTTCACGATCGGGGTGCTCGGCATCTTCGTGAACCGCAAGAACGTCATCGTCATCCTGATGTCGGTCGAGCTCATCCTCCTGGCCGTGAACATCAATCTCGTGTCCTTCTCGGTGTTCCTCCATGACGTGACGGGACAGATCTACGCTCTGTTCGTGCTCACCGTGGCGGCGGCCGAGGCGGCGGTGGGGCTCGCCATCCTGGTGACCTTCTTCCGCAATCGCGGCGATATCGCCGTCGACGACGCCTCGGTGATGAGGGGCTGAGCCGCCGCGCATGACGCCGCAACTGATCGTCACCCTGCTGGTCTTTGCTCCGCTGCTCGGCGCCGCCGTGGCGGGCCTCGCCGGCTGGAAGATCGGCGACAAGCCGGCCATGGCCATCACCACCGGCCTGCTGCTGTTCGCCTGCCTGCTCGCCTGGATCACCTTCGGCCAGGTGGTCGGCGGCCACTGGCCCAGCTTCCTGGTCAAGATTGCCCCCTTCATCGACGTCGGGACCTTCCGATCGACGTGGTCGGTGCGGGTGGATTCGCTGTCGGCGGTGATGCTGGTGGTGGTGACTACGGTCTCCGCCCTCGTGCACGTCTACAGCTGGGGCTACATGGCCGAGGACGAGCACAAACAGCGCTTCTTCGCCTACCTCAGCCTCTTCACCTTCTTCATGCTGGCCCTGGTGACGGCGTCCGACTTCATGCAGCTGTTCTTCGGCTGGGAAGGCGTCGGCCTGGCGAGCTATCTGCTCATCGGTTTCTGGTACAAGAAACCGAGCGCCAATTCGGCGGCGATCAAGGCCTTCGTCGTCAACCGTGTCGGCGACTTCGGCTTCGCGCTCGGCATCATGACCGTCTACTGGGCGTTCGGCACCATCCGCTTCGCCGAGATCTTCCCCCAGGTCGCCTCCCACGCCGACATGGCCTGGACCTTCGCCGGCCGACACTGGCGGCTGATGGATCTGGCCTGCGTGCTGCTGTTCATCGGGGCCATGGGCAAGTCGGCCCAGTTCCTGCTGCACACCTGGCTTCCGGACGCCATGGAAGGCCCGACGCCGGTCTCGGCGCTGATCCACGCGGCCACCATGGTGACCGCCGGCGTCTATATGGTCTGCCTGCTCTCGCCGATGTTCGAATATGCGCCGTGGGCCAAGGGGCTGGTGACGGTGGTCGGCGCGATCACCGCCCTATTCGCCGCCACGGTCGGCCTGGCCCAGAACGACATCAAGCGCGTCATCGCCTATTCGACCTGCTCCCAGCTCGGTTACATGTTCTTTGGGGCCGGTGTGGGCGCCTATCCGGCGGCCATGTTCCACCTGTTCACCCACGCCTTCTTCAAGGCGCTGCTGTTCCTGGGCGCCGGGGCGGTGATCACCGCCATGCACCACGAACAGGACATGCGCGCCATGGGCGGGCTGTGGCGGCGCATACCGATCACCTATGCCGTCATGCTGATCGGCACCCTGTCGATCACGGGCGTCGGCATTCCCTTCCTCGATATCGGCCTCTCGGGTTTCTATTCCAAGGATGCGCTGATCAACGCCGCCTACGTGGCCATTCCGACCAGCGGTTCGGCGTCCTTCGCCTTCGTGGTCGGGATCTTTGCTGCGGGCCTGACCTCCTTCTACTCCTGGCGCCTGATCTTCATGACCTTCCACGGCCACGCCAAATGGCAGGGTCACGCCGCGCATGGCGGCCACGACGCGCACCATGACGGTCACGCCTTCGAGCCGCATGAGGCGCCTTGGGTGATGCTGGTCCCGCTGCTGGTCCTCGCGGTCGGGGCGGCGTTCGCCGGCGCCGCCTTCGTCGAGCATTTCATCGGACCGGAGCGGGCCGACTTCTGGCGCGGCGCGGTCTATCAGGCGCCGACCAATCATATCCTGGACGCCCATCACCTGCCGGCATGGGTGGCCCTGGCGCCGCTGGTGGTGACCGCCCTCGGCTTTGTCCTCGCCTGGTGGTTCTACGTGCGCCGCGAGGGGCTCGCCGCCCAGTTCGCCAAAGGGCCGGTTTGGGCGTTCCTCTACAACAAGTTGTACTTTGACGAGTTCTACAACGCGGTCTTCGTGCGCGGCGCGGCCGTCCTGGGCGACCTGTTCTGGAAGGGCGGCGACAAGCGCCTGATCGACGGCCTGGGCCCCGACGGGGTGTCGCACCTGTCCTACGCCATCGGCCGCGTCACCGGCCGTCTGCAGACCGGCTATGTCTATCACTACGCCTTCGTGATGCTGCTCGGCGTGGCGGGACTGCTGTCGTTCGCTCTCTGGGCGTTCGGGAGGTAGGCGATGCTGTCGCTCATCACCTTCCTGCCGCTCCTGGGCGTCGCCGCGATCCTGCTGACGCGCGAGTTCGCCGGTCCCACCGAGGAAGACCGCGACGGCGCCGCGCGCATGATCGCGCTGGTGACGACCGCGGCTGTCCTCGCCCTGTCGATTGTGTTGGTCATACAGTTCCGACCCTCGCAGAGCGGCTTCCAGTTCGGCGAGGACATTGGCTGGTTCGCCGGCCTCCACTACCGCATGGGCGTGGACGGCATCTCCGTCCTCTTCGTCCTCCTCACCGCCTTCCTGATGCCGCTGTGCATCGCCGCCAGCTGGCGCTCGGTCACCAACCGGGTGGTCCAGTACATGATCGCCTTCCTGGTCCTGGAGAGCCTGGTGATCGGGGTGTTCTGCGCCCTGGACCTGCTGGTCTTCTACGTCTTCTTCGAAGGCCAGCTGATCCCGATGTTCCTGATCATCGGCATCTGGGGCGGGAAGAACCGCGTCTACGCGGCGTTCAAGTTCTTCCTCTACACCCTGCTGGGCTCGGTGCTGATGCTGGCGGCCATCCTGGCCATGATCGGCATCGCCCACACCTCGTCGATCCCGGCGCTGATGACCTATCACTTCTCGCCGGCGGTCCAGACCTGGCTGTGGCTCGCCTTCTTCGCCTCCTTCGCCGTCAAGCTGCCGATGTGGCCGGTGCATACCTGGCTGCCTGACGCCCACGTGGAGGCGCCGACGGCCGGCTCGGTGATCCTGGCCGGGATCCTGCTGAAGATGGGCGGCTACGGCTTCCTGCGCTTTTCCCTGCCCATGTTCCCCAATGCGAGCGCGGCCTTCGCGCCGCTCGTCTTCGCCCTGTCGGTGATCGCGATCATCTACACCTCGCTGGTCGCCTTCCGGCAGACCGACATGAAGAAGTTGATCGCCTATTCCTCGGTCGCCCACATGGGCTTCGTCACCCTGGGGATTTTCTCGGGCAATCTGCTGGGCGTGCAGGGCGCGATCTTCCAGATGCTGAGCCACGGGGTGATCAGCGGCGCGCTCTTCCTCTGCGTCGGCGTGGTCTACGACCGTATGCACACCCGCGAGATCGCCTTCTACGGCGGGATCGTGAACCGCATGCCGATCTACGCCGCGGTGTTCATGCTGTTCACCATGGGCAATGTCGGCCTGCCGGGGACGAGCGGTTTTGTCGGCGAGATCACCTCCCTGACTGGGACTTACGGCGCCAGCACCTGGCCGGCGATCTTCGCGGCCACGGGGGTCATCCTCTCGGCCGTCTATGCGCTGACGCTCTATCGCAATGTCGTGTTCGGCGAGCTGGCCAATCCGGCCCTGGCGGCCATCGGCGATCTTGAGCGTCGCGAGGCGCTGGTGTTCCTGCCGCTGATCGTGGCCACTCTGGTCATCGGATTGCAGCCCGGCATCGTCTTCCACGTCACCGAAGCTTCGGCCAACCATCTGGTCGCCGCCTTCCATGCGGCGACGGGGAGGTGAGGTGAGCTTCTCCCAATCCTTCCTGCTGGCCGGACCGGAGGCGATCCTCGCCGGCTCGGCCCTGGCCCTCTTGATCTGGGGCGCCTTCGCCGGCCGCGCCGGCGTCGCCTTCATCTCCGCGGCGGTGGCGGCCCTCGTCGCGGCGTCGGCCGCGGCGGTGTTCGGACCGCACGGTCGGGCTTTCGACGGCGGCCTCATTGCTGACCAGGGCGCGGCCTTCGCCAAGGTGGCGATCTACCTGGCCAGCGCCACCGCCATACCGCTCGGCCAGAAGTGGTTCGCCAGGCGGGGCATCGAGCGCTTCGAATATCCGGTTCTGGTCATCCTGGCCGCGCTTGGCATGGGCATGATGGTCGCCGCCGGCGACCTGATTTCGCTCTATGTCTCCCTCGAGCTGCAATCCCTGGCCCTCTACGTCCTGGCCGCGTTCCGCCGCGACGACGCCCGGTCGTCGGAAGCCGGCCTGAAGTATTTCGTCCTGGGTGCGCTCTCCTCGGGCCTGCTGCTCTACGGCGCATCGCTGATCTATGGCTTTGCCGGTTCGACGCACTTCGACCTCATCGCCCGCGCGGCCGAGGGCGGCGCCAAGCCGGGCGTGGTCTTCGGCCTGGTGTTCCTGATCTGCGGCCTGGCCTTCAAGGTGTCGGCGGCGCCGTTCCATATGTGGACGCCGGACGTCTACGAAGGCGCGCCAACGCCGGTGGTCGGCTTCTTCGCCGGCGCGCCCAAGCTGGCGGCCATGGTCCTTCTGGCGCGCATCCTCATGGAGGCGTTCGGCGGGGCGGTGGACCAGTGGCGTCAGGTCCTGATCGCCCTGGCGGTCATCAGCGTGGCGGTGGGCGCCTTCGCGGGCCTGGTGCAGAACAACCTCAAGCGGCTGTGGGCCTATTCCTCGATCGCCAACATCGGCTACGCCCTGGTCGGCCTCGCCGCCGGCGGCGTGGCCGGCGTGCAGTCGGTGCTGCTGTTCATGGTCCTCTACGTCGTCGACGTGACGGGTTTCTTCGCCTGCCTGTCGGCGCTGAGCCGCGAGGGCCGGCCGATGGAGACCTTCGACGATTTCGCGGGGCTCATAAAGGAGCGCCCGGCGCTCGCCCTGGCGATGACGGCCTTCAGCCTCTCGGCCATCGGCCTGCCGCCGTTCAGCGGCTTCTGGGGCAAGGTGTTCGTCTTCCAGGCCGCGATCGGGGCCGGCCTGGCGCCGGCGGCGGTGATCGCCCTGATCGGCAGCGTGGTCGCCGCCTTCTACTATCTGCGCCTGATCAAGATCATGTGGCTCGACCCGTCTCCCGGCGCCACCGACAAGCCGGAGGGGGAGGCCGTGGCCGTGACCTACGCCAGCGCCCTCTTCGCCTTTCCGGTGGTGATGCTGGCGCTCATCGCCCTCTATCCCTGGGCCCGCGCGGCCGCGGCCGCCCTCATCACTCGCTAGCGGCGTGGCCGCGCCCATCATCGCCCTGGAGGAGATCGACTCCACCAACGCCGAGGCCCGGCGGAGGGCCGAGGCGGGCGAGGCCGGCCCCTTGTGGATTACGGCCAGGCGCCAGAGCGCCGGGCGAGGCCGCCGCGGGCGCGCCTGGGAGACCGGAGAGGGGAACCTCGCCGCCACCTACCTCTTCACCACCGCCCAGCGGCCGGCCGAGGCCGCCCAGATCTCCTTCGTCGCCGCCCTGGCGGTCTCCGACATGGCCAGCGCCTTCGTTCCCGAGGCCCTGGTGGCGCTGAAGTGGCCCAACGACCTCTTGATCGCCGGCAGCAAGGCGGCGGGGATCCTGGTCGAGTCCGGCGCCCTGACCGACGGCCGCCTGTGGATCGCCATCGGCATGGGCGTGAACCTGGCGCACGCGCCCGATATCCCCGGCCGCCCAACCACCACCTTCGCCGCCCACATGCGCACGGCCCCACCGGCGCCGCTGGACGCCCTGGCGCGGCTGGACGAGGCCCTGGAGCGCTGGCGAGACCTGTGGGCGCGACTGGGCTTCCCGCCTGTCGCCGAGGCCTGGACGGCGCGCGCCCATGGCCTCGGCCAGGCCTGCGCCGCCCATCTGCCGGGCGAGACGGTCGAGGGGATCGCCGAGGGGCTGGATGTTGACGGGGCCCTGAAGCTGCGCACGGCCGACGGCGCCGTGCGGCTGATCACCGCTGGCGACGTATTCTTTTAAGCGGGGAGAGCGCCACATGCTGCTCGCCATCGAACAGGGCAACACCAACACCCTCTTCGCCGTCCACGACGGCGAGAGTTGGATCGCCCAATGGCGCGCCGGCACCGACCCCACGCGCACGGCCGACGAATACGCCGTGTGGCTGTCGCAGCTGCTGGCCATGGGCGGACTGGCCATGGACGTCATGGACGGCTGCATCATTTCCAGCGTCGTGCCCCAGTCCCTGTTCAGCCTGCGTACCCTTGTCCGGCGGTATCTTCACCTTGAGCCTCTGGTGGTGGGCGAGAACGTCGACCTCGGCATCGAGATCCGCATCGAAAAGCCGTCCGAGGCCGGGGCCGACCGGCTGGTCAACGCTATCGGCGCCCACAACCAATACCCGGGCGCGTTGTTGGTCGTGGACTCGGGTACGGCCACCACCTTCGACGTCGTCGCGGCGGATGGCGCCTTCGAGGGTGGGGTGATCGCCCCGGGGATCAATCTATCGGTTCAGGCGTTGCATGACGCCGCCGCCCGCCTGCCGCGGGTGGCCATCCGGCGGCCGGAGCGCACCATCGGCAAGGATACGGTCTCGGCCATGCAGTCGGGCATCTTCTGGGGTTATGTGTCGCTCATCGAGGGGCTGGTCGCGCGGGTGAAGGCCGAGTATCCCCAGCCCTTGACCGTGATCGGCACCGGCGGCGTCGCCTCGCTCTTCCAGGGCGCCACTCAGGCCATCGACCGCTTCGACCCCGACCTCACCATCCATGGTCTCCTGGAGATCGTCAGGCGCAACCCCATGCCGTCCCCAAGATGACCAAAGCCCCGCGCCCCGACGACGAACTGGTGTTCCTGCCGCTCGGCGGCTCCAACGAGATCGGCATGAACTTCAACCTCTACGGCTATGGGCCGCCGGAGGACCGCAAGTGGATCGTGGTCGACCTGGGGGTGACCTTCGGCGACCAGACCACGCCCGGGGTCGAGATCATTCTGCCGGATCCCGAATTCATCGAGGCCTATGCCGACGACATTCTCGGCATCGTGCTCACCCACGCCCACGAGGACCACATCGGGGCGGTGGCGTGGCTATGGCCGCGCCTCAAGGCGCCGCTCTATGCGACACCGTTCACCGCCTTCCTGCTGCGCGAGAAACTGCGCGAGGCCGACCTGCTCGACGAGGCGCACATCACCGAGGTGCCCCTGAACGGGGAATTCACCCTGGGGCCGTTCGAGCTCAAGCTGATTACGCTGACCCATTCCATTCCCGAGCCGAACGCCGTGGCCATCACCACCCCGCTCGGCGTCGTGCTGCACACCGGCGACTGGAAGCTGGATCCCGATCCCCTGACCGGCCAGCCCACCGACGAAGGCGCCATCCGCGCCCTGGGCGAGGCGGGCGTCCTGGCCATGGTGTGCGATTCCACCAATGTCTTCGTCGACGGCGAGGCCGGATCGGAAGCCGACGTGCGCGAGACCCTGAGCGCGCTCATCGCCAGCCTCAAGGGCCGCGTCGCCGCCGCCTGCTTCGCCTCCAACGTCGCCCGCATGGAGACGATTATCCACGCCGCCGAGGCGGCCGGCCGACGCGTCTGCCTGGTCGGGCGCTCGATGATCCGCATGGCCGCGGCGGCCAAGTCGGTGGGGCTGCTGGACGGCATCCGGCCGTTCATGACCGAGGCGCAGGTGGGCGACCTGCCGGCCAATCAGGTGCTCTATCTCTGCACCGGCAGCCAGGGCGAGCCGCGCGCCGCCCTCTCGCGCATCGCCGACGGGACTCACCCGCATGTGCGCCTGGGCGCCGGCGACGCCTGCGTCTTCTCCTCGCGGATCATTCCGGGCAATGACGTGCCGATCCGCAACCTGCAGAACAAGCTCGCCGACCGCGGCGTGCGGCTCTACACCGAGCGCGACCATCCGGGGATCCACGTCTCGGGCCACCCCTGCCGCGACGAGCTGCGCCGCATGTATCAGTGGGCGCGACCGAAGATCGCCATTCCGACGCACGGCGAACGCCGCCACCTCCTCGAACACGCCGCCCTGGCCGGGGAGATGCAGACGCCGGAGGCCGTCGCCCCGCGCAACGGCGACATGGTCCGCCTCGCGCCCGGCATGGCTGTGATCATCGATGAGGTGCCGGCCAGCCGGCTCTATGTCGACGCCGGTGTGGTCACCCCGGAGAACGGAGAGGCCCTGCGGGAACGCCGCCATGCCGCCTTCAACGGCATGCTGACGGCGTCGCTGGCCATCGACCGGCGCGGGCGCATCGTGTCCGGACCGGTGGTGCGCGCCATGGGCCTGCCGGCGGACGAGGACTATCCGCTCGGCGAGGCGATGGACGATCTCGCCGAGGAGGCGGGCCGCGCGCTTGGCAAGCTCTCCGCCGACGAGCGTGAGGACGATACGGCGGTAGAATCGATGATCGCGCGCACCCTCAAGAAGGCGGCCTTCCGTATCTGGAAGCGCCGGCCCGTGGTCGAGGCGACGGTGCTGCGGGTTTAGCGGACTGGCTAGCTCGTGGCGGGAGCATCAGCTCTTGAGCTGCTAATCCGGATGCGTCGGGCGCCGGCGCCTTCAAGAAGGTTCAGCATATCCCAGAAGGCTTCCGGTTCGGCCGTGCCGAAGTCGACGCTTACGCAACTGGGCTCGATGAGCATTGAGTGGATGACGCGCGATAGGTCCGCCGCAGGATCATGTCGCTCATCCTCCGGATCGAACCACTGCCGGAACCATAGAGACAGCGCCTGCGGGGGTAGGTCAGTGCTGTCATGATAAAGCAGCACGTCGTCCCAGCGGAGATGCTCAACCGACAACGACGCTTCCCCGAATGAACCCTCAATCAGAGCGAACGTGAGGATGTTCTCGGGCTGAAGCTCAACGATCTCCGGTGGGTCATTCTTGACGAAATCGACGCAGTAGAGGCGTTCGAACAATTTGCTTTCATGGTGCAACAGCAGCTTCACCTCAGAGGCCCCTCGGGCGCAACTGAGCTTCTGTCTTTCAGCGAAACTGCGGAACTGGTCGACGTAGTGGTTTCGAACTGGGGCGACGAAGCTGGCGGCATCCATTTCTCATGGTTGGCGCCAGCCGCGGCCGATCGCAAGCAACGCTCGCGGGCGGCAAAGGCTGAATTCGGTAGTTGGATGAGCCGTTCAGCACTCCTTTTTCACGCCCTCGATCGGTGCTAGGCCGCGCCCATGATCGGGAAACTCAATCACGTCGGCGTCGCTACGCCCTCCATCGAAGAGTCGTGGAAGCTCTATCGCGACGTCATGGGCGTCAGCGACATCACGCCGAGGCGCGCCTTGCCGGAGCAGGGGGTGTGGGTGTCGTTCGTCAACCTGCCCAACGCCCAGATCGAGCTCATCGAGCCCTACGGCGAGGATTCTCCCATCCACGGTTTCCTGGCCAAGAACCCGCGCGGCGGGCAGCACCACGTCTGCTTCGAGGTGGTCGACATCCTCGCCGCCCGCGACGAGATGCGGGCCAAGGGCGCGACCGTGCTGGGGACGGGCGAGCCGCGCATCGGCGCCCATGGCGTGCCGGTGATCTTCGTCCACCCCAAGGACATGGGCGGGGTGCTGGTGGAGCTGATGGAAACCCCCACCGAGACGCATTGAGATGAGCCTCGTCTCCGTCTTCTTCATCTATCTGGTCATCTGGTGGACGGCGCTCTTCGCCATCCTGCCGCTCGGCGTGCGCAGCCATTGGGAGGAGGGGATCCCGACCCCCGGCGGCGGCGATCCGTCCTCGCCGGTGAACCCCAATCTGAAGCGCAAGTTCTTCACCACCACCTGGGTCGCGGCGGTCCTGACGGCGGCCCTGCTGCTGGTGCTGCATTTCCACCTGATCACCCTGCCGCAGCTGCACGCCGGCTGAGCCGCGCGCGTTGCCAAAATCGGCCGGCGCGGGCTATCTGCGCCCCCCAGCTTTCTGAAGGACGCCTCATGCGCCTGTCGCGCTTTTTCATGCCGGTTCTGCGCGAGACGCCCGCCGAGGCGCAGATCGTCTCGCACCGCCTGATGCTGCGCGCGGGCATGATGCGCCAGGAGGCTGCCGGCATCTACGCCTGGCTGCCGCTCGGCTTCCGCGTGCTGCGGAAGGTCGAGCAGATCGTCCGCGAGGAGATGGACCGGGCCGGGGCGGTCGAGCTGCTGATGCCGACCCTGCAGCTCGCCGACCTGTGGCGCGAGAGCGGCCGCTATGACGCCTATGGCCCGGAGATGCTGCGCATCACCGACCGCAACGAGCGCGAGCTGCTGTACGGTCCGACCAACGAGGACATGATCACCGAGATCTTCCGGGCCTACGTCAAGTCGTACCGCAGCCTCCCGCTCAACCTCTATCACGTGCAGTGGAAGTTCCGTGACGAGGTGCGCCCGAGGTTCGGCGTCATGCGCGGCCGCGAATTTCTGATGAAAGACGCCTATTCCTTTGATATTGATAAGGAAAGTGCCGTATCGTCGTACAACCGGATGTTCGTCGCCTATTTGCGCACCTTCCACCGCATGGGCCTCAAGGCCTTCCCGATGAAGGCCGAGAGCGGGCCGATCGGCGGCGATCTCAGCCATGAGTTCATCGTTCTGGCCGAGACCGGCGAGAGCGCGGTCTATCTCGACAAGCGCCTGCTGGAGACGCCGGTCCCGGGCGAGGACATCGACTACCAAAGCGACCTGGCCCCGATCGTCGACGCCTGGACCAGCCGCTACGCCGCCACCGAGGATGTGCACGATCAGGAGCGCTACGAGCGCGAGACCTCGCCCGCCGACCGCCTGTCGGCGCGCGGCATCGAGGTCGGCCAGACCTTCTTCTTCGGCGACAAATACTCCAAGCCGATGAAGGCGACGGTGACCGCGCCGGACGGAACGGAAGTTCCGATCCAGGGCGGCAGCTATGGCGTCGGCGTCTCGCGACTGGTGGGGGCGATCATCGAGGCCAGCCACGACGACGCCGGGATCGTCTGGCCCGATCCCGTCGCTCCGTTCGGCGCCGGGATCGTCAACCTTAGGCCCGGAGACGCCGCCGTCGATCAGGCCTGCGCGCGGGCCTATGAGGCCCTGACGAGCATGGGCCGCGAGCCGCTGCTGGACGACACCGAGGAGCGGCCGGGCGCCAAGTTCGCCACCATGGATCTGATCGGTCTGCCCTGGCAGCTGATCGTCGGGCCGCGCGGGCTGGCCGAAGGCGTGGTCGAGCTCAAGCGCCGGTCGACGAACGAACGTCAGAGCCTGCCGCTCGAACGGGCCATCGAGGTGATCGGCGGGTGAGCAGACCCAGCCCGTTCAGCGCCTGGGAGCGATCGATCGCCCTGCGCTACCTGCTCACCAAGCGCCGCCACGGCGGTGTCGCCCTGATCAGCGTGATCTCGTTCGCGGCCATCGCCCTGGCGGTCTCGGCCCTGATCATCACCATGTCGATCATGAACGGCTTTCGCAGCGAGCTCAGCGCCAAGATCCTCGGCTTCAACGGCCACGCCTATGTCACCGCCCCGCCGATGAGCGCCGATCAGCAGGCCAGGATGATCGCCCGCATCCGCCGGGTGCCGCACGTCGTGCAAGCCTTTCCGGTGGTCGAGTCGGAAGCCCTGGTCCAGGGGCCGTCATCGGCGGCGGGCGCGGTGGTGCGCGGCATGGACCCGGCCGACCTGGCCGCCCTGCCGATCATCGTCGGCAACATCAAACGCGGCTCCGTGCGCGGCTTCGGCCAGGGCGAGGAAGGCGGCGACCGCGTACTCATGGGCGAGAAACTGGCCGACACCCTGGGCGTCTCGGCCGACGATCCGGTGTCGATCATCTCGCCCACCGGCGCGGCCACGATCATGGGGGCCACGCCCACGCGCAAGACCTATGACGTCGGCGGCATTTTCTCAGTCGGCATGAGCGAATACGACCAGACCTTCATCTATATGCCGCTCACCCAGGCCCAGCTCCTGTTCGGCCGCGACGCCTCGTTCGATTTCATCGAGATCAACCTCGACGATCCCGATCGGGCGCCCGAGCTGAAGGACGCCCTGGCCACGGCGGCGGGCCCGGGCGCGACGGTGACCGACTGGACGGAGAAGAACCACGCCTATTTCACGGCGCTGGCCGTCGAGCGCAACGTCATGCGCTACATCTTCATGTTCATCGTCGCCCTGGCCGCGCTCAACATCATCTCCGGCCTGGTCATGCTGGTGAAGAACAAGGGTCGCGACATCGCCATCCTGCGCACCATGGGGGCGGGGCAGGGGGCCATCATGCGCATCTTTTTCATGGCCGGCGCCGCCATCGGCCTGGCCGGGACCTTGAGCGGGCTCGCCTTCGGCGTGCTGTTCTGCCTCAACATCGAGGCCATCCAGCGCTTCATCGAGTGGGTGACCGGCGTGCAGGTGTTCAACGCCGACATCTATTTCCTGGCCCATGTGCCGGCCAAGGTCGACTGGAGCGAGGTCGGCCTGGTGGTGGCCTGGGCGCTGGGCGCCTCGTTCCTGTTCACCCTGCCGCCGGCCTGGCGCGCTTCGCGTCTCGACCCGGTGGAGGCGCTGCGCTTTGAGTGAGGCCGTCCTAGAGATCAAGGGCCTGCGCCGCACCTATGTCACCGGCGAGGGCTCGCTGGAGGTGATCAAGGGCGTTGACCTAACCGTCGCGGCCGGCGAGGTCGTCGGGCTGATCGGGCCGTCAGGTTCCGGCAAGTCGTCGCTGCTACACGCCGCGGGTCTCCTGGAACACCCCACGGCCGGCCAGGTGATCATCGACGGCATGGACTGCGGTACGCTGGCCGACAGCGCCCGCACGCGCATCCGCCTGAAGCGGATCGGCTTCGTCTATCAGTTCCACCATCTGCTGCCCGAGTTCACCGCCCTCGACAACGTCGCCCTGCCGATGATGATCGCCGGGCGGCCCAGGGCGACGGCGCGCGCCCGGGCCAGCACTCTGCTGGGCGAACTGGGGCTCGGCGCACGGCTGCAGCACCAGCCGGCCCAGCTCTCCGGCGGCGAGGCGCAGCGCGTGGCCGTGGCCCGGGCGCTGGCCAACCGCCCCCGGCTGCTGCTGGCCGACGAGCCGACGGGCAACCTCGATCCGGCCACCTCCGAGGCGGTGTTCGCCAGCCTGCACGACCTCGTCCGCAACACCGGCGTGGCGGCGCTGATCGCCACCCACAACATCGCCATGGTCCGCCACATGGACCGGGTGATGGTGCTGAAGGACGGCCGGCTAGAGCCGGCGGGTTAATCTCGAAACTTCTCTCCCGGCGAGGAGGGGTCGGAAGCATAAAATGTTATATGCACTTGACACAACGTATTGTATAATTAACATCGTGTCGATCATACTTGACACGAGGTTATCCAATGCCTTTCCGAGAGAAGACCGCCTGGATCATGCTGCTGTCGACGCTGGGCGCGTATGGCGTCTATTTCTTCGTCTTCGGGCGGGCGTGGATGGTGGGGCAGGGCGCGGGCTTCGGGTTGTTTGCGCCGATGATCGCCACCGTGGTGGTGCTGGCGATCGTGCAGATCGTCCTATCCATCGGTGCGGCGGCTCTATCGCCGTCGGACGCGCGGGCGCCGCTCGATGAGCGCGAGCGGCTGATCGACCTCAATTCGGCCCGGGCCGGCTTCGTCGCCCTGCAGACCGGCGTCTTCCTGGCCTTGGTCGCCGTCGCCTTGGGCATCGCGCCGGCCCTGGCGGCCAATCTGCTACTCGCCGTCATGGTGGCGGGGGAGGCGACGCGCTCGATCTGGCGGATCGCCGGCTATCGCCTGGGCGCGGCGTGAGCGCGCTTTCCAACCGCATCCGCCGGCTGCGCTTCGAGCACGGCGAGATGACTCAGGCCGAGCTCGCCACGCGCATCGGCATGACCCGCCAGACGGTGGCGGCGATCGAGCAGGGCAAATATTCGCCGACGCTCGAGGCGGCCTTTCGGATCGCCGACGCTCTCGGCGAGCCGCTGGAGGCTGTGTTCCAATGGAACGGCGGCCCGTCCGCCCGAATGCCGCCCCAGACTTAGTTCAGCCCAGGCGGTGCGCCGCGTGTGTTCGGCGCCCATGCGAGGCGCGCCATGAAGCCATCCCAGTCAGCCGAGGTTTTCAGACGGCATGTCGCGCCGGACGCTGCGGAGCTGCGCCGCACGCCGCTCTACGATCTGATCTCAGCAGCGCTTTCGTTCTACGCCGACCAGCCCGCCGAGGGCCTCGCCGCCGACGAGGACTCCGACATGCTGCTGTTTCAATGCGGCTGCTATGATTGGGGCGAGGGAGAGATGTTCGAGTTCGACCTGACCCGGCAGTTCGTCGACGCCCGCAAGACCGAGGCCGGGGCCATCAGCCAGTTGCGGCTGACGGCCTATTTCGCGCCGGACGCGGAGCTGCGCGATCTCGGCCGCGCCAGCCACTGGTGCGGCTCGCGCGAGGGCCTGGCCGACTTCCGGGCCGCGGTCTTTTCCAGCCCGGCCTTCGTCCTGGTCGCGCCGCGGGAGCGGGTGAGGGTGGAGATAGAATGGGCGGCGACGTGAGGGAATGCAAACGATGGATCTCGGAGACGAACGCTGGAGCGGCCTCAGCGGCGGCTACCGGACGCCTTACGACCCCCGCGATGCGCTGCGCCGGGTCGAGGCAGGGGCAGGGGTCAAGGAAGCGTGGGCGGAACTCTGGGAGCGGCTCTATCACCAGGGCGATGTCGGCGAGGCGTCTTACGCCGCCGTAACCGCGCTTGCCCCTCTGGCGGCTGGCGATTCTAGCGACGACTGGAATCCCTTCGCCCTGGCCGCCACGATCGAGGAGGCGCGCTTGGATGCGCGGAACCCGGCGATGCCGGCGTGGCTGGCGGAGGACTACGCCAGGGCCTGGTCGGTCCTGTTCCAAGCGGCGCTGGCGAAGCTTGGCGACGCCGAGGACCCAAGCCTCATCAACAGCATCATGGCCGTGCTCGCGGCCCACAAACGACAGCCGATGCTGGCGAGGATGGCGATCCTCAACGAGGAGGAGCGGCAGGCCATGCTCGACGAGGTCGGGTGGGCCTAGTCGGCGCCTGTCAAACATCTACTCAGGTAGCGCTCGCTACGCGGTCAGGAGGATAAGAGCATGTCCGAGGGTGTTACGGTCACCGTGGCCTGGGCCATCAAGCCCGAGTTCGCCGACAGGTTCGTCGAGAGCCTTCGGGGGATGTTTCCCGTGACCCGGCTGCGCGAGGGCTTCCGAAACATCCGCCTCCTGAGGAGCGATGTCGATCCGGGCCAATTCCTGTTGATCGAAGAGTGGGACGAAGCCCAGAACTTCCGGGACTATGCTCAGTTTCGCGTGGAGACCGGCGATACGGCGGCGCTGTTGGCGATGGTCGCCAGCCCGCCGCAGCTGGACGTCTGGGCGCTGCCGGCCGCGGCGCAGGCTTAGGCGCTTCCGACTCGAACGGAACAAGTTCGGGCGGGGTGAACTGACGACCTGGCCCCGAGCATAATCATAAATGCGCCTAAGATATATTATCGGAAATTATGTAGGTGGTTGATCCCAAATGGGATCTCGTCCTTAGGCCGGCAACGCTAGTTCGCCGCGCACGATCCGCTGCAGCGTGCCCACGAAAAGCGCGGGCTCGGCGGCGATGACCCTCGCCTCCAGGCGCTCGGGCGTATCCGTGGCCAGGACCGGAACCTCCACGCGCGCCAGGACGGCGCCGTGATCGTATTCGCCGTCGACCAGATGCACGCTGGCGCCGCTGACCGGCTCGCCGGCGGCGATCACCGCCTCGTGCACGCGCCGGCCGTACATGCCCGCGCCGCCGAATTTCGGCAGCAAGGCCGGGTGAATATTGAGGATTCGTCCGGCGAAGGCGCTAAGCGTCGCCGGCCCCAGCTTGCGCAGATAGCCCGACAGGATGACCAGCTCCGCGCCGGCCGCCAGCAAGGCCTCCGCCAGGCGCCGGTCGGCAGCCTCGGGATCGGTCACGGTCGGGATGAACAACGTCGGTGTTGCGTGGGCCTCGGCGAATTCCAGCGCCGGCGCGGTTCTGCGGTTGCTCACCGCCAGCACGGGCCGCGCCTTGAGCGCGCCGGCTTCGATGGCCAGCAGGATCGCACGCATGCTGGAGCCGTTGTTGGAGGCGAGAAAAGCGAGGTTGATCATGCCGTTGACGTCGTCAGTTCAAACCGCATCCCGTCATGGGCCGCCTCGACCCCGTCCGGCAGCCGCCGGCTGAGTTCGGCGTAGTCGAGATCAATGTGCAGATTGGTGAGGATGGCGCGGCGCGGCCTCACCCGCTCGATCCAGCTGAGCGTCTTGTCGACATGGGCGTGGGTCGGATGGGGCGTGTAGCGCAGGGCGTCGACGATCCACACGTCGAGGTTCTGTAACGCGGCGAACGATTCCTCCGGCAGATCGACGACGTCGCTGGAATAGGCAAATCCGCCAAAGCGATAGCCGAGCGACCTTATATGACCGTGGTCCTGGTCGAAGGTGGTGACCGGGATCGCACCGGACGGGCCGTCTATCTGCCAGTTTACGCCGTGCGCAGGCGTGCGCCTGAGATCTCCGATGGCCGGATAGAGCCCCTGGCCATTGAAAAGATAGTCGAAACGGACGTCGAGGCTGTCGGCGGTCGCATCGTCCATCCAGCATGGGATGCGCATGCGCTGGGAGACGGCGAAGGCGCGGATGTCGTCGATGCCATGGCACTGGTCGGCGTGGTCATGGGTGATGAGCAGGGCGTCCAGTCGCCCCGCCCGCGCCGTCACCGCCTGGAGCCGGAACTCGGGCGAGGCGTCGACGATGAGGGTGGTCTCCGGACCCCCCTCGCCCCGCCGGCGCACCATCAACGAGCAGCGCGAACGGCGATTGCGTGGATCGGCCGGATCGCACGCGCCCCAGTCGCCGTCAGCCCGCGGCACGCCGGCGGAGGAGCCGCAGCCGAGAATGGTGAATTCCAGCACCGCGGTCACGGCCGCGGGACCCGGTCGAAGATGGCGAAGAAGGCTTCCTCCGTGCGGGCTTCGGCCTCGGTGAGCGACCAGCCGCGGATGTCCGCCAGCTTGGCCAGCACATAGGGCAGGTACGCCGGCTCGTTGCGACGGCCGCGCATGGGTATGGGCGCGAGGTAGGGGCAGTCGGTCTCGACGATGATCCGGTCGGCCGGCATGTCGGCGACTATCGCCCTCACCGCCTCGGCCGCTTTGAAGGTGGCGATGCCCGAGACCGAGAACCACGCCCCCAGGGCCGCCACGCGCGCGGCAAGCTCGGCGCCCGACGTGTAGCAGTGCATGAGCAGCTTGAACGCACCCGCGGCGTGCTCCTCCTCGAGGATATCGGCCATCTCCCGATCGGCCTCGCGGGTGTGGACGACGAGCGGCAGGCCCGTGCGCCGCGCCGCGGCGATATGAGCGCGAAACACCCGCGCCTGAACCTCACGCGGGCTGAGGTCGTAGTGAAAATCGAGGCCGGTCTCGCCAATCCCGACCACCTTGGGCGTGGCCGCCAGTTCGCACAAAATATCCACGCTAAGCGACGGATTTTCCTTGGCCTCGTGGGGATGAGTCCCAACGGTGAGGAAGATGTCGTCACGGCCGTCGGCGATGGCCTTCACCGCCGCGAAGCCCGAGACCTTGTCGGAGATATTGACCATTAGGCCGACGCCAGCGGCGCGGGCGCGCGCGATCACCGCCTCGCGGTCGGCGTCGAACTGCGGGGCGTGCAGGTTGACATGGCTGTCGATCAGCATGCGGCGGCCGCGATCTTCATGCGGGCCAGGGCGGCGTGAAAGGCGTCGCCGCGGTCGAGATTGACCGCCTCGACCTGGCGGGGAAGGTTGCTGACGTATTCGAAGGCCTCGGCCCACCGGTCGAGCCCGGCCCCCTCCCCGTTTAGCGCCCGCTCGCTGGCCAGGTCGCGGATGCGTTCGGCCAGGCGCTCGATGGTCAGGGCGAAGCGCTCCGCGCCCTCCGCCCCACGAAATCCGTCGGTTAGGGCCTGGATCTCGGCCGGATCGGTCCCTGGCAGGCCGGCGATCAGCGCCCGCGCCCGCTCGTCGACGGCGATCGCCCCCACCTCGGCCAGGCGCAGCGCCCGCCCCGGCGCACCCCGGGCCATGACGCTGAGGCGCTGGGCGTCGGCGGCGTCGATCCCGGCTCGCCGCGCCAGCCAGTCGGCGGTTTGCTCCACCGGCGGGGCTTCGAAGCGCAGCAGGCGGCAGCGCGAACGGATGGTGGGCAGCAGACCGGCTGGCCGGTTGACGACCAGCAGGATGATGCCGCGCGGCGGCGGCTCCTCCAGCGTCTTCAGGAGGGCGTTGGCGCCGCCGGTGTTGAGGTCGTCGGCGGCGTCGACGATGGCCACGCGCCAGGCGGCCAGGGCCGGCGTCTTGGCGAAGAACTCCGGCAGTCCCCTCGCCTCCTCCACCGGGATCTGCTTGCGCGCCTTGCCGTCCTCGGCGTGGCGCTGCAGGACCAGGAGGTCGGGATGGGACCGGCTGGCGACCAGACGGCTGACCGGATCCTCCGGCGAGGCGCCGAGAAGGCCGCGCTCCGGCTGGGCCGCCGAGCCCAGCAGCCGGCGGGCGGCGCGATAGGCGAAGGTGGCCTTGCCGACGCCCTCGGGCCCGGCCAGCAGCCAGGCGTGGTGCAGGCGCCCGCGCGCCATGGCCTCGGCGAAGGCCTGCTCGGCGACCTGGCCGCCCTCCAGGTCATAGACGTCGCGTGGGTGGGCCTCGCTCACGCCAGGCGCGCCTCGACCGCGCGCCACACCGCCCCCTCGACCGCGTCAGGCGCGGCGGCGGCGTCGATCAACCGGCAGCGGTCGGGCTCCGCCTCGGCGATGGCCAGGAAGGCGGCGCGCAGGCGTTCGTGGAAGGCCACGCCCTTGGCCTCAAAGCGCGTCTCCGCCCCGGCGCGCCCGGAGGCGCGGGCAAGGCCCTCAGCCGGGTCGAGATCGAACACCAGGGTGAGGTCCGGCCAGCAGAGCGCGCGCACCTCGCGCTCCAGGGCCTCGATGAGGGCCGGGTTCGCGCCGCCGCCGGCGCCCTGATAGGCGCGGGTGGAATCGGTGAAGCGGTCGCAGATGACCACGTCGCCGCGCGCCAGGGCCGGTGCGATCACCCGCTCCACATGGTCGATGCGGGCGGCGTACATCAGCAGGGTCTCGGCCGTCGCTGACCAGCGGTCGGTCTCGCCCTTGACCAGCAGCGCGCGGATGGCCTCGGCGCCGGGCGAGCCGCCGGGTTCGCGCGTAGCCACGGCGGGCCGGCCGAGGCGGCGCAGATGCGCGGCCAGGCGCTGGGCCTGGGTGGACTTTCCGGCCCCCTCGCCGCCCTCGAGTGTGATGAAAAGCCCGCGCGCCATGCGAGGCGCACATTGTCCGCTTCGCCGGCCTTGTCAAAGCCGCCGGTCAGTCGGCGCCGGCGTCCTCCGCGAGGGCGTATTCGCCGACGCCGGGGGCCGGACCGATATAGCGCACGCGCACCCGGGCCGAGCCCTTGGCGAGGAAGCCCAGATCCTCGGCGCCCTTGCGCGAGACATCCAGAATGCGGCCACGCGCGAACGGGCCGCGATCATTGACCCGCAGGCGGATCTTGCGGCCGTTGTCGAGATTGGTCACCTCGACAATGCACGGCAGCGGCAGGGTGCGGTGAGCTGCGGTGGCGACGCGTTCGTTGAATTTCTCGCCGTTGGCCGTGGTGTGGTAGCGCGATTGCGGCCCGTACCACGACGCCAGCCCGGTCTCGTCATAGTGCGGCTGATAGGCTGGCTTGTACCAAGACCCGTTCACCTCATAGGGCTTCATGGTCCCGCGCGCGGCATGGACATCGGGCTTGGGACCGCCGGCGCAGGCGGCCAGGGCCGCGGCCGCCAAGGCCACCAGGCTTGTGCGCGCCGCAGTGCGCCAAACGCCGCTGAAATCTCGTTCGCTCATGGTCCCACCGACCGATTCGCAGGTGAGCCTAGGCGGCAAGGGTTTGAAGGAAGTTAAGCGCGCCTGCTAGAAGCGCCTCGCCGGATGGGTGGCCGAGCGGTTTAAGGCACTGGTCTTGAAAACCAGCGACGGGCGACCGTCCGTGGGTTCGAATCCCACCCCATCCGCCACCCTACGCCTTCGGCTTCGGGTGGCAGGCCACCCGAAACGACGCGTAGGGTGTCGCCCGAAGCTCCGCAGGAGCGAAGGGGGACTGGTCGCCGATGTGGTACGTCTACTTTCTCAGTCTCGACAACGGCGACGTTTACGTTGGATCGACCAACGATCTGAAACGTCGGGTTGAGTCACATCGGGCTGGGCAGGTGATTTCGACAAAGGCCCATCTGCCCCTCGTGTTGAAGTCCTACATCGCCGTTGAAACCGAGGCGGTGGCGCGTAGCCTGGAACGATATTTCAAATCGGGTTCGGGAAAGGCTTTCGCGAACAAGCGCTTTTTGACTGCGACCAGATGAATTGCCCAGTATCACCGGCGCTTTGCTCTAGCCCCCCATCCACGCGTGCCGTTGTCGCCCGGTGCGTAACGCGTTACGATCCCGATATCGCAACTCGCCAAGGAAGGCGATGAGAATGCCTGCCCCCGCCGAGCGAATGAAGACGATGCGTGAGCGGCGTCGTGGACAGGGACTGCGCGAATTGCGCCTGACCGTTCCCAACCCGCGGCTGGAGTCGATCCGGCGGCGGATCGCATCTCAGGTCGGCCGACTGAATCGCAGCCACGAGGATGAGGCGCTGGGCTGGATGGAAGCCGTCTCGGAATTCGACTCTGGTGATTCAACCAACCGATGAAGCTCGGTGACGTCGTCATCGTCGCGGCGGCGGGAGACTACGGAAAGCCGCGACCGGCGGTGATCGTTCAGACCGACGCCTTTCCAGAAGCGCACGCCTCGGTCGTGATTTGCCAGATGACCTCTGAAATCGTGGATGCGCCGGATTTCCGCATCGCGATCGAGCCAGACTCGGGGAGCGGCTTGCGCGTCCGCTCCCTGGTCATGGCCGACAAGCCCGTCACGATCCGCCGAGAACGCATTGGACAAGTCATCGGTCGCCTTGGCGCCGAAGACCTTAGGCGACTCAATGTCGCGCTGGCCTTTGTCATGGGGCTCGCGGACTGACGGAGCCGGGCGCGCACCCAAAACCCCATGGTCGGCGACGCCCCCGCGTGAGCGCGGCGCAACCATCTTGCCGATTTGTCGTTCCTTAGGGCTCCCACGGCGCGCCGGTCGGCGTCGTCGTGGTTTGCTCGCCGGGGGCGGGCCTGGCGAGCCGTCGTGCAGATGTCCACCGCCGACCAGGCGGCTGGAATGAGCCTGAAAGGAAACGATATGAGACTGACTTCGAAGATCGCCGCCGGCGTGTTGTTCGGCCTGGCCGCCGTCGCCGTCACCGCCCCCGCCGCCACGGCCTCCGTGGTCTGCAACGCCGAGGGCCAGTGCTGGCACGTCCATCGCAACTACACCTACGCGCCCGAGTTCGGCGTGGTGGTCCACCCGGATAACTGGCGCTGGGGCCCGGACGAACACTACCGCTGGCGCGAGCACGGTGGCCGCGGCTACTGGCGCAATGGCGTCTGGGTCCGCTTCTAACCCCTCAGTCTAACCCAACGGCTGGAGGGGCGGCGTCATCGCCGCCCCTTCTTGCTGTCCGGCCTCGCGATGCACCCCGCGTTGCCGGCGCCTCTAGATGTGGTTGGTCGGCAGGGCCGCCGAGAGCTTGACGGTCTCCATCGAGATATAGGCCGACATGTCGGACATCTCGATGTCGCGGATGAGCCGCTTATAGACCGTGTCGTAGTATTCGACATTGGGCAGCACCAGCTTGAGAATATAGTCGAAGTTGCCGGTGAGCCTGTGGGCCTCGACGATCTCCGGAATGCTGGCGACAGCCGCGTGGAAATGGCCCAACCAGTCCTCGCTGTGCCGCATGGTCCGAACCAGCAGGAACACCGTCGTCGGCAGGTTGAGCTTGTGGCGATCGAGCAGCGCCATGGCGCCGGTGATGTAGCCCTCGGCGCGCAGGCGGGCGATGCGGCGCGAGCAAGCCGAGGGCGACAGCGCCGTGCGCTCGGCGATGTCCGCCACCGGTGTTTCCGCGTCGGCCTGCAACAGGGCGAGAATCCGACGGTCGCGATCATCCAGCATGGCGCCCGGATAGACCGGCTTCGCGCATGACGCAATTCCTGCGCGTTGAATGGAGCCATAGCGCGTCTGACATGCGCTGTTTCGCGTTTGTCGGCTCAACTACGCGCGCATAATGCGCCTGACTCGCCGCATCATCATCGCCGCAATTCAATTCGAAGGAACCGGCGAGTGAAAACCATTGGCCTGATCGGCGGCATGAGCTGGGAGTCCACTGCGACCTATTACCGCCTGATCAATGAGGCGGTGCGGTCCGAGCGCGGCGGCCTCGCCTCCGCCGACCTGTTGATCCGGTCGCTGGATTTCTCGCGCGTGGTGACGCTGCAAAAGGCCGACCGCTGGGACGAGGCTGGCGCCCTGCTGGGCGCCGCCGGCGCGGGCCTGGTGCGAGCCGGGGCGGACTGCGTCCTCATCTGCACCAACACCATGCATCTGGTGTCGGCCGCCGTGGAGCGGATGGCCGGCGCGCCGCTGATCGACATCATCGACGAGACGGCCGCCGCCCTGGCGGCGGACGGGCGACGGCGACCGCTGCTACTGGCCACGCGTTACACCATGGAGCACGGCTTCTACGCCGCGCGCATGGCCCGCCATGGGATCGCCGTCGAAACGCCTGACGCGGACGACCGCGCGATCGTCCACGAGGTGATTTTCGGAGAGCTCTGCCGCGGCAAGATTCGCGAGGCCTCGCGCCAGCGCTTTCTGGATATCGTGGGCAAGGCGCGCGCGCGGGGCGTCGACAGCGTCATCCTTGGCTGCACCGAAATCCAGCTGCTCATCACGCCGGATGGACTACCGCTGCCCGGCTATGATTCGACCGCGCTCCACGCCGCCGCGGCTGTGCGATTCGCGCTGGCGGACAGTTGCGAGGCTGTGGCCGCCTGAGGCGGAATTAGGCTGTGGCGGCGCTGCTCGGGCTGAAATATGAAAGCGTCGGCGGCCAGCGTATAAGCCTGCGCCAACGCCCTTCCCCTCTTGCCGAGTATGCGATGACCAACCGCCGTTCCGCCCTCGCCTTCCTGATGTTGTCGGGCGCCCTGCCCCTGCTTTCCGCGTCCGGCGCCCTCGCCGGCCCCCGCCGGTCCAGCGCGGACGATGATGACGCCGCCCAGAACATCCCCAACATGTTCATCAGTCCATGCGGCGAGCCCTTCCGCGCCCAACCTGGCGCGCCCTATCCGGTGGTCGACTGGTTCAACCAGGCGGACGCGAACCATGACGGCAAGCTCGACAAGGATGAATTCCGCGCCGACGCGGACCGCTTCTTCAAACAGCTCGACATCAATGGCGACGGCGCGCTCAGCCGCTCCGAGATTCTGATCTATGAGCGCAAGTGGGTCCCGGAGATCCTGGGCGGCAACGTCACCGTCGGCCAGTATGGCGGCGCGCGCCTGTGGCTGGCGCAATTCGCCGGAGCGGGGCCGGGAGGCGCCGCCGGCGGCATGTCGCAGCCGATCAATCCGCAAGGCGACAAGCCTATCCAGACCAAGCCGAAGGCCCCAGGCCTGGACGAGAGCGGCGCGGGCGCCTCGCCCTATAGCTTCTTCGACGAACCCGAGCCGATCATGACCGCCGACTTCAACGTCAACGGCCTGATCCTCAGGGACAATTTCCTGAAGGTCGCCGACATGCACTTCGACTCCCTCGACAGCGATCAGAAGGGCTATCTGACCCTTAAGAGCCTGCCACAGACGGCGGTCGAGCGGCTGCTCGACAGGTCGCACGGCAAACGGCGGTAGGGTCCGTCAGCAGCCGAGCGCCAGGATGTCGCGCTTGGGCGCCGCGACGCGAAACACCGCATAGGCCTTGCCGGGCTCGCCCGGATCGCCGCGTGTCAGGACGCCCAGCGGGGTCACCTCGGCGAAGCAACGCTGGAGGTCGGCGGCGCCGAGGCGTCGGGTGAGATCGATGGCGAGGCCGGCCCGCGTGAAGTCCGGCGGCGCGACGCGGGCCAGGTCGCGCCAGCGGTCGCGCTCGGCCATCTGGACGATCGGAACCTTCAAGGCCGGCTCGTCGGCCAGTTCGGCGGCGAGGCCGTAGCTGCTGGTTCCAACCCAGGCCGCGCCGCTGGCCGCGCGCAACGCCTCGATCCGAGACGCGAACGGCCCCCAGCCGCGCACCGGCAGGCCGAGGTCCGCCCGGCCCAATGCGCCGCCTGGAACCGCCAACATGACCAGGGCCGCCGCGCCGAGCGCGAACCCCGCTGGCGCCGCCGCCGCGGCCAGGCGCCGCCAGCCATCGCCGATTCGCTGGGCCCCCGCGGCCGCGCAGACGGCGATCGCCGGATAGAGCGGCGCCGGCCAATGGGCCTGGACGCGATCGTGCAGGCTATGGATGAGCAGGTAGGCCGCGAACGGCGCGCTCACCAGGAGGAAGGGCTTCAGATCGATGTCCCGCGGCCCGCGTCGCCGCATGACGGCGGCCACGGCGAAGGCGGCGATAATCGGGTTGGCGAGCAGCAGCTGACTCACCAAGAGCTCGAGAAGGTAGCCCGGCGCGAACTTGTGCGGCGCGATGCGGCCGAACTGCTTGGCGAAGGTGAGCCACTGGTGATTGGCGTTCCAGCTGAGATTGGCGCTGAAGATGGCCGCCGCCAGCAGAGCCGCGACCCACGGCCCAGGGCCGCGCAGCGCGCGCCGTCCATCGGGCGTGGCGCCCAGCCAGAAGACCATGCCGGGGGCGATGAACAGCGCCGAATATTTCGACAGGCAGGCGAAGCCTGCCGCCGCGCCGGCCGCCGCCCACCAAGCCAGGCTGCGCGCTCTCAGAGCTCTCAGGGCGCACCACAGCATCAGGGCCCAGAAGAAGCTCGCCGGGGCGTCGGGCACAGCCAGGAATCCGCCGGCCAGGACCAGCAGCGTGGCGTTGAACCACACGCCCGCGCGGGTGGCGACCGCCCTGCCCGCCCCGGCCAGCCGCGCCAGGTCGAAGACGAGAAAGCTGGTCGCCGCGCTGGCCAGGATGGGCAGCATGCGGACGCCCAGGGCTGTGTCCCCCGCGAGCTGTCGCCCGAGCCAGATCCACCAGGCGATCATCGGCGGATGGTCGAAGTAGCCAAGGGCCGGCGCGAACGACCACAGGCGGTAGTAGGCCTCGTCTTCAGTGAGGTGTGTCAGGGCGCCCACGACCAGGCGCAGGACCAGGATGACGCCGACGACCGCGATCAGGCTCTTGGGAAGGCCTCCGGCGTCCTCACCAGACGGCGAGCGAGGTGCTGACATAGTTCCACACCGCGCCGAACACCGTGCCCGCCAGCGAAGCCACCCACCAGACCCCAACGTGCCTGAGGGTGAGGGCTGCCACGGCCACATTAGCGATCAGCCCCACGCCGCACAGGGCGCAGAAACGCAGATAGCCGGTGATGAGGCGCAGGCCCCGCAGGCGGCGATCGCGGTAGGTGACCTCGTTGTTGATAAGAAAGTTCGTGGTCATGGCGATGATCGCCCCAAGAGCCTGAGCGAGGGCGAAGTGAACGCCCACGCCCAATAGCGCCCGGGTCGCGGCCAGACTGACAAAGACGCCACTGGCGCCGACCACGAAGAAGAGGAGAGCCCTGGGCGGCACCAGATTGCCGCTGAGCTTTGAGAGCACCAGGCCCAGGTAGTCGGTGACCGCCATGGCGTCGAGCTTGCTCTCGCCGGCCTCGCGGGCGTGGAAGCTGTAGGGCAATTCCACGATGCGCATGGGCGCGGTGCGCGAAGCGATAAGGTCGAAAAGGATCTTGAAGCCCTGGACAGACAGCTTGGGGGCGACCTCGTCGAAGATCGGCCGTCGCACCATGAAGAAGCCACTCACCGGGTCGGAGACATCGGCGCGCAGGGCGATGCGAGCCAGGCGGTTGGCCAGCCGGCTCCCCGCCCCGCGGACGACCGAGAAGCCCGCCTCGGCGCTCCCCTCGCCCACATAGCGGCTGCCGATGACCAGATCGGCGCGGTCTTCGCGCAGGGCCGCGAGCATGGCCGGCAGCAGGGTCTCGTCATGCTGCAGATCGGCGTCCATGACCGCCACATAGGGCGCGGCGCTGGCCAGGGCGCCCTCGATCACCGCCCCGGCGAGGCCGCGCCGCTTGAGTCGGCGCAGGCAGGAAATCCGCGAATCGGCCAGGGCCAGCTCCTTGGCCGCGGTCGCGGTGCCATCGGGCGAATCGTCGTCGACGATGATCAGTTGCCAGCGGATCCCCGCCAGCGCCTGGTCCAGGCGGCTGGCCAAGGCGGCGACATTGGCGGCCTCGTTGAAGGCCGGCGCGACGACGGTCAGCTCGAAGGCGGGCAAGGCGCCGTTGGCGGACTCGGACGAATACGGAATGGCTCGCCTCCAGGCGCCAAAGCGTGACTGCGCTCCGGATGTATCGAGGTTCGCGCCGTTCCACTAGTCTGAGGCCGTCTACCGGAGATCACCGAGTGGAAGCGGAAGGCGAAATCCTGGTCGAGGCGCGTGGCCATCGTTGCCCGACGCCGACCCTGCGCCTGCGCCGCGCCGCCGAACGCGCGGCCGCCGGCGCGGTGCTGCGGCTGGTGGCCGACGATCCCATGGTGCGCATCGACGCCCCGCATTTCGCGGGCGAGGCGGGCTATGAGGTGCTGAGTGTAAGCGAGGCGGACGGCGTGGTCACCGTGCGGGTGCGCAAGCCGGTCTAATCTGGGGAGGAGCGCGGCGCGCCGTGGGGGAACGACGCGCCGCCAGGATGGCTCCTGGCCGGTCTCCGCCGCAACGAGGGACGGGGGAGCGCGAACGGCGACCGACGATGCAACCTCTAAGCTTCGCCGACTGAACCCAGCATGAACGGGGCGCTTACCCAGCAGTCAGCGGGGCCCGATAATCGCCGCGGCGACAAAGGTCGTGGGCGGCGCCTCGAGCCCGTCCGAGCGCGGGCGTCGGAAGTAGAGCCGCCGGGTCTCGGCCGGCGTCAGAAAGGTGATCTGGGAGACGCCGAGGGCGCCCAGGCGCCGCTTGATCTCGCCAGGACCGAAATGGGTGATCCACGGCTCGCCGCCGGCCGCCGCTCGCGCGGCCACGGTGTTGTCGCCGGATTGGGAAAAGCTGAACACGATTTCGCCGCCCGGCGGAAAGCCGGCGACCAGCCGGAAGATGGCGTCGACCGATTCGCGCGTCAGATAGGTGATGACCCCCAGGCAGGAGAAGAAGGCCGGGCGGGCGAAGTCGAGCGGACTCGCTCGCAGGCCCTCCTCCAGCGACATGGCTTCGAAGTCGATGGGAACGAAGGTGAGATTGCCCGGCGGCGCGATCCCGGCGGCGGCGAGACGCGCACGCTTGTCGGCCTGGGTCGCGGGGTGGTCGACCTCGAAAATCCGGATGTCGCGCGCCCAGGCCGGCTGGCGATAGGCGAAGGAATCGTGGCCGGCGCCCAGGATCACATATTGCCGGACGCCGCGGGCGACAGCCGCGACCAGGCGATCCTCGGAAAAGCGGCTGCGAATCACCAGGCGCGCGCGCAGGCGCCGGACGCCCGGATCGTCGATCCGCGCTGGCCGTTCGGCGAGCGCCGCCCGCGCGCCCTCGTCCAGCAGCGAGGGGGCGATGGGATCGTCGAGGATCTTGGGCGGCGCGTCGAAAAGCTGGTGAGCGGCGCGGAGCGTGGCGACGCCGAGGGCGGTTCGGCTCGGCGTGCGCGCTTCCATGACCTAGAGAGCGCCCGCCTTTTGCAGGGCGTCGATGTCGCCGCCTGAGAAACCCCAGTCGCCGAGCGCCTCGGTGTTGTGCGCGCCCATGGCCGGCGGCGGCCCGGCGACGGCGCCGGGCGTGGCCGAGAACCGGGGGGCGGGCGCGGGCTGGGTGACGCCAGCGACCTCGACGAAGGTCTTGCGCGCCAGGTTGTGTGGATGCCGGGGGGCTTCGTTCATGTCGAGGACCGGGGCGAAGCAGACATCGGTGGCCTCCATGATCGCGCACCATTGATCACGGGTCTTTGTCGCAATCACGGCGGCCAGTTTCTCGCGCAGGGCCGGCCAGCCGGCGCGATCCATCTGTGACGTGAAGTCGGGGTCGGTAATGCCGGTTTTTTCAAGCAAAAGGGCGTAAAACTGCGGTTCGATCGAGCCGATCGAGATCCAGCCGCCGTCGGCGCAGCGATAGGTGTCGTAGAAGTGGGCGCCGCCGTCGAGCAGGTTGGCGCGGCGCTCGTCGCGCCAGACGCCGGCGGCCTTCATGCCATAGAACATGGCCATCAGGGACGCGGCCCCGTCGCTCATGGCGCAGTCGATCACCTGCCCCTTCCCGCTGGAGCGGGCGTGGAGCACGCCGGCCAGGAGGCCGAAGGCCAGGTAGAGGGCGCCGCCGCCGAAATCGCCGACCAGATTGAGCGGCGGGATGGGCTTGTCGCCGGTTCCGATGGCCGCCAGGGCGCCGCTGATGGCGATGTAGTTCATGTCGTGGCCGGCGGCCTGGGCGAATGGTCCGGTCTGGCCCCAGCCGGTCATGCGCCCGTAGACCAGCTTTGGATTGCGCGCGAGGGCGACATCGGGGCCCAGGCCCAGGCGCTCCATGACGCCCGGCCGGAAGCCCTCGATCAGCCCGTCGGCCGTCTCCATGAGCTTGAGACAGGCCTCCACAGCGGCGGGGGACTTCAGGTCCATGGCCACCGAGCGGCGGCCGCGAGCGGTTACATCCGCCGGCCCTCCCCGCCCCGCCCCCTTGCGGTCGATGCGCACCACGTCGGCGCCGAGATCGGAGAGCAACATGCCGCAGAACGGCCCCGGGCCAATGCCGGCGAACTCCAGCACCTTCAGATCAGCGAGTGGTCCCTGTCGCATGGCGTCGTTCCTTGTGGCGATTTGGACGAAGACTTGCATGCCTGCCGCCCCGTCACGCAAGCTCGCCCTTCGCCGGCCGCCACCCTGCGTGTAGGATCGGCGTCGACCCAAGAACAGGACGGACCGGACCATGGAACCAGGCGTGCACGGCGGAGGCCAGATCTACGGCATCGTCCTGACGGTGGGCATCGTCCTCGCCGTGCTGGTGATGCGCAACCGCCGCCCGCGCCGACTGCGGCTGGAGGCGATGTGGATCCGCCCGCTGATCTTCATCGTGCTGATCGCCGCCACCTTCGCCACCGTTCCGCCGCCGATGGACGCGGTGGCGATCGTGGTTCTCGTCGTAGCCCTCGGCCTGGGCGTGGCGGCCGGATGGCTGAGAGGCAGTCTTATGCGCATCGACGTGCATCCCGAGACGCACGACATCAGCGCCCAGGCCTCGCCCGTGGGCATGCTGTTTATCCTCGGCGTCTTGGGGCTTCGCATGTACCTGCGCACCGCGGCGGCGACGACGCCCATCCCGGGTCTGCCGGCGACAGCGGTCGCCGACGCCCTGATCCTGCTCGCCGGAGCGATGATGATCACCCAGAGCGTGGAGATGTGGCTGAGGGCCAGACGCCTGCTGGGCGAAGCGAAGGCGGCCAAGGCCGAACGCGCCGCGCCCGGCCAGACGCCGATCGTCAGCTAGGGCGTGTGCTCACAGGGCTGGAGTCGTCGGCGACGGCGCGGATTCGCAAGCACGTATGGCCAGCCGACGAGCGGACCTTGGACACGTTCAAGATGGGTGGTGGGCTGCCATTACGCGCATTCGTATTCGAACTCGATGAGCGAGCCGTCATCCCCGCTCGGCTCGCAGATCAAGCAAAACGCGTCGAACAAATCTGAGGGTTGAACCCCTTTCTCTTCGGCAATTGCTTGGTTTTCATCGAAGTCGTTATTGTAAGCGAACAAGGCTCTTACTTTGTATTGGCCGGGCGCTGTCAACTCTCCCTCATTTCCGCACTCGTACGCCGAGTAATTATTCAGAACTGCATCATAACCATGCTTGCATGGATCAAACACCACTCCCCTGCCGCCACACCCGACACACTGCAGGATATGCGGCGAACGCTGCAGAATCTCGCCGGGCGCACGCCCAAAGTAGGGTGAAGGATCGGGCACGACCTCTGGAAAACTGGACACTTGGAACGTCTCACTACCGCAAGCCCTGCAACGTAATTCGAAATCCACAAAGATCGGCAGATCGCCGGGCCGCGCCATGTGGGCGAACGCTACGAGGCAGGAGGGTGGATGCCTAAGGGCATCCAAGACCGCAGGGCTTGATTCAATCGGTTCGCCCATATTTTCTTTCGCACTACACCATGGCGACAGGTGGCCCTGTCCCCACAGCTCGCAGCTCCCACATGCTATTTGCGTCAAACAGATACGCTTGCGCGTGATTTATTTGGCACCAAGAAGCGGTTTGTAGAACTCGCCCTCATCTCCCTGGACTTTTGCACCCAAGAACTCGGCGAGAGAGCACATTTTCCTGATGATCTCCTCGTCCGGGTTTTTGACGGTGATTTCTCCCTCACTGTATAGAAACCACGCCATGTTGTTGCCGACGCCATGTCGCGAATAACCTGTCCACACAGCCAGACCTTCCCGCTCCAGTCTCAGTACGCCACCATCCGGAAGTGGCGCTTCAGCATATCCGTCAAGCTGCATTTCAATGTCCGCATTGATCACTGAAAACCACTCAGCTAGGGAAATCTCTGGCCGGTCACCGAACCGCTCGGCTTTCCTCGTGATGTGGACATCGTAGCCCATGGTGCGCCTCCGATCGTGACCGCCAGATCAAGCTAGAAGTAGCGCTCGACGAGAACAATGTCGGCTGTGGGTCGATCGCCGTCTTTAGCCTCTCGCCCGAACGCAAACCGTGGCCCGCCTATAAGCCCACGACCTAAGCCGCCCGGGCGATCCGGGCGACGTCGCCCAGCACCCGCTCGGCGGCGGCGAGGCGCGCCTTGGGCGTCTCCCATTCGCCCTTGACCGACAGCTTCTGGTCGGGGCGAAGTCGCCAGGACATCGGGTGCTTCTGGACGAAGTCCACCAGGCCCGCCGGGTTGGCGAAATGGTCGCCCCGGAAGGTGATGACCGCGCCCTTTGGTCCGACATCGACCTTGGCGACATTGGCCTCGCGGCACAGGCCCTTGATGGCGACGACCTTAAGCAGTTGGTCGGCCTCCGGTGGCAGCGGACCGAAGCGGTCGATGAGTTCGGCGGCCAGGGCCTCGCGATCGTCGGCGCGCTCGGCCTCCGACAGGCGGCGATAGAGGGCCAGGCGGACGTTCAGATCGGGCACATAGGCTTCGGGAATGAGCACGGCGGCGCCAGTGTTGATCTGGGGCGACCATCCGCGGTCGAGGGAGGCCTGCGCGCCGGTCCCGGTGGCCTTGAGCTCGGTCACGGCGTCTTCCAGCATCTGCTGATAGAGTTCGACGCCGATCTCGCGGATGTGACCCGATTGCGCATCGCCGAGGAGATTGCCGCCGCCGCGGATGTCCAGGTCGTGGCTGGCCAGCTGGAAGCCCGCCCCCAGGCTGTCGAGTGACTGCAGAACGTGGAGACGGCGCTCCGCGGTGGGCGTGATGGCCCGCTCGAAGGGCGTGACCAGATAGGCGTAGGCCCGGGTCTTCGCGCGCCCTACCCGCCCGCGCAGCTGGTAGAGCTGGGACAGGCCGAACATGTCGGCGCGGTGGACGATGAGGGTGTTGGCCGTCGGAACGTCCAGGCCCGATTCGACGATACTGGTCGACAGGAGCACGTCGTACTGGCCCTCGTAGAAGGCGGCCATGACGTCTTCCAATTGTGTCGGTGTGAGTTGGCCATGGCCAACCGCGAACTTCACCTCCGGCACCTGCTCGCGCAGGAAGCGCTCCAGGTCGGGCAGGTCCTTGATGCGCGGGGCGACATAGTAGGCCTGACCGCCGCGGAACTTCTCGCGCAGCAGGGCCTCGCGGATGGCCACCGGGTCCTGCGGCGTCACGAAGGTGCGCACCGCCAGGCGGTCCACCGGCGGGGTGGCAATGATCGACATCTCGCGGATGCCGGACAGGGCCATCTGCAGGGTGCGCGGGATCGGCGTCGCGGTCAGGGTGAGGACATGAACCTCGGCGCGCAGGGCCTTAAGGGCCTCCTTGTGCTTGACCCCGAAGTGCTGCTCCTCGTCGACGATCACCAACCCGAGGTCCTTGAATCGGACCTGTTTGGAGAGGACGGCGTGGGTGCCGATCACGATCTCGGCCTCGCCCTTCTCGATCGCCTCGCGCGACGCCTGGGCCTCGGCCGCCGGGACCATGCGCGACAGGCGCGCGATCCTCACCGGCCAGCCCTTGAAGCGCTCGCTGAAGGTGGCGAAGTGCTGCCGGGCCAGGAGGGTGGTCGGGCAGACGACGGCGACCTGGCGGCCGCTCATGGCCATGACGAAGGCGGCGCGCAGGGCGACCTCGGTCTTGCCGAAGCCGACGTCGCCGCAGATCAGCCGGTCCATGGGCGTTCCGGAGCCAAGGTCGGCGAGGACGTCGGCGATGGCGTTCAGCTGATCGTCGGTCTCGTCATAGGGGAAGCGGGCGCAGAATTCGTCGAACAGGCCGTGCGGCGGCTCGGTGACCTCGGTCTCGCGGGTGGCGCGCGCCGCGGCGATGGCGATGAGGCCCTCAGCCATATCGCGCAGCCGATCCTTGGCCCGGGCCTTGCGCGCCTGCCAGGCCGCCCCGCCCAGGCGGTCGAGGGCCATGCCTTCGCCCTCGGAGCCGTAGCGCGTCAGGAGGTCGATGTTCTCCACCGGCAGGTAGAGCTTGGCCGCGTCGGCGTAATGCAGCTCCAGGCAGTCGTGCGGCGCGCCCATCACGTCCAGGGTGCGCAGCCCCTCGTAGCGGCCAATGCCGTGGTCGATGTGAACCACGAGGTCGCCCTGGGTCAGGGCGGTGGCCTCAGCCAGGAAATTCGACGCCCGACGTCGCCGCTTCGGCCGGGCCAGGCGGTCGCCCAGGATGTCGGTCTCGGAGATGACCGCCAGGTCGCTGGTTTCGAAGCCGGCCTCGAGCGGCAGGGCGGCGCGCTGCAGCTTCTTCGGGTCGGCCGCCTTGGCCGCCTGCCAATAGGCCGCCAGGGGCACGTCGGCGACGCCGTGATCGGCCAGCATGGCGGCCAGACGCTCGGAGGAGCCCTCCGACCAGGAGGCGAAGATCACCCGCTTGCCGGCGGCGGCCAGGGCGCGGGCGTGATCAGCGGCGGCCTGGAACAGATTGACACTGTCGCGGGCCCGTTCGGCGGCGAAGGTGCGGCCGAGCTTGGCCCCCATGTCGATGACGTCCGGGCCGCTTTCCCGCTGCAGCGGCGTGAACCGGCGGCTCGCGTGGTCGTCGAGGCGTGCGTTCCATTCGAGCGTGTCGAGATAGAGCGTCGAGGGCGGCAGGGCGCGGTAGTGGGCGCTGCGCTCGGCCAGGGCGCGGGCCTCATAGGCGTCGGCGATCGTGGCCAGGCGCTCGTCGCGGGCGTCGAGGGCCAGGTGATCGAACCCGATCAGGCTCGAGGCCGGCAGATAGTCGAACAGCGTCTCCAGCCGCTCGTAGAACAGGGGCAGCCAGTGCTCCATGCCGGCCCGGCGGCCGCCGGCGCTCACCGTGTCATAGAGGGGATCGTCGCCCGGCGAGCCGAAGGCCGTGAGATAGCCCGTGCGAAAGCGCGCCACCGCGGCGGCGTCGAGCAGCGCCTCGCTCACCGGCAGCAGGTCGATGGACTTGAGCTGGCGGGTCGAGCGCTGGGTCTCGCGGTCGAAGGCGCGGATCGATTCCAGCGTGTCGCCGAACAGGTCCAGACGCACCGGCTCGGCGGCGCCGGGAGAAAACACATCGATCACCCCGCCGCGCACGGCGAATTCCCCGCGCTCGGAGACCGTGGAGGCGCGCTGATAGCCGTTGACGGCGAAATGCCGTTCGAGTTCGGCGAGGTCGACGCTGGCGCCGATGCTGGTTGACCAGGCGGCGCCGGCCACGGCCTCGCGCGGCGGAACGCGCTGCATCAGGGCCGCGGCGGTGGTCAGGAGCAGCGTCGGCTTTTTGCCGTCGACACCGCGGGCCAGACGGGTCAGGACGGCCATGCGCTCGGCCGCGCAGCTGGCCGAGGGTCCGACCCGGTCGTAGGGCAGGCAATCCCAGGCCGGGAAGTCGATAACCTCGGTCTCCGAGGCGAAGAAGGTCATGGCCTCGCCGAAGGCCTGGGCGCGGGACCCATCGCGGGCGACGAACACGGAAAGGCCGCCGCGGGCGCGGCAGATGTCGCCCATGACCAAGGCGTCGAAACCCTCCGGCGCGCCGCAGAGTTCGAGCGCGCCTGGCGCGCGCGCCACAATCTTCAGGTCTGGCGAGCTACTCAACGGTTCGTCAGCCGCCCTGCGCCGCGGCGCCGGCCCAGGCGGCGTCGCGCAGGGCCGCCAGCACCGGGCCGTCGTACTCCGTTGGCGCCGGCTGGGCGCCGACGATCCAGGCGTAGACGTCCTGGTCATTTGCCTCCAGGATGCGCTCGAAGCTGGTCAAGTCTTCCGGGCTCATGGTCGCGGCGCGCGCGTCGGCGAACGGGCCCAGGATCAGGTCCGCCTCGCGAAAGCCCCGGCGCCAGGCCCGCAGCCTGGCCCGCTTGACGCGCGCCTCATCCATGCTCGGTTTCGATGTCGCGGAAGTAGGGTTCGACCGGCCCCTGCAGCTTGACCGTCATCGCCTTTCCGCGTCGGTCGGTGGTGGCGCCCACCGCCAGCCTCACCCAACCCTCGCTGACGCAGTACTCCTCGACATTGGTCTTATCGACGCCCTTGAAGCGCACGCCAATGCCGCGCTGAAGCAGGGCGGCGTCGTGGAACGGGGAGTCGGGATCGACCGACAGGCGGTCGGGGGGTGTTTCGCTCATCGCGCGGAATCTCGAACAGTGTGGGCGCGCTAGATAGCCGCTCCGCGCGCGTCATGGAACGGCGTTCGGGGCGACGAAGCGCGCGAAGCGGCTATAACTTACCTCCATGCGTCCGCCCGCGCTCTTTCCGCTGTTCGCGCCGATGTCGAGCCTCAAGGGCGTCGGGCCGCGCGTCGCGCCCCTGCTCGAGCGAGTCGCCGGGCCCTTGGTGCGCGATCTGATCTTCGTGGCGCCGCATTCTCTGGTCCGGCGACGCGTCACCGATGTCGCCGGCGCGCGGGAGGGTGAGGTGCAGACCCTGCGGGTCACGATCGCGGCCCACGAGCGCCCCGCGCGGCCCTCGACGCCGTGGAAGATCCGCGCCTTCGATGAGACGGGTTTCATCACCCTGGTCTTCTTCAAGGGCCATGGCGCCCACCTGGAGCGCGCCCATCCACCCGGCGCGGTGCGCATCGTCAGCGGCATGATCGAGCCGGACCGATTCGCCGGCGTCCTTCAGATCGTCCATCCGAACTACATGCTCGCGCCGCAACGCGCGGCGGACATTCCCGATGTCGAGCCGATCTATCCCGCCACTGCCGGCCTGCCCTCGCGGACCGTGCGACGCTTCGTCGGCGAGGCCCTGGAGCGGGCGCCGCCGCTTGAGGAATGGGGCGATCCGGCTTTCATCGCCCGCGAAGGCTGGCCCGCCTGGCGCGAGGCGCTGGGTCGCCTGCACGCGCCCGCGGACGACGCCGACCTCTCGCCCGCCGCGCCGCATCGCCGCCGTCTCGCCTTCGACGAACTGCTCGCCCATCAGCTCGCCCTCGCCCAGCGCAAATCGCAGGCTCGAGGCGAGCCGGCGCCCCGCATCGCGCCGAGCGACCTGGCCCACCGGGCCGAGGCCGCCCTTCCCTTCCGTCTCACGGGCGCCCAGACTCGTACATTGGGCGAGATTCGAGACGATCTTGTCTCGGGCCAGCGAATGACCCGCCTGATCCAGGGCGATGTCGGCGCGGGCAAGACCGTGGTGGCCATGCTGGCCATGCTCGACGCCGCCGCCGCCGGACTTCAGTCGGCGCTGATGGCGCCCACGGAGATCCTGGCCCGTCAGCATTTCGAGACTCTGGCGCCGCCGCTCGCCTCCCAGGGCGTCCTCGCCGTTCTGTTGACCGGCCGCGACAAGGGGCCCGCGCGCGCCGCCAAGCTGGCTCAACTGGCCGACGGGCGCGCCGCCGTCGCCGTCGGCACCCACGCCCTGTTCCAGGACGATGTCGCCTTCGCCCGCCTGGCCTTCAACGTCATCGACGAGCAGCACCGCTTCGGCGTCTCCGAGCGCGCGCGTCTGCAGGCCAAGGGGGCCGGCGTCCATCTGCTGGCGATGTCGGCGACGCCGATTCCGCGCACCCTGGAGCTGACGGCGTTCGGTGATCTCGACATTTCGCGCCTGGACGAAAAGCCGCCGGGACGGACGCCGGTGGCCACGCGCGCCGCGCCCATGTCCCGGCTGGGTGAGGTCGTCGCGCGCCTGCAAAGCGCAGTGGCGGCCGGCGCGCAGGCGTTCTGGATCTGCCCGCTGGTCTCCGAGTCCGAGGTCCACGATCTGGCGGCGGCGGAGGCGCGGGCGACGGCCCTGCGGTCCGTGCTCGGCGAGGCGGTCGGCCTGATCCATGGCCGCCTCGCCGCGGCCGAAAAGGATCAGGTGATGGCCGACTTCGCCGAGGGTCGGCTGCAGGTCCTGGTGGCGACGACCGTGGTCGAGGTGGGGGTGGACGTGCCGGCGGCCACGATCATGGTCATCGAACAGGCCGAGCGGTTCGGCCTGGCGCAGCTCCACCAGCTCCGTGGCCGCGTCGGCCGGGGCGGTGGCGAGAGCAGCTGCGTGCTTCTCTACGACCCGCCGCTGTCGGACGTGGCCAGCCGCCGCCTCGACATCCTGCGGCGCACGGACGACGGCTTCGTGATCGCCGAAAAGGACCTGGAGTTGCGGGGCGGCGGCGATCCGCTGGGGCTCGCCCAGAGCGGCTTCCCCGCCTATCGGATCGCCGACCCGGTCGCCCACCGCGATCTGATCCGCGCGGCCGCCGACGACGCGCGCCTGATCCTCGCCCGCGATCCGCGCCTCGAAAGTCCGCGCGGGCGGGCGGTGGCGACGCTTCAGGCGCTGTTCGACTGGCGCGCCGGAGCGCCGATCAGCCAGGCGGGCTAGATTTGTAGGCCGCCAGACGGGCCAGGGAATCGGCCTCGAGATCGGCCCAGAACAGATTGTACGACGGCGCGCGCAGCCGCTCGGCCCACGAGCCCTGGGGTAGCAGAGAGGCGCTGCGGGGCCGGGTCACGCGCAATATGCCCCCGACGCATTGCGCGCCGACTTGCCGGGCCATGAACCCCGGCCGCGCGCCCCATTCGAGGCCTGTCGCATTGGCGGCGCCGAGGTTGAGCCTCGGCGGCGCCTCGTCATCGACCGCCGCGCCCAGGAGCGGATTGACGCACAGCACCGGCGCGCGGTCGAGGTTCACCAGGCGGCCGTCGGCGCTCCACACCTTGCTGCGGGTGAGGATGTTGATGACGCGTGGAAAGTCGCCCTGGCGCGCGGATATCCAGGCCACGACACAACGGGCCTCAGCCCGGCTCCGGCAGGCGCCGATCGGGGCGTCTGGGCCGAAATCCTGGGCGCGGACGACGGTCTCGATCAGGTAGGCGGCGACCAGGCGGCGGCGCAGGCTCGGATCGGGGCCGATCTCGTCCTTGAGGAGGCGCGCGGCGAGTTCGCCGCCCTGCTCGACCCCGACCAGGATGAACGGCCGCCGGCCGCCCAGGTGGCTCACGTAGAATTCGAAGGCCGCCTTGACGTCGCCATAGGCGAATTCACGCGCCTCGATGGCGTCGTCGAACACGGTGAGCGATGTGTAGAGGCTGGCCTGGCGATAGCGCGGCGCGAAGACGGCGCCGGCGGCGGCGAACGGCGCGGCGTAGTTGGGGGCGACAGTCCGCACGTAGAGATCAGCAGCGGCGCTGTCGGCGATCGGTCCGTTCCAATCCTTGCCGCCGTCGAAGGTGGTGGGATGGACAAAGAAGACATCCACGCCCTTGAGGTCGCCGGCCTTCGGCAACTGGTCCCAGGCGGACGCCTTGGCGTAGTTCGGGGCCGCTGGAGGCCTGTAGACCGTGTAGGGAACCTGCGGATCGAGGAAGGCTTCCAGGATGTCATCGCGCCAGAGGAACAGCGCGGCCACGACGAGACCAGCCGCCGCCGCGGCCAAGAGCGCTAACCAGAACCGCAATCCGCGCCGGGCCATGGCTTTCGATACATGAGACCGTGCGGGCGTGCGAGCGGGGCTCAGCGATACGGGTCAGGCTTCGAGAGGTAACCGGTCACATAGTCGGCGACACCGTCCTCGACCGAGGTGAACGGCGCCGTGTAGCCGGCCGCCCTCAGCCGCTCCATCCTGGCCTCGGTGAAATACTGATACTGCCGCTCAAGGCCGTCCGGCATGTCGATGAAGTCGATGTGCGGCGTCTTGCCGGCCGCGCGGAAGGCGGCGGTGGCCAGATCGTGGAAGCTTCGCGCCGCTCCCGAGCCGAGGTTGAAGAGCCCGCTCACATCGCCGCGCTGAAACAGCCAGGCGACGACCTTGGCGACGTCGCGCACATAGATGAAGTCACGCTTCTGCCCGCCGTCGGGATAGTCGTCACGGTACGACCGGAACAGCCGCACAGGGGCGCCGGCGGCGACATCGGGCCAGATCTTGGCCACCACCGACCGCATGGCCCCCTTGTGCCCCTCGTTGGGGCCATAGACGTTGAAGAACTTGAGCCCCGCCCACTGCGGCGGCGCGTGGCCGCGGCCGGCCCGGCGCACGGCGTGAAGATCGAAAACAGCCTTCGACCAACCGTAGGCGTTCAGCGGGCGCAACGCGGCCAGGGCGGCGGGGCTGGAATCGTCATCGAATCCGCGCGCGCCGTCGCCGTAGGTGGCCGCGGACGAGGCGTAGATGAATCGCCGTCCGTGCCGCGTGCACCAGTCGAAGAGATCACGGGAAAGCCCAAAATTCGTTGTGATAATCTTGTCGGCGTCCACCTCCGTGGTCGAGGAGATCGCACCCATGTGGATGATGGCCTCGACGTCCCGGCCACAGCCGGCGAGCCACGCCTCCAGATCTTCCGGCATGATGAAATCGGCGATCGGGTGTTTGACCAGGTTGCGCCACTTGCCGAGGTCGGCCCCGCGCAAGCGGTCGCTGACCGCGACATCGATAGCGGAGTCCGCCGCAAGCTCCGCCACGATGTTGGAGCCGATGAAGCCGGCGCCGCCGGTGACCAGGACCAGCCGCGGGGTCATCCGAGTTTCGCCCTGGCCAGCGTCGCCGTGGTCGAATGCCCCTCAACGAAGGCGGCGATCTTGACCTCCCCGCCCCAGCTTCGCACCGCCTCCGCGCCGACGATGGCGTCGGCGGTGTAGTCGCCGCCCTTGACCAGAACGTCGGGCCGGACCGCGTCGATCAGTCCGGCCGGCGTGTCGTCGTCGAAGGCGACGACCAGATCGACACAGGCGAGGCCCGCCAGCACGAGCGCCCGCGCCTCCAGGGGGTTGATGGGGCGCTCCTCACCCTTCGAGCGCCGCACCGACGCGTCGGAATTGACGCCGACGATCAGACGGTCGCACCAGCGCCTGGCTTGGGTGAGATAGGTCACATGCCCAGGGTGGAGAATATCGAAGCAGCCGTTGGTGAAACCCACCTTCAGGCCGCGCGCGCGCCATCGCTGAACGGCGCGCAACAGACCCTCGCGGGTAACGATCTTGGCTTCGGTGGGCTCGCGATGGGCGGCTAGCTCGGCCTCGAGCAGCTCGTCGGGCGAGACCGTGGCGACGCCGGCCTTTTCCACCACCACGCTGGAGGCCAGCAGCGCCAGCTCCACCGCTTCGGCGAGCGGGGCGTTCGCGGCCAGGGCCAGACCCAGGGCGGCCAGCGCGGTGTCGCCCGCGCCCGCCGTATCAAAGACTTCCGGCGGCGGCCTGCGGAAATGGCGGACGGCCTCGCCGCGAACCGCCAGGCTCATGCCCTTGGCGGCGCGCGTGACCAAGATCGCGCGGCAGGCCGAACGCTCAAGGGCGCGCGCGAGCGCTAACTCCACCTCTGCGTCCGTGTCTGTCGGCAGGTCGGTGGCGAAGGCGAGCTCGGCGGCGTTCGGCTTGACGATGTCCGCCTCTCCGTAGACCCCGAAATGACGGGCTTTGGAATCGACGACCAGGGGCGCGCCGCTGGCCTTGGCCGCGGCGAGGCAGGCCTCGATGACCCGCTTCGTCACCACGCCCTTGCCGTAGTCGGAGAGGAGGATAGCGCGCGCGCCAAAGGCCGCGGTCGCGATCTGGGTCAGCAACGCGTCTTCCACCGCGCCCTCGATCGGGCGTGTGACCTCATGGTCCAGGCGTAGGAGTTGCTGACCGGCGGACACAAACCTGGTCTTTGTCGTGGTTGGTCGGTCGGGATCGGCGACGATCCCGGACATCAAGCCCTCGCTCATCAGCACGCGGGCGTCCTCCGCGGCGCCATCCGCTCCCACAACGCCCACGAGCGTGGGCTCACCGCCCAGCACGGCGATGTTGCGCGCCACATTGCCGGCGGCGCCCATCATCACACTTTCGTGGGCTTTGGAGAGAACCGGCACGGGCGCCTCGGCCGAGACCCGGCTGACGGCGCCATGGACGAAGCGATCGACCATCACATCCCCGACGACCAGGACGGGCGTCCCGGCCATGGCGGTTAGTCGTGTCTGGAGGGTGATGATGTCCATGCCGGACGTCAGGCCGTGGCCCGCCTCTTGGTCAGGGCGTCATAGGCCAGAAGATCGGCAACGAGTGCCTCGAAATCCTTCAGCGGCACCATGGTGGGACCGTCGGACGGCGCATGGTCAGGGTCTTCGTGCGTCTCCAGGAACACCGCGGCGACGCCCACGGCCACGGCCGCCCTGGCCAGCGTCGACACGAACTGGCGCTCCCCGCCCGAACTGTCCCCTCGCCCGCCCGGCTGCTGCACGGAATGGGTGGCGTCGAAGACCACCGGGCATCCGATCTCCGCCAGAATCGGCAGGGCGCGCATGTCGGAGATCAGGGTGTTGTAGCCGAATGAGACGCCGCGCTCGCAGGCCATGACGTTGGGATTGCCCGCCGCCGTCGCCTTGGCGATGACGTTCTTCATGTCCCAGGGAGCCAGGAACTGACCCTTCTTGATGTTGAGGGCGCGGCCAGTCCTCGCCGCCGCGACGATAAGGTCGGTCTGTCGGCTCAGAAAGGCCGGGATCTGCAGCACGTCGACCACCTCGCCGGCGATGGCGCAGTGTTCGATCTCGTGAACATCGGTCAGCACCGGCAAGCCGACGCTCTCGCGAATCTCGGCGAAGATCGGCGCGGCCTGTTCAAGGCCCAGGCCGCGCGCAGCCCCGGCCGAGCTGCGGTTGGCCTTGTCGAAGGACGTCTTGTAGACGAGCCCGACGCCCTGACGCTGCGCGATCTCCTTGAGCGCGTGGGCCATTTCCAAGGCATGGGCGCGGCTCTCGAGCTGGCAGGGCCCGGCGATGATCGCCAGCCGCTCGCCGTTGCCGAAACGCACGGCCTGGCCCGAGGGGGCTTTCACTTCGACGACGGCGTTGGGCGACATTTAGAACGTGGGTCCTTGATCCGCGCCAGGGCGCTTAGCGTAGAATGAAGTCGAAGGCGAGCGCGCGGGACTTGACGTCGCGGCGCCAACCTTCACCATAGGCGGTCGACCATCCGGCGCGACTGGGCGGAGGCATATCCATGGCCACGCGCGAGACGTACATGGACGATCCAGAGTTGAGGCGCGCGCCTGCGGCCTTCCGCACGGCCGTCGACATCGCCAGCCGCAACTGGGAACGAGGCTCTCTCACCTTCGTACTGCCATCGGGGCGGGAACTGCGCATCGAGGGTGAGGCGCCGGGACCCGAAGGCCGGCTTATCGTGCGCGATTTCCACTTTGTCTCCAGGGTCCTGGCGTCGGCCGACATCGGCTTCGGCGAAGGGTTCATGGCTGGGGAATGGGATACGCCCGACCTGTCGGCCTTACTCGAGGCGTTCACGGCCAATTTCGATCGCCTTGAACGACTGGTGACGGGCAATCCGATGATCCGCATAGTCAATGGCGTGGCCCACGCCCTGAACCGCAACAGCAAGCGGGGCGCCCGGCGCAACATTCACGCCCACTATGATCTCGGCAACGCCTTCTACGCCCGCTGGCTCGATCCGAGCATGACCTATTCCTCGGCGCGCTTCGAGCGTCCGGATCAGCCGCTCGGCGAGGCGCAGCGACACAAGTACGAAACCTTGGCCCGCGCCATCCGGCTCGACCCCGGCAGCCACGTGCTGGAGATCGGCTGCGGCTGGGGCGGCTTCGCCGAGTACGCCGCCCGCGAGGTCGGCGCGCGCGTGACGGCCCTGACCATCTCTCCGGCCCAGCACGAGTTCGCCCGCAAGCGCCTGTTCGATCAAGGCCTGGCCGACAGGGTGGACGTGCGCCTGATGGATTATCGCGATGTCACCGGCCAGTTCGACGCCGTCGCCTCCATTGAGATGTTCGAGGCCGTCGGCGAGGCCTACTGGCCGGCTTATTTCTCCAAGGTGCGAGACGTTCTCTCTCCGGGCGGTCGGGCGGGGCTTCAGATCATCACCATCCGTGACGAGCTGTTCCGCGGCTACCGTTCGCGCTCGGACTTCCTGCGCAAATACATCTTCCCGGGCGGCATGCTGCCCAGCGAAGGTCGCTTGCGCGAGGAGGTCGACCGCGCCGGGCTGGAATGGGGAAGCGTCGTCCGCTTCGGCCAGAACTACGCCGACACGCTCGCCCAGTGGGCGACATCCTTTGAAGGCGCCTGGGAAGATATTCGCCGCCTCGGGTTCGACGAGCGATTCCGGCGGCTATGGCGCTTCTACCTCAGCTATTGCGAGGCGGGTTTCCGGACCGGGCGCACCAATGTCGTCCAATTGAGCCTCGCTCGCGCCTGACGCCCGCGCTTTCCCGCTTGCGCGCGCGCGCCGTCGCGACGATTTAGGCGCCATGCCATCCTCCATCCGCGCCAGCGTTCTGGACGCCATCGGCGATACGCCGCTCATCCGGCTGCGCCGCGCCAGCGAGCTCACCGGCTGCGAGATCCTGGGCAAGGCCGAGTTCGCCAATCCGGGCCAGTCGGTGAAAGACCGGGCCGCGCTCTACATCGTCCGCGACGCCGAGCGGCGGGGGGCGCTGCGGCCCGGCGGACGCATCGTGGAGGGCACGGCGGGCAATACAGGCATCGGCCTGGCGATGGTGGCGCGAGCGCTCGGCTATCGCTGCACGGTGGTGATCCCGCGCACCCAGAGCCAGGAGAAGAAGGACGCCATCCGCCTGATGGGCGCCGAGCTCGTCGAAGTCGACGCCGTCCCCTACTCAAATCCCGACAACTATGTGCGCTTTTCCGGGCGGCTTGCCGAGGAACTGAATGTGCGGGAGCCGGCGGGCGCGATCTGGGCCAATCAGTTCGACAATATCGCCAATCGTCAGGCGCATGCGGAGACCACGGGCCCGGAGATCTGGGATCAGACCGACGGCAAGGTAGACGGTTTCATCTGCGCGGTCGGCTCCGGCGGAACGCTGGCGGGCGTGGCCATGGCGTTGCGCGAACGCAAGCCGGAAGTGGTCATCGGTCTCGCCGACCCTGGCGGCGCGGCGCTCTACGACTGGTACGCGCACGGCGAGCTCAGGTCGGAAGGATCCTCGATCAGCGAAGGTATCGGCCAGGGACGGATCACGGCCAATCTCGAAGGGCTGACGGTCGATCGCCCCTACCGCATCGACGATGTCGAGATGCTGGAGATCATCTTCGATCTGGCGCAGCACGAAGGCATGGTCATGGGCGGATCGACTGGGATCAATGTCGCCGGCGCCATCCGCCTGGCGCGGGACATGGGCCCTGGCCACACCATCGTGACCATTCTCTGCGACCAGGGCGCGCGCTATCAGAGCAAGATCTTCAACCCCGCCTTTCTCAGGGAGCGTGGCCTGCCGGCGCCGCCATGGATGTAACCGATCCCATCGTCTCCACCGCCTGGGTGGCCGAGCGCCTCAGCGAGCCGGCGACCGTCGTCATCGACGCCAGCTGGTTCATGCCCGGGACACCGCGCGACGCGGCGGCGGAATACGCCAAGGCGCACATCCCGGGCGCGGTCTTTTTCGGCATCGACGAGATCAGGGATCATTCGAGCGATCTGCCGCACATGCTGGCCTCGCCCGCGGAATTCGCCACCGCCGCGCGACGGCTGGGCGTGAGTCGCGACTCGACGGTCATTGTCTATGATTCCCACGGCCTCTTCTCCGCGCCTCGGGTGTGGTGGAACTTCCGCGTCATGGGCCACGGCGCAAGCTTCGTCCTCAATGGCGGCTTGCCGCGCTGGATCGCCGAGGGTCGGCCGATCGAAAACGGTTGGCGCGCGCCCGAGCACGGCGACTTCAAGGCTCATCCCGACTGGACGCTGCTCGCCGACCTCGACGGCGTGCGGCGCGCCGTCGAGGCGGGCGGATTTCAGATCGTAGATGCGCGGGCTGCGGACCGGTTTACCGGCGCGGCGGCCGAGCCCCGCGCGGGGCTCAGGAGCGGTCACATGCCGGGCGCGCGCAACGCCCCCTGGGGTGAGTTCGTCGCCGATGGCGGCTTGGTCGATCGCGCCAAGCTTCAGAGCCTGTTCGAGGCGTCCGGCGTCGATCTCGCGCGGCCCGTGATCACCACCTGCGGATCGGGCGTCAGCGCCTCGCTCCTGGCCTTGGCCCTGGCCCGGCTGGGGCGGCCGGACGTGGCGGTCTATGACGGGTCGTGGAGCGAATGGGGCGCGCGCGACGACACCCCGATCGCGACGGGCGTCGCATGAGCACGGTCGGAAAGGGCGCGGCGACGCGGGTGATCCATTCGGGCGGGCGCGGCGGGCGGACGGTCGGCCCGGCGATCGAGAAGGGCTCGACCGTCATCATGCCCAACGCCGCGGCGCTCTACGACGAGTCCAGGGTGACCTACGGTCGGGCGGGCCTGTCGGTGCAGGAGACCCTGATCACGGCTCTGGCCGATCTGGAAGGGGCGAGCTGCGTGCGCCTGTTTCCGACCGGTCTGGCCGCGGTGACCGGGGCTATGCTGGCGGTGCTGCACGCCGGCGACGACGTGCTGGTGACCGATGCGATCTACAAACCGACGCGGCGGTTCTGCGAGCGCGTGCTCGCGCGCTTCGGCGTGACCACCCGCTACTACGATCCGGGGCTGTCGCCGGACGCGCTGATGGCCCTGGCCACGCCGGCGACGCGGATGATCGTCCTGGAATCCCCAGGCTCGCTCAGTTTCGAGGTTCAGGATGCGCCGGGGATCGCGCGCCTGGCCAGGGCGCGCGGGGTGCTCACCCTGATGGACAACACCTGGGCGGCGGGATTCTGGTTCAAGCCCCTGGCCCACGGTGTCGATCTATCTGTCCAGGCGCTCACCAAATACGTGGGCGGACACTCGGACGCCTTCATGGGGTCGGTCGCCACCGCCGACGCCGCGCTCGGGGACGCCCTCGATCGCTCGGTCTGGGATATCGGCTGGTCGGTCTCGGCCGAGGACGCCTATCAGATGCTGCGCGGCCTGCGCACCTTGCCGACGCGCCTGGCCCGGCACCAGGAGAGCGGGCTGGCCGTGGCCGCCTGGCTGAAGAACCGGCCGGAGGTCGCCGAAGTGCTCCACCCCGCCCTCCCCGGCGCCCCGGGCCACGATCTTTGGGCGCGGGACTATGACGGCGCGGCCGGCGTGTTTTCCTTCGTGCTCCGCCCCTGTCCAACGCCTGCCGTCCACGCGTTCCTGGATGGCCTTCGTCTGTTCCGGCTGGGCTTCTCCTGGGGCGGGTTCGAGAGCCTGGCCCTCGACTGTGATCCGCAGTTCGGCGTGCGACAATTCCCGCCCAGGTTCGCCGGCCCTTCGATCCGCCTGTCTATCGGCCTTGAGGATCCGGACGATCTGATCGCCGACCTGGCCCATGGCTTTCAGGCGCCGAACCAGGCTGCGCCGATTGGCGACCCCGGCAGGACTTGAACCTGCAACCGTCCGCTTAGAAGGCGGATGCTCTATCCAGTTGAGCTACGGGGTCCGCGGGGTTTAGTGCGTCCAGGGCTGTCTGCGGCCGAACGCAAAATTATCCGCGTACGACTTTATAATTCTTTTCGTTTTCTCTTCTGGGAAGGCCTCGAACGGAATGCCGTGACGCTGGGCGTAGGCGACGGCCTCCTCCCGTGTGTCGAAGCGCAGGCGCACCTGGCCTTTCATGTCCGACGACTGGGTCCACCCCATCAGGGGATCGGGAACACGGGCCGAGGCCGGCTCGAACGTCAGCTCCCACAGGTGCGTGTTGGCGCGGCCGGACTGCATCGCGGTCTTGGCTGGTCGATAGATGCGCGCGAGCATGGCCCCGGTCTCCGATGTAATCCGCCGTTTCGAACCTCGGCTGGTCGGGGCGGCAGGATTCGAACCTGCGACCCTCTGCTCCCAAAGCAGATGCGCTACCAGGCTGCGCTACGCCCCGACGGCCAAGGGGGCGTCTCTTGCCACGGCGCCTGCCCGCCCGCAACGATGCTCAAGAATTGCGCCGTTTCATCAGGCGGAAGACGCCGGTCGCGCGGGCGATCGTTTTGCCCGCCACGTGGAGGCGCCCCTCGGCGAACGCCACGTCCCGCGCCGCCCGGGTCAGCCGCCCCTCGCCTACAATCCACTCCCCGGCCCGACCCATGGCCAGGAAGTCGATCGACAGATGGATGGTGACGGGCGTTCCACCCGCCGCCCGGCCGACGGCGTTGGCGAGAAGACCGTCGAGAAAGGTCGACAGCATGCCCCCGTGCACCAGGCCGAGGCTGTTGCAGTGGCGCGGAAGCGCGAAAAACGCCAGTTCGATTCCTTCTTCAACGCGTCGGAAGAAATAGGGGCCGTTGTGCGCCGAAAATGGCCCACGCCCCACCTGTGGTTCGAACCCAGCGGGCGGCTCCGGGATCTGATCCGACACGGTCACTTGGGAAAGATACGTTCACGGACCTTGTCGCCGGGCTCGGCGTCGATCTCGCCCGCGCGCCCGCCGCGCAGTTCCAGAACACCTTTCACATCGCCGCCCGAAGGAATGGGCGTTTCGTCCATCGGCTGGGCGTTGCGGGCGATCGACACGATCCGTCCGTCGGCGCCAATGAACACCATATCCAACGGAATGAGCGTGTCTTTCATCCAGAACGAAACGAACTGCGCCGTCTTGAAGTCGAACAGCATGCCGCGGTCGCCGGCCAGACTCTTGCGATACATCAGGCCCCGTTCGCGCGTCGCATGGGTGTCGGCGACCTCGACCTTGAAGTGATAGACGCCCTTGTCCGTAGCGATATCCAGCGGTTCAACCTTAAGCGGCTGGGCGTGCGCGCCGGCGCTGAACGCGACCGCGATCGTCAGCGCCAGAATCGGCCCGGCGGCGCGGCGTTGGGATGAAACAACGGTCAAGAATGGAGCTCCTCGCGGAAGGGCCAACGCCCTCAAGCGTGGCCCAGTTCGATCTCCGCGACAACCAGCCCCTTGGGCCCCTCGGCGAAACGCACTCTGACGTCCTCGCCGGGCTGAAGATCTTCGAGACCGCCGCGCCGCAGGGTCTCGATATGAACGAAGATGTCACCAGGCTCGGCGTCGCGCACGACGAAACCATAACCCTTGGTGCGGTTGAACCACTTCACCTTGGCCCCGTGCAACGGCCCGGTCACCGCCTGGGCCTCGGACGGCAGCCAACGATCGTGACGCGCGCCCCCGTCTCCGGCGGCCCGGCTCGCCAAATAGGATTCGTCATTGGCGGCGCGCCGCAAACGCTCGTCGCGCGCCACCGCCGTGCTCTCGTCGAGGCTAACGAGCTCAACGACCTGCCAGCCCTTGGGCCGCCGCACGGCGTCGCACACCACGCTCGCCCCCTCGGCGGCGGACTCGCGTCCAGCGTTCCTCAGTGACGACACGTGCAACAAGACATCGCGGTATTCGGTTACGCTCGAATCATCGGGAACGATGAAGCCGTAACCCTTGCCGACGTCGAACCACTTTAAGCGTCCGGTGATGCGGACCAGTTCGTGGTTGGACTCGTCACACTCGAAATCAGTATCAGACATACACCCCTCAGACCGGTTGTTCCCGTTAATCAGTGGGAACAGCGGCGTTGGGCGGAATGTCGTCTTAATTCATTGCGCGTCAACGCTGGGACGGCCCAAATCCGGGAAGCGCGCTCATTTGCCGCAACGTTTGCGCTGAGCTTGGAATGGGTCGCGAATACGCTCGTGGCAGGCCCTAGGGGAATCGAACCCCTCTTCCCAGATTGAAAATCTGATGTCCTAACCGATAGACGAAGGGCCCACGTCGAGGCGCGAGGCGCCGGGATATATCGGGCGGTCCGGGGCGGCGCAACCCTCCCCGCGGACGACGCTTTCAGCCGGGTTCGACGCGTCTTGGGTCGGCGGCGTCCTCGATTTCAAGTTGGACTCCTCGGCGACCGTTCCAGTCGTCGGCCTTCAGCTTGCCGACGATGTGCAGCGCTCCCCCGCCCGCCAGGAGGCGACGTCCGAGGTCGGTGTCCTCAGCGCGCCAGGCTATGGCCTTGAGGCTCCCGCCGCCTCCGACGATCGAGCAGCGAACATGACCGCCGCGCAACGGACTGGCGCGCTCGGCGCGCACTTCGGCCAGTGCGATCAGTGGCTCGGGATTGCCCGGGCCGAAGGGGGCCAGCTGTTGAAACTCTTCCAGCAGGGCGCGTGTGGCCGCGCGCGGGCTCACCAGAGCGTCGATCTCGAGTGCGTCACTGGCCGCCGCCGCCGTCTGCTCCGCGGCCAGCCGGGCGTTCAGAAAGTCGCGAAACTCCGGAATCGACGCCGGGCGGATCGACAGCCCCGCCGCCATGGCGTGGCCGCCGCCCGCCAGCAGCAGGCCTTCGTCATAGGCGGCCTGGACGGCGCGGCCGAGATTAACGCCGGGCTGCGACCGTCCGGAGCCCCGGCCGATGTCGCCGGCCCGGTCGATGCCTATCACCACCACCGGCTTGCGATAGCGCTCGCGCAACCGACCGGCGACGATGCCGATCACGCCAGGATGCCAGTCGTCCTGAGCCACGACGATCGCGGGCGCCTCGGGATCGAGATTCGCGCCGTGTTCGAGAGTGCGGATGGCGGCTTCGGTGATCTCACGCTCCACCTCGCGGCGTCCCGCGTTGAGCACATCCAGTTCACCGGCCAGTTCCGCCGCTTCCGTCGCATCGTCCGTGGACAGCAGGCGCGCGCCGAGGTCGGAGCGACCGATTCGGCCGCCGGCGTTGATTCGGGGGCCGAGAATGAAGCCGGCGTGGAACACGCTGGCCTCGCCGCGCGGCGAGGCGGCCGCGTCCATCAGAGCCGCCAAGCCTGGATTGGCCCAGCCGGACATGACCTTCAGGCCCTGGGTCGCGAGGGCGCGGTTGAAGCCGGTCAGTTGTGTCACATCGCAGATGGCGCCCAGGGCGGCGAGGTCGAGCCAGCGCCTGAGGTCGGGTTCCGCGCGGTCAGCGAACAGGCCGCGTCGGCGCGCCTCGCGGTTCAGCGCCGCCAGCAGCACAAAGGTGACTCCAGCCGCCGCGAGCATCCCCTGCCCCGACAGGCAGTCCGGACGATTCGGGTTGACGATGACCGCGCCGCCGACCGGCGCCTCGCGCATGAGGTGGTGGTCGATCACCACAACCTCCAGGCCGATCTCCTCGGCCGCCGCCAGGGCGTCCAGGGCCGAGGCCCCGCAATCGACGGCGACGACGAGCTCGGCGCCCGACGCCTGCAGCCGGCGGAAGGCTGTTGGGCTGGGACCGTATCCCTCGGTCAGCCGGTCCGGCACATAGATCGGCGTCTCGCGACCCATGTGGCGGAACCAACGGACAATCTGGGCTGCGCTCGTGGCGCCGTCCACATCATAGTCGGCGAACACCACCATCGAGCGCTCGCGCGCCAGGGCGTCGACCAGGACCCGCGCAGCGTCGTCCATGCCGGCGAAGGTGGAGGGATCGGGAAACAACGCCCTCAGCGTCGGCCGCAGGAACAGCTCGGCCGCCTCCGCGTCCACGCCCCGCGCGGCCAGAGCCCGTGCGGCCGGCTCCGACAGACCCTGGCGTAGCTGATGTTCGCGGGTGATCGAAGGATCGGCGGCGCGCTCGCGCCAGGACCGGTTGGTCAGGGAGCGCGAGACCCCCAGGAAATCGGTCGGCCCAGCCGTCGCCATCAGAGCGGTCGTTTCATCCTCACTTCGCGCACGGTCCGCGTGTGGGAGTTCATCACCAGCGTATGGGTATGGACGAATCCGCCCTCGATCTTCACGCCGCTGAGAAGGGCGCCGTCGGTGACCCCGGTGGCGACGAAGATCGCGTCCTCGCGCACGAGCTCGTGCAGGTCGTATTTCTTGTCCAGGTCGACGATGCCATGCTTGCGCGCCCTGGCCTTCTCATCGGCGTTGCGGAAGACCAGCCGGCCCTGAAACTGGCCGCCGACGCATTTGAGCGCCGCGCACGCCAGCACGCCTTCAGGGGCGCCGCCCTGGCCGATGTACATGTCGACGCCGGTGTCGGGGTCGGCGGTGTTCATCACGCCGGCGACATCGCCGTCGGTAATGAGCGTGACCCGCACGCCGGCCTCGCGCAGCGAGGCGATGATGTCGGCGTGCCGAGGCCGGTCGAGGACGCATACGGAAAGGTCGGCGACCTCGATCCCCTTGGCTTTCGCCAGGGCCCGAGCATTGTCGGCCGCGCTGCGGTCGAGATCGAGCACCCCTTCGGGATAGCCCGGCCCGCAGGCGATCTTGTCCATGTAGGTGTCGGGGGCGTTGAGCAGGGAGCCCGCCGGGGCCCAGGCCATCACCGCCAGGGCGTTGGCCATGTTCTTGGCCGTCAGGGTCGTCCCCTCCAGGGGATCGAGGGCGATGTCGACCCGAGGCCCCCGGCCGACACCAACCTTTTCGCCGATGTAGAGCATGGGCGCCTCGTCGCGCTCACCCTCGCCGATGACAATCACCCCGTCGATTTCCAGCTGGTTGAGCGCCGTGCGCATGGCGTCAACGGCCGCCTGGTCGGCGGCCTTCTCATCGCCGCGGCCGGCGAGGGCCCAGGAGGCGATCGCGGCCGCCTCGCACACCCGGGCAGCCTGCATGCCCAGGTCGCGGTCGAGGAATTGGGCGGTCATCGCGCCCCTCCGGTGCGAAAATCGATGGTCGGGAGGTGTCTGTCCACGCTGTAGCCTCAGGTTGATTTGGACGGTTGGTTCAGATTCGCGCGATGCGGATGAGGCGCGGCGGCTCCAGCAGCGCCGGCACGGCTGTCATGCGCCTTACGGCTTCGCTTAGCACCGATTCGATCACGGCGTGCGTGGTTAGCACGATCGGCACGCCGCCCGCGCCTTCCACAGGCTTCTGCAGGAAGCTGTCGATGGACACCCCGGCGCCGGCCAGAGTCTCCGAAACAGCGGCGATGACGCCCGGCTCGTCGCGCACCATCAGCCGCAAATAGTAGCGACCCAGTACGTGGGAGGTGTCCACCGGCGTGAACGGCCGCAGCGTCGCCGCCGACGCCTGGAATACCGGGCGAACGGCGCCGGTGAGCACGTCGGCGATATCGGCCGCCACCGCCGCGGCCGTCGGACCGCCGCCCGCGCCGGGCCCTTGTACGAACAGCCGCCCGATGCGGCGCCCTTCGATGAACAGCGCATTGAGGGCGCCGCCCGTGCGAGCCAGGGGATGATCGAGCGGGGCCAGGGCGGGATGCACCCGCACCGACACTTCCGAGCCTGAGCGTGTGGCGCTGGCGATCAGCTTCACCCGATAGCCGAGGTCCTTGGCCAGTCGAATGTCGAGCAGTTCGATGCGTTCGATGCCCTCCACCTCGGCGGCCTCGAAGGTGGGGGCGCAGCCAAAGGCCAGGGCGGCCAGAATGGTGATCTTATGCCCGGCGTCGAAGCCGCCGATATCCATGGTGGGGTCGGCCTCGGCGTAGCCCAGCCGCTGAGCCTCCGCCAGGACCTCGCCGAACTCCCGCCCGGATGCGTCCATCTCCGTGAGGATGTAGTTGCAGGTGCCGTTGAGGATGCCAGCGACCAGATCGATCTGGTCGCCGACCAGGGCTTCCCGCAGCATCTTCACCGCCGGCGTCCCGCCCATGACCGCGGCTTCGAACAGCAGCGGCGCGCCGTGCGCTTCCGCCAGTGTCGCCAGGGCCGCGCCGTGGGTGGCGATCAGCGCCTTGTTGGCGGTCACCACCGGCTTGCCGAGGCGCAGCGCCGTCTCCACCGCCGCCCGCGCCACACCCTCGGCGCCGCCGATCAACTCCACGAAGAGGTCGTTGTCCGGCGAAGCCGCCAAGGCGACCGGATCGTCGAACCAAGAGAGTTTGGATATGTCCGCCGCCCGCACCTTGTCGCGCGATCGCGCTGATACTCCGGTCACGCTCACCCGGCGTGCGGTAGGGGAAAAGTCGGGTTGCTCGGCAAGGTAGCTGATCAGGCTGGAGCCGACCGTGCCCAGGCCCGCGACGCCGACGCGCCCGCCCTGCCCGCTCACGCCCAGCTCTCGTGATTGGCTTCGGCGCTCTCGCGAGCGGCGCTCAGGATCTGACCGGACTGATCCAGGAAACGCTTCACATTGCGCGCCGCCTGGCGGATGCGATGCTCATTCTCCACCAACCCGATGCGAACATAGCCCTCGCCGGTCTCGCCGAAGGCGACGCCGGGAGAAACGGCCACGCCAGCTTTTTCGATCAGCAGCTTGGCGAAGCGCATGGAGCCGGCTTCGCGGAAGGCCTCCGGCAGGGGCGCCCAGGCGAACATCGACGCCGGCGGCGCCGGAATATCCCAGCCCGCCCGCGCCATGGCGCCGATCAGAACGTCGCGCCGCGACTTATAGGTGGCGCGAATCTCGTCGACGCAATCCTGTGGGCCGTTCAGAGCCGCCGCGGCGGCGACCTGGATTGGCGTGAAGGCGCCGTAGTCGAGGTAGGACTTCACCCGCGCCAGCGCCGCGCACATGCGCGCGTTGCCGACCACCATGCCCACCCGCCAGCCGGCCATGGAGTAGGTCTTGGACAGCGAATTGACCTCGACGGCGATGTCGCGCGCACCGTCCACCTGCAGGAATGACGGCGGCGGATTGTCGTCGAAATAGATTTCCGAATAGGCGATGTCCGAGAGGACCAGCATGTCGTGACGCTTCGCCAGCGCCACCACCTCCTTGTAGAATTCCAGATCGACCCACTGCGCGGTTGGGTTGGAAGGATAGCTGACCACCATCACGCTGGGGGGTGGGGCCGAATTGCGCACCGCGCGGCTGACACCGCTGAGATATTCTTCCGGTGAAAGCGCGGGCACGTGGCGGATGACGCCGCCGGCCATGATGAAGCCATAGGCGTGGATGGGATAGGCGGGGTTGGGACAGATGATCACATCCCCCGGCGCGGTCAGCGCCTGGGCGAGGTTGGCGAACCCCTCCTTGGAGCCGAGAGTGGCGATCACCTCGGTGTCCGGGTCGAGCTTCACGCCGAAGCGGCGATCATAGTAGCCGGCCATGGCGCGGCGCAGGCCCGGAATACCCTTGGACGCCGAATAGCGGCCTGACTTGGGATCCCGCGCGGTCTCGATGAGCTTGTCGACGATGTGCTTGGGTGTCGGCATGTCCGGATTGCCCATGCCGAAGTCGATGATGTCGACGCCCTCGGCGCGTAGCCGCGCCTTGAGGCGGTTGACCTCCTCAAAGACGTAGGGCGGCAGGCGGCGGATGCGGTGAAATTCGGCGGTCATGGCTCTAACCGGCGCGGCGGCGGCGGGGTGGCGCATCGATAGACGCCCGGGGAGGGTCGGCCAAGCGGCAATGGCATGACGTGGCTTTTGACGTCAGCGCCGGCGGGGTTTGGCCGGTGGCGCGGCCCTGGCCTTGGCCTTGGCGACAAAGGCGGCGGTATCGCGCTCGCCCAATGGATTCATCGGCGGCGGCGGCTCGGCTTCGCGCCGGGCGCCGGCGAGGAAGTCGGTCGTGCCCGCCAACGTCCAGGTGTCCGGTCCAGTGTCGCGGACGATGACCGCGCCGGCGAGACGCTCCGAAACCACGGCTCTTTTGAACGCGTCGGCGGACGGGGTGTTCTTAGGGGCCGGCGGGATGGCGCAGAACGTCGGGAAGGCCAGATCCCGCGGCGCGCTGAATTCGGCGCCCAGCGCCGGCTGTCCGCACAGGGGCGCCGACGCCCAGGCATGGCCGGCGGCGGCGATCATGGCGATTGCAATGTATGGCCCAACGTTCTTCATTGGAGCCAAGCTGATATTCCAGTCTGGCGCACCGCGATAGGGCGCACGCGCGCGCCGCGAGCAAATGGGAGGCGACTTTGACAGGCGACACCAGGCCTCGCGGCAGACGACCAGCGACGCGGAGGGCGGCGAGGTCAGACGCCGCGCCCAAGCCGAAGCCCAAGTCCAAACCGGCGGCGGCCGCGGAAACCGCCTCGTCCCCGGCCTCTCCGGAGCGGCCGACGCTCGACTTCCTGCCGCGAGATCAGCGCGAAAACATGGAGCGCCTGTCCCTCAATCTGGCGCGCGCGGCGATGACCGCACAAGGCGCCTTGGCCGAGGCGGCCCTGCGCAACGCCGATCGGCCCGCGGCCCTCACCCCCGATCCGTTTCACATCGGCGCCGGGCTCAACGAGGTCATGGCCGGCCTCGCCGCCCAGCCGGACCGTCTCATGCGGGCCCAGGCCGACCTGTACGGCCGTTATATGGAGTTGTGGCGCTCCGCCGCGCGTCAGGCCGGCGGCGATGCGCCCGAGCCGGTGGCCAAACCGGCGGTGGGCGACAAGCGCTTCAATGATCCGGATTGGTCGGCCAATCCGGTGTTCGACATCATCAAGCAATCCTATCTCATCACCTCGGACTGGCTGAACACCCTCGTTCAGAGCGTCGACACCGTCGACCCGCTGACCCAGCGCCGGGTGAGCTTTTTCACCCAGATGCTCACAGACGCCCTGTCACCGTCCAACTTCCTGCTATCCAATCCGGCGGCGCTCCGGGCAGCCATGGAGAGCCGCGGCGAGAGCCTGCTGAAGGGCATGGAGAACTTCGCCGCCGATCTTTCCCGCGGCGGCGGCCAGCTCTCGATCAGCCAAACGGACCTGGAGCAGTTCAAGGTTGGCGAGAACGTCGCCACGGCGCCTGGGAAAGTGATTTTCCAGAATGAAATCATTCAAGTGCTGCAATATTCTCCGACGACGGAGACGGTATATGAGATCCCGCTGCTGATCTTTCCGCCGTGGATCAACAAGTTCTACATCCTCGACCTGCGGCCCGAGAACTCGATGATCCGCTGGCTGACGGCCCAGGGGCTGACGGTGTTCGTGACCTCCTGGGTCAACCCCGATGCGCGCCTCGCAGATAAGACGTTCGCGGACTATCTTGAGGGGGGCGTCTACGCCGCCATCGACGCGGTCACCCGCCAGGCCGGAACCAAGACGGTCAACACCGTGGGCTACTGCATCGGCGGCACCATGCTCTCCTGCGCCCTCGCCCACATGGCCGCGCGCGGCGACAAGCGCGTGGCCTCGGCCACCTTCTTCGCCGCCCAGCAGGACTTCTCCGAGGCCGGCGATCTCCTGATCTTCGCCAATGAAGACTGGCTCCAGGACCTCGAGCAGAGGATGGACGCCGGCGGCGGGGTTCTGGCTGGTCAGACCATGGCCGACACCTTCAATGCGCTTCGGGCCAACGACCTCATCTGGTCGTTCTTCATCAGCAACTATCTGATGGGCAAGGAGCCCAAGCCGTTCGACCTGTTGTTCTGGAATTCCGACCAGACTCGCATGCCCAAAACGCTGCACCTGTACTATCTGCGACGGTTCTATCAGGAGAACGCCCTGGCGCTCGGCCATCTCGACCTGGCCGGCGAACGCCTGGACCTCAGCAAGGTGAAAACGCCGATCTATGTGCAGTCGTCGAAGGAGGACCACATCGCCCCGGCCCGCTCGGTCTACAAGGGCGCACAGCTCTTCGGCGGCGACACCACCTTCACGCTCGCGGGCTCCGGCCACATCGCCGGCGTGATCAACGCTCCGGCGGCGAACAAGTACCAGCACTGGATCAATCCCGCCCTGCCCGCCTCCCTCGACGAATGGGTGGCCGGCGCGGAACAATATCCCGGCTCCTGGTGGCCGCACTGGGCGAAATGGCTGACGGCGAAGGCAGGCAAGCAGGTCCCGGCCCGAGATCCAGCCAAGGGCCCGCTGAAGCCGCTCGAGGATGCGCCCGGCAGTTTCGTGAAGGTCCGGTCGTAAAGCCTTAGGCGGGAACGAATTTCAGCGCCACGCCGTCGTTGCAGTAGCGCAGGCCGGTGGGCCTGGGCCCATCGTCGAACACATGGCCCTGATGGCCGAGGCAGCGCGCGCAGTGGTACTCCGTGCGCTCCGCGACCAACGCGAAATCGGCCTTCTTGGCGAGCGCCCCGGCGATCGCCGTGTAGAAGCTCGGCCAGCCGGTCCCGGAATCGAACTTCCACTGCGACTTGAAGAGCGGCAGGCCGCAGCCCAGGCAGATGAAGGTCCCCGCCCTATGCTCGTTGAGCAGCGAACTCGTCCAGGCTGGCTCCGTCCCCTCGTGGCGCAACACCTCATAGGCGGCGGGCGGCAGGCGTTTACGCCAGTCGGCGTCGGAGATTCGGCGCCAGGGCGAGGCCGCGAAAGGATCGGGCGCGGCCAGCAGGGAGCCCGGAATGGCGAGGACCGAGGCGGCGAGGAATTGGCGTCGAAGCATCTGAGTCATGCCACTATGTTCGTGCGCGGGACGAAACAGTTACAGACCGCGCGTCTCCGGCGCTCCCAGCATCAGGTTGAGGTTCTGCACCGCCGCGCCGGCGGCGCCCTTGCCGAGATTGTCCAGCACCGCCATCAATCGCGCCTGCCCGTCCTTGCCGAACACATGCAGCGTCATGCGGTTGGTTCCGTTGAGCGTTTCCGGATCGAGCGTCGCCGGCGCCGTCTCCGCCGGAGCGACCTCGACGAAGGCCTCGCCGGCATAGGCCCGCCCGAGCACGCCGCGCACATCTTCCACGCCCGGCGCGCCAGGCAGGGCGTGGAGCGGCAGCGGAACCTCGACGATCATGCCCTTGTAGTAGCGACCGACGCTGGGGGCGAAGATCGGCGCGTGCGCAAGGCCGGCGTGCTCACGCATCTCCGGAACGTGCTTGTGGGCGAGGCTGAGGGCGTAGGCGCGGAAGTTGGAGCGGGTGTGGTTCGGCGCGGCCTCGTCCTCGAACTCGGCGATCATCGGGCGTCCCCCGCCCGAGTAGCCCGAGACCGCGTTGACGCTCAGCGGCCAATCCGAGGGAATGAGGCCGGCCTCCACCAGCGGTCGGACCAGGGCGATGAAGCCGGTGGGGTAACACCCCGGATTGGCGACGCGCGTCGCCGCGCCGATCGCCGCCCTCTGGCCGGACGCCATCTCGGGAAAGCCATAGGTCCAGCCTGGCGCGACACGGTGGGCCGTCGAGGCGTCGAGGACGCGCACCGCCGGATTTTCGATCAACGAGACGGCTTCGCGCGCCGCCTCGTCCGGCAGGCACAGGATGACCACGTCGGCCGCGTTGAGCAGGTCGCGCCGCGCCGCGGCGTCCTTGCGCAGCGCGGGCGCGATCGACAGCAGCTCCAGGTCGCTGCGCCCGGCCAGCCGCTCGCGGATCTGCAGGCCGGTGGTTCCGGCCTCGCCGTCGATGAACACCTTGGCTGTCATGGCCATCTCGCGTTTGGGGCAAAGAAAAAGGGCGCCCTGGCTCTTCGCCAAGGCGCCCCGACCGATCGGTTGGAAAGGTCCTGCGTCTTAGCGCTTGGAGAACTGGAAGCTGCGGCGCGCCTTGGCCCGACCATACTTCTTGCGCTCGACCACGCGGCTGTCGCGGGTGAGGAAGCCATGCGGCTTGAGCACTTCGCGCAGGCCTGGCTCGTAATAGGTCAGCGCCTTGGAGATGCCGTGACGCACCGCGCCGGCCTGGCCCGAAAGGCCCGAGCCCAGCACCGTGGCGACCACGTCGAACTGGCCGAGGCGATCGGAGACCTGCAACGGCTGGGCGATCATCATCCGCAGCACCGGACGGGCGAAATAGACTTCCTGGTCGCGGCCGTTGATGGTGATCACGCCGCGGCCGGGCTTGATCCACACGCGGGCGACGGCGTTCTTGCGCTTGCCGGTGGCGTAGGCGCGGCCTTCCTTGTCGATCTTCGGCTCGCGCGACGGAGCGGCTTCGGTGGCCAGGCTCTGCAGAGCCTCCAGGCCGTGGGTCTCGGTCATCGTCATCAGCTCCGGGAATTCTTGGCGTTCATCGCGGCGAAATCGATCGTCTGCGGGTTCTGGGCGGCGTGCGGATGCTCGCCGTCCTTGTAGATGCGAAGGTGGGTCATCTGCTTGCGGGCCAGCGGGCTTTCCTTGGGCAGCATGCGCTCCACGGCCTTTTCCAGAATACGCTCGGGAAAGCGGCCGTTCAGGATCGCGCTCGCGGTGCGCTGCTTGATCCCGCCGGGGTGGCCAGTGTGCCAGTGATAGAGCTTCTCATCGAGCTTGCGGCCCGTGAACTTGACCCGTTGGGCGTTGATCACCACCACATGGTCGCCGCAGTCGACGTGCGGGCTGAAGTCCGGACGATGCTTGCCGCGCAGGCGCATGGCGATGAACGACGCCAGACGGCCAACGACGGCGTTCTCGGCGTCGATAAGGATCCAGTTCTGCTCGGCCTCTCCGGCCGCTAGATGTCGCGTGGTTGGGGTGGTCATCTTAAAATACGTCCTGCGGAATTGAGCCGGCGCGGTTACAGGCGTTGTGCGGCTGTGTCAATCTAGCAGGTTACCCGCGTCACCAATATCTCCGTACAAAAACAATAGCTTAATAAATATGGTATTATAATACCTACCACAGTCGCCGCGCACGCCAGGCCAGGATCGTGGCCGCGCCCAGGAGGGTCGCGGCCGTGAACTGGTGCAGCATCGCCAGAGGCAGGGGCACGGTCAGCAGCAGCGCGGCCACTCCAAGACCTGCTTGGGCCAGGAGAAGAACCGCGATGGCCACGGCGATGGGCCGGACCGCCTCGTCCCCAGCCCGCAGCGACGCGGCGGCCATCGCCAACCCCGCCGCCAGAAGCCCATAGGCCCACAGCCGGTGGTTGAACTGCACCGCCGCCGCCCCGTGGGCCAGGGTCGCCCAGGCCGAGCCCTGCCAGTAGTCGGATGGGAACAGTCGTCCGGCCATCAGCGGCCAGTCGGCGTCCACCAGCCCAGCGTGATTGCCCGCGACGAGGGCGCCCAGCAGGCACTGAAGATAGACAGCGGCCAGGAACAGCCCACTCGCCTGGGTCCAACCTCGCCGTCGCTCACTCGTCCTTCGGCGTGGGCCGGACCAGGCTTCCAGCGCCGTCCACACCAGCGCCGCGAACAGCAGCAGCGCCAGGCCGAGGTGGGTGGCCAGGCGCTCGGGCGCGACGGAGGTGCGGTTCTCGAGGCCGCTCTCCACCATCCACCAGCCGACGGCGCCCTGCAGACCGCCCAGACCGAACAGCAGCGCGCACCGCCAGATCAGCCGCCGCGGCAGGCGCCGGCGAAACAGCAGGACCAGGAATGGGATAAAGAAGACCACGCCGAGCAGCCGGCCCAGCAGCCGGTGCCCCCACTCCCACCAGAAGATGGACTGGAACCGGCCAAGGCTCATGCCCTGGTTGATCACCCGATACTGCGGCGTCGCCCGATAGAGATCGAACATCCGCGCCCAGTCAGCGTGCGACAGCGGCGGGATCGCCCCGCTGACCGGGCGCCACTCCGTGATCGACAGGCCCGAGCCGGTGACGCGGGTCGCCCCGCCCACCACCACCATGGCCAGGACGACCGCCGCCACACACCCTAGCCAGACGGCCGCGGCCCTGGAGGTCTGTGGCTCGGCTGTCGTCGTCATCGTCTCCCGCGCCCGCCCCCTTTGGGCGGAATGGTCGGAGCGGCGGGATTCGAACCCACGACCCCTTGACCCCCAGTCAAGTGCGCTACCAGGCTGCGCTACGCTCCGATTGCGGAAGGTTGGCCCTTATATGGGCGGCGCCCCGGCCCGGCAACGGCAAATCAGGCTCGGCCGAGCAGCTTGTCCAATCGGGCCTTGGCCGCTTCGAGTTCGGCCAGCGCCGCCTCGAGGCGGGCGGTGGCGTCAGCCGGGCGGCGCCCCCCGGCGGGGGGCGGGGCGGCCGCCGGCGCCGCCTCGGCGAAGCGCTTGAGACCGGCTTCGCGATACAGCTTCTGCACGCCCTTGATGGTGTATCCCTCGTCGTGCAGCAGGCGGCGCACGGCGGCCAGCACGGCGATGTCGGAGGGGCGGTAGAACCTGCGCCCGCCCGCGCGCTTCATGGGTTTGACGAAGGTGAACTTGGTCTCCCAGAACCTCAGCACATGCTGGGCGACGCCCAGTTCGTCGGCCGCTTCAGAGATCGTCCGAAACGCCTCGGCGCTCTTTGCCAATGACGCGTGTCCTATCCTGAAAGGGCGCGATCGATGCGAGCCTTGATCACCTGCGAGGCGCGAAAGCCGATGACGCGCCTGGGATCGATGGTTGCCGGCTCGCCCGACTTGGGATTGCGGCCCATGCGCTGGCGCTTGGAGCGGACCTGGAAGACGCCGAACCCGGACAGTTTCACGGTCTCGCCGCGCGCCATGGCCTCGGCCACCAAGTCGAGGGTTCGTTCGACGAGCGTGGCGCAATCCTGGCGAGTCAGACCGACTTCGTCATGGAGGGCCTCGGTCAGATCCGCGCGTGTAACAGTGCGACCAGCCATCTTCAGCCTCCGCTACCCTGTTTGCAACGTGCATGGGCTCCGAGGTCAGGTCAAGTCATCGCCCTAAGATGTCGCAATCTTTGATCTTGGCCAGGGCGGCCGCTCACAGTCTGACGACGGCGGCGCCCCAGGTCAGGCCTCCGCCCATGGCTTCCAGCAGCAGCAATTGTCCCGGCTGGATTCGGCCGTCGGCCACGCCTTCAGCCATGGCCAGCGGAATGGACGCCGCCGAGGTGTTGGCGTGTCGATCTACGGTCGTAATCACGCGCGCGCCGTCGATGCCAAGGCGCCTCGCCACCCCATCCAGGATGCGCTGATTGGCCTGGTGAGGAATGAACCAGTCGATTTCGGCGATATCGACCTCGGCGGCGGCGGCGGCGGCGACAACGGCCTCGGCGATATTGACCACGGCGTGGCGGAACACCTGATTGCCCTGCATGCGCAGCTTGCCCACCTGACCGTTGGTGGAGGGACCGCCATCGACATAGAGCAGATCCTGTTTGGTCCCGTCGGCGCGTAGAGCCAGCCCCAGCACCCCGCGATCGCTCGTATCTCCCCTGCCCTCGCCACGCTCGAGCACCACCGCGCCGGCGCCGTCGCCGAACAGGACGCAGGTGCCGCGGTCGGTCCAGTCCATCAGGCGGGTCATGGTCTCGGCGCCGATGACCAGCGCGCACTTGGCGTGGCCCCGGCCGATGAAGCTGTCCGCGACCCCCAGGGCGTAGACGAAGCCCGAACACACCGCCTGGACATCGAAGGCGATGCCGATCGGCGCCTCCAGCTTGCGTTGGACGATCGTCGCCGTGGCCGGAAAGGTCAGGTCGGGCGTCGTGGTCGCCACCACGATCAGGTCGATGTCGGCGGCCGTGCGGCCGGCGGCGGCCAGGGCGCGCTTGGCCGCCTCGGTGGCCAAGTCCGAGGTCGGCTGTCCGTCCGCCGCCTTGCGGCGCGAGCGAATGCCCGTGCGCTCGACGATCCAGGCGTCGTTGGTGTCCACGAACTTCGATAGATCGTCGTTGGTGACAATCTGTTCGGGCAGATAGCCGCCAACGCCGGTGATGATACTGCGAATGGCGGCGTTCACGCGGTGGCCCGCTCGTCCGCCTGCCCGGCCGAGATTCGGCCGAGGTCGGCCGCTAAGCGAATGGCGTTGGCGAAGCCGCCTGCGTCCGCCCCGCCGTGACTTTTCACCACCACGCCGTTGAGGCCCAGGAAGGGGCCGCCGTTGATCGAACCGGGATCCAGCCGCGCGGCCATGTCCCTGAGGGCGCCTTGAGCGATGAAGGCCCCGGCCTTGCCGGCCAAGCTGGAGGTGAAGGTGGCGCGCATCTCGGCGCGGAAGAAGCGGGCCAGCCCCTCGGCGGTCTTGAGCGCCACATTGCCGGTGAAACCATCGGTGACGATGACGTCCGCGGTCCCCTTGGCGATATCGTCGCCCTCGACGAATCCGCGATAGTCGAAGTCGAACGCGCCCGCGTGCAGGATTCGGTCGGCCTCCTTCACCTCTTCATGGCCCTTGTCATGCTCGGTCCCGATGTTGAGCAGTCCCACGCTCGGTCGCGGGGTGTGGCGAATCGCCCGGTGATAGGCCGCACCCATGACGGCGAACTCAACCAGCCGGTCGGCGTCGCACACCACATTCGCCCCCACGTCGAGCACGGAGGTCATTCCACGCAATGTGGGCCAATTGGCGACCAGGGCCGGGCGGTCCAGTCCGCCCGCCATGCGCAGGATCATCCGCGAGATGGCCATCAGGGCCCCGGTGTTGCCGGCCGAGACCGCGGCGGAAGCCTCGCCGGCGCGCACGCTTTCCACGGCGTTCCACATTGACGAGCCCTTGCCGCGCCGCATGGCGTGGGCGGGCTTGGCGTCCATGGCCACCACATCCGGCGTGTGGCGCACCTCGCTGACGCCCGCCGCCGCCGGCGCGCGCCGCAGCGCCTCGCCGATCGCGCCTTGATCGCCATGCAACAGGAAGCGGACCTCGCCGGATATTAGGCGCGTCGCCTGGTCAACGCCCGCGACCACCACCGACGGACCATGGTCGCCGCCCATGGCGTCGATCGAGATCACCAACGGATCAGCCACTTCGACGCCTAGCGCTCCCCAACCGCGCCGAGCCCCCGGCCGGCGGAGGCGCGACGATACAGCGCGCCGCGCCCGATGCAACCGCGCCGCTTCAAGGCGCCGGCCAGGGCGGTTCGTCCGCCAGGACGTCGGTCATGCGGCGCAGCGCGTCCCGGCATCGCGCCGCATAGTCGGCCAGAGCTGTCGGGCGGACTTCCTCCGCGCCCTGAAGAATCGTCCGCCCGATAAGATCCTGGAGCGGCGCCTGATCGGGCAGCGCTTCGAAGGCCTTCCGATAGCCGGCGGCGCGGCCGTAAAAGGCGTTTCCCAGTTCGCGCATGCGCTTGCCCACGGAAAGATCGCCGACGCCCATTTCGCGCAAGGCGCCATCCAGGTCGCGGACATAGGTGTCGAACAGGGCCTGGCTCGACGCCTGCGCGGCGCCGCCCTCGCCTCTCAGCCGTTCGATGAGCAGAATCACGTGCAGCGTCAGAACCTCGAATCGGCCCTCCACGGTGTCGGGAGCGCCCAGGCTGGCGTAGAGCGCCGGTGCGCGGGCCTGCCGGACGGCGGACTCATAAAGGGCCCGGCCGGCGCTTCGGCGGCGGCTCGCGCCTCTCGCGCCAAGCTGCAAAATCATCGCTCCGCCTCGGTTTCGCCGCGGCGTCGATCTAACGGGCCCATTGAACTACGATCCATGTCGATCTAGGTCAGCCGCTCCAAACAAACACGAGACGCTCCGTTCATGCCGCGCATCCTCAGCCTCCTGGCCGCGTCCGCCTGTATTCTGGGAGCGGCCGCCTGCACGCCCACGGCCACCTACCAAGGCTTCCAGGCCATAGACGCCAATCCCAAGGACGTGAAGGTCGGGACCGACACGCGCGCCACGGTGCTGGCCCGTCTGGGCACCCCGACGGCGACGGCGGCGTTCGACAAGAATACCTGGTTCTATCTCGCGCAGACCTCCGACAAGACGGCGTTCTATTTCCCTCAGGTCGTGCATCGCGACATCACCGAGATCTCGTTCGACAAAGACACGCAACAGGTCAAATCGGTGGACATCTTCACGCTCAAGGACGGGCGGATCATCGCCTACAACACCCGCGAGACTCCAACCCGCGGTCGTGAGCTGACGGTCCTGGAACAGCTGTTCGGCAGCCTGAGCTCGATCGGCGCCCTGCCGCCCAACGAAGACTACACGCCCGGCTCGCACCCCGGCCAACCGTAGTCGACCACCGCACCTCCTTCCCCTTGATGGGGAGGGTGGATCGCGCGACTGCGAAGCAGAGGCCCGAAGCAGCCAACCGTGAGACGGGTGGGGTGAAGACGCCCCACCACCGCCTCCGTCTTGCTTCGCAAGCCACCTCCCCCATCCGCCAACGGGAGGAGGATATCGCCTCCTAGTGCACGATCCCGTGGGCCAGGACCGCCAGCAGCAGCAGGGCGACGATGTTGGTGATCTTGATCATCGGGTTCACGGCCGGACCGGCGGTGTCCTTGTAGGGATCGCCGACCGTATCGCCGGTCACGGCAGCCTTGTGGGCTTCCGAGCCCTTGCCGCCGTAGTTGCCTTCCTCGATCAGCTTCTTGGCGTTGTCCCAAGCCCCGCCGCCCGAGGTCATCGAGATGGCGACGAAGAGACCGGTGACGATCACGCCCATCAGCATCGCGCCGAGCGCCGAGAAGGCGTTGGACTTGCCGGCGATGAGATTGATGAGGAAGAACAGCACCACCGGCGAGGCCACCGGCAGCAGCGAGGGAACGATCATTTCCTTGATCGCCGCGCGCGTCAGGATGTCGACGGCCCGGCCGTATTCCGGCTTCACCTCATAGGTCATGATCCCCGGGTTCTCGCGGAACTGGCGACGCACCTCGGCCACCACCGCCTCGGCCGCCCGACCCACCGCGGTCATGGAGAGGCCGCCGAACAGGAAGGGCAGCAGGCCGCCGAACAGCAGGCCGACCACGACGTAGGGGTTCGACAGGTCGAAAGCCACCGAGCCCATGCCCGTGAAATAGGGGAACTGGTCGGGGTTGGCGGAGAAGTACTTGAGGTCCTGGGTGTAGGCCGCAAACAACACCAGAGCGCCCAGGCCGGCCGAACCGATGGCGTAGCCCTTGGTCACCGCCTTGGTGGTGTTGCCGACCGCGTCCAGAGCGTCGGTGGCGACCCGCACTTCGCTGGGCAGGCCCGCCATCTCGGCGATGCCGCCGGCGTTGTCGGTGACCGGGCCGAAGGCGTCCAGGGCGACGATGAAGCCGGCCAGCGACAGCATGGTCGTGGTGGCGATGGCCACCCCGAACAGGCCGGCGAACTGGAAGGTCAGGATGATGCCGACGATGATCACCAGCGCCGGGGCGGCGGTGGATTCCAGCGACATGGCCAGACCCTGGATGACGTTGGTGCCGTGACCGGAAACCGACGCCTTGGCGATCGACTTCACCGGCCGGAAGTTGGTGCCGGTGTAGTACTCAGTGATGACCACGATGGCCGCGGTCACGCCCAGGCCGACCAGGCCGCACCAGAACAGCGCGTCCGGGGTGACCAGCTTGTCGCCGACCTGAACGCCGTCCACGGGCGTCAGCTTATGGATCACCCACCACACCGCGCCCACCGACAGCACGCCGGTGACGGCCAGGCCCTGGTAGAGCGCGCCCATGATGTTGCCGCTCTTGCCCAATCGCACGGCGAAGGCGCCGACGATCGAGGTGACAATGCACACGCCGCAGATGGCCAGCGGCAGCAGCATCATGTCGCCGACATAGGCCAGGCCACGGAAGAAGATGGCGGCCAGAACCATGGTCGCCACGGTGGTGACGGCGTAGGTTTCGAACAGGTCGGCGGCCATGCCGGCGCAGTCGCCGACGTTGTCGCCTACGTTGTCGGCGATGGTGGCGGCGTTGCGCGGGTCATCCTCGGGGATGCCGGCCTCGACCTTGCCGACCATGTCGCCGCCGACGTCGGCGCCTTTGGTGAAGATGCCGCCGCCGAGACGGGCGAAGATCGAGATCAGCGAGGCGCCGAAGCCGAGCGAGACCAGAGAATCGATCACGTCGCGGCTGGTCGATTCGAGGCCGAAGCCGTTGGTCAGCACCGCATAGTAGCCAGCCACGCCCAGCAGGGCGAAGCCCGCCACCAGCATGCCGGTCACCGCGCCGGAGCGGAAGGCCAGGGACAGGCCGGCGGCGAGGCTGGTCGACGCCGCCTGCGCCGTGCGCACATTGGCCCGGACCGAGATCAGCATGCCGCCGAAGCCCGCTGCGCCCGACAGTGTGGCGCCGATGAAGAAGCCGAGCGCTTCGAACGGGCCGATCAGGAAGAAGAGGGCGATGAGGATCACCACGCCGACGATGGCGATGGTCATGTACTGGCGCCGCAGGTAGGCCTGAGCCCCCTCCTGGATGGCGGCGGCGATCTCCTGCATCTTGGCGTTGCCCGCCGAGGCGCGCAGCAGGGAGAGGGTCTGCACAACGCCGTACACCACGGCCAGCAGGCCAGCGGCGATGACCAGCTCAAGCACCAGATTCATTTCGGAGTAGTCCCCAACTCTCGCCCAGCCGTCGACGGCTGGGGTGTGTTTCAAATGACGGGCTGGGCGCCCGGTGAATGGATCGGCGCAGCTAGCCCGCCCCGCAAAGCCGCGGGAAACTGCCAAAACGCGCCCGGCAAAGCAAGCCGCGTCCACATCGCCGTGAAGGAAGGGGGTTTTAGGAGTGACGCCAGCCTGGGCGGTCGACCTGGACCTCCTGGCCGTGGGCCGTGACCCTTACGCCCGAAGCCGCCTCGAATCGCCCGGTCCGCCGCGCGGAAACCCCTAGGGCCTCGATTTCGGCAATGAAGGCGGCCTCGTCCGCGGGGTCGACGGCGCAGGCCAGGGCGTAGTCGTCGCCGCCGGTCGCCAGGCTCAGGCGGGCCCGCGCGGCTTCGGCCTGGACGGCGCACCAGCGCTCGGCCGCCGCCGACAGCGGAAAATCGAACAGCTCCACGGTCAGGCCGACGCCGCTGGCCTCGGCGATGTGGGCGGCGTCGGCGATCAGGCCGTCAGAGACATCGGCGCAGGCTCGCGCATAGGCGAGCAGAGAGCCCCGCACGCTGAGGAGCGGGGTCGGCAGGCGGTAACGGGTGGCGAGCGCGCCGCCTGGATCGGCGATCTCGCCCCTGGCCGCCTGGAGGCCCAGCCAGCCATCGCCGATCGGGCCGCAGACGACGAGGCTGTCACCGGCGCGGGCGCCGGAGCGCAGGACAGCCCTCCCCGCCTCGACCCGGCCCAGAACAGTGGCGCTGACGACGAGCGGCCCCGTCGTCGACACCGTATCGCCGCCCAGCAGGGCGACGCCGAATTCCCGCCCGTCAGCCTCGAGCCCGCAGCGAAACCCATCCCGCCAGGTCGCGTCTCGGCCAGGGGGAAAGGCGGTCAGAAGGAAATATCCGAACGGTTCGGCCGCCTTGGCCGCCAGATCCGACAGGCTGGTGCGCAGCAGCCGGCGCGCAACGATGTCCGGCGCCTCGCCCGCCAGGAAATGGACGCCCTCCACCAGGGCGTCCTTGGAAATCACCAGATCGAAACCCGGCCGGCCGGGCAACACGGCGGCGTCGTCGGCCAGGTTCAGGGCGCGCTGGTCGCCGTGGGTGAGGCCGCGAAGCGAGGCGATCCAGTCAAATTCATCAACCGGGCCGGACATCGGCCGCGATCCCATCCAGCGCCGCATTGACGAACCCCGGCTCCGGTCCCTCGAAGAAGGCCTTGGCGATCTCGATATATTCGTCGATCACCACCTCGGTCGGCGCCTCGGCCTCGCGCATCAACTCAAAGGCGCCGGCCCTCAGGATGGCGCGGGCGGTAGCGTCCAGCCGCTCCAGCTTCCATCCGCTAGCCAGGCGTTTGCGGACGGCGCGATCGATCTCCATCTGGTCGGCGGTGACGCCGCGGACGATGCGCGCGAACCATTCCTCGTCCGCCGGGGCCAGGGTTTCGCCATCCATGTCGCGGTCGAAGCGATGGTCGCGAAACTCGCGCACCACCGCCTCGGCGCCCAGGCCCGACACGTCCATCTGATAGAGGGCCTGCACGGCCGCGAGCCTCGCCACCGACCGGCCGGGGCGAGCGGGCCGTGTCATGTCTCGGTCTCTTCGGCGAGTCCTTCGTCGCTGAGAAACCTGGCGAAATCCTCGGTCTGGCGAAAGTCGCGATAGACCGAGGCGTAGCGGACATAGGCCACGTCATCGAGGGTCTTGAGAGCCTTCATGACCATGTCGCCGACAATGTTAGAGGCCAGCTCCGTCTCGCCCATGCTTTCCAGCTGACGCACGATGGCGTTGACCATGCGCTCGACGCGCTCGGGATCGACGGGGCGCTTGCGCGTGGCCGTGGAGATCGACCGCACCAGCTTTTCGCGGTCGAACGGCGCGCGCCGGCCGGACCGCTTGAGAATGGTCAGTTCGCGAAGTTGCACGCGTTCGAAGGTGGTGAAGCGTCCGCCGCATTCCGGGCACAGCCGCCGGCGACGGATGGTCGCGCCGTCTTCCGACGGCCGGCTGTCCTTCACTTGGCTTTCGAGTTCGCCGCAGAACGGGCAGCGCATGGATGAGCCCCTTCCGAGCCGACCGATGGGCTCAGATGTAGATCGGGAACCGGGCGGTCAAGTCCTTGGCCGCCGCGCGCACCCTGGCTTCGACCGCGCCATTGCCTTCGTCGCCATGCGCCGCCAGCCCGTCGACCACGTCGCCGATCAGTCCCGCCACCTGCCGGAACTCACCCTCCCGGAAGCCGCGCGTGGTGCAGGCCGGGGTCCCAAGCCGTATGCCGGAACTCAGCATCGGCGGCCTCGGATCAAACGGGATAGTCGAGCGGCTGCAGGTCACGCCGGCGCGCTCCAGGCTGTCCTCCGCCGCCTTGCCCGTGACCCCTTTCGGCGTCAGGTCGACCACGATCAAATGGCTGTCCGTGCCGCCGGCGACGATGTTCATGCCCCGGCTCTGCAGCGCCTCGGCCAGGGCACGGGCGTTGGCGATCACCTGGCGGGCGTAGGTCTTGAACTCCGGCTGCAGCGCCTCGGCGAAAGCGACGGCCTTGGCGGCGATGACGTGCATCAGCGGGCCGCCCTGCATCCCCGGGAAGACCGCGGCGTCGATCTTCTTGCCCAGCTTGCGTTCGTTGGAGAGGACCATGCCGCCGCGCGGCCCACGCAGCGTCTTGTGGGTGGTGGTGGTCACGACATGTGCGTGCGGCAGGGGGTTGGGAAACTCGCCGGCCGCCACCAGGCCCGCGAAATGGGCCATGTCGACCATGAGATAGGCGCCGACGCTGTCGGCCACCTCGCGGAAGCGCGCGAAATCGATCGTGCGGCTGTAGGCCGAGCCTCCGGCGATGATCAGCTTGGGCTTGGCCTCCAGCGCGATCTCCGCCAGATCGTCATAGTCGATGATCTGGTCCTGCTTGCGCACTGTATAGGCGACCGGCCTGAACCACTTGCCCGACTGGTTGACGTCCTTGCCGTGCGTCAGGTGGCCGCCGGCGTTCAGGTCCATGCCCATGAAGGTGTCGCCAGGCTGCATCAGCGCCATGAACACCGCCTGGTTGGCCTGGGAGCCGGAGTGCGGCTGCACATTGGCCCATTCGGCGCCGAACAGGGCCTTGGCGCGCTCGATGGCCAGGGTCTCGATCTCGTCAACGAATTCGCAGCCGCCGTAATAGCGCCGGCCAGGATAGCCCTCGGCATATTTGTTGGTCAGCACCGAGCCCTGGGCCTCCAGCACCGCCCGCGAGACGATGTTCTCCGAGGCGATCAGCTCGATCTGGTCCTGCTGGCGTGTGAATTCGCGGCCGATCGAGGCGTACACCTCGCGGTCGGCCTCGCCGAGGCCGGCCGTGAAGAAAGTATCGGCCACGTCGTTGGACGCCGTTGCGGTGCTGCTCACGACTCGCCTCCTGGGGATCGGATCGGCTCTATAGCCCTCCCTCCCCCCGATGGGGAGAGTGGAACGCGGGACGGATAGCGCCGTCCATACCCCCAGTTTGGGGTGACCCGGTTACGCGGCGTATCCTCCCAGGCGCTGGATGTTGCACCGCGTCCACAGCGCTTCCAGCGCGGCGACGAGGTCGTCCATCATGGCGTCGGTGTGGAAGGGCGTGGGCGTAAAGCGCAGGCGCTCGGTGCCGCGCGGCACGGTGGGATAGTTGATCGGCTGCACATAGATGCCGTGGTCGGTGAGCAGCATGTCTGACACCAGCTTGCAGTGCACCGGGTCGCCCACCAGGATCGGCACGATGTGGCTCACCGACGGCATCACCGGTAGGCCGGCGGCGGCGAACCGCGCCTTCAGCGCGGCGGCCCGTTCCTGGTGCCTCTGGCGCACCTCGTCGTGCTCTTTCAGCCAACGGATACTGGCCAGCGCGCCAGCCATCAGGGCCGGCGGCAGCGAGGTGGTGAAGATGAAACCGGACGCATAGGAGCGGATGGCGTCGATCAGCACGGCGTCGGTGGCGATATAGCCGCCCATCACGCCGAAGGCCTTGCCGAGCGTGCCTTCGATGATGTCGATCTCAGCCGCCACGCCGTCGCGTTCGGAAACACCGCCGCCGCGCGCGCCGTAGAGGCCCACCGCGTGGACCTCGTCCAGATAGGTCAGGGCGTCATATTTCTTGGCCAGCGCCGCCGTGGCGCCGACGTCGGCGATGTCGCCGTCCATGGAATAGACGCTCTCGAAGGCGACCAGCTTAGGCGCGTCGGCCGGCGCGGCGGCCAGCAGCTCTTCGAGGTGGGCCAGATCGTTGTGCCGGAAGATCTTGCGCGGCCCGCCGCCGTGGCGGATGCCGGCGATCATCGAGGCGTGGTTGAGTTCGTCCGAAAAGATGATCAGGCCGGGCAGGATGGCCTGCAGCGTGGCGAGAGCCGCCTCGTTGGACACATAGCCCGAGGTGAACAGCAGCGAGGCTTCCTTGCCGTGCAGGTCGGCGAGTTCGGCTTCCAGCTCCACATGATAATGCGTGGTGCCCGAGATGTTGCGCGTGCCGCCCGAGCCCGAGCCGGCCTCGTCTATGGCCCGGTGCATGGCTTCGATCACCACCGGGTTCTGGCCTTGGCCGAGATAGTCGTTGGAGCACCACACCACCACGTCGCGCGGCGCGCCGGCGGGCGGGGTCCAGGTGGCGAGCGGAAAGGCGCCGCGATGGCGTTTCAGGTCGGCGAACACTCGGTATCGGCCTTCGCCGCGCACTTTTTCGACGGCGCTGGCGAAATGAGCCTTGTAGTCCATCGCTTCGTCTACTCCGGATAGCTCGCGGCGGTCTCTTGGCACGAACGGACCCGCCTGTCATCCCGCACATAACTACCTAAGGGTTCCGCGGGCTGCTCTCAACCTCATCCGCCAACGGGAGGAGGACTGGAAGGCTAGCGCGCCAGCGGGTTGGGCTTGGCCGGGCCGATGCGGTGAAGGATGTTGCGGTCGGTGTGGTGGAACGGCTCGGCGCGGCCGGGAATGGTTAGCACCGTGTCCTCAAAATAGGACCAGGTTCCATCCGCGCCCACGGTGACCTTCATCATGAAGCTGTCGGTGCGGAAGGCGCGCTCCAGAAACTCGGTCGAACAGATGCCGTTCTCGGTCGATCCGCGTGTGGCCACGACCTCGAACGTCGTCGCATCCGGGGCTGCGTGGCCCTTGGCCAGCACGATCTGGCCGCGCGGAATGGTCAGCGAATGCAGGATGAGCCCGGTCGCCGGCTCCCACAGCCAGTAGCCGACTTGGTCGTGATAGGTCTCGACCTCGCCCGGCTTGGTGATGTGGACGTGATAGCGCAGGCCGTAGAACAGTTGCGGCCCGTTCGACTGCGGATCGGTGGGCTGGGCGTCGATGGTCTCGACGTAAGGTTGCCGTCGGTCGCCGTCACCGAACGGATTGACGTCGAGGCTCTTGGTCCCCTGCCACTTGCCGGCCAGCGCCGCCAGCGGCCCGAGGTTGGCCAGGGTGTGGACGTCGACGTCTTCCTGCTCGGTGTAGATGTCTTTGGGCAGCTCTTCCATGAGGCGGTGATGCCCAGCTTTTGTGACAGGATCAACCGTCAGCTCGTGCTGGCAAGGGCAATCACAGGGGCCACGCTCGCGTCCTCCAAGTCGGCGGCCCCTTCGCGCTCGATGTGGGGCTATCTGACCTTGGTGACGGAGAAGGTAAGGCCGCTTTTGACGGGCGTGGGTTGCTGTGTGCGGTGCAGGACGATCTGGGCCAGCAAGGGGACTTGGTCGCCAACATAGTCAGCCAGGAGGAAGCTATCCACGATCCCTGTAGTGGCGTCGGCCGCCTTGCCGGCCAGGCCGTCGGCGACAACATAGGTAAAGAGTCCGTGGCCCTGGTAGCCGCCCTCGATGGCATCCTGATTGGAGGTGGTGGCCGCCAGCACCGTCAGTCCGAAGGTGCGCCCAAGGATCGTCGCCGTGTCCTGCGCTCTCAGGCCATGAGAGTCCGCCAAGGCCTGGTCGGCCGCACCGGCGTCGCAGGTGTCGATGATCACCAGCTTCCGGGTCGCGGGAATGTTGGCCAGCAGGTCGCTCAGCTCTCCGGCGCTGATCGTCTCGACCTTCAGGCGCGCCGGATCGGCGGAGCTGAGATTGGAGGTGGCCAGGTAATAGACGCCATCGGCCACGATGCCATGGCTGGCCACATAGAAGACGACCTCGTCATCGGGGCCGACTGTGGCCTGCATGCCCTTGAGGGCCTGCATCACGTGATCTCGGTCGGTGGCGGCGGCTCCCGTCAGAAGCTGGATGTCGAGCTTGTGGAACAGCGGCGCGGCCCTGGCCCTCAGGGTGTCGGCCACGAGCTGGGCGTCGGCGTTGGGATAGGTGAGGTTATTATCGGGTCGCTTGGGAAAGTCCTGGATGCCGATCACCAAGGCGTGGAGTGTCCCATGCGCACTGGCTTTGACCGGCGCGGTCGAGTTCACCTCGGTGGCAGCCTCGCTCCACATGGTGCCGTCACCGTTCGACGCGGTCACGCGCAGATCATTCCGCCCATTGAAGACCGGCACGGCGTAGCTGTGTTCACCCGATTGCGTCGCGCTGTCGTCCTGCAGGATGGCCGTGCCGTCCCGGAACACCCGGATCGGACCGAAGCCGCCGCCGCCGTCGGTCAGGCGCACCTTGACCTGAAGAGCATCGGCGCCGGTCGAGGCGGGTGGGTCGATCAAGTCGACCACCGGCGACAACATCACCCTGTCGATGCTGCCATATTGCGCGACGTCCTGGCCAGCTAGGGCGGCTTGCACAACGTCCGGCCGGTAGAAGGTCTCCCGGAACGAGGAGATGCCGAACACCCGATCACCAATGCGCACGTTCAGGTTCTCCTCCGCTCCCGCCGAGGAAGAAGCAAAAAACCCCTCTGGCGTCACCGCGATCGAGGAGCCGTCCGTAAATCCAGCCAGTGCGGCCCGCTCATGGCCCGAGGAGACGTCCCAGACCCTGGCCGTGCCGTCGGAGCTCCCCGAGGCCAAGGCCTTGCCATCGGGAAAGAAGACCACGGATGAGACCAGACCCAGAGGCCCATTGAGCGTGTTCAGCTCGCGGCCGCTGGCCACGTCCCAGAGCTTGATGGTGTGATCGTCGCTCCCCGACGCCAGCGTTCTCCCATCCGGGCTGAAGGCGACCGAATACACCCAATCAAGATGCCCGCTCAGTGTGCGCAACTCCTGTCCGCTCACCGCGTCCCAGAGCCTGATGGTCTTGTCGTAGCTCCCTGAGGCGAGCCACTTTCCATTCTGAGAGAAGGCGACCGAGGTCACTGAATCTGTGTGGCCGCTCAGAGTGCGAACCTCGCGTCCCGAGGCCACGTCCCACAGATGGACACCGTCGTCCCATTCCCCAGAGGCAAGGACCTTGCCGTCCGAGGAGAATGCGACGGAGCTTACCCAATCCATCCGGGTGATGGTGCGCAGCGCCTGCCCATCCGCCGCGTTCCAGAGCCGGATCGTTTTGTCTTTGCCTCCCGAGGCGACGACCCTTCCGTCAGGTGAGAAGGCGATCGACATGACCCCGGCGAGATTTCCGATCAGCGCGCGAAGCTCACGCCCGCTGGCCACGTCAAAGAGCGTGATGGATCCATCGCCTCCACCCGACGCCAGCAATTTTCCGTCCGCTGAGAAAGCGACGACGGTCAGTCCCCCGCGCGCGCCTAGGGCTCCTAAGGCATGGCCGCTGGTGGGGTCCCAGAGCTTGATGAAGCTGCCCGCGCCGGTCGAGGCCAAGACCTTTCCGTCCGGCGAGACGGCGACCGAGGTGACCGCGGCGGCGCGGCCGTCAAGTGTGCGCGGCCCGCGTCGGCCGGCCACGTCCCAGAGTTTGACGATCCTGTCGTCACCGCCGGCGGCGAGCACCTTACCGTTCGGCGAGATGGCGACCGAGTTTACCGCGAGAGGCTGCGTGATCGAGACGCCCAGCTCGCGCCCGCTGGCGATGTCCCAGCGCCTGATGGTCTTGTCCGTACTTCCGGACGCCAGCACCTTTCCGTCCGGTGAAAAGGCGACCGAAGTGACCGAATCCGCATGCCCGCTCAATACAAGCCGTTGGCGCCGTCCCGCCACGTCCCAAAGCCTGATGGTGTTGTCGTAGCTGCCCGAGGCCAGTGTCGTTCCATCCCTGGAGAAGGCGATCGAAGTCACCCCATCCAAGTGCCCGCTCATGACGCCCGATGGGCCCGCGCTGGCGATGTCCCAGAGTCTTATGGTGTGGTCGTCGCCACCCGAGGCCAACGTCTTCCCGTCCGGCGAGAAGGCGACCGACGTCACCCCATCCGTATGCCCACTCAGAATGCCGAGGAGGCGCCCACTCGGGACGTCCCAGAGCCTGATCGTGTGATCGTCGCTCCCGGAGGCCAGCCGCCTCCCGTCGGGCGAAAACGCGACCGACGTCACCCAGTTTGCGTGGCCTTTGAGCGTGGTCAGCGGGCGCCCGCTGGCCACATCCCAGAGCTTGACGGTGTTATCGTCACTTCCGGAGGCGAGCACTTTCCCGTCCGGCGAGAAGGCGACGGAGACGACTCTGTCCGTGTGTCCGCTCAGAGTGCGCCACTCTCGACCGCTGGCCACGTCCCAAATCTTGATCGTATGGTCTGCTCCGCCGGAGGCGATGGCCTTTCCGTCCGGCGAAAAGGCGACGGTCAAGACGCTGTCCGAATGTCCCAACTGGGGGAAGATCGCCGGCTTGCTGAGGGCCTGGGCGCTCGCCGAACCGAGGCACGCACAGAGAGCGACCAGCGCGACCAGAATACTCTTCATCATCGATGCCCCCTGGCTCAGGAAACACCACCTGGTGATCGGATCACAGCGGTTTTCGAACGAGGGCGTCCCGCCACGCCTAAGCGGGGATATCGAAAGGGCCGCAACCGACCGCAGTCGCTGTCGCGCGGAGGGAGACCCCCGATGGCAATTGGCCGAGGCGTTTGTGACATTTGCCGAGATTGACCTAGCGGCGGCCAGACCCAAGACTGCGCAGACTCAGCCGCGGGGGCGCCATGACCATGACCGACACTCTGAAGCGGGAGCTGCACGACGCCGAGCAGCGGCTGCTGGCCGAACTGCGCAGCCTGCGGCGCGGGCAGCGCGCCGTCGCCGGCGCCGCCAAGCCGGACAGCGACCTGACCCCGGGCCAGAAGATCGCCGACGCGGTCGCCGCCGGCATGGGGTCGTGGCCCTTCATCATCATCCAGTCGATCCTGCTGGCGGTGTGGATCGCGATCAACGTCACCGCTTACGTGAAGCACTGGGACCCCTACCCCTTCATCCTGCTCAACCTGGCCCTGTCGTTCCAGGCCGCCTACGCCGCGCCGTTCATCATGATGGCCCAGAACCGGCAGCAGGAGATCGATCGCAAGGAGGCCGAGAACGACTACAAGGTGAACATCAAGGCCGAGCTCGAGATCGAGCTGCTGCACCAGAAGGTGGATGAGCTGCGTGAGAAGGAGGTCATGGCTCTGACCAAGGCCGTCGCCGATCTCACGGAAGTCATACGGCGGACCACGCCTGGACCGGACGCGGCCGAAACGTGAACACCCTCGCCCGCGCCGTATTGGCCGGGGCCGGATGCGCCCTGACCGGCTGCGCGGTCGGACCGAACTTCCAGCCGTCGGCCCCGCCCACGGCCAATCGATATACGCGGGAGCCCCTGCCCGCCCGGACGGCCGCCGGCGCCGCCACGGCCCAGCAGTTTCTCCCTGGCGCGCCGGTCACCGAACGCTGGTGGACTCTGTTTGGCTCGGCCAAGCTTGACGCCCTCGAGGACGAGGCCCTGGCCGCGAACCCCGATCTCGCCTCCGCCCGTGCCGCCCTGAGGCAAGCGCGCGAAGCCTGGCTGGCCCAGCGTGGCGCTCAGTTTCCCACCGTGACCCTGGCCGCCAACGCCCAGCGCGCCAAGAATTCGGTCACCATCGCCCCGCCACTGGCCAACAATTCCGAGGTCTATTCGCTGTTCACGGCCGGGCTGAACGTCTCCTACGTCTTCGACGTCTTTGGCGGCGTTCGGCGCCAGACCGAGGCCGCCGCCGCCCAAGCCGATAATCAGCGGTTCCTGGCCGAGGGCGTCTATCTCACCCTCACCACCAATGTCGCCAACGCCGCCATCCAGCTCGCCAGCCTGGACGCCCAGATGGACGATACGGCGCGGATCGTCGCCGCCGCCCGCGCCACGCTCGACATCACCCGCGCCCAGCAAAAGCTTGGCGAAGCCAGCACGGCCGACGTGGCGGCCGCCGAAACGGCGCTGGAGCAGGCCGAACAATCGATTCCCCCGCTGCAAAAACAGATCGACCAGCAGCGGGATCTGTTGGCGGCCCTGATCGGGCGGCCGCCCTCAGCGGCCCCCGCGGACCGGTTCGAACTCGCCGATCTCCAGCTTCCACCCACCCTGCCGGTCAGCCTACCCGCCGATCTCGTGCGCCAGCGGCCGGACGTGAGGGCGGCGGACGCTAATGTTCACGTCGCCTCCGCCGAGGTCGGCGTGGCGGTGGCCGCGCGACTGCCCAGCTTCTCGCTCACCGGTGGGCCGGGCGGCGCCTCCAGCGACCTGGGGACCCTGTTCGCCAATGGCAACACCCTGTGGTCGGTGACCGGCGGGATGACGGCCCCGGTGTTCGACGCCGGAACGCTGCGCCACAAGCAGAAGGCGGCCGAGGCAGCCCTGGACCAGGCCAAGGACCAGTATCGCAGCGCCGTCCTCGTCGCCCTGCAGAATGTCGCCGACGTGCTGCATGCGGTCTTGAATGACGCCCAGACCCTGGACCACGCCGGCGCGGCCGAGGCGTCCGCGGCCAAGTCCCTCGATCTGGCGCAGTCACAGTACCGGCACGGCCAGGTCGGGGTCTTGGCGGTGCTCACCGCCGAGGGCGCCTTTCGCCAGGCCGAGGTCGCCCTCTCCCAGGCCCGCGCCGCCCGCTACGCCGACACCGTCGCCCTCTACCAAGCCCTGGGCGGCGGCTGGCGCGAGAGTTCGAGGTTCGAATGACCAGGCCCCCGCTCATCACGGTCGCGGCGATGGTGTGGGCGGCCGCCGCCGGACCCTTGGCGGCCGCCGGCGTGCGGATCGCTCCGGCGGCGGAACACACCTTCGGGATCGCCACCCAGCGCCTCGCCCCCACCCAGCGCGCCGCCGAAATTGACGCCTTCGCCAAGGTCCTCGACCCAGAGCCCCTGGTTCAGCTCGACTCCGACCTCGCCACCGCCGAGGCGGCCGCGGTCGCGTCCAGCGCCGAGGCCGCGCGGTCCAAGGCGCTCCACGCCGCCAACGGCAGCATCGCCTCAAAGGACGTGGAGGCGGCGGTCGCCCAGGCCCAGTCCGACGCCCTCAAGGTCTCCATGCTGCGCCGCCGGCTCGACCTCGAGTGGGGGCCAGGCGTCGCCCGCATGAGCCCGGCCGCTCGCGCGCGGCTGGTGCGCAGCCTCGTCGCCGGCGCCGCCGCCCTCGTTCACGTCGATACGCACAACAACGACGGTCAGGCGGGCGCGCGGTTCGTGAAGGTCGACGTCGGCGACGTCTCGCCGCGCGGGGTGGTGCTGGGGCCGGCCAGGGCGGCCGAGCCCCGGCTGCAATCATCGGGATTGATCGTCGAGGTCACCGGGCCCCAGGCCATCCTGCTCTCGGTCGGCCTGACCCAGAGCGCGCATATCGAATCCAAGAGTCCCCAACAGGGCTTTGTCATCCCGCGCGCGGCCATCATTCGCTTTCGCGGCTCGGACTGGGCCTATGTGCGCGCGGGTCCGGGCGTCTTTGAACGCCGGCTGCTGGCCAGCCCGGTGACCGAGCCGGACGGCTTCTTCGTCACCACCGGCTTCACCTCCGGCGATGAGGTGGTCACCGCCGGCGCGGCCGCGCTGTTCACGGCCGAGCAGTCGCGCTGACCATGCTGGCGCGGGTCACCCGCTGGTCGCTGCAGCGGCCCCGTCTGATCGCCTGGGCGTGCCTGGGGTTCCTGGTCTGGGGCGCCTTCGCGGTGCGCGATGTGAAGTTCGATCGCCTGCCGCCCGTGTCGCCGGCCGAGACCACCATCCAGACCGAGGCCCCCGGCCTGGTCGCCGAGCAGGTGGAGAACCTGGTCACCCGGCCTATCGAGACCGCCCTCGTCGGCGCCGGCGGGGTGGTCGGCGTCCATTCGGATTCGGTCCAGGGCCTGTCGGTGGTCACCGTGCGTTTCGCCGAGGGCGCCGACCCCGGACGCGTGCGCGCCGCGATCTCCGAGCGCTTGACCTCCGTCGCCGGCGAGCTGCCGGACGGCGTCGCCGCCCCACGCATGGCGTCCATGACCTCGCGCGGCGCCGAGGTGCTCAGGATCGGCTTCAGCAGCGCCAGGCTAGATCCCATGAGCCTGCGCGACGCGGTGCAATGGACGGTGCGCCCGCGCCTGCTGGCCGTGGCCGGGGTCGCCCGCGTCGCCGTCTATGGTGGCCAGGTCCGCCGCATCGAGGTGCGCGCCCGGCCGGGCGATCTCTCCGACAGCGACCTTGGCTTCCTGGACATCCTGCAGGCCGTGAAGCGAGCCACCAGCGTCGCCGGCGCCGGCTTCATCGACACAGACTCTCAGCGGGTGTTGATCGAACCGCACGGCCAGACCCTGACCCCCGAGGACGTCGGCGCCGGTCAGATCCAGACCGCCGGCGCCGCCCCCGTGCGCATCGACGACGTCGCCGACGTGGTCGAAGCCGCCGCGCCGGAATCCGGCGACGCCCTCATCGATGGCAAACCCGCTGTCATCGTCGACGTGGCGCGGCAATTCGGGGCCAACACCCTCGACACCACCCAAGCCGTCGAAGACGCCCTGGCCGCGCTGCGGCCCTCCCTCGCCGCCCAGGGGATCGCCGTACGGACAGATCTCGACCGGCCGGCGACCTTCGCCGCCGCGGCCGTGCGCGGCATAGCCTGGGACCTGGCCATCGGCGGCGCCCTTATCGCCGTCGTGCTGGCGCTGTTCCTGCGCGATGTGAGGGCCAGCCTGATCTCCCTGATCGGCATTCCGCTGTCGTTGCTGGCCGCCGTCCTGGTTCTCAAGGCGTTCGGCTGGACTCTCAACGCCATGACCCTGGGCGGCCTCGCTGTCGGACTGGGCGTGGCCATCGACGATGCGGTGATCGACGTCGAGAACATCGTCGCCGACCTGAGAGCCGCCGAGCCGCGCGGCGCCTCGCGCCTTGAGGCTGTGCTGACCGCGTCGATCGAGGTGCGCGGACCGGTGATCTACGCCACCCTGGCGATGATCGCGGTCCTGACCCCGATCCTGTTCCTGAAGGGCGCTCAGGGCGCCCTGCTCGCCCCCCTGGCCGCCGCGATCTGCGCCGCCGCCCTGGCCTCTCTGGTCATGGCCGTGGTTGTCACGCCGGCGCTGGCCTTAGTCTTCCTGCAGCACATCCGCCCGTCCGGCGAACCCCGCCTCATGCATCGCCTCGAGGACGTCCACGGTCGCTGGCTCGCGCGCGTCTGCGCCCGGCCAGGACTGGCCCTGGTCGTGGCGGCGATCCTCGTGGGCGGGGCGATCGCGACCCTGCCATTCCTCAAGGTCGAAGCGCTGCCGAGCGTTCACGATGGCCACCTGGCGGTTCAGGTGAGCGCGCCGCCGTCCACCTCCATCGCCGCCGGCCGCGAGATCGGCGCCCGCATCGCCCAGGCCCTAACACCGCTTCCAGGCGTTACCGCCGTCAGCGAGCGCATCGGTCGGGATCCCACAAGCGAGGACAGCTGGGGCCCGGAGACCAGCCGCTTTGATCTGGAGCTGGACCCGGGCCTGAATGCGGGCGGCCAGCAACGACTGGCGAGCCAGGTGGCCGAACGCCTGAGGCGGTTCCCCGGCCTGGCATCCGCGGTGCAGTCGAGCTTCGACGCGGAAGAGAACGCCACGCCGGCGTCCCGGGTGCAGGTCACCGTGTTCGGTTCCGACCTCAACGCCCTGGACACGGCTGCGGACCAGATCGCGGCGGCGATGAGGACCTTGCCCGGGGCGGGGACCGTAGCCGTGGAGCGCGACGCGCGCGCGCCGGTGGTCCGGGTCGACATCAATTTCCAGCGCCTGGCGCTCTACGGCCTGTCGGCGGCCGATGTGCTCGACACCGTCCAGGCCGCCTTCGCCGGCGAGCGTGTGGCGCGGATCTATCAGAACGGTCGCGAGATCGATCTGGCGGTGAGCGCCCAGGCCTCGCTGCGCCAGGACCCCGAGGCGGTGGGCGACCTCCTGCTGCGCTCGACCTCTGGCATATCGACGCCGCTGAAAGCGGTCGCCAACGTCTATCTCATCGACGACCGGCCCCGGATCGTTCATGACGGCGGCCTGCGCCGACAGTTGATCGACGCCAATCCGGATAACCCCAGCGCGTTCATCGACCTGGCGCGTCGGGCCGTCGCCACCAAGGTCGTCCTGCCGCCCGGCGCCTTCGTCGAGTTCGCCGCCTCCGGTCAGGCCGCGGCCGCCACGCGCGACAGTCTCCTGATCGACTACGCCCTGGCCCTGTTCGGCGTCTTTGCCCTGCTGGCCATCGCCTTCGATGGTCGCACCGCCGCCCTGATCCTGGCCTCGACTCTGATCGCCCTCGTGGGCGCCGCCCTGGCCATGATCCTGCTGGGCGGGACCCTGTCGGTGGGCGCGATCGCCGGGCTTGTCGCCCTCTTCGGCCTGGCCATGCGCGGCGCCATCCTGATCATGTGCGAGCTGGAAGACCTCATCCTCACGCACCAGGCTCCCTGGTCGCCCGCCACGGTCGTCGTGGCGGTTCGCGAACGCCTGACCCCCTTGCTGATGACGAGCCTGCTGGTGGCCCTCGGCCTCGCGCCCCTCGCTGTGCAGGCCGGCGCGGCGGGGCGGGAGATTCTCGGCCCCATGGCCATCGTCATCCTGGGCGGCCTGGCCACCGGAACCCTGGGCGCCCTGTTCGTCCTGCCGGCGCTGATTGTGGCCTTCTGGCGACCGGCCTACGCCCGTCGCGCGCGCCGCCGGCCGTCGCCTTAACCGGAATAGAGAGCGCCGGCGCCTGACCGAAATTGGGATGCGGACGCGCCAATTCTGACGGTAGTCAACAACGAGGTTTCGCGGCTATAGTTGAGCCAAAGCAGAAAGGCTCCCGCCGATGCCCTTCATCACCGTCTCCTCCGGCGTCACCAGCTCCGGCCTGACCATAGGCGGCGGCACTGAGTTGCTGGTGCTCCCGGGAGGGACGGCGATCGGCACGCTGGTGAGCGGCGGGGACGCCTCGGAGTCTGTCTTTGGGGTGACCAGCGGCGATGTGATCGTCGACTACGGCTCGGCCTACGTGGGGAGCGGCGGAGTCGTCTCCGGGACAGTGATCAGCAGCAGCGGCCGCGCAACGATCGATCAGGGCGGTTTGGCCGCCAGCATGACGGTCGAGAGCGGCGGCGTGGCCGATGTGGGGAGCGGCGGGGTCATCTCGGGCGCGGTGATCAGCAACGGCGGCAGCGCGGTGATCGACGCCAGTGGTTCGGCCACGGCGGTGACGGTGCTCAGTGGCGGGTGGGTCGACATCGACCTGACCGTCAGCAGCGGCCAGAACCTGGGCGTGGGCGTGGGCGGCAGCGCGGTGACGACCGCGACGACCCTGTCGGGAGTGACGGTCTCTAGCGGCGGGACGGTCGTGTTCGGCTCCGCGACGGTGTTCGGCGGCGGGACACTGACGCTGTCGTCAGGGGCGATGGTCTACGGCGCGACGGTGCTAAGCGGCGGGACGATGACCCTGTCGTCAGGATCTCTGGCGGCCGGTGTGAATGTGTCGTCGGGCGGCAAGCTGGACGGCCACGGCAAGCTGTCGGACTACATCGACGACTTCGGCCAAGTGAGCGGCGAGTCGCTGGCAGGCGAACTGGTTGTGGAATCCGGCGGCGCTGCCAGCGGTGTGACGATCGGCAACGGCAATCTGACCGTCGAGTCGGGGGGAGCCGCGAGCGGCACGAGGGTTCGTCAAGGTGGCGTTGAACTCGTCGAGTCTGGAGGGGTCACATCGGGCGCCGTCGTCTCCAGCGGTGGGATTGAACAGGTTCAGTTCGGTGGCCTGATCAGCGCGGCGACGATCAGCAACGGCGGCAGCCTGACGATTTCCCAAGGCGGTTCGGCCGGTGGGACCACGGTCAGCAGCGGCGGGTATGAGGTGGTCTCCTCCGGCGCCGTGGCCGGGGGGACCCAGGTCACCAGCGGTGGGTATGAGGTCGTCTCCTCCGGCGGCGTGGCCAGCGGGACGATCGTTGGCGGCGGTGGCGTCGAGGTCATCCAGGCCGGGGCCGTGCTCTCGGGCGTGACGGTGAGCGCCGGCGGGAGTCTGGACCTGGCTTCCAGGACGATTTCCAGCGGCGTGACCTCCGCGGCGTATGCGGCCGGCGCGGCCACGACGATCAGCGGGGCGACCTTGTCGTCCGGAGCGCTTCTGGATTTTCTGGACGCGATCGTGCTGTCCGGCGGAACGCTGTCCGTCTCGGCCGGCGCCGCGACCTCGGGGACCATCCTCAGTGGCGGCAAGGAGATCGTCTCTTCTGGCGGCCTGGCCAACGGGACGATCGTCAGCAGCGCTGGGGCCCTGGGGATCTCCTCAGGCGGTCTGGCTAGCGGGACCACCGTCGGCAGCGGCGGGTTCGAGTATGTCTCCTCCGGCGGCGTGGCCGATGGGTCGATCGTCGACAGCAGCGGGACTTTGACCGTGTCCTCTGGCGGCGTGACGACCGGAACCACGGTCGTCGGCTTCGGCGGCGTCGAATATGTCTCCTCCGGCGGCGTGGCCAGCGGGACCGTCGTAAGCGGCGACGGGGATGAGGTTGTCCTCTCCGGCGGCGTGGCCAGCGGGACCGTCGTAAGCGGCGACGGGGATGAGGTTGTCCTCTCCGGCGGCGTGGCCAATGGGACCGTCATCTCCAGCTACGGCGCTCAGTTTGTCTCCTCCGGCGGCGTGGCCAGCGCGACCAGCGTGACCAGCGACGGGGTCGAATATGTCTCCTCCGGCGGCTTGGCCGTCGGGACCACGATCGGCAGCGGCGGTGGCGAGATCGTCTTCGTCGGGGGGACTCTGTCGGGTGTAAGCATTAACGCCGGCGGCGGTCTCGCCTTGGCCGGCGGTGTGATCGCCAGCGGCGTCACCTCCACGGCGCAGGTGATGACCTCGCTCGTGACGATCAGCGGCGCGACCCTGTCGTCCGGCGCGATCCTGGACTTCCTGAACGCGACGGTGTCGAGCGGAGGAACGCTCGCAGTCTCCAGCGGCGCGAGAGCGGTTGAAGCGAGTATCCTCGCCGGCGGCGTTGAGACGGTGTCATCGGGCGGGACGGACGGTGGGGCGACGATCTCCAGCGGCGGGATCGAGCGGGTGCTCTCCGGCGGCGTGGCCGGCGTGGCGACAATTCTGAACGGCGGTCGCCAGGTGGTGACCGGCGGGAGTGCTATAGTGACGATCGTCTCCAGCGGCGGCCAGCTGGCCGTCTCCAGCGGCGGGTCGGCGAACGGGACGACCATCCTTAACGGCGGCCTCGAGACCGTCTACGCCACTGGCGTCGATAGTGCGGCGATGATCTCCAGAGGCGGCCGCGACGTTGCCTCCTCGGGCGGACGGATCGACGGGGCGACGCTCTCCAGCGGCGGTCAGCTAGCGGTTTCCAGCGGCGGGACGGCGAGCGGGATCCGGGTGCTGAGCGGCGGACTTGAGTTGGTCTATTCCGGCGGGACCGACACAGGGGCGACGATCCTCGGCCGCGACGTGGCCTCCTCCGGGGGGCGGATCGGCGGGGCGACGCTTTCCAGCGGCGGTCAGCTGGTGGTCTCCGGCGGTGGGGCGGCCGGCGGGACGACGATCCTGAACGGCGGCGTCGAACAGGTGCTGTCCGGCGGCTGGGAGGTCGCGGCGACGGTGAGTTCCGGCGGCCAGGGTGTGGTGTCGTCCGGAGGCTCCATCAGCAGCTCTGTGATTCAGAGCGGTGGGACGCTGACTCTTTCATCAGGCGCAGTAGCCTACGATCTCACGGTGTCCTCAGGCGGATTGCTGCAGGGTTTGGGCGTACTGTCAGGTTATATTTCCGAGGATTACGGACAGATCAGCGGCCTGTCGGTTGGCGCCTCGTTCGACACGGGTCTCGGCTTTCTGGAAATTCAATCCGGCGGCGCGGCCAACGGTGTGACGGTCAACCTTGGCGAGCTCCATATCGACTCCGGAGGAACCGCGACCGGCACTGTGCTGGGCGCAACCACCATCTTTGCCTACGACGAGGTCTACGGGGTGGCCAGCGGCACGATTGTCGAGTCCGGCGCCTATGAATTTGTCTACTCCGGCGGCGTGGCCAGTGGGGCCACCGTCAGCAGCGGCGGGATCGAGATCGTCTCCTCCGGGGGGACGGACAGCGGGACGACGGTCCTGAACGGCGGCGCTGTGACGGTCTCCAGCGGCGGGAGGACGGGCGCAACGACGATCTCCAGCGGCGGCGTCGAGCGGGTGCTGTCCGGCGGCGCGGCGGTCGCGACGACGGTGAGTTGGGGCGGCCAGGAAGCGGTGTGGTCCGGGGCGTCCGACAGCGGGACGACGATCCTGAACGGGGGCGCGGTGACGGTTTCCGGCGGGGCCACGGCGAGCGGAACGACGGTCTCCAGCGGCGGGACCGAACGGGTGCTATCCGGCGGCGTGGCCGTCGGGGCGACGTTGAGCTCGGGCGGCTATGAGCAGGTGTGGTCTGGAGCGACAGCCAGCGGCGCGACGATCCTCAGCGGCGGGACGCTGGTCATATCCGCGGGCGGAACGCTCGATGGGACAACGACGCTAGCGGGTGGGAAGGCGACCGTCTCCGGGGCGGTGGCCGCCGGAGCCACGATCGCCTTCTCCGGCTCGGGCGGGATCCTGGCCCTGGCCAACCCGGCCGCCTTCGCCGGCGAGATCTCCGGCATGAGCGGGCCGAGCCAGAAGATCGACCTGACCGGCTTCGCCTATGGCGCCGGCGAGACGGTGTCGTTCACCGAGGCGGCCAGCAACACCAGCGGCATCCTCACTGTCACCGACGGAGCCCAGGTCGCCAGCCTGACCCTGCTGGGCCAGTATGTCACCAGCAACTTCACTCTCTCCACCGACGGCCACACGGGAACCTATGTGGTCGATCCGCCGCCGAGCTCCCCCGCCGGCCACAACGCCTTCGTCCAGGCCATGGCCAGCCTCGGGGCGGCCGCACTCGGCGGACCGGGCCCCATCTCAACCCGGCACGACCCGTTCGGGGATGGGCCGATGCTGACGGTGGCCGGCCGGGGCGCGCGGACATTTGGCTGACCTATCGGTAGGACCTGGTTTCCGGCCAGTAGGCCTGAAGCGGAGTCTTCATGCCTCGCAGCACATATATCGGCTGCCCGGTTTCGAACGGCATGGCGTAGGGGGCGTCGATCCGGCCGGCCACCTCGACGCTCTGGAACAGCTGGGCGTAGTGTTCGGGCTCGCCGCCAACCACGATAAGCACCTCGCCATCGTGGCCTCGGGGTCCCCAGATCCAATAGTTGTTGTGTCCGCTGATAGCGGCGGGCAGACCCAGGCGCCGGCCGAACACGTCGATCGCGGCGGCCTCGCCGTAGTTCTCGCCATAGAAGACCGCCCGCGCCCGCTCCCGCGGCGGCAAGGCGCGATAGACGGCGGCGACCTTGGCCGCCATCTCCGGCCAGCCGAACATGTCAGCGTAGTACTGTGGCAAAGCGGCCGAGGTCAGCCGCTCGCCGACCGAGGGCATGAAGCCGATGGCCTTCTCGTAACGGATGAAGGTCTCCACCGGCAGAATCGGCAGGGTGAAGGGCGCGGCAAGGGCGCCCAGCACGGTCACGCCGCCCAGGGCCACGCCGCGGACGGCGGGCGCGCGCGCCCAGCCCTCAATGCGCTGGGCCCCGAGGGCCAGGAGGATCGGATAGATGGCGTAGAGATAGTACGGCTTGCCGTGGAGGGCGTCGAACGTCAGCGCCAGCACCAGCCAGGCGATGGCGAAGGCCCGGGCCACCTTGACGGGCGGCCGGCTCAGACAGGCCCATAGGCCGCAAAGCCAGACCGCCGCGGCCCACGGCCCAATGTAGAGGACCTGTTGGAGGAAGAACGCCGGCAGCGACATCGTCGCGTTCTTGCCGCCGACCGCAGCCTTGCCGAGTTCAAGGAACGGCCAGCCGTGCGCCTGCTGCCACATGAGGTTCGGGAGCATCATGACCCCCGCGATAAGGGTCCCGAGGTAGATCCAGGGGCGCAGCAGGGATTTCGTCCGGGGCGTGGTCAGGAGGCCGATCGCGAGGGCCGCGAGATAGAAGACGATCGTATATTTGGTGTTGAAGCCGAGCCCGGCGATGGCGCCGAAGGCCAGCCACCAGCGCTCGTCTCCGGTCCGCTCAAGCCGCACCAGAACCCAGGCGAGACCCAGCAGGGTCAGGGCCTGGAACATGTCGGTGAAGAACAGCACCCCCATGAGCAGGAAGATCGGACCGACCAGAACGCAGAGGCCCGCCAACCACTGGGCGAAGCGTCCTCCACCAACAAGGCGGGCGAATTCGGCGGTCGCGGCGACCGTCGCCGACATGACCAGCGCCGGCAGGAGGCGGAAGCCCCACAGGAAGTCGCCAAACACCGCATGCGACCCGGCGGCGAGCAGCGGGATCACGGGCGGCTGGTCGACATATCCCCAGTCGGGCCGGCCGCCGCACACGATGAAGTAGAGCTCGTCGCGGAAGAAGCCGTAGTGACCGTTGGCCAGGGCGTGAAGGATGAAGCTGGCGGCCGCCAGAACGACGGCCGGCCTTATCCAGAGGGTCCCAGGCCGGGTCACGTCGAGCGGTCTCTAAAGCTCCGCCAGCTTGCCTCGCATGAGCTGGAGCACGGCCGAGAAATCCTTGCGGCCGTAGCCCAGGCCGTCGAACAGGGCGTAGAGGGCCTCGGCCTGCGCCCCCATGGGCGTCGAGGCGCCGGCGCTGGCCGCCGCCGCCTGGGCCAGCTTCAGGTCCTTGAGCATCAGCGCGGTCAGGAAACCGCCCTCATAGCCGCGGTTGGCGGGCGCCGTCGGCACGGGCCCGGGCCACGGGCAATAGCTGGTCAGCGACCAACACTGGCCGGACGAGACGCTGGCGATCTCGAAGAAGCGCTCGGGCGCCAGGCCCAGCTTCTCGGCCAGGGCGAAGGCCTCGGCCACGCCCAGCATGGAGATGCCGAGCAGCATGTTGTTGCAGATCTTGGCCGACTGACCCGCCCCCGCCCCGCCGGCGTGGATCACCGTCTTGGCCATGGGTTTCAGCGCCGCGTCCACCGCCGTGAAATCGGCGTCGGCGCAGCCGACCATGAAGGTCAGCGACCCGGCTTCGGCCGCCGCCACCCCGCCGGAGACCGGCGCGTCGGCGAATCGGAAGCCGAGCGCACCCATGCCGAGTGCGACCTGCTTGGCGCTGTCGACATCGATGGTCGAGCAGTCGATCAGCAAGGCGCCCTTGGGGGCGTTGGGCGCGATGTCGTCGTGATAGACGGCCCGGACGTGCTGGCCGGCCGGCAGCATGGTGACCACGGCCTCCACCCCCCGCACGGCCTCGGCGGCCGAGCCGGCGACGGCGCAGCCGGACGCCTTGGCCTTGTCCAGCGCGGGCGCGGAGATGTCGTAGGCGGTGACCGCCGCGCCGGCTTTCGCCAGGTTGGCGGCCATGCCGGCGCCCATGTTACCGAGGCCGATAAATGCAATAGAAGTCATGATATTAGTTTGGCTTCCTGAATTTATAGATGAACTGATCGGTGTGGCCACGGATCGATTTGTCAAACACCAGCGCCGTGCGCGGGTCGGCCGGATTGCGCAGGACGTTGCTCTCGCCCACGAATACGAACCCGGCGGCGGTGACTTCCTTCTTGACTACGGCCGCGTCGATGCGGTGCAGGGTGTTGGTGGCCGAGGTCCCCGATCCGGCGGCCGCCGAATGGTCGAGAACGACAAACAGGCCGCCAGGCTTCAAGGCCCGGTAGACGGCGGCGTCGAACTTGGCCATGTCGGCCGGCCCCATGAACGGGTCGTGCAGGTCGTGGTAGTTCTGGCTGGTCCAGACGAGATCGACCGGCGCGGGCGTGGAGAAGTCCATTACCGGAGCCACCAGGGCGACCACATTCGGGTGGGCCGGGTCGGGCGAGGAGCCGTTGTCGGGCAAGGGCTTCTTGGAAAAGCCGGCGACCTCCTTGGGAATGAAGGCGTAGACCTTGCCCTTGGGCCCGACCGCCACCGAGAACAGGCGCGTGAAATAGCCGCCGCCCGGCATGAAATCGACCACCGACTGACCTGGCCTCACCCGTGCGAAGGTCAGCATCTCGGCTGGCTTGCGCTCGGCGTCCTTGTCCTTGTCGGTCTGAGGCCGTCCCGCGTCGGCGACGGCGGCGGTGATGTTGGCTGGAGAGGCGCCCGCCGAAGCGGCGGCCCCGACAACGGCGACGGCCAGAGTGGCGGCGCCGATAATCCGCCCCAATCCTTGGGTTCTCATCGTTTGCTTCCTCCGAGGTTTGATCTGTCATTAGCCCAGGAATTGGGCCAAGTCAGCGCGGACTCGCCACGAGGGGCAGCCCAATGCGCGTCGCGATCCCGGTCGCCCAGTTCGAGGACCCATCGATGTCTCTGGCCCCCTTCCCCGCCCTCCGGCTCCGGCGCACGCGACAAGCTGAATGGAGCCGCCGCCTGGTGCGCGAGACCAGCCTCGCGCCGTCCGACCTCATCTGGTCGATCGTCGTCCACGAGGAAGGCAAGAACAGCCCGGTGACCGCCATGCCCGGCGTGGAGCGCCTCAGCATGGTCGGCGTCGGCCGGGCGGCGCGCGAGGCGCGCGAGATGGGCATTCCGGCCATCGCCGTGTTTCCGCACATCGACGGCGCCCGCAAGGACGCTCAGGGCTCGGCGGCGGCCGATCCGACCGGCCTCATCGCCCGCGCGGTCAAAACCATGAAGGAGGCTGCGCCCGAGGTCGGCATCCTCTGTGACGTGGCGCTCGATCCCTTCACCGATCACGGCCACGACGGCGTGATCGAGAACGGCCGCATCCTCAACGACGCCACCATCGAGCGACTGGTCGAACAGGGGTTGATGCAGGCCCGGGCCGGCTGCGACATCCTCGCCCCATCCGACATGATGGACGGCCGTGTCGGCGCCCTGCGCGCCGCGCTGGAGAGCGAGGGCCTCTGCGACACCATGATCATGTCCTACGCCGCCAAATACGCCTCGGCCTTCTACGGCCCCTATCGGGAGGCCATCGGCTCGGCCAAGCTCGGCGCGGGCGGCGCGCCGGCCGACAAGGCCACCTATCAGATGGACCCGGCCAATGGCGATGAAGCCCTGCGCGAGGTGGCCCTCGACATCGCCGAGGGCGCCGACATGGTGATGGTCAAGCCGGGCATGCCCTACCTCGACATCGTCCGGCGGGTGGTGGAGGCCTTCTCCGTGCCCACCTTCGCCTTCCAGGTGTCGGGCGAATACGCCATGATCCGCGCGGCGGCGGCGGCCGGCGCCCTCGACGAGGAGCGGGCGATCATCGAGAGCCTCACCGCCTTCAAGCGCGCCGGCGCCGCCGGCGTCATCACCTATTTCGCCCCCACCGCGGCGCGGCTGCTCGGCGGCTGACGGGCGCGCGGGGCGCCCCTTGGCTCCCACCATTCCCCCGGCTTAGTGTCGCGGCGATGCTCGCCGCCGCTGCTCCGATCGTCCTGGCCGCCTTTCTCGCCTCCTTCGTCGAGGGGGTGGAGGCGTTCACCATCGTCCTGGCGGTGAGCGTGGTCCGCGGCGTGAGACCGGCCCTCATCGGCGCGCTCGCCGCCTTCGCCCTGTTGGCCCTGGCTGTCGCCCTGCTCGGCCCCCTGATCGCCCGCGTGCCGATCCACGGACTGCAGCTGGTCATCGGCGTGCTGCTGCTGCTCTTCGGCCTCGGCTGGCTGCGCAAGGCCATCCTGCGCGCCGGCGGGGCCCTGGCGCTCAACGACGAGGGCGCCGCCTTCGACAAGCAGACCGCGGCCCTGGCCGCCGCGGCCGATTGGATCGCCGGCATGGCCGCCTTCAAGGCCGTGCTGCTGGAAGGGACCGAGGTGGTGTTCATCGTCCTGGCCGTGGCCGCCCGGCCGGGCATGCTGGCTCCCGCGGCCCTGGGGGCGGCGGCCGCCTGGCTGGTGGTGTTGGCCCTCGGCCTCGCTATCCGCCGGCCGCTGGCCCGGGTGCCGGAGAACGGCCTCAAGTTCGTGGTCGGCGCCCTTCTCTCCGGTTTCGGCGTGTTCTGGATCTCCGAGGGCCTGGGCGCGCCCTTCCCCCTGGGCGACTGGGCCATCCCTCTCCTCATCGCCGCCTTCCTGGTCCTCGGCCTCGCGAAGGCCGCCTTCGTGGGCGCGGCGCTCGGCAGGAAACCCGCATGGACGTGATCGCGGCTCTGGCCGCCACGCTCCGCAAGATGTTCGCCGGCGACGCCATCCTGAGCCTCGCCGCCCTCGCCTGCGTGGCCATCGTCGGCCTGCTGCGCCACTTCGGCATTCTTCCCACCACCGCCGCGCCCTGGCTGCTGGCCTTCGGCATCAGCTGCGTCCTGGTGGTTGCGGTGAATATTGCCCTGTTCAAGGAATTAAGGAAATCAAAGCGATGAACGATCGAGTTCAAGTCACCATCGAAGACGGTGTGGCCGATGTGCGCCTCGTCCGCGTCGACAAGATGAACGCCCTCGACAACGCCATGTTCGACGCCCTGGTGGCGGCGGGCGAGCGGCTGAAGACCGAGCCGGGTCTCCGCGCCGTGGTCATCTCGGGCGAGGGCCGCGCCTTCTGCGCCGGTCTCGACATGGGCAACTTCGGGGCCATGGCCAGCGGCGAGCGGTCGCGCGACTCGGGGGCGAGTTCCTCGTCCAGCCTCGCCGCCCGCACCCACGGCGTCGCCAACCGCGCGCAATACGTCGTCTGGGTGTGGCGCGAGATCCCCGTCCCGGTGATCGCCGCCGTCCATGGCGTCGCCTTCGGCGGCGGCTTCCAGCTCATGCTCGGGGCCGACATGCGCTTCATCGCTCCCGACACCCGCCTGGCGGTGCTGGAGATCAAATGGGGCCTCGTCCCCGACATGGCCGGCACGCGGCTGATGCGCCACCTGGCCCGCGAGGACGTGGTGCGCGAACTCACCTACACTGGCCGCATCTTTTCTGGCGAAGAGGCGCTGAAGCTCGGCTTCGCCACCCGCGTCGTCGCCGATCCCCGCGCCGAGGCCCTCAGCGTCGCGCGCGAGATCGCCGGCAAGAGCCCCGACGCCATCCGCGCCGCCAAGCGCCTGCTTAACGAGGTTTCCAGCCTCACTGACGCCGAGGGTCTGGTGCAGGAAACCATCGAACAGCTCGCCCTCATCGGTAATCCCAACCAGGTCGAGGCGGTCAAAGCCAACCTGGAAAAACGCGCGCCCGCGTTTCGGGATTGATCCAAATCCTCCTCCCCCTCGATGGGGGAGGCGGCCGCGAAGCGGCCGGAAGGGGTGGAGCGGCCACCCCACCCGTCCCGCGTTTCACGCGGTCCACCCTCCCCATCAAGGGGAAGGAGGAGGTCTCAGCGCCTTCACCGTCTCCGGCGTCACCTTGTCGGTGTAGCGGTTGCCGAAATTGGTGCGGATGTAATTGACCGCGTCGGCGATCTGGGCGTCGGTCAGGCTGTCGCCGAACCCGGGCATGGCTTTCTGGCCGCGCCCCACCGCCATGGCCGCATAGGCCCCGCTAGCGAGCCGCGCATCTCCGGCCAGGGCCGGATAGGCGCCGGCCCCCACGGCGCCCTTGCCGTCCGGCATGTGACAGCCCTGGCAGACGTGCCTGTAGAGCGCCTCGCCGCCCTGCTCGCTGAAATGCCCGGAATAGATGTCCTGCGCCCCGGCCGCGCCGGCGAAACCCAGCGCCACCATCGCCCCTATCCACGCGTTCCTCCGCCGCATGCCCCTACCCCGCCATGACCCGTTGATGCAGCCGGCCGATGGCGTTGAGCGCCGACAGCACGGCCCCCTCCTGCCAAGCCGGCAGGCGCGAGACGTGCTCGCCCGCCAGCATGATGCGCCCGTCCATGGCGGCGAGATTGTCGTAGTGCTGGGCCCGCAGGTCCTCGGTCCAGTGGGCCGCGCAGCCCATGGTCCACGGCACGCGGTGCCAGGCCACGGCCACGCCATTGTCGAACTCGGTCTTGTACTGCGGATGGATCCTGGCCCCGTACTCCACCGTCCGCGCCACGCGTTCCTCTGGCGACAGGGCCGTATATTCGAAGGCGTTGGGCCCGAAGGCGTAGGCCCCCAGCAACACCGCCTTGCCGGGGCTGAAGGCGCCGTGGCTCGGATAGCCGATCATGCCGTTGGGCTGATCGGTGTAGGTGATCCCGCCATAGATGCTGTCGTCCTCCTCCCAGAAGCGGCGCTTGAACTGCAGGCCTACCTTCACCGAGGCGTCATAGTAGAGAGCGTCGATGGCGCTCTTCAGCGGCGCGCCGACGTTCATCGGGATCTGGCCCAGGATCGAGGCCGGAATGGTGCAGATGCACCAGTCACCATGCGCCTGCCGGGGCGCGCCGCCGGCCTTGCTGTCGATGAAGGTCGCCGTGACACCCCGCTCGTCCTGGCGGATGTCGGTCACCTTGGCGTTGTAGCGGATGACCCCATCGAGCTCGCGACCGAAGGCCTTGCCGATCATGCCCATGCCGCCCACCGGCTGGAACAGGGTGCTCTGAAACTCATAGATCTGTCCGGCGCCGATGGCGCCCCACAGCTCCGACTTGAGGAGGTCGCTCATGGCCATGGGATCCGACGGCGTCGGAACCGAGGTCGTTCCGCCGCCGGGATCGACGGCCCAGCCGCGCCGGTCGCTGGAGATCAGGCCTTTCGCGTAGGCGTAGTTATGGTCGAGCGCGCCCCATTCGCGCAGGGCCGCCAGCAGGATCGCCTTGTCCTCGCCGGTCAGGGCCTGGTCGAGGGCGTTCTGCCGCGTCGACTTGGCCAGCAGCTCGGCCACATAGCCCTGGAAGTCGGCCTGCACGGCGCGGTAGCGCTGCGGCCGGCCGCCGAACGCCCCCTCCGACTGGACATAGGCGTTGTGGTTCACCTGGGTGAACGGCTCGAGCGGCACGTTCAGCCGCTTGCAGTAATCCAGGATGGCGCGGTGGTGGTACGGCAACCGCCAAGGGCCCGGATTGAGGTAGAGGCCCTTGTCGAAGCCGACCTTCTGGGTGACGCCGCCCAGCTCGGTGTAGGTGTCGCCGCCATAGAGCGTCCAGTTCCGCCCGCCCGGCCGGTCATTGTATTCCAGGATCTGGACCTTGTAGCCGGCCTTGCGCAGCTCATAGGCGGCGCACATCCCCGCCAGGCCCGCGCCCAGGATAAGGACGCTGGCGCCCTTCGCATCGCCGCTGAGCTGGATCGGCCCGGCGTAGCCACTCTCGCCCGCGTAGGCGAGCGACGACATCGCGCCGTACATAACCGAGCTGCCCGCCGCCAGGCCAATCAGGGTGAAGAGTGAGCGCCGGGTCACCGGCGGCTGTAGGTCCCCGTCCAAGGCCTCGTCCTCCAGGGCGAACGTCGCGCGTCATCTAGCGCCTGCGCCCCCGCCAGGGGAACCACAATCCTTGCCGCCGCCGCGCCCCTCGGCCATCATTCCGTCGGCGTCACACAGGGAACGGCCATGACCAGAATTTCAGGACTGCGGATCGCGGCGGCTTTGGCGCTGAGCTGGATCATGGTCGGGCCGGCGAGCGCGGCGACGATCGTGCGCGAGGGCGCCGGTTCCTTCCCGATCTCGAGCATCGTCGTGGTCGAGGGCGCTGGCGGCGTCGACACCGCCTATGTCAGCGGCACGCCCGGCGCGGCCTCGGCGGGCGATACCAAGGCCCAGACCGTCGACGCCCTGACCAAGATCGAGGCGACCCTGAAATCCAAGGGCTTCGGCATGGGCGACGTCGTCATGATGCGGGTGTTTCTGGTCGGCGATCCGGCCACCGGCAAGATGGATTTCGCGGGCATGATGGCCGGCTACAGCCAGTTCTTCGGCACGGCCGCCCAACCCAACAAGCCGGCCCGCACCACCGTCCAGATCGCCGCCCTCGCCGCCCCCGGCGCCCTGGTCGAGATCGAGGTCCAGGCGGTGAAGACCCACGGCAGTTTGTAGCCGGCTTTGCTCAAGTAGCGAGACGACTACAGTGATGGCTGGCCTGTTTTCACAGCGCCTGCATTGGCAATGGGAGCCGCCGGTTGGCCTTCAACGAGCTCGCGGCATTCGGGTTGGAAGAGTTCGTCCGCAGGCGTCGCGCGCCCGATTCGCTCTGGGGTTTCGTGCATCTACCCAAGGCGGCGGGCTCTTCCCTTCTTGCGTCGCTCCGTCAGCACTTCGGTCCCCTATGGCACTATCATCCTCCCGACGACCTGGGCTCAGAACCTGAGGCTCGGCGCTGGCGCTGGGATTTGATCAGAGGCTTTATTGCGCATCAGAAGCAGCAATCTGCAAGCGAACGGTTTCGGTCCTTCGCGGGTCATATAGAGTATAGACAAATAGAGTTCATAATTAACGAGCTGCCGGATACAAAGTTATTTTCAATTGTCCGCGATCCAGTTGAGCGCGTAGTTTCGAATTTTCGATATTTTATGTCGCCGACCCACGAGTTATACCAAGACTTTGCGCGTACAACTCCCACGATCGACTCATATATCTCTCAAAAAAACTCGCAAAATTTGATGACAAAGTTTTTATTGGGATACAATCGAGAATTTACAGAGCGTGACGCGAAAGAATTATTTGATCGATACGATTTCCTTGGGAGCGTAAAATATTATGAGGAATCACTGATTGTTCTGTCGCGTCTATTTGGCATCGAAACGATTTCGCCGCTTAGAGTAAATGTCACAAGCTCGCACTCCAATAATACCGTAGAATTGAACGATATATTGCGCGAGCGCATTCGCGAATTAAATGCGTCTGACGTCAATTTGTATGATTGTGTCAATCGCGTGCTTGAAAGCACTTTGAGCGCCAACAACGAAATAGGGAGAATTTCTCACGACGCACATGGCGTCTTGAACGTGACATCTGGATCGGCGCCCGGGAACGCCTCGGTCGGCCCGATCGTCATTCTGGGTCCCTCGCTAGCTGGGGCGGCTTCGCTCCTCCGCCTCTGCCAGAACGTCCTGGGATTTGGCGCCACGCTGCATGGGCCAGACATCGCCACGGCCCCGGACGTCAGAAAAAGCGCGCCAGGGGCCAAATTCATATTCGTGAAGCAACGCGGAATAGAGAGCGTCGCATCGCAGCTACACCGCTTGCCAGAGACGACGTTTGAGACGGCATGCAGCCATTGGGCCGAGCAGATGGACGCCTGGTTGGCGATCAGGGGCGACCTGGAGGAGAGCCATATCGAAATCGATGAACGCGAGCTCGATTTCTATCCGAGCCAGACGGCGCGTCGCATCCAGGCGTTTCTCGATATTGGCTGCAAGAAAGACATCGATGACTTTTTGCGCGTCCAGTCGGCGCGGAAGGCGACGATCGGGGACGGTGGCGCCTACGTACCGCTTCGCGACACCGACTGGGATGCGGCGCGGAAACAGCGGTTCCGCGACATCTGCGGTGAGCCGATGAACCGGTTCGGCTACCCTCTTGATGGGCCAAGGCGCGAAGGTGCTCGCGGCCAGTTGGACCTGGCGTCGGAGCCCCTGTGCGGCTTGTGGCGCGTCGAAAACGGCAACCCGTGGATCGCCACCCAGGGGCCGGGCCTTCGGCTTCACCCGAGCGTGGCTGACCCGGGCTCTCCGCCCGCGACGCTGCGATTCGCGGGCGCACTCGGGCCAGGGCGATATCGCTTTGACGGACTGATTAGAGTCAACGACGCCCGTTGCTCCCGGCATCGTCTGGTGATGTCCGTGTCGGGCGAGAGCCAACGCGAATGCGGGCGCCTCGAGCTCGACGGCGCGCGCGTCGGGCAGGTCCAGTGGGAGATCGCCACGATCGAGGTGCGCGAACGCTCGGACGTCGTGATCGAAATCATTCTCGATGAATCGAGCTCAACAGCCAATTGTAGTGGCACGAGGCTCGTCAGCGCCCGGTTCACGCCGCTCTAGCCGGCAGTTGAAAACCTGGGCCTGGAGGCCTCTCTAGGCCGGGCGAACGCAGCCCCTACCTGACCCTGGCCGCGTAATCCTCGACCACATAGCTGAACGGCGCGCCGGCGGCTGTGACCAGCACCGCACGTATTTCCTGGCCACCGGCGCGCAGGGTCTTCGTCGCCTGGGTGCGCCTCGTAAAGCCGAGTGGGCGGACCACCAGGCCGAACGGCGCGTCGGTGGTCTCCAGCCGGTGGTTCATCTCGGGGGTGAGATGATCCGGCAGATACCAGTTGTCGGCCTCCGACACCGCCGTCGCCCCACAGGCCAGCGTCACCCGTCGATAGCGCACCTCCTCGCCCGGCGCTGCGGCCAAGCCGCGCCGCGCCGCGCGTGATGGCGTTTTCTCGGCCACCGGCGCCAAGTCCGCGTGCAGGGGCGGCAGGTGGTGGGTCGCGCACCAGTCGTTCAGCACCGCGCTGGCGCTCTCGCCCGCCAGGATGCGCGCCTCCGGACCCGCCGGCGCGGCCGCCATCAGCCCCAGCGCGGCCACGGTCGCCAAGACGCGCGAATATCCCCCAGCCATCGGCTCTCCCTTGTCACGGCGTCCGCTTGGCGTTCACAATCGCGCCTCGAAAGGGATTTCGCCATGGCTTATGCGCAGGGCCGCCTCATCCACGACGCCGACTCCCATCTGATGGAGCTGGGCGACTGCCTCGATCCCTGGTTCGAGGGCCGCTATCTCGAGGCCTTCCACAACCTTCCGATCTATCGCCACAAGCTGAGCCCGGCCGGCTGGGCCGAGCCCTTCCGCCGCAAGCACGACGATCCGGCTTTCCGCGCCGGCGCTGGGGAGAATTTGCTGCTACGCAAGAACTACGACGCCCTGGGCGGCTTCCGCCGCGAGGATCGCCCCCGCGCCCTCGACCTGTTTGGGTTCGCCAGCCAGTTGGTCTTCACCACCTTCTGCCTCGGCAACTTCGGCCTCGACGAGAGCGGCGATGTCGATCTCTGCTACGCCGCCGCCGAGGCCCACAACCGGATGATGACCGACTTCTGCTCGGTCGACCGCCGGCTGCTGGCCACCTGTTACGTGCCGTTGGTCGATTTCGAGCGCGCCATCCAGACCGCCAAGAACGCCGTCGCCCTCGGCGCCAAGGCGTTGCTGATCCCCTCGCGCTGTCCGCCTGGTCATGCGCCCAGCCACATCGCCTTCCATCCCTTGTGGGCCTTGGCTGAGGAGGCCGGCCTGCCGATCCTCTTCCACGTCGGCGGCGAGCTGAAGCTGCAGCCCGATTATTTCGAGAACGGCCTCCCCCGCGTGAAGGATTTCCACGGCGGGGAGGAGAACTTCACCTCGGTCAGCTTCATGGCCATCCCGGGCTCGGTGATGCAGACCCTGGCCTGCCTGATCCTCGACGGGGTGATGGATCGCTTTCCGCGCCTCAAGTTCGGCGCCATAGAGCTGGGCGCTTCCTGGCTGCCGGGCTGGATGCGCTACATGGATAGCGGCCACCAGGCCTTCTACAAGAACGAGGAACGCTTGCACCGCCTCTCCGCCCCGCCGAGCGACATCGTCCGCCGACAGGTGCGCGTCACCCCCTATCCGCACGAGGACGCGGCCTGGATCGTCGCCAATGCCGGCGAGGAGGTGGGCCTGTTCTCGTCCGACTTCCCGCACGTGGAGGGCGGCCGCAACCCGCTGAAGCGCTTCGACGATTCACTGGCGGGTGCCTCGCCCTCAGCGCGCGAGCGGTTCTATGCCGCGAATTTCGTCGACCTGATGGGCCAGGGTTTGGCCGAGGACCTGCGCCGCGCTGCGCCGGCGCACGCGGCCTGAGCGCCCCCGAAGCCTCGACGCCGCCCCCTGCGGGGCTGGGCGCCATCCGCAGCGCGGCGGTGTTCCTGGCCGTGGTGGTGGCGCTCGCCCTGGTGCGCTTTTTCCGCGACATCCTCTCGCCGCTGGTGGTGGCGGCGTTCATGATGGTTCTGGTCGACGGCATCTCGCGCCTCGTCGAGCGCCGCCTGCCCAAGGCCCCGCCCTGGCTGCGCGGCGGCTTGGCCGGGGCGGCGATCGTGGCCGGCTTCGCGGTTATCGCCGGCCTGATCATCGTCCAGGGGCCCTCGTTCGCGGTCCAGATCCACGCCCTGGCCCCCAAGCTCGACGCGATGATGCTCCGCGGCCTGACCTTGGTCGGCGCGCCGCCGATGACCATCGAGCACATCTTCAACGGCATCGATCCCCGGCGGGCCGTGGGCGTGGTGTTCGCCACCCTGCGCCACTTCACCTCCTTCGCCACCCTGGTGCTGATCTATTTCGGCTTTCTGGTCGCCTCGCGCGCCGCCTTCTCGCGCAAGTTCGAGCGCCTGTATGAGACGCCCGGCGGCCGCGCCTCGGCCCTCCGGGTGCTGTCGAGTGTGGCCCACGCGGTCGACCGCTACGCCCTGCTGCAGACCCTTAAGGCGCTGTCCATCGCGGTCGTCGTCTGGCTGCTGATGACCGTGCTTGGCGTTCACGACGCCCTCTTCGCCGCCTTTCTGGTCTTCCTGTCGGCCTATGTGCCGATCGTGGGCGCGGTGGCCGGCTCGCTATTTCCCGGCCTGCTGGCCCTGGCGCAGTTCGACGACATCACCCGACCGATCCTCATCGTCGGCGTCCTGGCCTCATCGGTGTTCGCCATCGACAACATCGTCATGCCCAAGCTGCAGGGCGACGAGCTCAACCTCGACCCCCTGTTCATCCTGATCTCTCTGGGCTTCTGGGCGGCGATCCTGGGCGCGCCCGGAGTCCTGCTGTCGACCCCGCTGACCGTGGCGGTGATGTCCATCGCCGCCGAGTTCGAAGCTACACGCTGGCTGGCGGTGCTGCTTTCAAGGGATGGATTGCCGGGAGGACTCGCCACCCCGCCCCCCTCCCCTTGATTGGGCGGGAGGCGAAAGAGTCCTCCCTCCCCTAAATCGCCTCCAAACCCCTCGCCAAATCGGCGATCAGGTCCTTCGGGGATTCGATGCCGATCGATACGCGGATCAGGCCCGCGTCGATGCCGAGGATGGCCCGCTCGTTGGCTGACACCCCTGAGTGGGTGGTGCTGCCGGGATGGCAGGCCAGGGACTCGGTGCCGCCGAGACTCACCGCCAGCTTGATCACCTCCAAGGCGTCCAGCACCTTGAACGCCGCCGCCTCGCCGCCGCGGACGGTGAAGGAGAAGGTCGCCCCGTGCGCCCCGCATTGCCGGGCGATCACCTCGGCGGCGCGCGAGCCTTCCGGCGCGAAGCCTAGATAATCCACCCGCTCCACCGGCGGCTGCTCACGCAGCCAGGCGGCCACCTCGGCGGCGTTGGCGAAGGCCTTGTCCATGCGCAGGCGCAGGGTCTCCAGCGACCGGGTCAACATCCAGGCGCTGTGCACGTCGAGCTGGTTGCCGATCAGGTTGCGCAGCGAGCGCACCTTCGTCATCGGCGCCGCCCGCCCGGCGACCGAGCCGGCGATGAGGTCGCTGTGGCCGCCGACGTATTTGGTCAGGGAGTAGACGACGAGGTCGGCGCCATGGTCCAGGGGCGCCTGATAGAGCGGCCCCAGCAGGGTGTTGTCGACGATGATCAGCGGCTTGGCGCCTTGCCCTTCGGCGAGCGTGGCCGCTGTCGTCGCCATCAGGTCGAGGTCGACCACCGAATTGGTCGGATTGGCCGGGGTCTCGACATAGATCGCCGCCACCCGGCCCAGCGCCCGCGCCTCGTCGGCGGCTTTGCCGACCACCTCTGGATCGACGCCGTCGAAGAAGCTGACGCTGCGTACGCCCAGACGCGCCAACAGATTATCGAACAGGGTCTCGGTGCCGCCGTAGAGCGGGCGGCTGCGCATGACGACATCGCCCGGCTCGGTGGTCGCCAGCAGCGAGGTCAGGATCGCGGCCATGCCGCTGGAGAAGACGGCGCAGGCCTCGGCCCGCTCCAGCACCGCCAGGCGCTCCTCGACAATCTGCAGATTGGGGTTGTTGAAGCGGGTGTAGATCAGGCCGGCGGACTCGCCCTCCGGCGTCGTCTGGCGCCCGGACATATAGTCGAACAGCAGCTTGCCTTCCTCGCAGGTGGCGTAGGCGAAGGTGGAGGTGAGGAAGATCGGCGTCTTGACCGCGCCCTCCGACAGGGTCGGATCGAAGCCGAAGCCCAGCATCAGGGTTTCGGGCTCCAGCTTGCGCGCGCCCACAGAAGAGCGGCGGAAATCGTGTTTGACGGCCATGGCGTTACGACTCTCCCGATTTTCCGTCACCTCTATCAGATCGGCGGCGAAATCCGCAGATGACGCCGATGCAGAGGCAGATGGGGGCAGACGGCGCCAACCCCAGCGCGGAGCGCCCTAACCAACTGGCCGAATGATGCGCCTTCGGGGCCGCTACTCAGGCATATCCGCATCCATCTGCATCATCTGCGGATCGCCCTCGCATCGCCGCTCTCGGATTGCTACGTTCACTTCCCATGACCACCGCCGTCCACGCGCACGAACACGGCCACCATCACGGCCACGGCCACCACGGCCACAGCCACGCGCCGGCCTCGTTCGGCCGCGCCTTCGCCATCGGGATCGCCCTCAACATCGCCTATGTCATCGGCGAGGCGTCCTGGGGCGTGATGGCCAACTCCCTGGCCCTGATCTCCGACGCCGGTCACAACCTCGGCGACGTCCTCGCCCTGGCCCTGGCCTGGATGGCCGCGCGCATGTCGAAGCGCGCGCCCAGCGCCCGCTACACCTACGGCCTGCGCGGCTCCTCGATCCTGGCCGCGCTCAGCAATGGCGTGCTGCTACTGGTGGTGACCGGCGGCATCGCCTGGGCCGCGATCCTCCGACTCCTCCATCCCGAGCCCTCCGCCGGGGTGACGGTGATGGTCGTGGCCGCCCTGGGCGTGGTCGTGAACGGCTTCACCGCCTGGATGTTCGCCTCCGGCCGCAAGGGCGACGTGAATATCCGCGCCGCCTTCACCCACATGGCCGGCGACGCCCTGGTGGCCGCCGGCGTCGTGGCCGCCGGGGCCGTGATCCTCTTCACCGGCTGGATGTGGCTCGACCCGGCGGTGAGCCTCGTCATCGGCGCGGTGATCGTCGCCGGCACCTGGTCGCTGCTACGCGAGTCCCTCGATCTGGCGCTCGACGCCGTGCCCGCCGGCGTCGACCGCGCCGCCGTCCAGGCCTACCTCGCCGCTCTGCCCGGCGTGTCGGAGGTCCACGACCTGCACATCTGGGGCATGAGCACCACCGAGACCGCCCTCACCGCCCATCTGGTGCGGCCGGGCGCCGATCTCGACGACGCTCTGATCCACCAAGCCTGTCATGAGCTGGAGGCGCGCTTCAGCGTCCACCACGCCACCCTGCAGATCGAGCACGGCGCCTCGGACCACCCCTGCCACCTGGCCGACGAAGCGGTGGTGTAGAAGCCATTCACCTCGCCCTTGAGGGAGAGGTCGAAACGCGCCGCCGGGCGCGACCAGGCGATGGCTGCCTAAATCAGCCCCGCCAGCGGCGACGAGGGATCGGCGTACATCCGCCGGGGCATGCGGCCGGCCAGATAGGCCTCGCGGCCGGCGATCACCGCGTGCTTCATCGCCCGGGCCATGCGCACCGGATCCTGGGCCTGGGCGATGGCGGTGTTCATCAAGACACCGTCGCAGCCGAGTTCCATCGCCACCGCGGCGTCCGAGGCCGTGCCGACGCCGGCGTCGACCAGCACCGGAACCTTGGCCTGCTCGACGATGAGCCGCAGATTAACCTTGTTCTGTACGCCCAGGCCCGAGCCGATCGGCGCGCCCAGCGGCATGATCGCCGCCGCCCCCGCCTCCTCCAGCTTGCGGGCGAAGACGATGTCGTCGGTGCAATAGACCATCACATCGAAGCCGTCGGCCACCAGCAGCTTGAGGGCCCGGAGCGTCTCCTCCATGTCCGGATAGAGGGTCTTGGAGTCCGACAGCACCTCTAGCTTGACCAGGTCGCCGCCGCCGGCCTCGCGGGCCAGGCGCAGGGTGCGCACCGCCTCCTCGCCGGTGAAGCAACCGGCGGTGTTGGGCATCAGGATGAAACGGTCGGGCTTGATGTAGTCGGTCAGCATCGGCTTGCTGGGGTCGCTGAGGTTTACCCTTCGCACGGCCACGGTGACGATCTCGGCCCCCGAGGCTTCGGCGGCGCGGGCGTTGAGCTCATAGTCGTCCATGCGGCCGGTGCCGACGATGAGACGCGAGGTCAGGGTGCGGCCGGCGACGGACCAGGTGTCAGCGGGGGCCAAGGGCGCGTTCATTCATCCGCCTCCGACGAAATGGACGATCTCGATGCGGTCGCCGTCGGCGAGCGCGGTGGCCGGCCACAGGGAGCGCGGCACGATGGCCAGATTGCGTTCCACGGCCACCTTGCGCGCATCCAGGCCCAAGGCGGCGATCAGGGCGGCGATGTCTCCCGCCGCCTCGACGCGTTGTTCTCCATTGACCGTCAGGCGCACGCGGCAAGCTTGTGACCCCGCGCGGGCGACTATACAAGGCGCCCCGTCCCCCGATTTGCAGCCGCGAACGGCGGGCCGGGAACGAAATGTCGAAACCGATCTACGTCTTGAGCGGGCCGAATCTCAATCTCCTCGGCGTGCGCGAACCCGACGTCTACGGCGAGGAGACGCTGGAGGACGTGCGCGCCCTCGTTGAGGCTCGCGCCCGCGCCCGCGGCGCCGTGATTGTCTTCCGCCAGACCAACCACGAGGGCGAGTTGATCGATTGGGTGCAGGAGGCGCGCGACTCCGCCCGCGCCCTTGTCATCAACCCGGCCGGCTATGGCCACACCTCCATCGCCCTGCTGGACGCGCTCAAGACCCTCGATATCCCCATCATCGAATGCCACCTGTCCAACCCGGCCGCGCGTGAGCCGTTCCGGCAAACGAGCTATGTGTCGCTGGCCGCGACCGGCGTCGTCAGCGGCTTCGGCGCAGCCAGCTATGAGCTGGCGCTCGAAGCGGCGTGCGATCTGACGGCCGCGCCGCGCGCGTGAACTCCAACAACAAGGCTGAACGCCGAATGCCCACCGCTCCCAAATCGCCCAACGTCAATCCCGCCACCGCCCTGGTGCGCGAGCTGGCCGAGATCCTGACCGCGACCGGCCTCACGGAGATCGAGGTCGAGCGCGAAGGGCTGAAGATCCGCGTCGCCAAATCGGCCGCCGCGGGGATCGTCCAGGCCTATGCGCCGGCCCCCGTGGCGATGGCGGCGGCCGCGCCCGCCGCGGCCCCGGCCGAGGCCCCGGCCGCCGCTCCGCCCGCCGGCGAGACGGTGACCTCGCCCATGGTCGGCACCGTCTATCTGCAGCCCCAGCCCGGTTCGCCGCCGTTCGTGAAGGTCGGCGACACGGTGACCGCCGGCCAGACCCTGCTGTTGATCGAGGCCATGAAGACCATGAACCCGATCACCGCCCCCAGGGCCGGGACCATCGTCGAGCTGCTGGTCGCCGACGCTCAGCCGGTCGAGTTCGGCGAACCCCTCGCGGTCATCGGCTAGGATCCATGTTCGACAAGATCCTCATCGCCAACCGCGGCGAGATCGCGCTGCGGGTGCACCGGGCCTGCAAGGAGATGGGCATCTCCACCGTGGCCGTGCACTCCACGGCCGACACCACGGCCATGCACGTCCGCCTGGCTGACGAGAGCGTGTGCATCGGCCCGGCGCCGGCGGCCAAAAGCTACCTCAATATTCCGTCGATCATCGCCGCTTGCGAGATTACCGGCGCCCAGGCCGTCCATCCCGGCTACGGCTTCCTGTCGGAGAACGCGCGCTTCGCCGAGATCGTCGCCGCCCACGGCCTGACCTTCATCGGCCCCAAGCCCGAGCACATCCGCGTCATGGGCGACAAGATCGCCGCCAAGAAGGCCGTCAAGGCCGCCGGCATCCCGGTGGTGCCAGGGTCGGAGGGGGCGCTCGATAGCGAAGCCGAGGCCCTGGCCGCCGCCGAGGAGATCGGCTTTCCGGTCCTGATCAAGGCGGCCGCCGGTGGAGGCGGGCGTGGCATGAAGGTGGCCAAGACCCGTGAGGAGGTGGCCGAAGCCTATGGCACCGCCCGGGCCGAGGCGCGCGCCGCCTTCGGCGACGATCAGGTCTATATGGAGCGCTATCTGTCGACGCCCCGCCACATCGAGGTGCAGGTCATCGCCGACGCCTTCGGCGCCGTCTGCCATCTCGGCGAGCGCGACTGCTCGCTGCAACGCCGCCACCAGAAGCTGATGGAGGAGGCCCCCTCTCCGGCCATCGACCCCGAACAACGCGCCCGCATCGGCAAGATCGTCGTCGATGCGGTCAAGGCCATCGGCTATCTCGGCGTCGGCACCATCGAGTTCCTGTACGAGAACGGCGAGTTCTTCTTCATCGAGATGAACACCCGCCTGCAGGTGGAGCACCCGGTCACCGAGGCCATCACCGACATCGACCTGGTGCGCGAGCAGATCCGCGTCGCCGCCGGCCTGCCGCTCTCGTTCGGTCAGGACGACATTGTCTTCGAAGGCCACGCCATCGAATGCCGGATCAACGCCGAGAATCCACGCACCTTCGTTCCCTCTCCGGGCCTGGTCACCGACTTCCACGCGCCGGGGGGCCTCGGCGTCCGGCTCGATTCGGCGCTCTACGCCGGCTATTCGATTCCGCCCTACTACGACAGCCTGGCCGGCAAGCTGATCGTCCACGGCCGCGACCGCACCGAGTGCATCGCGCGCCTGAAGCGCTCTCTGGCCGAGATGGTCGTGGCTGGGGTGGACACCTCCATTCCGCTCTTCCAGGACCTCCTCGTCGAGCCCGATATCCTCGAGGGGCGCTACCACATCCACTGGTTGGAGCGCTGGATCGCCGCCCAAGGCTAAGCTAGGGAGCGCGGCGTGCAAGGCTTCACCGCCGACGACCTCATCGACTGCTATCGCCGCGGCGTCTTTCCCATGGCCGACGCGCGCCACGACGAGCGCCTGTTCCTGGTCGATCCGGCCCGACGCGGGATCATTCCGCTGGACGGCCTGCATGTCTCGCGACGCCTGGGTCGCACGGTGAGATCGCCGCGCTTCGAGACTCGCGTGGACAGCGCCTTCGAGGCCGTCATCGAAGCCTGCGCGGCCCCGGGTCCTGGTCGCGCTGAAACCTGGATAAACCTGACAATTCAAGATCTCTGCGGCGAACTCTTCAAGCGTGGTGAAGCCCACAGCGTCGAGACATGGCGCGACGGGCGGCTGGTCGGCGGTCTCTATGGAGTCGCCATCGGCGGGGCCTTTTTCGGCGAAAGCATGTTTTCGCTCGAACGCGACGCCAGCAAGGTCGCCTTGGTGCGGCTGGTCGAGCTGTTGCGCGCCGGCGGATTCACACTGCTGGACGCGCAGTTCGTCACCGACCACCTGGAATCGCTGGGCGCGGTGGAGATATCGCGCGACGACTACCGCCGCCGCCTCGCCGCCGCCGTCGGGCGCAGCGCGGTGTTTGGGTGATTGCTACGGCGTCACCGCGTCCGTGGTGCAACCCTCGAGCCAGGCATCATAGACGGGGTGTTCGAAGGCGTGCAGGCCGGGGGCGGCGGCGAACATCCAGCCGCGGTAGATTTCGCGGGCCGGCGGAGCGGCGCGGCCCGGCGGGGCGATCGGCTGGGACTCGATGACCACATAGGCCGAGGGACGCGGCAACGGGTCGCTCGGGCCGCGGACCTCGCAGGTCTTCACGGTGAAGATCAGGGTCTTGTAGCGCACGCGTCGGCCCACCGGCGCCTCGAAGCGCAAGGTCTCGGCCGTCACCTTGTCGAGCACGCGCAGGATCGCCGTCGGACTGCGCACGGGGGGCGGCGGGCCCGGGGGAAGCTCAGGCTTGGGCGGGGTGACGGGTGCGGGCGTGGTCGGCGCCGGGGCTTCGGGCGGGGGCGGCGCCTCGACGACGTTGGCCGGCGCGGCGGCTTCCGTGTTCGAGGGCGCAGCGGGGGGCGGCGGCGCCACAATGACCGGCGCGACGGCGTTCTCCGGCGTCTGCTGGGCGTGGGCGACGGTCAGGCAGCCGACGGCGCCGAGCGCCAGAGCGAACCCGGAGCGTTTCAATCGGGGATCCACGGCTGATAGTCGCCGGTGGCGGGGTCGCGCTGGCCCCCACGCGCGATCGAGCCCGGCGGCCGCCAGGCCAGCACGGTTCCGGTCAGATTGGGCAGATGCGGCCGCTCCCACGCCTTGGTTGGCAGGGGCGCGCGCGTCGGCGGCTCTTCAAAGGTGTGGTGTAGCCAGCCGTGCCAGTCAGCGGTGACCTTCGAAGCGTCGGCGTAGCCGTTGTAGATCACGAACCGGCGGTTGCGGCCGTCGTAGTTCCACTTGGGATCGACGGTCTCATAGTAGCGGTTGCCCGCCTCGTCCTCGCCGACCAGGACGCCGCCACGCTTGATCTGGTGCGTGGCGCCGATGGTGGCGCCCGTCCACCAGGTGAAAATGGCCTTCAGGAAGTTCATGCGGGAGCGGTCCTGTCGCGGCGGCGCGCCAGCCTTCGACAGGGCCGCCGGCCCGCTTATAGGAGGGGCCGCCCGCCGCGTCCAGACAACGAAAGCCCGTCCATATGTTGTGGATGGCGGCCCGCTCCACGCAAGATGCTGTTGCGGCAGAGCGCTGGTGAGCCTAGCCTTCGCCGCGCTGGAGGCCGCCTATGCGTATCGAGCTTCATCCCGCCTTCATGGCCGACGGCCTCGACGTGGCGCCGCGCGAGGTGGAGCGCCCCGGCGAGATCGCCGAGGTCCTGGCGCCTCGCGGCTGGACAGGCGCGCGGGTGGAGGCCTGGCTCGACTGGGCCGAGACCCTGCCCTCGGATGAGCCGCCCGGCGCGGCGCCCGCCACCTTGACGCGCGCGGCCAATCCCCTGCTCGCCGGTGGGCCGGACGGTCACGCCCGCCGACTCGCCCTGTGGGGCTGGGCTCTCGGCTATTTCGACGCCGAAACCGACGCCGACGCCTTCCGCTGCATGCTGGCTGGCCTCTTCGCCGGCGGCCTGGCCGCGCCCGGCCGCTCGCTCGCCTTCGGCGCCCGCGTTCATCCGTTAGCCGATGACCCGGCCCAGGCGCCCGTCGACCCCCTGCTCACGGTCGGTTCGCCGGCCTTCGCCGAGGCTGTGGGCGCCGACGACGCCCGGCTGGCGGCGGTGGCCGACGCCATCGCCCGTTGCGAGGGCGACGCCGCCGCCTGCGCCGATCCGGTCTCGAACCAGGCCCTGGCCCGCGCCGCCCTCGAAGCCCGCGCGGCCGGCGCGGCCTGGTCCGACATCGCCGACGCCATCGCTCTCGGCGAGGCGGGCGCGGACGCCGACCTCAGGTCCCGCCTGGCCAGCCCGCTGATCGCCCTGGCCAGCCGCGAGGACGTCGCCGGCGACGGGCCGGCGGCGGCGCTCGCCGCCCGGGTCGGCTGGCGGACCGGCGATCTCACCCTCGCCTTTGACGCGGCCAACGCCCACGCCCTGCGCCTCGCCGCCATCGCCCCCGCCGCCGCGCTCGACGTCTCGGCTCTGGAGCCCGCCGAGATCGAGGCCGCGGTCCGCCTCCTGGTCGTGGCGCTGGATATCGAAGTGTCTGTCGGCTTCACCGTGGCGCCCGCCGACGCCTATCGCCGTCGCGACAGCCGGCCGATCGCCTTGACGCTGGCCGGGGTCGCCGAACGGCTGGTCGCCGAGGGCGTGGCCTTCGGCTCCGACGAGGGCCGAACGCGGGCCGCCGACCTCCACGCCCTAGCGTCCGCCGCCGCGACGTCGACCTCGGCCGAGCTTGCCGCGCGCCTTGGGGCCGCGCCGGAACGCTCCGGCCTACGCAACGCCGTGATCACGGCGTCATCGTCCGACCGGGAACTGGCCCTGAAACTGGGCGGTCGATCCCTGGGCGCCAATCCCTGGGCCGGCCCCAAGCGCCTGGCGGAAGCCGCCGATGGCGAGACCTTCACCGTCCTCGACGAGGCGGCGCTCGCTGGCCTCGCCCGCCTCGGGATCGACCTCGACGCCGCCCGGACCTGGGTCCTAGGCGCTCGCACCCTGGAGGGCGCGCCGGGCCTGGACCGCCTGCCCGCGCTTGGCTTCACCGACCATGAGCTCGCCGCCGCCGAGCGGGCCGTGGCGACATCGCAAGATCTCCGTCAGGCATTTGCGCCGGCGGTCATCGGCGAAGGGTTCGTCAGGGATGTCCTCGGCGCCTCATCCGAGGAGTTGGCCGCGGCGGATTTCGACACCCTGCTCACCGCCGGACTAACGCCCGAAGAGATCGCGGAGGCCCAGGCGTTCGTCTTCGGCGCGGGATGCCTGGCGGAGGCGCCGTTCCTCGGCGACGACCAGCGCGCCGCCTTCCTGGGCGCCGGGGAGATCGGCCTTGAGGCCCGCCTGGCGATGATCGTGGCGATCCAGCCGTTCACCGACGCCCCACCGATCGCTGTGCTCGATCTGCCGCACACCGCAAGCCCCGGCGAGGCCGCCGGCCGCCAGCACGAGGCGACCCTGGCGGGCGTCCGCGCCCTAAGGCTGGAACGCGACACAGCGCCGCACGATTTCGCGCTCAATATCAAAGCTATAGCGCCGGAAATTCAGGTCGAAACCCAGTTCAAGGATCGGGTGATTGAGCGTCTCGTGGAGGTGGAGCGCAGCCGCCGGCGCCTCCCCGACCGCCGCAAAGGCTACATCCAGAAGTCCGCCATCGGCGGCCATAAGGTTTATCTGCACACCGGCGAATATGACGACGGCGAGCTGGGCGAGATCTTCATCGACATGCACAAGGAGGGCGCCTCCTTCCGCTCCCTGATGAACAATTTCGCCATCGCTATCTCCATAGGCCTGCAATACGGCGTGCCGCTGGACGAGTTTGTGGACGCCTTCGTGTTCACCCGGTTCGAGCCGGCTGGCCCGGTGACCGGAAACGACTCGATCCGCTCGGCGACTTCGATCATCGACTATGTGTTCCGCGAGCTCGGTGTCTCCTATCTCGGGCGCACCGATCTCGCGGAAGCCGGCGAACTGGACAAGGATGGGGTCGGCGCGGTGACGGGCGGCGAGGAGCCGCAGCCGCTTACGCGCTTCATCTCGCGCGGGTTTTCCCGCGGAGCCGCGCCCGACAATCTGGTCTTCCTGCCCAACGCCCGGCCGGGGCCGCGGGCGGCGGACGTCTGCCCGGCCTGCGGCGACACAGCCTTGGTGCGCAAGGGCCAGTCCCTGGTCTGCGAGACCTGCGGCGTGCGCCAGGCACGGGACGGCTGAGGCGGAACGGCGAGCACATTAACGGTATTATGGCGCAAACGCCGGAAGACAATGGCCTGATCTGACGCCACATTTCCGGTCATGGCCGAGTCCCATGTCGTCTTCGCCCTTCGCAAGAAATATGCACGCACCCTCGGGTTGCTGCTAGTCCACGAGGGCGATCCTATCCGGCTAACCGCCGATGCGACGCACCTCGCGGCGGCGCTGTTGATCTTCAAGCCGGACGAGGACGTGCCCGCGATCAAGCCTATACGTCCCTGGACCAATCACCGGGGCACCAAGGCCAACCTGTGGGTGCGCATGGCGCTCGATATCCTGCGCCAGGCCGGACGTCCGATGACCACGCGGGAGATCGCCACCAAGATCGCCCAGGCGCGCGGCGTGAGGGGCTACTACGGGACCAACTCCATCGAATGCGCGCTTCACCTGACGTTGGAGCGTAGGCGTGATGCTGGCGTGGTCCGGTTAGAGGGCTCGCCAAAGCGATGGGCCATCGCCCCATAGGTAGGCGTTCGGTTCGCCATTTTGCTTTCGGCGCTGGCCGTGGAATAATCGGCACATCCTGGAGAATGCAGGCACCACACATGTCTTATGTCATTGAAGTCCAACACGCGAACGGGCGCGCCGAATATCTTCCTCCCTGCGAGTTTCATGAGGTTAGTGATTTCGGCTGCCAAGCCATCGGCGACGGGGACGAGATCATTTCGATCTCACGAACCAGCAATGAAACAATCGTAGTCTCGCCGAGCGAGGTCCGGGCTATAAAGGCGACCAGAGATAGATGGATTCGAGAACACGCAGAGGCCGGCATCCCGTTCGGTTATCCGATCAGGACGCGCGGCGTCTGAGTTTCGAGAGCTGATGACGTGCGAGGCTGCACCTCGTGTCCGTCGAACTAGCGCCGGTGAGCGCCCTCGCTGTCGTCATACAGAAGCGAGGGTGATTCGTCATGCGGGTTTACATCGAGCAGGATGGCGAGAAAGCTTGGAGCCACGGCGAAGGCCATGGCGACACGTCGCTCTCCTACCTCCAGGACGGGACCCAGGAGCAAATTATCCAGGCACTGGAAGCGGCGTTGGTGGAGGCGCGCGGCCAGCTAGGCCGCCGCCTTCAGGAAGCTGATATTATACCGTATGTTCGCCGAACGGCCGCCAAGGTCTAAGGTAACGTTCCAGTATCCGGAACTTGGCACCTCGATGCGCACCGGAAATCGCTGAAAGAACCCGCCATAGTGGCGGAATGAACGGCCACTTCTATAGCTACTGAAATTGCTGTCATCCATAACGCAGACGTTGCACTGGTGGTCGCTATTGACGATCACCACGTCTCCCGCCTCCAAGTACTCTCTAGAGTGAATGAAGTTCATCGCAGGCATCCTTTCCCGGATGCCGGGTGACATTGACCGTGATTAGCGAATCTGCAAGGTCAGATTCGGATCACAAGCCGCCGTCGCTCGGCGCTTGATGTTAGCCCTCGGCGCCCAACGCCGAGGGCACTTTTTTGTGTCCGATTCGTTCTCGGCGCCTAGTGGCCTAGCAGGATGTCAAGCCACTTTTGTGGCGCTGCCAGTAGCCGGAGAAGTCGACCGAGGGCCTGCGGGCCATGGCCAGCTGGGCGACGCGCTGGACCTGTTCGCCGTTGGCGACGCGGCGGCTGTCTTCCCGCCATGCGGCTTCCTGGGCGTAGCGGAGCAAGTAGGCGCCGGCGATATGGTGATGGTGGCCGACCTCGGCCCGACGCAGGCGGGAGAAGTATTCCTCGGCCCAATTCGTGCAGGCGCCGTCGAGGCTGTAGGCTTCGCTGTGGTTGATCCGCTTCATCTCATACTTGGCATGCAGTGCATCCCAGGACCCCGCCTCGTCGGCGTTGACCACAGTGCCCGCACGCAGGTGCGAGCGGATGAAGCTGTTCGCCGCCGCCTCGCTGCGGAACACCGCCGGGAGGGAGTCCCCGTTCCGCTCGCGGATCACGACCACCACCTTGCGCTTGCCCGAGCGGTTCTCGGCTAGGCGGCGGTCGACCCGGTTTTCCAGGCGATTGGCCGGTTTGACGTAGCCACCGAAATAGCCTCCGTCGATCTCGGCTTCCTTGCCTTCTCCGCCCAGGACGCGACCGCTTAACTCGCCGGCCATGGCTTCGCGCATCTTGTGGCAGAGTACGAACGCGGCCTTGTAGGAAACGCCGAGATCGCGGCTCATCGCCAGCATGGATTTGCCTTTGACCTCATTGCAGAAGATCGCGATGGCCGCGAGGTAGGAACGGAGCGGGAGCTTGTGGCTGGCAAACAGCGTCCCGGACGTGATGCTGAAATGCTTCTTGCACGTCCGGCATTCCCAGCGAGGGGCGCCGCTGGCGCGGCGGCAATCGTAAGCGTCGAGGCTCCCGCAACCTGGACAGACCGGCTCGCCGTCGGTGTCGGGCCAGCGCACCTTGCGGAAAGCCATCTCGGCTTCCTCGTCCGACATGCGGAAGACCGCCCCCAGAGAGAGGGTCTTGGCGCGCCGGGAAAGGAGAAAGTGTTGAGACACGACATATCCGCTTGATGGCAAACAGATATGTATGATATTTTGCCGTCCGGTGCAAGAAAAAAGCGACAGATATGTCGGTTTTATAGCCAGAAACGTAGGTAACAGCGATGGCCGGAGCCAGCGACGAATGGTCTGAGATCGTCAAGCGACACCTCAAGGCGTCCATGGTCCATGCGGGCGTGAGGAACGCGGAGCTGGCCCGACGCCTCACAGACATGGGGTTGCCAGAAACCGAGGCCTCGGTTCAGGTGAAGATTAACCGGGGGGCGTTTCCTGCATGGTTCTTCTTCGCGGCCATGAAGGCGCTAGGCGTCCATACGGTGCGGCTGCACGAGCCGGACTGATAGCAGTTGGGCTTGCCCTATGCAGCGCGGCTTATGGCGCTCCACAGATCGGCGCTCAAAATCAGAGCGCCGCACAGCCACAGGCTCAGGCCGGCAACATAGCCGCGTCTCCGCTCGCCGCTAAGCTTGGCGAGGGCCAACCACCACCCTGCAGCATTCAGGGCCATCCCAACGCAAGCAATCCCGAATGTCGCGAGGCTGTCGCCACTGAGCAGGCGGCCGGTTATGCGGGCCTCGCGCTCTTTATCGGAGGTCTTCAACTCTTGGCTCTGATTGGCCAGATCATCGCCCTGGTCTGGACGATCCGACAGACTCGCAACGCCGTCACCGCCTCTCAAAGAAGCGCCAAGGCGGCTGAGGACGCGGTCAGTAAGAGCGACGAACTCCTCTCGCATGCTCAGGGGGCAGTCGCAATCGAGTTGAGGGCTTACGTATGTAATAGCGGCTTTCAGCCCGGCATCAGCAGGCAACGCCGAGAAGGTGAACTGCAGGTGGATGCAATTTTGTTCTTTGTCGACTGGAGAAATGCTGGAAAGACCAATGCTCTGGAATTTTGGTCCTTTTCTGGTTTGCAGCTTGTAGCCAAGGGCGCTCCCGCTCAGAACTTCGTCATGCTGGATAATGGTGAACGCGCCGATCTGGGTCCTGGCGTTTCGATGCGGCAACAAATTACTATTGCAATTGACCAAGTCACTGCTGCGTGGCGAGGCGAAAGGGACATCTACATCTGGTCGGTTGCCAACTATCGGGATGTCTTCGAACCAAACTTGGAGAGGCGCTCGGAGTTGTGCGCTCGACTTATCTGCATTCACGATCCACGGGGCGCTCCGCCTGACGGCCATCCGTTCTATGTCCAAGCCGAATTGGCCGGTCCAAATCACAGCACTTAGCGCGACTATCGCCGCCCACGCCCTCACGGCGCGTCTCCTAGTTTCGTCCCTTTAAGAGATGGCGCGGAGGGCCAGAGTCCGCTTCCGGCGTTTGCGCCATAATACCGCACATTAAGGGGTTTTCACTGGCGCTGACGCTCGTCCGACCGCACTAAGCGAGCTCGTTCCTTCTAGGAGACCCCGGATTGGCGCGGGCCATCGACAAGCTTCAGCAGAGTCTCGCCGTCCTCGTCACGGCGAGCGCGGTGCTGCTGGGCGCGGTGGCCCACGCCGCGGTTCGGCAGGACTCCTCCGACGTGCCGCGGCTGGTCTCGTTCGGCGGCATGTGTCGCAATTGCGGACTGGCCGGCCGTCACCTCGTCGGCGCCAAGTTCGTGGGGGCCAATTTCGCCGGCGCGTCGCTCGCCGGCGCCGACCTGCGCGGCGCGACCTTTGTCGGCTCGACCTTTACCGGCGCCGATCTGACCAAGGCCGATGTGCGCGGCGCGTCCATCCTGGGCGGCAACTTCGATCTGGCCAATTTCTCCGACGCGCGACTGGCGGGTCTGGAGGCGCACGGGGTCGTCTTCATCGACGCCAACTTCAGCCACGCCACCGCCGCCGACGCGGATATGTCGGCCTCGAACCTCAGCCGCGTCGATGGGAGAGACGCCCGTTTCGACGGCGGATCGCTGATCCACGCCGTCCTCGTCGCCAGCCATTTCGAGCGGGCGTCGTTCCGCGACGCGCGGCTGCAAGACGCCGATCTCGCCGGCGCCGACTTCACCGAGGCCGATCTCAGAGGAGCGGACCTGGCGGGCGCCGTCCTGGCCGGGACGACGATCACCGGCGCCAATCTCGCCGGCGCGCGCAACCTCACCCAGCGCCAGCTGGATGCGTCCTGCGGCGATGCGAAGACACGGCTGCCGGCGGGCCTGACCACGCCGACCTGTTCGGGGCGCAGCCGACGCTGACCTAGCCCTTCAGGGGCGGCTGCACGCGGATGTGCAGCTCCTTGAGTTGCTTTTCGCGCACCGTCGCCGGCGCGTTCATCAGCAGGTCCTGACCCTGCTGGTTCAGCGGGAAGGCGATCACCTCGCGGATGGCGGCCTGGCCGGCGAGCAGCATGACAATGCGGTCGATGCCGGGGGCGAGGCCGCCGTGCGGCGGCGCGCCATGGCGGAACGCCGCAAGCATCCCGGCGAAATCCGCCTCCACGGCCTCGGCGCTGTAGCCGGCGATCTCGAAGGCGCGCAGCATTACATCCGGTCGATGGTTGCGCACCGCGCCCGAGCACAGCTCATAGCCGTTGCAGACGATGTCGTACTGATAGGCCAGCACCTCCAGCGGATCCTGGCCGTTCAGCGCCTCCAGCTCGCCCTGCGGCATCGAGAACGGGTTGTGCGAGAAGTCCACATGGTTGGCCTCCTCGTTGAACTCGAACATCGGGAAATCGACGATCCAGCAAAAGTCGAACCGATCCTCGTCGACGAGCTTGAGCTCGGTCGCCACGCGTGTGCGAGCGAGGCCGGCGAACTTGTGGAACGTCGCCGGTTCTCCGCCGACGAAGAACACCGCGTCTCCGACCTTAAGGCCCAGCTGGGCGCGGATCGCGGCTGTCCGCTCCGGTCCGAGGTTGCGGGCGATCGGCCCAGCCGCTTCCTCCGCGCCGCCCTCTTCGCGCCAGAAAATGTAACCGAGACCCGGCTGGCCTTCGCCTTGCGCCCAGGCGTTCATACGGTCGCAGAAGGCGCGCGAGCCGCCGCCCGGCGCGGGAATGGCCCAGATTGCCCCCTTGGGGCTTTCGAGCATGCGCGCGAAGACGCCGAAGCCGCCGCCCCTGAAGGCCTCGGAGACATCCTGCATGACAAGTGGGTTGCGCAGATCCGGCTTGTCGGTCCCGTATTTGGCGATCGCCTCGCGGTAGGGGATGCGCGGGAACGGATAGGGCGTGACCGGTTTGCCCTCCGCGAATTCCTCGAAGACGCCGTGCAGCACCGGCTCGATGGAGGCGAAGATGTCTTCCTGGGTGACGAAGCTCATCTCGACGTCGAGCTGATAAAACTCGAGCGAGCGGTCGGCGCGGGAATCTTCGTCACGGAAGCAGGGCGCGATCTGGAAATAGCGGTCGAAGCCCGCGACCATCAGCAGCTGTTTGAACTGCTGGGGCGCCTGCGGCAGGGCGTAGAACCGGCCAGGATGGGTGCGCGAGGGCACCAGGAAGTCGCGCGCGCCCTCGGGGCTCGAGGCGGTGAGGATCGGAGTCTGAAATTCCAGGAAACCCTGCCCGATCATCCGCCGGCGGATAGAGTCGATGACCTTGGAGCGCAGGACGATATTGCGGTGAAGGGTTTCGCGGCGGAGGTCGAGGTATCGGTGCTTGAGACGGATCTCTTCGGGATAGTCCGGCTCGCCGAACACCGGCAGCGGCAGCTCCTCGGCTTCCGACAGCAGCTCCACGGCGCGGATAGCCACCTCAATGTCGCCGGTGGCCAGGTTCGGATTGGCCGTGGAGGCCTCGCGCGCGACCACCTCGCCGTCGATGCGCACGACGCTCTCGGGCCGGACACGCTCGAGCGTCTCGAAACCCGGCGCGCCCGGATGAACCACGAGTTGGGTCAGGCCATAGTGGTCGCGCAGGTCGACGAACAACAGGCCGCCATGGTCGCGCTTGCGGTGGATCCAACCCGACAGGCGCACATTGCCGCCCACGTCCGCGAGCCTGAGGGCGCCGCAGGTGTGGGTGCGATAGGGGTGCATGGGTCGGGGTTCCGGAGGGGGGTCAAAAAAGGCGCGGAAGGGCGCATGGCCCTCCGTCGATGTCAAGGCGGACGGGCCAATTGCGACTCGCGCGCGCCGAGGTCATATTAGAGATCCTGTCTCAACAGCTGAAAGGAGGTGGTCCAGTGTCTCATTGTCTCCAACCGCGGTCGCAAGCGACCTGGAGCCTTATGACGGAGGCTCGCTCCTGACGGCGTCGTTGACGCACTGAAGGATCAGGTCGCGGTAAGCCGGGCTAAGCCCGCGCGATCCGCGGTCACGACGATGGAAGGGCCGGTTCGCAATCGCGGGCCGGCCCTTTGTCTTGTCTAGAATCGGGCGCAGTCGCCGTGCTCGACCAGCAACACCGACAGTTGGTGGAACCGGGACTTGTAGGCGTCGATCAGGGCGGCGAGCCGCGCGCGTTCGTCGCGGCGCCCCGACAGGACCAGCAACAGCACCCTTGAGGTTTCGCGCGTCTCGACCCCCGCCGGCGTGCGCCATTGGCCATCCGCGCTCCAAGTGGTGAGCCCATCTGGAAAGCGCGGCGTCACTTCCCGGTCGAGGAAGTCGGCCCAGTCGGCCGCGCTCACCTTGCCGCCGTCCGGAATATCGGCCCCGAAGAACAGCTCGGCGGTGGTCACGGCGTGCAGGCCCGCGGGGCAGACGGTCCGCGCCTCCGACGCCCCCGCCGCCAGACCGAACACGGCGAGCGCCAGGAAAAGGCGCCTCACGCGCCGACCAGCTCGCGGCCGATCAGGAAACGACGGATCTCGTTTGTCCCCGCCCCGATGTCGTAAAGCTTGGCGTCGCGCAGATAGCGTTCGACCGGAAACTCCTTGAGATAGCCCGCCCCGCCCAAGGCCTGGATCGCCTCCAGGGAGGCGCGTACGGCGTTTTCCGAGGCCAACAGGATGGCGCCCGCGGCGTCGAAGCGCGTGGTCCGCCCCGCGTCGCAGGCCCTGGCGACGGCGTAGACATAGGCGCGCGCCGAGTTGAGGGCGACATACATGTCGGCGACCTTGCCCTGCATGAGCTGAAAGGTCCCGATGGCGCGGCCGAACTGACGCCGCTCGCGCACATAGGGGAGCACCGTGTCGAGGCAGGCCTGCATGATCCCGAGCGGTCCGCCGGCCAGAACCGTGCGCTCGTAGTCGAGCCCGCTCATCAGGACGCCAGCGCCGCCGTTCTCCGGACCCAGCACGTTCTCGGCCGGCACGTCGCAGTCCTCGAACACCAGCTCACCGGTATCGGAGCCGCGCATCCCGGTCTTGTCCAGCTTCTTCGAACAGGAAAAGCCCTTGAAGTCCTTCTCGATCAGGAAGGCGGTGACGCCGCGACTCTCAGCCTCGATGTCAGTCTTGGCATATACCACCAGGGTGTCGGCGTGCGGCGCATTGGTGATCCAGAACTTGGATCCGTTGAGCCGGTAGACGTCGCCGCGCCGCTCGGCGCGCAGCCGCATGGAAATGACGTCCGAACCGGCTCCGGCCTCGCTCATGGCCAGGGCGCCAACATGTTCGCCGCTGATCAGCTTGGGCAGATAGCGGCGCTTCTGCTCGTCCGAACCCCACCGCCGGATCTGGTTCACGCACAGGTTGGAATGGGCGCCGTAGGAAAGTCCCACCGAGGCCGAGGCCCGCGAGACTTCCTCCATGGCTACCACATGCTCGAGATAGCCGAGACCCAGGCCGCCGAATTCCTCCTCGACCGTCACGCCATGCAGGCCGAGCTCGCCCATCTGGGGCCATAGCTGGCGCGGGAAGCTGTTGGAGATGTCGATCTCGGCGGCGAGCGGCGCGATCCGATCCGCGGCGAAGCGGGCGGTCGTATCGCGGATGGCGTCGGCGGTCTCGCCCAGGCCGAAGTCCATCATGGGGCCGTGGTTCAGGGTCATGATCGGTCCATTACCATGGGCGCCTCCACGCGTCTCCCGGCCGACATGACGGCCGATGAACCCCGGCTGACGGGCCGGTTCAGGGTTTTGTTATTTCAATTTGGACACATTGCGAGTCCAGAACGTTTACACCAAAGGCGACCAGGAGAGACGACATGACCCGGAAGACTCTGACCACCCAGGCCTCGCGTCTGGTGACCGCGGCCTTGATCGCGAGCATCGCCGCGGGCTGCCAGAAGACGGCGCCAGCCGCCGACGTGGCCCAGGCCCCTCCGCCCGTGGCGACCCTGCCTCTGTCCGCCGCGCCGGCGAGCGCGCCGGCCCCTGCTCCGCCCGTCTCGGCCCTGCCGGCCTATCGGATTCCGCGCTCGCGGGTGGCCCGGCCCAGCGACGCCTACGCCTTCGCCGAACGGGCCGCGGATGCGCGCTACGGCTTTGGCGACGCGCCGCCCGACTACGCTTTCGACTATGACGGCGCGAGCCCTTGGGCGTGGCAGGGCGACAATGGCTACTACACCGTCGCCGAACCGTTGCCCGGCGGCGGGGAGCGTTACTACTATTACGACCCCGGGTCGGACACGCCCTACTACGTGAACGACGGAGAGTACGGCTACGGCTATCAGGGCGGAGCCCTGGTCGTGGTCTACGATCGCTACGGGCGCCCCCTACCCGACTCCGAGGCGGGCGCGCGTTGGGACTACGCCGGTCGCTACCTGTGGCGCGCGCAGGCCCTGTGGCGCGCCATGCATGGCGGTCGCCACTACGCGGTGGCCAGCGCCAATTGGCAGACCCAGCGACCGGTGTTCACTCAACAATGGACGCAATGGGATGAGGAACGGCAGCAGGACCCGAACTGGGCCGCCTATCACCAGCAGTATGGCGGACAATATCAACAGCCGTGGGGACAGGAGCGCTATCGGCGCGAGGCGGAGGCCTACCGCTATGACCAGGCCGCCAACAATCCGACCCAGGCGCAACATGAACGCGAGGCGGCCTTCGCGGCGGCCGGCATCGCCGGCGGAGTCGTGGCTGGCGCGGCCATCTTCGGCGGCCATCATGACCAACCGCAACAGGCGGCCATGGCTGGTCAAGGCCCGCGTCCAGGCGGGATGACGGGCGCGCCGACGATGCAACCGCAAGCGGCGCCCCAGGGACCCGCCGGGTTCCCGAACCAGGCCCTTGCTCGCCAGCAGGCGAAGATACAGGCGCAGCAGCAGGCTAAGGCCGCCGAAGCTCAGACCCAGGCTGCGAAGCAGGCTCAGCTTCAGGCCCAGGCCGCCCAGGCACAGGGCGCGCGGAGGGCGCAGCTTCAGGCGCAAGCCGAGGCGGCCAGGCAGGCTCAACTTCACGCTCAGGCGCAGCAGCAGGCCCTGGCGGCGCGGCAGACCCAGCTGCAGGCCCGGCAGGCTCAAACCGCGCAGGCAGCGCAACGCGCCCAGGCGGCACATCAGGCGCAGCTACAGGCCCAGCAGGCGCAGACCGCTCGAGCGGCGCAACAGACCCAGGCCGCGCGACAGTCCGCTCAGATCCAGGCGGCCCGACAGGCCCAATTCAAGTCTGAGGAAGCGCGCGCCGCCAGGATTCAGGCTCAGCAAGCGGAGGCCGGACGGCAAGCGCAGCAACAGGCCGGGGCGGCGAGACAGGCCCAACTGCATGCCCAGGCTGCCAATCAAGCCGCCCAGGCTCAAGCTGGTCACCAAGCCCAGGCTGGAAGGCAGGCTCAAGTGCAGGCCGAGGCCGCCCGCCAGGCCCAGGCCGCCAGGGCCGCGCAAGCGCATCCGGCGCAACCCGCGCGACCCAAGCCCGCCCCGCCCGCCGAAGCGCGAAGGGAGCCGGAGGGGCAACAACACCCAACACCATAGGTCGGTGGGGCGAGGTCTACTAGCGCGCTGGTGCGGTCGAGAAGACTCGAACTTCCACAGGTTACCCTACAGCGACCTCAACGCTGCGCGTCTACCAATTCCGCCACGACCGCTCGTTGCGAGCCGCGGGGCGTAGCAAATGGCCGCGGGCTTGGAAAGGCCGGGCTTTGCGCGACGCCGCCGGCGCCCCACATTGCAACGCAATGGACGACCTCGCCACGCTCCCCGTCACGCCCTTCGGTCGAACGGACGGCGCGCGGGTGGAATGGGCCGTATCCGCAGAGCCCGTCGCCTATCCTGCGGCCATCGCCGCCATGGAGGAACGCGTCGCCGCCATTGCCGCCGGCGAAGCCCCCGAACTCGTCTGGCTGCTCGAGCATCCGCCGCTCTACACGGCCGGGGTGTCGGCCAAGCCTGGCGACCTCCTCGATCCCGACCGGTTTCCGGTGTTCAAGAGCGGACGCGGCGGGCAGTTCACCTACCACGGCCCCGGCCAGAGGGTCGCCTATGTGATGCTGGACCTGCGCGCGCGCCGGCGCGACGCCCGCGCATTCGTTCTCGCGCTCGAAGCCTGGGTGATCGGGGCGCTGGCGCGGCTGGGCGTCGCGGGCGAGACGCGTGACGGCCGTGTCGGCGTCTGGGTCGGCGAAGCGGGGTCCACCCGCGAGGACAAGATCGCGGCGATCGGCGTGAAGATTCGACGTTGGGTCAGCTTCCACGGGGTGAGTCTCAATGTGGCCCCCGACCTCGATCATTTCGCCGGCATCGTGCCATGCGGCATATCCGAACACGGAGTCACGAGCCTCGAGCGGCTCGGCGCGCCGGCCACGCTGAGGCAAGCGGATCAGGCGCTCGCGCAGTCGTTCATGTCAGTGTTCGGGCCAATTTCGCCCGGCAATTCACCTCCGGCGCCTTGATTTCGGCCGGGGATTTTGAGCCTTCTGCACCCCGCCTCGGACCGAGCGCATCTCACTGCGCGGCCGGGCGTGGGATCGCGCCTCCGCTCCATGCAGCTGATTGACCGCTACCTCTTCCGGGAGCTTCTCGGTCCGACGCTCCTCGCGGCGGCGGCGCTCTCCGGCGTCGCGTTGCTAAGCGAGAGCCTGTCGGCCCTCGACGTGATCGTCGACCAGCGCCAGAGCATATTGATCTTCGTGAAGATCATCCTGCTGGCCATGCCCCAGCTTATCGCCATGATCCTGCCGGTCGCGGTCCTGGTCGGCGCGCTGGTGGGCCTCAACCGGCTTCATACCGAGCAGGAGATAGTTATCTGCTTCGCCGGCGGGATGAGCCGTTGGCGGGTGATTTCGCCCGCCTTGCGCCTAGCTTCCGCCTTTACCCTGGTCAGTCTTGTGCTGACGATGTGGATTCAGCCGCTCTGTTACCGAGAATTGCGCCAGACGCTGCAGGGCGTACGGGCGGATATCGCCGCGACCATGATCAGACCCGGCAAGTTCTCCCACCCCGCGCCGGGCGTCACCGTCTTCGCCCAGAGCATGGACGACGACGGAACCATCCATAATCTGTTCATCGACCGAGCCTCTCCCAACGGTCGGGACAATACGGTGATGGCGCGTGACGGCCGCCTCCAGCACCGGGGTGGCGCGCCGATGCTGGTCATGCATCAAGGGGCCAATCAGGAGTTTTCCAAGGCGGGAATCCTCAATTTTCTGTCGTTCGATCAATATGTTCTCGACCTGCGCCCGCTGATGCCGCCCGATCGACAGATCATCTACAAGCTATCGGACCGCTACCCGCACGAGCTGTTCTTCCCTGACCTGAGGGGCGCCTGGGAGCGCGCCAACATCCGAAAGCTGCTGGCGGAGGGCCACGCCCGCATCGCCGACCCAATGTACAACATCGCCTTCATGGCCCTGGCCCTCACCGCCGTGATCGGTGGGTCGTTCAGTCGTCTGGGCTACGCCGCCCGCATCGCCACGGCGGCTTGCGCCGCGCTGGTCGTTCGCGTCACAGGCTTGATCGCGGAAGCGGCGGCGGGGTCCTCACCGATCCTCAACCTGCTCCAGTACGCCGTACCGATCGGCGCCTTGGCGATCGCGCTGACCCTTCTGTTTGCACACCGCACCCGGCAGGGTCGCCGGCTGGTCGCGGTGAGCGCCGCAGCGTGAACGGCGCTCCCGCCCGGATGCAGGTCTATGTGCTAGGCAGGTTCCTGGCCGGCGTCGCCTCGGCTTTGGCGGTCATCGCCTCGGTGATCGTGCTGATCGACTTCGTGGAGGTTTCGCGCACGCTGGGTGGCGGACGCCTGGACCTGTCGTTCGCCGACCTTTTCTATCTGACGCTGCTCAAGTCGCCGGCCGTCATCCTGCTTCTGCTCCCATTCGTGTTCCTGTTCGGGTCCATGGGCGCTTTCGTAGCCATGAACCGGCGCAGCGAACTTGTGGCGATGCGCGCCGCCGGCGTTTCGGCCTGGCGTTTCATCCTGCCGGCGGCCGGAGCGGCGTTTCTGATCGGCCTGGCCACGACGACCGCCCTCAATCCGGCGGCCTCGGCCCTCAACGAACAGTTCGAGGATCGACAGGCGACGTTGAACGGCGGGGCGCAAGCCGGTCCGAATGAAATCTGGCTACGCCAGGGAGACGACCGTCAGCAGGTGGTCATCCACGCCCGGTCACACGACACGGTCAGCGATATCGTCCGTCTGCGCGGAGTTTCGGTGTTCATCCAAAACGTCGACCCGGCCGGAGGCCTCAGCTTCGCGCGACGGCTCGAGGCCTCGCAGGCCGATCTCATGCCCGGCTATTGGCGCCTGACCGACGTGCGCGAGTCCCTTCCCGGCGCCGGCTCGGTACATTCCGACCGAATCTCCATTCCCTCCATGCTCGACCACCGAACGGCGATGGAGAAGTTCGTCTCGCCCGGCGCCGTCGCCTTCTGGCGTTTACCCTCGACGATCCGCGCCGCGGAACTGGCCGGTTATTCCTCAACCGGCTATCGCCTTCGGTTACAGCAACTGCTCGCGGCGCCTGTACTGTTCTCGGCCATGGCCATCCTGGGCGCGGCGTTTTCTCTACGACTCATGCGCCTGGGCGATCTGGCCGCCCTGGTGGGGGCCGGCGTGACCCTGGGCTTCGTTCTTTTTTTCGTGGACGAGTTCTGCGGCGCACTCGGTGTCGCGGAGGTGATTCCGCCCGATCTGGCTGCATGGTCACCGCCGATTCTCGCTCTTTTGGCGGGCGTGACGCTCCTTTGCTATACGGAAGACGGCTGACTCGTGGTCAAGGGCGAGGCACGGTGTGTGAAAGGACCGCGAGTGGCGAATTTGAGTGCGGTGTGGGGAGCGGCGGGCGTTTGTGCGAGCACCCTGCTGCTCGCCGGAACGGCGTTCGCCGCCGAGCCGCTCTCCAAGTTGATGACGCCGGCCAGCAGGCCAGCGCCACCCCCGCCGGACGACGGCCTCAAGGGCGGCGGCTTCTATCTGGAGGCCGACACCCTCATCCAGGACGACGCCAATCGTAAGGTGACCGCCGAGGGTTCTGTCGAAGCGCGCTATCAGGGCCGAGTGCTGCGCGCCGACGAGCTCGACTATCAGCGCGACACCGGCGTGGTCACCGCCCGCGGCCATGTGATTATCGTCAACCCCGACGGCACCAGCCAGTTCGCCCAGGCGCTCACCCTGGACAAAGATATGAGCGACGGCGTCGCGGTCGGATTTTCCGCCAGGTTGCAGAACGATGTGAAGATCGCCGCCGCCCGCACCGATCGTCAGGACGCCAACATCACCGAACTGGACCGGGTGATCTTCACGCCGTGTCAGGTCTGCACGGAGAATGGCCAGAAGAAGCCGACTTGGTCGATCCGCGCGCGCAAAGTCATCGAAGACAAAAAGAAGCAGACCCTCTACTTCCAAGACGCGGTTGTGCAGGTGAAGGGGGTAGGAATATTCTACCTTCCCGCATTCTACATGGCGGACCCTTCCGCCCCCCGCAAATCCGGTTTCGAATTTCCGATGGTAAGCATTACCGGATCGCGCGGCTTTTCTTACGAGCAGCCCTACTATCAAGTCATCTCATCGTCGGCGGACATCACGATCTCACCGCAATTCAACACCAAGGTGAATCCGTTCCTGAACATCGATTATCGTCAGCGCTTCTATTCCGGCGTCATGGATATCCGGGCCGGCGTGACCGACGATCAGGACTTCACCTCGGGCGGCGACAAGTTTGGGCCCAATACGGCGCGGAGCTATATCCTCGCCAGCGGCCAGTTCGACCTCGGAGAGCACTGGACATGGGGCTTCACCGCCGAACAGACGTCCGATAAGCTTATCTTTGAGAAATATTCGGTGCCGGATGTATTCGTCGACCGCGGTCTCTACGCCGCCGACGGTGGGCGCCTGATCTCCCAGCTCGACGCCGTGCGTCAGGACCAGAGCTCGTACCTGTCGATCGCGGCGATCGACGTCCAGGGCCTGCGTCCCAACGATATCCAGAGCACCATTCCGACGGTCGCGCCGCTGATCGAATGGCGCTACGAACCCCAGATCGACATCCTGGGCGGCCGACTGCGCTTCGAAGGCAGCGCCGTCGCGCTGACCCGCGACCAGTCTCCGACACTCGACGGTGAACCTGGAGTCGACAGCCGCCGAGCCACCGCCGGCCTCGATTGGCAGACGACGATCACCCTCGACAATGGCCTGCGCATCTCGCCCTTCGTCCAGGGTCGCGGTGACCTCTACAACCTGAGCAACCTGGCTTCGCCAACCGCCTCGAATGCGACCATCGCGCGGGCTTTCGGGGATATCGGCGCGGACATCAGCTATCCGCTGATCAAGCAGACACCGAACGCGACCTGGATTCTCGAACCGCTGGCCCAGATCGCCATCGGCCCGAACACCAAACTCGATCCGCGCATCCCCGATGAAGACAGCCAGGTTTGGTACCTGGACGAGACCAACCTCTTCGAGGTCAACCGATCCCCAGGCTTCGACCTCTATCAGGGCGGACAGAGTCTCACCCTGGCCGGACGCGCCAGCGTCATCCTGCCAGACGGAGGAACCGGCAGCGTGCTCGTCGGCCGCGTCCTTCAGGCTCAGGGTAACTACACCCTGCCGCTGACCTCGGGCCTCCAAAAGTCGCTGTCGGATTGGGTGGTCGGCGTCGACGCCCATCCCATCGAGGGTTTCGGTTTCTTCTCGCGCTGGCAGCTGGACAGCACCAATTTCGCCGTCCAGCGCATGGAGACCGGCGTCGACTTCACCAGCAGCCGGATCTCCGGCTACGTCAGCTACCTGCGCGAGGCGGTGTCGCCGTTGGGCGGCAGGGTCTCCAGCCTCGACATCCATGGCGAGGTGTGGGCGACCAAGCATTGGGGCCTGGACGTCTATTCCATCGTCGACGGCGGCACCTGGCGGCAGAACGACATCGGCGTGGTCTACCGCGACGACTGCGTACGGGTGGAGGTGCTCTATCGACGCAACGAAACCTTCAATGGCACGCTCGGCCCGTCGAGCTCCGTGGTGCTGCGCCTTTCGCTCGCCACATTGGGGAGTACACGTTAAAGCGCGCGTCGCCGTGCGCCCCTGGCCTGGCGAGAGTGATGAGGACTGTGCGGCATCGATGAGACGATTTGGTGAATTCACGCACGTCGTGCGCGGCGGCGGCGCTGCGCTCTGCGCCCTCGGCCTGGCTTTCGGCCCCACGGCCTTGGCCCAAGACACGAGCGCGCCGGCGGCGGCTCCCCCCGAGGCGGCCCCCGCCGGCGCCGCCACGCAGCCGGCGCCTCTAAGCGAAGGCGTGGTGATCACCGTCAATGACGAGTTGATCTCCACCTACGATATCGTTCAGCGCATGCGGCTACTCATCGTCACGGCCGGCATCCAGCCCAACGAGCAGAATATGCCCGCGCTGCAGCAGGAAGCGGCCCGGTCGCTGGTCGACGAACACCTCGAGATGCAGGACCTGCGAACCGAGGGAAAGGAACAGAAGTTCGATCTGATCGCCTCCGACGCTGAGGTGAACGATGAACTGGCCGATATCGCCCGCTCCAACAACACCAGCGGCGATCAACTTCTGGCCCAGCTGGCCGCCCAGGGCGTCGGCGCCCAGACCCTCAAGGAACAGCTGCGGGCGGAAATCAGCTGGCGAGGCTGGATCCGCGGCCGCTACGGCTCGCGCATCGTGATCGGAGACGACCAGATCAAGGCGTTCCAGAAACGCCTGGAGGCCGAGTCGGGCAAACCGCAGTACCAGGTCACCGAAATCTTCATGGACGCCGCCCGCGCCGGCGACATCAACGCCGCGACCGCCGGCGCGCAGCAGCTGATCGATCAGATTCACAAGGGCGCGCCGTTCGCAGCGGTCGCGCGCCAGTTCTCGAATTCCCCGTCGGCCGCCAACGGAGGGGACGTCGGCTGGATTTCTCCGGGTGAAATGCCGCCCGAAGTGGACGCGGCGCTCGACAGCCTGCGGCCGGGCCAGATTTCCGCGCCGATCCCGGTGAAGGACGGCGTCTACATCGTCTATCTGCGCGATCGTCGCGCGGGCGGAACAACCAGCGTGGTCGACCTCAGGCAGGCCGCCATCGCCTTGCCAAAGAACGCGACCGACGCCCAGGTTTCGGACGCCCAGTCGAGGCTGCTGGCTCTGAAAGCTAAGCTGAACGGCTGCGACAACATGACGGCGGAAGGCGCCAAGTTCAAAGACGTGGTCACAGGCGATCTTGGCGAGACCGAAACCAAGGATCTCGCGCCGGCCTTCCGTGACGTCGCTGACAAACTCGACGTGGGCCAGGTGTCCGACCCGATTCGCACCGACGCTGGCCTTCACCTCGTGGCGGTGTGCTCCAAGCGCATGGGCGGCGCGCAATCGATGACGCGCGACCAGATCGAGAGCCGACTCTACGGCGAGGAGCTGGCCATGATCGCCAAGCGCCAGCTGCGTGACCTGCGCAATTCGGCGACCATCGAGATCCGGTGACGGCGCAAGCCGGTCCCATCGCCCTTAGCCTGGGCGATCCGGCGGGGATCGGTCCTGAAATCATCGCCGGCGCTTGGCGCGCGCTCCGCCAGGACGGACCGGCATTCGTCGTCATCGGCGACGCGCGGACGCTGGCGCGGACCAGCGAGCCTGCTCAGGTGTTGGCGGTGTCGACCCTCGCCGACGGCCGCGCGCGCTTCCGAGAGGCGATTCCGGTTCTGGATATTCCATTGAAGAGCCCCGCCACCCCGGGCGCGCCCGACCCGGAAGCCGCCGCCAGCATTATCGCCTGGATCGAAGCCGCCGCGCGCCTGACGCTCACCGGCGAAGCCTCGGCCCTCGTGACCGCGCCGATCGCCAAGGCGCCGCTCTATGAAGCCGGCTTTGCATTTCCGGGGCACACCGAGTTCCTGGGCTCAATCACCGGCGGCGCGCCGGTGATGATGCTCACCGCCGCCGATCTGCGCTGCACGCTGGTCACTATACACGAGCCGCTGGCCAGGGTTTCGGCGATGATCACGGCCGAGGCGATCGTTCGCACCGCCACCACGACCGCAGAGGCGCTCGAACGGGACTTCGGGATCTGGCGCCCGCGCCTGGCGGTGGCGGCCCTCAATCCGCACGCCGGCGAATCCGGCGCCTTGGGCTCGGAGGAAGTCGACGTCATTGCGCCGGCCGTCGCCGCCCTGCGCGCGAAGGGGATCGACGCCGTTGGCCCTCGACCCGCGGATACGCTTTTCCACCCAGAGGCCCGGTCGCGCTACGATGCGGTTGTGTGCATGTACCACGATCAGGCCCTGATCCCGGTCAAGATGTTGGACTTCTGGGGCGGCGTGAACGTGACCCTGGGCCTGCCGCTGGTGCGCACATCGCCCGACCACGGGGTGGCCTATGACATCGCCGGCGCCGGGCTCGCCAGGCCCGACAGTCTGATCGCGGCCCTCTGTCTGGCCGGCGAAATCGCCGCCCGACGCGCCGCGCCATGAGCCTCGCCGATCTGCCGCCGCTGCGACAGGCGCTTGACGCCGCCGGGATCACAGCCGCCAAGCGGTTCGGTCAGCACTTTCTTCTCGACCTTAATATATGCCGGAAGATCGTTAAATTAGCTGAGATTTTCCCTGATGTCCCAGTGCTGGAAGTCGGACCGGGCCCCGGCGGACTTACCCGGGCTCTTCTGGAGGCCGGCGCACAGGTGACCGCGGTGGAACAGGACGCGCGCTTCCTCCCCCTGCTCGAAGACCTGGGGCGCGCAGCTGGCGGCCAGCTCCGCGTGATCCATGGCGACGCACTCGACGTCGAGGAGACGACCGAGGTGGGCGTCGGCGCGGCGATTGTCGCCAACCTTCCGTACAATGTCGGCAGTCCGCTGCTGGTGAAATGGCTCACGGGGCCGGCGCATCCAAGCCGCCTCACCTTGATGTTCCAGGCCGAGGTGGCGCGCCGGATCACCGCATCGCCCGGCGATCACGACTACGGCCGGTTGGCGGTGCTGTCTCAGTCCGTCGCCGAGACCAGGATCGTCATGAGCCTGCCGGCCCGCGCCTTCACCCCGCCGCCCAAAGTCGATTCCGCGGTCGTCCGATTGGTCCCCCGACCGCAACGGCCGACCGATGCGATCCTGGACGCGCTCCAGCGGGTGACGGCGGCGGCCTTCGGCCAACGGCGCAAGATGCTTCGCTCATCGGTCAAAACGCTCGGCGGCGCCGAGCTCTGCGCCCAGGCTGGGATCGATCCCGACATGCGGGCCGAGACGGTGGATATCGCCGGCTTTCTGGCCATGGCGGCCATCGTGGCCGCCGGCTAGATCTCGCCGGTCAGGTCGTCCACAAACCGGTCGAGCCAGAGGTTTCGCTCGCGGCGCAGGCGTTCGGCCAGGTAGATGGCCTCGATCTCGGCATAGGCCCGCTCGAAGGCGTCGTTGACGATGACATAGTCATAGTCCCGCCAGCGGGCGATCTCGCCACGGGCCCGGGCGAGTCGGCGCGCGATGACGTCGTGAGCGTCCTGGGCGCGACCGTGCAGGCGCGCCGAGAGCGCCTCCATGGTCGGCGGCAGAATGAACAGGCGCACCGTATCCTTGGGCAGAGCCGCCGCTACAGTCGCCGCGCCTTGCCAATCGATGTCGAAGAGAACGTCCCGACCGGCCTCGAGAGCGGCCTCCACCGGCGCGCGCGGCGTGCCGTAGCGGTGCTCATGGACCTCGGCCCACTCCAGGAACGCCCCCGCGGCGACCTGGGCGTCGAAGGCTTCACGAGTGACGAAGTGATATTCGCGGCCATCGGCCTCGCCGGGACGAGGCGCCCGCGTCGTCGCCGAGATCGAGAGATCGATCTCCGCGTGGCCCGCGGCCAGCCGCCGGCTCAGCGAGGTTTTTCCCGCGCCGCTCGGGCTGGAGATCACCAGCAGAAGGCCACGGCGGCTATTCGACATTCTGCACCTGCTCCCGCATTCGATCGATGACCGCCTTCAGCTCCAGGCCCGCGGTGGTCAGCAGCGCCGAGGCGGATTTGGCGGTCAGTGTATTGGCCTCGCGCATGAACTCCTGCGCCAGAAAATCCAACCTGCGGCCGACCGGCGCGGTCTCCTCGAGTAGCGCGCGCGCGGAGGTCAGGTGAGCCGCAAGCCGGTCGAGCTCTTCGCGCACGTCGGCGCGTATGGCCTGTGAGGCGGCCTCCTGGAGGATTCGATCGGGCGTGACCGCCTCACCCACCAGCTCTTCCAGACGTTGTGCGAATCGATCGCGGATTAGGGCGGGCTGATCGGCCGCGGCCGTCGCGGCCGTTTCGACCAACACCCCGATTCGGTCGATGAAGCCGGAGATCAGGGCTTGCAGGGCCCTCCCCTCATCCGCCCGCGCCGCCGCCAGCGCGTCGAGGGCGCGGCCGATGTCGGCGGACATCGCGCTTTCGGCGGCCGCCCGCTCTTGCGGACTGTCCTCGGACTCCTCCGACCGAACGACACCGCGCAAGGCCAGCAAGCCGTCGGCCGTCGGCGCGGCGACCTGGCCGGACGCTATCAGCGGGGCGATCGCGGCGAGATAGCCGGCCAGGAGCTCGTGATCGATGCCGACCTGGCCGGACGCCTCGACCTTGCGGGCCTGGAGCACAATCCCGACCTGACCTCGCTGGAACCGGGCCTGGGCCCCCTCACGGGCGACGCGTTCGAGACTCTCCAGTCCTGGCGGCGCGCGAAATCGGACCTCGAGGTTGCGGCCGTTGACGCTGCGCGCCTCCACGGCCCACGTCCATCCGCCCGACGCCCCCTCACAGCGCGCGAACCCCGTCATCCCGCCTAGACTCATCGGCCGCCGCCCTCCGGTTTCGCCGCCGCCGCGCGCCCCTGTTCGACCTGACGCCAATGGGCGACGTTCTTCAGATGCGCCTCGAGCGTGGACGAAAACACATGCCCGCCGGTTCCGTCGGCGACGAAGTAGAGATCCTGGCCGGGCGCCGGTTCCAGGGCCGCCTCCAGCGCCGCCCGGCCCGGATTGGCGATCGGGGTCGGCGGCAAGCCCTGGATGACATAGGTGTTGAACGGCGTCTGGCTCTTCAGCTCGGACACCCGCAGGCCATGACCCAAAGGAACCCCGCCGGTCAGGCCATAGACGACCGTCGGGTCGCTCTCGATGCGCATGCCCTTGGCCAAGCGGTTGATGAACACCTGGGCGATATGCGGCCGTTCGTCCGGCAGGGCGGTTTCTTTCTCGACGATGGAGGCCAGCACCACCGCCTCCTCCGGAGAGCGATAGGGCAGACCAGCTGGCCGGGCAGCCCACAGACCGGCCAGCAGCTGATCGCGCGCGGTGCGCATGCGTTCGATGACATGGGACCGGCTTTCGCCGAAACCCACCTGATAGGTCTCGGGCAGCAGCGCGCCTTCCGGCGGCGCCGTAGCGGTTCCGGTGAGGTCCGGCGCGCGGCCCAAGATCGCCACGGCTTGGGCGGAGGTGAGGCCCTCCGGAATGGTTACGAACCGGCGCACCACCCTCCCCTCGCGGATCGCGTTCAGCACGGTGATCAGCGAGACACGAGACGGAAAGCTGTATTCCCCGGCCTTGAGACCGTGAGCCGCGCCGGTCACCTCGGCGGCGGCGATGAAGGCGAGGCGCGAGCGGATGACGCCCGCATCGGCGAGCTGGCGCGAGATCCCGGGCAGACCGGCGCCCGCGCCAAGGATGACGGTGGTCGCCGCTCCGTTCTTCGCGGCGGGTCCCGGCCACAGGGCGGCAGCGCCGGCGGCGAAAACAGGGAGCGCCACGACCGCGGCGATGAGGATGAACTTGCCGCGCCCCCTCAGGCGCGTCGCACGCCGCGGACTCCGGGCGGAGCCGCGCGCGCGGGGTCGGCGGGTCACGGGGCCGTCGTGAAGATGACGCTGGCGTTGGTGCCGCCGAAGCCGAAGCTGTTCGACAGCGCCACCTCGATCTTGCGCGGCCGCGCCTTATGCGGCGCGAGGTCGATGGCGGTTTCGACGGAGGGATTGTCGAGATTGAGGGTCGGCGGTGCGATCTGGTCGCGGATCGCCAGGACCGAGAAGGCGGCCTCGACAGCCCCGGCCGCGCCCAGCAGGTGGCCGATGGCCGACTTCGTCGACGACATGGTGACCTTGGCCGCAGCGTTGCCCAGCAAGCGCTCGACGGCGCCCAATTCGATCTCGTCGCCGAGCGGCGTCGAGGTGCCATGGGCGTTGATGTAGTCGATATCGGCGGGCTGCAGACCGGCGTGGGCCACGGCCGCGCGCATGGCGCGGAAACCCCCGTCGCCGTCATCGGCCGGCGCCGTGATGTGATAGGCGTCGCCGGCCAGGCCATAGCCCACCACCTCGGCGTAGATGCGCGCGCCGCGCGCCCGGGCGTGCTCCAGCTCTTCAAGCACCAGCGCCCCCGCGCCTTCGCCCATGACGAAGCCGTCGCGCGCGGCGTCATAGGGTCGGGAGGCCTTCTCCGGCGAATCGTTGAAATGGGTCGACATGGCCCGGCAGGCGATGAAGCCGGCGATGCCGATCGGACAGATCGCCGCCTCGGCGCCGCCGGCGACCATCACGTCGGCGTCGCCATTGCGGATAAAGCGCATGGCGTCGCCCACCGCGTGCGCGCCGGTGGCGCAGGCCGTCACGACCGAATGGTTGGGTCCTTTGAATCCATGGCGGATGGAAACCTGGCCGGACGCGAGGTTGATCAGCGCTGAGGGAATGAAGAACGGACTGACCCGGCGCGGGCCGCGCTCGTGCAGTTCGATGGCCGTGTTGGCGATGGTCGCCAGGCCGCCGATGCCCGAGCCGATATTGACCCCCGTCCGCTCGCGGTCCGAGTCTTCGGTTGGCGCCCAGCCGCTGTCGCGCACAGCCTCATCGGCGGCGGCCATGGCGAAGAGGATAAAGTCGTCGACCCGACGCTGCTCCTTGGCGCTCATCACCTGATCGGGATCGAAGCTGCCTGGAATATCGGGGCCGCCGCCGCCGCGGCCATCCACGCGCGGCACCTCGCACGCGACCTGGCAGGCGTAGTCGGTCGGATCGAAGGTGGTGATGCGCCCGGCGCCTGACTTTCCCTCTAGCAGGGCGCGCCAACTCGCCTCCACGCCCCAGCCAAGGGGCGTGACCATTCCAAGACCGGTGACGACAACGCGACGCATGGCGCTGGGTCAGGCCCCCAAGCGCTCTCCGATGAACTTCACCGCGTCGCCCACCGTCTGGATGTGTTCGGCGGCGTCGTCGGGAATCTCGATGTCGAATTCCTCTTCGAAGGCCATCACCAACTCGACGTTGTCCAAGCTGTCGGCGCCCAGATCGTCGATGAAGCTCGCCTTCTCGGTGACCTTTTCCGGGTCGGCGTCCAGGTGCTCGATGACGATTTTGCGCACGCGTTCGAGAATGTCGGACATCTTAAGGTTTCTAGTCCCTCGTTGGCAGGGCCGGAGCGGCTAGGCCGCCCGTTTCGGTCCTGGTGGTTTGTCATCGAGGGCCGCTCAGCGCAGCCCGTCCCTAGATCAGTTCAATTGGTCGGAACTTCGCCTATCATGTTCCTCGAAGCCCGCCTAGCAGGGCCGACGGGGCCCGTCGAGCCCCTCAGATCATGGCCATGCCGCCGTTCACGTGAAGGGTCTGGCCGGTGACGTAGGCCGCCTCGTCGCTGGCGAGGTAGATGCAGGCCGCGGCGACGTCGGCGCCCGCGCCCAGACGTCCCGCCGGAATCGTCGACAGGATCTGGCTCTTCTGCCCCTCGTTGAGCGCTTCGGTCATTGGGCTCTCGATAAATCCCGGCGCCACGCAATTCACCGTGATCGAACGGCTGGCCACTTCCTGAGCGAGCGCCTTGGAAAATCCGATCATCCCCGCCTTGGAGGCCGCATAGTTGGTCTGGCCCGGATTGCCGGCGACGCCCACCACCGAGGTGATGCCGATGATGCGGCCGAAACGCCGGCGCATCATGCCACGCAGAGCGGCGCGAGAGAGGCGGAAGTACCCCTCGAGGTTGATGGTTAGGACGGTGTCCCAGTCCTCGTCCTTCATGCGCAACAGCAGACCATCGCGCGTCACCCCCGCATTGGCGACCAGGATATCGAGCGGCGCGCCCGCCGCACCCTCCGCGGCCTCGACCAGGCCATCGACCGCGGCCCTATCCGAGAGATCGCAGGCGACCGTGCTCACGGCCCCGCCCAGTTCGACAGCGAGGCCCGCCAGGACCGTCGCGCGGGTGCCGGAAAGGACGACATGGGCGCCAGCGCCATGCAGAGCCTTGGCGATCGCCCCACCGATGCCGCCGGTAGCGCCGGTGACGAGCGCGGTCTTGCCCGAGAGATCGAACATGGTTTTCCCCTCGATCAGAGCGACTTGGCGAAGGCTTCGAGATCGGCCGGCCCATTGAGAGCGAAAGCCGCCGCCTCCGGCGCAATGCGCTTGGCGATGCCGGTCAGCACCTTGCCCGAACCGGCCTCGGCGAAGACCGTGATTCCCCCTTCGCCCGCCAGCCACTCCATGCTCTCGCGCCAGCGCACGCGGCCGGTGACCTGCTCGACCAGGAGGCGGCGGATCTCTTCGGCGTTGGCGGTCGGACGAGCCGTGACATTGGCCACGATCGGCGGGCGTGGCGCGATGATCTTCGCGTCGCCCAGAGCCTCCGCCATCTCCTCGGCCGCCGGCGCCATCAGCGGGCAGTGAAACGGAGCCGAGACATTCAGTGGAATGGCGCGCGCGCCCAGCTCCTTGGCCTTTTCGATGGCGAGATCGACCGCCGCCTTGGCGCCGGAAATGACGACGTTGCCCGCATTGTTGTCGTTGGCGACGACGCAGACGCCCGCCGCACTCCCAGCCGCCGCGGCGGCCTCGGCCAGGGCCACGTCGCTCTTAGGGCCGATGAGGGAGGCCATGGCCCCCTCGCCCACCGGCACGGCCCGTTGCATGGCTTGGCCGCGCAGTTTCAGCAGGCGGGCGGCGTCGCCCAGGCTGAGCGCGCCAGCGGCCGCCAGGGCGGAGTACTCGCCAAGCGAATGGCCGGCCGCGAAAGCCGCGCGCCCGACTTCGACGCCGAAATCCTTCCTCAGCGCCGCCATCGTCGCCAGACTCACGGCCATTAGCGCCGGCTGGGCGTTCTCGGTGAGGGTCAGGTCCTCGACCGGCCCCTCGCGCATCAGCTTGAAGAGATGTTGGCCCAGGGCGTCGTCCACTTCCTCGAAGACGGCGCGAGCGGCGGCGAAGCTCTCGGCGAGTTCGGCCCCCATGCCCACGGACTGGCTGCCCTGACCTGGAAAGAGGAAGGCGAGGCTCATCTTCGGTGCGTTTCCGTCGGCTTCTGAATCGGCGGGGCGAGGGTTAGGTCAATCCCAGCCGGGCGACAAGCTCCGGCTCTGGCGTCAGACGGTCATCCTGTCCCATAATGCCGGAACATCAGGGAGCGACCAATGAAACGACTTCTCGCCGCCGGCGCCGTCGCGCTGTGCCTCGCCGCGGCCCCGGCCGCCTTCGCCGCTCTCGCCGTCGGCGATAAGGCGCCGGACTTCGCCGCCCAGGCCTCAATGGCCGGCAAGCAGTTCCCGTTCAAACTCAAGGAAGCCCTGCGCAAAGGCCCAGTGGTGCTCTATTTCTTCCCGGCCGCCTTCACGTCTGGCTGCACCATCGAGGCCCATGACTTCGCCGACGCCCAGCCCCAGTATCAGGCCCTCGGCGCCACGCTCATGGGGATCACGGCCGGCAACATCGACCGTCTGACCGAGTTCTCGGTCAGCGAATGCCGCTCCAAGTTCCCGGTCGCCGCCGACCCGGGCGCCAAGATCGCGGGCGCATACAAGGCGACGCTGGCCCTGCGCCCCGGCTGGTCGGATCGCACAAGCTATGTGATCGCTCCCGACGGCAAGATCCTGCTGGCCTATTCCGACTTGAAGCCCAACGACCATGTCGCCCAGACCCTGGCGGCAGTGAAGGCCTGGCGCGACAAGCACCCGATGTGAGCGGGCGGCGCGACGCGCCGCTTCCATTTCGCTGACGGCGGGTGGGCGAATCCCATGACCGTCCTTGCTATCCGCGCGGTTTGCGGCTAACAGCGCCGCTCCTTGAACGGGCGCGGTCTTGTGCGGAGTGTCAAAGGGCTTGGGAGACTCCCGGCCGCCGCGGCAAGAGCCATCGTTTCGGGGGGCCACTTCCCTGCCCTCCCCAACGCCGCGCCCCAGAAGCGGAAGCTGAAAACGCCATGGCGTTCTACGAGCACGTGCTCATCGCTCGTCAGGATATCTCGGCCGCCCAGGCCGAGACCCTCAACGAAGAGCTCAAGACCCTGATCGAAGGTCAGGGTGGCCATGTGGCCAAGATCGAATACTGGGGTCTGCGCAACCTCACCTACCGCATCCGCAAGAACCGCAAGGGGCACTACTCCCTGCTGGCCATCGACGCCCCGGCGCCGGCGGTGAAGGAGATGGAGCGGCAGCTGTCTCTCAACGAAGACGTGCTGCGTTTCCTGACCCTGCGCGTGGACGAACTGGATCTGGAGCTGTCTCCGGTTCTCGCCCGCCGCGACCGCGAGCGCGAGCGGCGCTTCGACGACGTTCCGGCCTGAGACGACAAGGCGAAATCATCATGAGCGACGAAACCATCACCCCCGAACCCGCCGCCGCCAGCGGCCCCCGGCGCAACTTCATGCGCCGGCGCAAGGTGTGCCCGTTCTCCGGCGCCGGCGCGCCGAAGATCGACTACAAGGACGTGAAGCTGCTGCAGCGCTACGTCTCCGAGCGCGGCAAGATCGTGCCCTCGCGCATCACGGCCGTCTCGGCCAAGAAGCAGCGCGAGCTGGCTCAGGCGATCAAGCGCGCCCGCTACCTCGCCCTCCTGCCCTACGTCACCCGGTAAGGAGCGCGCCATGAAGGTCATTCTGCTCGAACGCGTGGAGCGCCTGGGCGCCCTGGGCGATGTGGTGTCGGTGAAGGACGGCTTCGCCCGCAACTTCCTGCTGCCGAGGTCCAAGGCTCTGCGCGCCAATTCTTCGAACATGAAGGTGTTCGAAGGCATGCGCGCCGATATCGAGGAGCGTAACGCCAATGCGCGCGAGGCCGCGACCAAGTCGGGCGGCAAGCTCGACGGCGCGTCCTACATCATGATCCGTCAGGCCGGCGAAACCGGCCAGCTTTACGGTTCGGTGTCAGGCCGCGACGTGGCTGACGCTGTCAACACCGAAGGCGGCAAGATCGACCGCGCCATGGTTGTGCTCGACCGCCCGATCAAGACGCTGGGCGTGCATGAGATCAAGGTGCGTCTGCACCCTGAGGTCAGCGTCACGATCAAGGTCAACATCGCCCGCAGCGCCGACGAGGCCGAGCGTCAGGCGAAGGGTGAGGACGTGATCGCCACGCAATTCGACGCCGACCGTGCGTTCGAAGCCAGCTCGACCGCCGACCTGCTGGAAGGCGGCGCCGGCCAGCAACAGACCTTCGCCGAAGAGGCCTAAGGACGTCGGTTCACCTCGCCCTTGTGGGAGAGGTGAACCGCGCCATCCACAGGCGGCGAATATCTGGGGACAGCCCCAAGGTTTAGACCCCTCACGCGCGCGTCTGGGCTATGCTCGTCGGTCTCATGGCTCTCGTACCTTTACTCGACCTCCGACCCGCCGCGCCCACGCCGGAGATCGCCCACGCCCCGGCGAATATCGAGGCCGAACAGGCCCTTCTGGGCGCCCTGCTCTACGACAACAGCGCCTATGAGAATCTGAGCGACCAGCTTCAGAGCAGCGATTTCTTCGAGCCCTTCCACGGCCGGTTGTTCGACGCCGTTCAGAGCCATGTCCGGCGCGGCCAACTGGCCGAACCGATCCTGCTGGCCGAGCAGTTCCAACGTGATCCGGCCTTCGAGGAACTGGGCGGGGTACGCTATCTCGCCGACTTGGTGGAGCACGCACCGCCGGCGGCCAATGCGCCGCACTACGGCCGCGTCATCCACGACCTGGCCCTGCGCCGCGCCCTGATCCGTATCGGCGGCGAGATATCCACCGACGCCCACACCGGCGATCCCGAGCGCTCGGGCCGCGACCAGATCGAGACCGCCGAGCAGAAGCTGTTCACCCTGGCCGAGACCGGCTCGGCCAGCCAGGGGCTGGTTGGGCTGGACAAGGCCGTCGTCGGGGCGGTCGAGATGGCCGCCGCCGCCTATGGCCGCGACGGCGGCTTGTCGGGCCTATCGACCGGCCTCAAGGACCTCGACGAGCAGCTGGGCGGGCTGCACGCCTCCGACCTCGTCATCCTGGCGGCCAGGCCCTCCATGGGCAAGACCGCATTGGGCGCGAACATCGCCTTCAACGTGGCGCGGAACTACGCCTATGAGGTCCAGCCCGACGGCGCGCGCAAGACCGTGCGCGGCGGGGTGGTGGCCTTCTTCTCGCTTGAAATGAGCGCCGAACAGCTGGCCATGCGTATCCTGGCCGAAATGACCTCCGTGCCGTCGGACAAGATCCGCAAGGGCCAGATCACGGCGGTGGAATTCGGCATGATCCGCGACGCCGCCACCGAGATCAGCAATGCTCCGCTGCATATCGATGACACTGGCGGCATCTCCATCGCCAAGCTGGCGGCCAGGGCCCGGCGGCTGAAGCGCACCAGCGGCCTCGATCTCATCGTGGTCGACTATCTTCAGCTGGTCACCGGCGCCGACTCTTCACGCATGGACAACCGCGTTCAGGAAGTCACCCAGATCACCCAGGGGCTCAAGGCCCTGGCCAAAGAGCTGGACGTCCCTGTGCTGGCCCTGGCCCAGCTATCGCGCCAGGTGGAGAACCGGGAGGACAAGAAGCCGCAACTCGCCGACCTGCGTGAGTCAGGCTCGATCGAACAGGACGCCGACGTCGTCATGTTCATCTACCGCGAGGCCTATTACCTCTCGCGCGCCAAGCCCAAGGACAACACCGCCGAGCACATCACCTGGGAAGAGGAGCTCGACAAGATCCGCAACGTCGCCGAAATCATCGTCGGCAAACAGCGGCACGGGCCGATCGGCGTGGTCAAGCTACACTTCGACGAAGACCTGACCAAATTCTCCAACCACGCCCGCGAAGGCCGGTACGAGCCCAGATAGACGTCAGACGCGCCGTGGCGCGCCTGACGCTCCGATCAGAGGTGAGTGGCGCCTGCCATGACCGCGCCCGCCGCCAGCGAGAGCGTGACTGCGCCGATCACCGCGGCGACGACGAAATAGACGACGATGGCCGCGACCAGGGTCACCACGAAATACCCGGCGGCCTTCTCTTGCGGAACCTTCATCATCTTGGGAAGACCGAGCCAGAGAAGATACAGCCCGTAGAGGCCTGCGAGACCCGCCAGAATGCCGAGCACCGGCAAGATGTTGAGAATGCCGGCTACCCAGCTTGCGGTGTAAGCGTACACGGACGCCTTCATCGCCTGGACCTGGTTCTTCTGCCCGTCGAAGCTGGGCGCCAGGGCGTCGATGATGAAGCCGATGACGAAGACCGCGACCAGCGAAGCCACATAGCTCAAAATCGCCACGCCGATGATCGGCACGACGGTCCAGTGCAGGAACAGCAAGTGCTGGATGACCAGTGCAACCGGACCGATGGCGGCCAGGATGCAGGCGTAGCCGGTGAAGAGGCCCGGCACCGTGGCCGATTCGCCGTCGATGACATCCCACTCAGCCGCGGGCCTCAGCAAAATGCCCTGAACGCGTGCGATGAGGTTCGCGCTCCTCGGGCCTTCGATAACCGCCATGTCAGACCTCCCCGTCCGCCCCGGACCTTCCATGGCGGAACTTGGACAGAAGCTAGCTTAAATGTGGCGACCTGGCGAGACGGCCCCCGATGAGGGCGGATGACGCCGATTGCGCCCGGCTCATGTATGATTTGAACCCCATCCGAACGAATCGGTGAGCCATGGCCCGCGACGGCGCGCTCTATGTCTGCCAGTCCTGCGGCGCGGTCCACGCCAAGTGGTCGGGCCAGTGCGGCGCGTGCGGCGCGTGGAACAGCCTGGCCGAGGAGGTCGTGAGCGCCCCGCCGGGCGGCCTCGCCCGCGGCCCCAAAGGCGCCGGGCTTTCCTTCGAGGCTTTGACCATCGAAACCCCTAGCCCGGAGCGAATCATCACCGGCGTCGCTGAGTTCGACCGCGTGGTCGGCGGTGGCGTGGTGCGAGGATCGGCGCTGCTGGTCGCCGGCGACCCGGGAGTGGGCAAGTCGACGCTGCTGCTCGAGGTCGTCGCACGGGCCGCGCGAGGCGGCGCGCGCTGCGCCTATATCTCCGGCGAGGAGGCGGCGGCCCAGATCCGCGCTCGGGCCCAGCGCATGGGCCTGGCTGACGCGCCGGTGAAACTGGCCGCCGAGACCTCTCTGCGCGCCATTGTCGACGGGCTTAAGCGCGAGGCCTGCGACCTGGTGGTGGTGGATTCAGTGCAGACCTTGTGGAGCGACGCCCATGAGGCCGGTCCCGGCTCGGTGACACAGGTGCGCGCCTGCGCCGGCGAGCTGGTGCGCATGGCCAAGAAGCGCGACATCGCCGTCATCCTCGTGGGCCACGTGACCAAGGACGGCCAGATCGCCGGCCCGCGCGTGGTCGAGCACATGGTGGACGTCGTGCTCTCGTTCGAGGGTGAGCGCGGCTATCCGTTCCGCATCCTGCGCGGCGTGAAAAACCGCTTTGGCGCCACCGACGAGATCGGCGTCTTCGAGATGGGCGATGCTGGGCTGATCGAGGTGAAGAACCCCTCCGCCCTGTTCCTTGGCGACGGCGGCGAACGGGCGGCGGGTACGGCGGTGTTCGCGGGCGTCGAGGGCTCTAGGCCGGTGCTGGTTGAATTCCAGGCGCTGGTGGCCCCGTCCGTATACGGAACGCCGAGGCGCGCGGTGGTTGGATGGGATTCCGGTCGCCTGGCCATGATATTGGCCGTGCTCGACGCCCGCTGCGGCCTTGGATTCGCCACCCGCGATGTCTATTTGAACGTCGCCGGCGGCCTGCGGATCAGCGAGCCGGCGGCGGATCTGGCGGCTGCGGCGGCTCTGGCCTCGTCGGCGCTGGAAATGGCCCTGCCTCAGGATTGCGTCGTGTTCGGCGAGATCAGCCTGTCGGGGGACGTTCGGAGCGTGAGCCGCGGCGAAATGCGCTTGAAGGAGTCGGCCAAGCTCGGCTTCACACGCGCGCTGGCCCCCATGGGCGCCGCAAGCAGCGGCGGCGTGGCGATCACTGGCGTCAAACGATTGGCCGAGGCGATCGCCCGCATCGGCGACAGCACGTGGAGTTGAAGGAGCGTGACGGGTTTCGACATCTTCGCCGGCGCCATTCTCCTGGTGTCGGGGCTGGTGGGCTTTCTGCGCGGCGCCACACGCGAGGTGGTGACCGTGGCCGCCTTCGTGATCGCGGTCGTGGTCTCGATCTTCGCGCTACGGTTCACCGCGCCGCTGGCGGGACACTTCATCCACACTCACTGGTTGGCCCATGTGGCGGCCCTGGCGGGGATCTTCCTGGCGGTCTATATCGCCGTGCGACTAGCGGGAGGGATGCTGACGCGGGGCGTGCGCCAGACCGCGCTTTCGGGCCTGGACCGGGTGGCGGGATTCGCCATCGGCCTGGCGCGCGGCGTGGTGGCCGTGGGCGTCATCGTTCTGGCGATTCGCGCGGCGACGCCGCCTGAACGACTGCCGCACTGGTACACGCAGGCCAAGACCTATCCCTTGGCCAACGCCGCCGGGGGCGCCCTGAAGGCTTTCGCGCCCAAGGGCATGGCCATGGTAAGGCAAGCCGCGCCGACGGTGGAAAACGCGCTCATCCCCGGAGACTCCGACGAATCCTCCGATGAGGGCGGAAAACCCCGAGGCTATACCGACCGGCAACGCGGCGCCCTCAATGTTCTGGTGGAGAAATCGCGGCAATGAGCGACCCCATTGATGCGTACGACGACAAGCCCCGCCTCGAGTGTGGGGTGTTCGGCGTCTTCGAGACGGCGGGCGCGGCCAGCGTCACAGCGCTCGGCCTTCACGCCTTGCAGCATCGCGGCCAGGAAGCCTGCGGCATCGCCGCCTTCGACGGGGCCGGCTTTCATACCGAGCGCCATCTGGGCCACGTGGGCGAAGCCTTCTCGGGCGATCTGTCGTCGCGCCTGCCTGGCCGCTCGGCTATCGGCCACACGCGCTATTCCACCTCGGGCGGCAGCTTCCTGCGCAACGGCCAGCCGATGTTCGCCGATCTGCAGGCCGGTGGCGTCGCCATCGCCCACAATGGCAACCTGACCAACTTCCTCTTCCTGCGTGAGCAACTGGTCGCCGATGGAGCGATCTTCCAGTCGACGTCTGATTCCGAAGTGATCCTGCACCTTCTCGCCAGGTCGCGGCGGGTGAAGATCGTGGACCGTTTCATCGATGCTCTGAGCCAGATCGAGGGCGGCTACGCCTTGGTAGCCCTGACCAACAAAAAGCTCATCGGCGTGCGCGACCCCCTGGGCATTCGGCCGCTGGTTCTGGGCGATCTCAACGGCAAGCCGGTGTTCGCCTCGGAGACGCGCGCGCTCGACATGGTGGGCGCGCGGTTCGTCCGCGACGTCGAGCATGGCGAGATGGTGGTGGTTTCCGACCGCCAGATTCGCAGCTATCGCCCCTTCCCCGCCGCTCGAGCGCGGCCCTGCGCCTTCGAATACGTCTATTTCGCCATGCCGGATTCGATTGTGAACGGCCTGTCGGTCTACGACGTACGCAAGCGCATGGGCGAGCGGCTGGCCATGGAATGCGGCGTGCCCGCCGATGTGATCGTGCCCGTGCCCGACTCGGGCGTACCGGCGGCGCTCGGCTACGCCCAGGCCAGCGGCATCCCCTATGAAATGGGCATCATTCGCAACCACTTCGTCGGGCGCAGCTTCATCCAACCCAGCCAGGACGCGCGCGAGATGAGCGTGCGCATGAAACTCTCGCCGAACCGAGCCGTTCTGGCGGGCAAGCGTGTCCTGCTGGTCGACGATTCGATCGTACGCGGGACCAATTCGGTGCGCGTGGCGCGCATGGTGCGCGAGGCGGGCGCCGCCGAGGTCCACCTGCGCTCGGCCTCGCCGCCGATAAAGTGGCCGGATTTCTACGGAATCGACATGCCCGATCGAGACCAACTCCTCGCCGCCCACCGCTCGCTCGAGGAGATGGCAGGCCTGCTGGAGGTCGACAGCCTGGGTTTTCTATCGGTGGAGGGGCTCTACTGGGCTCTGGGCGCGGGCGCGCGCAATCCAGAACACCCACAATTCACCGATCACTACTTCACCGGCGACTATCCGACTCGCCTCCTCGATCGCGAGTTGGCCGAAGGGCGCAACGATCCGGTCGAGCGACAGCTTTCCTTCCTGGTCGACGCCTAGGCGCGCATGACCGCGACGAAGCAGGAATTGGCGGGGCGCGTGGCGCTTGTCACCGGCGCGACGCGCGGAATCGGACGCGCCGCCGCCGTGGCCCTGGGCCGCGCCGGGGCCCAGGTGATCGCGGTCGGACGCACGCAGGGCGCCCTGGAAGAGCTGGATGACGCCATCCAGGCCGCCGGCGGCCTGCCAGTCACCCTGGTTCCCATGGACCTGACCGCCGGCGACGGGATCGATCAGCTGGGCTTGGCGATCTTCGAGCGCCACAAGCGCCTCGACATCCTGGTCCACGCCGCCGCCGTGCTGGGGGGCCTGCGGCCTGTTGGCCACATCCCGCCGGCCTTGTGGGACAAGGTCGTGGCCGCCAACCTCACCTGCGTCTACCGCCTGATCCGCTCGCTCGAGCCGCTGCTGCGAGCCAGCGACGCCGGTCGCGCCATCTTCTTCACCTCAGGGCGAGCCGAGCGCCCCAAGGCATTTTGGGGCTCCTACGCCGCCACCAAGGCCGGAATGGAGGCGCTGGTCCGCTGCTGGGCCGACGAGGTCGATTCGAGCAACATCCGCGCCATTCTGCTCGATCCAGGCGTCATGCGCACCAAGATGCGGGCCCAGGCCTTCCCCGGTGAAGATCCGGAGACCCTGACGGACCCGGTCGAGATCGGGCCCTTGGTCGTCGAGCTGACGGGATCACGCGATCCCGGACCGCCCGATGGGACGGTGAAGTTCAGCGACTGGCGACACGCGCGCGCCGGCGTCGAGCCTGAAACGCCTTAGTCGGATCGACAGATTCTTCCGCATACGGATTTTTCCCTGCCTTTACGGTCAGGCGGATGGGGGTTCCCGGAAGGTCAAAGCTCTCGCGCAGTGAGTTAATAAGATAGCGCCGGTAGCTTTCGGTCAGCTTGTCGGCCCGCGCCGCGAACAGGACGAACGTCGGCGGTCGCGCCTTGGTCTGAGCCATATATTTGGGTTTCACGCGCCGCCCGTCGACCGCTGGCGGCGGGTGCCGCTCGATGGCCAGACTCAGCCAGTCGTTGAGGGCGCGGGTGCTGACCTTGGACGACCAATCGTAGTGGGCCTTGATCACGGCCGGCATCAGCCGGTCGAGGCCGCGTCCGGTCTCCGCCGACAGCGCCACCACCGGCGCGCCGCGCACCTGCGGCAACATCTGGCCGGCCCGTTCGATGAAGGCCTTCAGCCGCGGGCCCGGGTCGTCCACCAGGTCCCATTTGGCCAGCACGAACACCAGCGCCCGCCCTTCACGCTCAATGAGATCGGCGATCTGCAGATCCTGGGTCTCGAAGGCGCAGGTGGCGTCCATGACCAGAACGGCGACTTCAGCGAAGGTGAGCGCGCGGAGGGAGTCTTGAACGGACAGGCGTTCGAGTCCCTCCTCGACCCGAGCCTTGCGGCGAAGGCCGGCCGTGTCGACCAACCGCACGCGGCGACCGTCCCACGTCCAGTCCACGCTGACGGAATCGCGGGTGATTCCCGCCTCGGGGCCGGTGAGCAAGCGGTCCTCGCCGATCAGTCGGTTGACCAGGGTCGACTTGCCGGCGTTGGGCCTGCCCAGGATGGCCATGCGGATCGGCTTGTCGGCCTCCGCTTCGGCGCTCTCGTCGTCGGATGGGAGACTCTCGGCCGCGTCGAGGACGGCGGCGTAGAGATCGGCCAGGCCTTCGCCGTGCTCGGCCGAGATGGCGATCGGCTCGCCCAAGCCAAGGTTGTGCCCTTCGAGGACACCCGCGTCCCCTGCCCGCCCCTCGGCCTTGTTGGCGGCCAGCACCACCGGCTTTCCCGCCTTGCGCAGTTGGGCGGCGAAGATCTGATCGATCGGAGTCACCCCCTCTCGCGCATCGATAACGAACACGACCACACCCGCCTCGGCGATGGCCTGCTCAGTCTGGCGGCGCATGCGGGTTTCCAGGCTGGCGTCCGCCACATCCTCGAAACCGGCGGTGTCGATAAGCTCAAGATCGAGATCGCCCAGACGTCCGGCGCCGAACCGCCGGTCACGCGTCACGCCGGGGCGATCGTCCACGATGGCCAGGCGCCGCCCCGCCAACCGGTTGAACAGCGTGGACTTGCCCACATTGGGTCGGCCGACAATGGCGAGCCGCACCCGCATGGCTGGGCCGCTACCTGATCGCGATCAGCTGCGCCGACTCGCTGACCACATAGAGGACGCCGTTCACGGCGATGGGTCCCAGAAGGGCGTCGGCGCCCAGCTGGATGCGGCGCTCGATCTCGCCAGTCTTGGGATTGAGCGCCACCGCCTCGCCCTTGCTGGAAACGGTGATCAGGCGATTCGAGGCCAGGATCGGCGTCGACCAAAAGGCGCCCTTCTGTTTCTTCTTTAGACCGGTATTGAGGTTGCGGATCCAGTAGACCTGTCCGGCGTCGCGCGAGGCGCAGATGACCTGCCCGGTGTCGTCGACCACATAGACCACGTCACCCGCCGGCCAGGGCGTGGTGATGGCCGACACGGGCAAGGTCCAGCGCACCTGTCCGGTGCGCAGATCCACGGCGGCGAGAACATCAGAGTGACTGACCGCGTAGACGTCGGACCGGAAGATCACCGGACGGCCCGGGATGTCGCGGATTTCCGACAGAGCGTTGGTCCGATTGGCGTGCGAGAGCGCCGCGTTCCACAGTTCGGCGCCATTGGCCGCGCGCAGGGCGATGAGTTCACCCGAGGCGAACGAGGCGACCAGGGTGTCGTTCTCCACCGCCGGGCTGGTGGCGGCGACGATCCGCGCCGGTTCGGCCAGAGCCTGATAGGTCCAGATCTGAGCCCCGGTGGTCTGATCGTAGGCGAACAGCTCATCGTTGACGTCTTCGGCGAACAGGCGTCCGTCAACGGCGGTCGGGGCGGCATGCATGGGCGCTTCAGTCGTCGTGCGCCACAGCAGCCGGCCGGTGGCCGCATCCAGGGCGACGACCTCACGGAAGCCGGAGGTGGCGAAGATCTTGCCATCGGCGAACGCCAGTCCGCCGCCCCAGGCCTCGCGGTCGCGCTTGGACCTGGGCGTGATATTGGCGCGCCAGAGCTGGCCCCCGGTCTGCGCATCGTGAGCCGAAATATCGGCGGCCCCATCCATGACGAAGATCCGGCCACCGACGGAGATCGGTGGGGCGGTCACATGGTGGCGTCGGGACGAGGGAACGCCGAAACTACGCTTCCAGGCCACCGCGAAGTTGGGGGCCGCGTCCACATGCTCCACCGACTGCGCAAGATTGCCGCCCGGCAAGGGCCAATCGGCCTGCGGCGAGGGCGGCGGCAGGAAGAAGTCCTGGCCCTTGAGGGCGTCGGCGACCTTCAGCTGTTCATTCTGGGCGATCACCGGAATGCGCACACCGCGCGAGGCGGTGGTGGCGTGGTGACGCTTGCCATGAATGGGATTGATTGAGCCAACCTTGGAGATGGTGGCGCACGCGCTGAGCGCCAGAGCGGTCGCGGCTACGACGCCCAGGGTGCGAAACTTGGTCATTGAGTGTTACCGGTCTCGCCTTGATCTTGAGGGGCCGGAGCGCCCTGGCCTGAGGAGGAATCGGCCGGCAAACTTCCCGGTCTTGGCGGCGGCAATGTGGCGGCGAGCTTGGCGGCCGCGATTGCGGCGGGCGCGTTGCCGGAATCGATCAACGCAATGGCGGCCTGCGCGCGAGCGCGCATGCTTTCCGACACGCCGATCGTGAGGGTCAAGGCATTGAAGTCGTTGCGCGCCTCGGCGGTCTTGCCGGCGGCCAGCTTGGCGGTGGCCAGGGCCTCGCGCGCCTGCAGGTCGAAGGGCTTGTTCTGGCCGATGAGCGGCGTCAGCCGGGTCTGCAGCTGCGGGAGCGGAGCAGTGTCGATGAGCGCCAGGGCGGCGCGCAGGCTGGCCAGATCGCGCAGCGTCGGATCCGACGACGCCTTGGACGCCTGATCGAACAGGGCCGCGGCTTCCGCGCCCTTGCCGACCGCCAAACGAATATTGCCCTGCTGCATCAGGGCCAGCATCCGATAACCGGGTGGGCCGGACTTCGCGATCGGCTCGAAGTCGTTATAGGCGCCGGTCTGGTCGCCTTGCGCCAGCTCGGTCAGGGCCTTGTCATAGGCGACCGAGGCCTGGGCTATGTTGCGGTCACTCCAGACGTCATAGCCCCACACCACCAGGAAGGCGACGACGAGCGCCACCGCCAGTGCGGCGAACCAGGGCCAGGATCTGCGCGCGATGGCGCGATAGCGGTCGGAGCGGAGCTGCTCCTCGACCTCTTCAATAAAATCGACCACGTTTTTTCTTTAAGGCTCCCAACCGACCTCGCGCCGGGGCGCGGAACCTATCGTGGCGCGCGCCGCGCTGCAACGCGTGGAATCGGAGGCGGAATCGAACCTCACGCCGCGGCCCGCTCGGGCAGAAGATCCTCGACGATCGACGGCAGGCGGCGGAACGAATCGCAAAGCACGGCGCCCGGCCAGACCCGCGTGAAATCGCCGTAGCCATGGGTCATCATCACCAGCGGCAGGCCGGCCGCGGTCGCCGCGGCGTAGTCCGGTTCGCTATCACCGACGTAGCAGGCGCGGGCCCTCGTCGCGCCAGCGCTGGCCAGGACGAGATCGAGGCCCGTGAGGTCCGGCTTCAGAGGCGCGCCGGGGCCGGTTCCCACCACCGCATCCAAAAACGCGGCAAGCTCAAGCTCGCCTATCACCTTGTCGCACAGCTCCTGCCGCTTGTTGGACCACACGCCCAGGCTGAACCCGGTCCGCGCAAGATCGGACAAGGCGTCGCGGGCGCCTGGGAAAAGGCACCCCGGCGGCGTGGGCAGGGCGGCGTAGCGCGCACGGAACTCGGCCACCGCCGCATCAGCATTGCCGCAGCGCCCTTCGAGCAGTTCGTCGAACATCCGCCAGGCGCCCGTCGTGACATAGGGTCGGACCTGAGCCTCCGTGACGCCAAGGTCGTCTCCCCGGGCCGCGAGCATGTCGTTCGCGATCCGCGCGCAGTGTGGGGCGCTGTCGATCAGCGTGCCGTCGAGGTCGAAAACGACGCAGAACTGCATATCCGGCGGCGGCTCAGCCCTTGGCCGAGGCGTAGTAGGTCTCCGCCGCGGCCGGAAACGTCCCGGCGCGCACGTCGGCGGCGTAGGCGCGCACGGCCTTGGCGATTTCGCCGCGCAGGTCGCCGTATCGGCGCACGAACTTCGGCGTCCAGTCGAACAAACCCAGCATGTCCTCGGTCACCAGTATCTGGCCGTCGCATCCGGCCGAGGCGCCAATGCCGATGGTGGGAACGGAGAGAACATGGGTGATCTCACGCGCCAGCGGCTCGGCCACGCCCTCGACGACGACACAGAACGCGCCGGCGTTGGCCGCCGCCTGGGCCTCGGCCAGGACTTCGGCGTGCTCCGCCTCCACCCGGCCCTTGGCGCGAAAGCCGCCGTCGACCAGCACCGACTGCGGGCGAAGTCCGACATGGCCGATCACCGGCACGCCGCGGGTGGTGAGATAGGCGATGGTGTCGGCCACATGGGGCCCGCTCTCCACCTTGACCGCGCCGGCGCCGGTCTCCTTGAGGATGCGGGCGGCGTTGGCGTAGGCCTCCTCGGGCGCGCCCTCATAGGTGCCGAACGGCATGTCGACGGCGACCAGGGCCTTGCGGCTGCCGCGCATGACCGCCTGGCCGTGCAGGATCATCATCTCCAGGGTGACGCCGACCGTATTGGGCAGGCCGTGCAGCACCATGCCCACGGAATCGCCGACCAGGATCAAGTCGCACACGTCATCCAGAAGTTCGGCCATCGGCGCGGTGTAGGCGGTGAGGCATACGATGGGCTCGCGGCCCTTGCGCGCCGTGATCCGGGGCGCGGTGATCCGTCTCTGCTCACGCTGGGCCGACATGTGGAGGTTTCCTCGAGCGGTTCAGATTTCGCGGATGGCGCGAGTGAGCGCGAGGCCGACCGCCACCACGGCCATCGCCGCCGACATCCACAGGACTTCGCCATTCACCTGAAGACCGCCCGGTAGCATATGGGAGACGGCGACGTCGGTCCATTTGACCTCGACATTCGGCGCATATTGCGTGGCCAGGGCGTTCAGCTTGGGCAGGACGCCATAACCCATCAACTGGATCGCGCCCAGCAAGCCGCCAACAAGCCCCAGGCCCCCGATCAGCAAGTTGCGGAAAGTCCAGCCGCGCTCCAGGCTCGATTGCACGCGCAGGGCGAACAGGTCCGCGTCTGGAAAGGCGGGATGCTCGCCGAACAGCCGATCGAGTTCCATCTCGAAGGTCCTGTCAGCCATGAGCCTGGCTCTCCAAGGCCGCCCCGCCGGACCCGAGCCGGGTGCGGAGCTTATCCATACCACGTTTGACATGGGATTTGACCGTTCCCAATGGCGCATTCAAGGCGGCCGCGGCGTCAGCGTGCGAAAGGCCCGCGCCGTAACAGAGCGAGACGCACATTCTCTCAGGCCCCGAGAGCCGCGACAGAGCTTCGTCGAGATCGAGGGCGCCGGCGTGGTCCGGGGTCGTTCCGCCATCGTCGGGCGTCTCGGCCATCAGTTCCTCGCGGGCGTCGCGGCGCCAACGCCTGACGTAGGCGCGGGCGGCGATGCGTTTGACCCAAGCCTGAAAGGTGCCCTCGCCGCGGAACTCTGCGATCTGCTCAAAGGCGGCCAGAAAGGCGTCCTGCGCCAGGTCATCAGCCACGTCGCTCTGGGCGCCCATCCGGCGCAGCAAGGCGCGGACCGCCGAGCCATGCCGGCGGACCAGTTCGCCGAACGCCGGCCGGTTTCCGGCCACGGCGAGGGCGACCAGTTCGAGGTCGTGCCTCGCCGCGCTGGTGGTGTCGACCATGACAACCCCTCCCCAGGGTCGGTCAGACGATCAGGAGTGGGTCAGCGCCGACGGCTTGGGCGTCGGGCTCGCCTTGGGCGTCTTGGAGCCGGTGGCCCACAGAATGATGTAGGCGATGCCGATCATGCCCGGAATGGCGCCAGCGCCCGCCGTGCATCCGCCAGAAATATAGGCCGCAGTGTCGTCGACGCTCGAGAGGCCGTACCACAAGCCGTAGCCCAGTCCGCACATTCCGATCCCCACGGCGATCAGCACGATCCCCCGGCGCAGGTCGCCCTCCCGCGTGGAGCCGGGCTTCGGCAGCAGGTTGCTTTGCATCGCGGAAATCAGTTCGGGCGACACCGGCTGACCCTTTTCGTAGGCGACGCGTAGGATGTCCTGCATGTTGCGCCGTTCGCGGTGTCGGAAATATGCCGGCCCGACGATGATCGCGGCCACGCACACCCAAAAGGCGACCGCGACCACCATGCCTGTGACGTCACCCATCATTGTTAAATCTCCTAAGTCTGCTTGTGGACGACCGCCAATGAGCAGCCCCTCATGAGCTAAGTGGCCGGGTCATGCGCTTTCAGATGCGGAAATCTTCGTGAAATCTTCGTAAGGGCGTTTGCCGCCCGCCAAAAGCTACGGAGCCCGATCATGTCCAAAACCGAAGTCTCCATCCCAACACCCGATGGCGCGGCCCGGGCGTTCGTGTTCCGGCCGGACGGCGACGGACCTTGGCCCGCGGTCATTTTCTACATGGACGCCCCGGCTATTCGACCGGCGCTGTTCGAGATGTGCGAACGGCTGGCCGGCCAGGGCTATTATGTGCTGCTGCCCGACATGTTCTGGCGCGTCGGCCCCTATGAGCCGGTCAATATCAAGGAAGTGTTCGCCAGCGAGGAGGCGCGGCGAAAGCTTTTCGGCACGCTGATGGCGTCGACGGACCCGGAAAAGTCCACCCGCGACACAGGCGCCTTCCTGGCATGGCTGGACACCCAGCCCGACGCCAAATCCGACAAGATCGGCTGCACCGGCTATTGCATGGGCGCCGCCCTGGCCCTGCGCGCGGCGGGAAACTATCCGGACAAGATCGCCGCCGCCGGCGGCTTCCACGGCGGCCGGCTGGCCACCGACGAGCCCGACAGCCCTCACCTGCTGGCGCCCCGGATCAAGGCCCGGGTCTATATCGGCGGGGCCGACGCGGACGCCGGCTTCCCGCCGGAGCAGGCCGACCGCCTGCGCGACGCCCTGACCGCGGCCGGGGTCGAGAACACGGTCGAGATCTATGCCGGCGCCCATCACGGCTACGCCCCGCCCGACATGCCCGTCTACAATGAGGCGGCGGCCGAGCGTCACTGGCGAGCGCTGTTCGCCCTCCTCGACGGGGCGCTGAGAGGTTGAATGGCCTGGACGACCGCTGACATACCGTCTCAGACGGGTCGCATCTGCGTCGTCACCGGGACGGGCGGCCTCGGCTACGAGACCGCCCTGGTTCTCGCTGCCAAGGGTGCGGACGTGATCCTGGCTGGGCGCAATCCGGCCAAGGGCGCGCAGTCCGTCGACAGGATCCGCGCCGCTGTCGGTCGGACGGCGCGTTTCGAGGCGCTCGATCTGGCCAGCCTCGCTTCGATCACCGCTTTCGCCGAACGGCGCGCGGACCAGTCCGAAAAACTGGACTTGCTGGTGAACAACGCCGGGGTCATGGCGCCCCCGGCGCGCGGGATGACCGCCGACGGCTTTGAACTTCAGTTCGGGACCAACTACCTCGGTCATTTCGCCCTCACAGCCGGTCTTCTGCCCCTCCTTCGTCGCGCCGAGGCGCCCCGCGTCGTGAGCCTCTCCAGCGGCGTGCATGTCGCCGGCGCGATCCGCTTCGACGATCCGCAATGGGAGAGCGCCTACAGCCCGGAACGGGCCTACGCACAGTCCAAGCTCGCCATGCTGATGTTCGCCCTCGAGCTTCAGCGGCGCGGCGACGCCGGCGGCTGGAGGCTGATGTCCAACGCCGCCCATCCCGGCTTCGCGCGCACCGATCTCATCGACAACGGTCCCGGTCGGCGCGGGGCCATGTACCTGATCAGCCAGGTCCTCGGCGCATTCGCCAGCCAGAGCGCCGCCGACGGCGCCTGGCCCACACTCTACGCCGCCACTTCGTCGGACGCAGTCGGCGGCGGCTACTACGGCCCTTCGCACATGCTTGAGATGAAGGGGCCGCCCAAGGTCGCTTTCATTTCCAGGCGGGCGCAGGACCCCGAGGCGGCGCGGCGCCTGTGGGCGCTTTCCGAGCGCCTGACGGGCGTCGCCTGGCCCGCGAGCTGACCGCTCAGGCCGCGATCACCTCGGCCGCGAAACGCTCCATCTCCTCGAGCTGCGGACTCATCTGCAGGAGCAGCAGGTCGACGCCTGCGGTCTCGAACTCAGCGATACGCGCGCGCACCTCGGCGGGCGTCCCAACGAGGCCGGGCCTCAGGCCCCGGTTCGATACGGAGTATTCCTGGATCTTCAGCTCCCGCTCCAGCTCCGTCCCGCTGACCCACTGATCGAAGTTGGCGAAGCCCGGGGCGGCCGGATCCAGGGTCGTGATGCGCTCCAGCTCGGCCAGCGCCTCCTCGTGCGTGGCGCGAACAATGGCATAGGCGGCCATGCCGTAGATCATCGGCGCCTTGCCGACGCCAGCGCGGCGCGACCTCATGTCGGCGATCTTGGCGGCGATGACATCCGGCGCGTCGCCGTGCATCACATAGGCGTCACAGCGCTCGGCGATGAGCGTCTTGGCGGCCTCGGACTCGCCGCCGGCGTAGACGAACGGTTTCGCCTCGGGTTTCGGCTCGCAGACGGCGTTCTCGAGACGGTAGCGATCACCTTCAAAGCTGAATCTCGGCTCGCGCCACAGACCCTCGACAACCTCCAGCCATTCACGGGTCCGGGCGTAGCGGTCATCGTGCTCATCGAAGGTGAGGCCATAGCTCCTGGCTTCCTCGGCCCACCAGGACGAGACAACGTTGAGCGAAAGACGTCCGCCGCTGATCCGGCTGATGTTGGCCGCCTGTTTAGCGAACAGCGCTGGCTGGTGGAAATTCGGGCGCACGGCCACCATCAGTTCCAAGCGTTGGGTCACCGCCGCCAGGGCCGCCGCCGTCGACCAGGCGTCCAGCGCCGGTTGATCGATTCCCTTGATGTCGTTGAGATTGAGTTCGGCCACCAGGGTGAGATCGTAGCCGATCTCCTCGGCGCGCTGACACAGGGCGCGCATATAGTCCCAGGTGGCGGCCATGCCTTCGTCGGGCACGTTGCGCAGCCATCCTCCGAACACCGGGGCCCAGAAGCCGTACCTCACGCCGGCGCCTTCATGCGGGCGATTTCCCCTTCCAGGAAGCCCACGAGATTGTCGTGCGGGTCGAAACCCAGAACTTGAACTGGATTGGCCACAAAGTTCGACATGGCGTTGAAGTCATAGAATTTTGGTTCGCCATTACGATCGTCAATCATATATTCGATCCCGCCGACGTCGAGCCCGGCCATGGCCCCGACGCGCTCCACGGCGGCGATCAGGTCGGCGGGCGGCTGAAAGGCGGTCACGGTGATCATCGGCTTGTCGGCGAGACAGACGTCGGCCGGACAAAGATCGAAGGTCGAGCCCGCGCCCTCCAAGGCGATGGCGTAGAGGAACCGGCCCGCCAGCAACTCGCAGCGGACGATGCGGCCTCCCCGCGCCGGCACATAGTCCTGAACCAGAACGACGCCGTCGACGCCCATGGGCGTGAGCCCGTCCGCCACGGCGCCGGCTAGCTCATCCGGCGTCTCGTAGCGGATCATGCCCGATCCCGAGCCGCCGATATTGGCCTTGATCATCACCGGATAGCCGACCTCGGCGGCGAGACGCGGCAGGTCCTCCCGCCTGTGCGCCACCCGCGTCCTCGGAATGGCCAGCCCGGCGCGGCCAAAGAGGCTCAGTTGTCGCGCCTTGTTGAGGTCGTAGGCGAGCGGACGGGCGCCGTTGATCACCCGCGCGCCCGCGCCCTCCCAATGGTCGAGCGCCGCCAGGCAATGGAACAGGCCATGCTCTTCCTGGCGCATGATGGACGACATGGCGAGACGGTTGAACACGACGTGGGCGGGCGCCCTCGCCTCGCCCGGATCGAATACGTGATCCTGGATGGCGATCGGCCGCCAGTCGACGCCTCTGCGGTCCAGGGCCGCGAACAGGGGCGTCAGCCAGGCCGGATGTTCGTAGAGGACGGCGAGATCGGTCACGCGCCGGGCTCCGCCACGCGACGCAACACTGATTTGCCCATTTCACCGCAGCCTGGCTCCATGCCGCGCGACCATGGAGCCTCCAGCACGGCTTGGCCAGCGCATTGCGCCACGCGGCCCGATCGCGCATCCTCGCCGGCGCGCCAACGAAAGAGCCTTGAAACCCGGCATGACGCGGATCGCCGCCCTCCTGGCCGTGCTCGCCGCCGCGTTCGCGCTTTTCTATAACTTTTCCCGCACCCCGCCGCCGGCGCCCGCCGCGGCCCCCGCGACCGAATTCTCCGCCGGCAGGGCCATAGGCGACATTGCCGCCATGGGCGCCGTTCCTCATCCCGTAGGCTCGCCCGCGAACGCCGCCGTGCGCGACTATCTCGTGCGCCGCATGACTGAACTCGGCCTCTCCCCACACGTGGAAACCAGCGACGCCCTGCGCGTCGAGGCTTACCGCGACGAGCGCTGGATCACCGGCGCCCACATCGAAAACGTCATCGGCGTGCTGCCGGGCCGCAACCCTTCCCTGCCAGCCCTGGCCCTAATGGCTCACCACGACAGCGTCCCGGGTTCGCCCGGCGCAGCCGATGACACCACCGGCGTGGCCGACGCGCTGGAGACCGTGCGCGCGATCGAGGCGTCGGGGCGCCCCCTGCGCGACGTGATGCTGGTCATCACTGACGGGGAGGAAGCCGGTATGTTGGGCGCCGTCGGCTTTTTCAAAGGCGACCCCGCGGCGAAGCATGTGGGCTTCGTCATCAATCTCGAGGCGCGCGGCGGCGGGGGGCGGGCGCAGATGTTCGAGACCGGACCGGGCAACGGCGCGGCCGTCGACCTTTTCCGGCGAACGAGTTCGATGGCTTTGGCCAATTCGCTGTCGGTGTTCATCTATAGGCAACTGCCCAACGACACCGACTACACCGTGGCCAAGGCGGCGGGCGTCCCGGGTCTGAACTTCGCCTTCATCGGCCGCCAGTTCGATTACCACTCGCCCAGCTCCACTGTCGCCGCCCTCGACCAGGGTTCGGTGCAGCAGATGGGCGAGGAGATCCTCGGGCCGGCGCGCGCGCTGGCCGAGACACCATTGCTGCCGCCGCACACGGAGGACGCGGTCTATGGCAACCTGGTCGGCGATTTCATCCTCGCCTACCCGCCCTGGGTCGGCTGGGTCCTGCTGGCGATCGTCGCCGGCCTGATCGTCTGGGCGATCGCCCGCGCCCGGGAGGCGCAGGATTTCCGCTGGCTTGACCTCGTCCAGGGCCCAGCCTTGACCCTTCTCCTGCTCGCGGCCGCGGCGCTGGCGCTTCACCTCGTCCGACAACTGACGGGTGTCGGTTTCGGCTGGATCGAAGGCCGCGCGCTGCTGGCCCGCTTCCCGCCCTACGAGGCCGCCATGGCCCTGGCTGGCCTCGGGGCTGTCTTGCTGACCCTGTTCGCGCGCTCGCTCGGCGAGGCGCGCCTGGCGGCGGCCCTCGTCGCCATCGCCGGGGCGCTGGCCGCGTCGGCGTTCGGCGACCTCGACATAACGGCGCTTGTCGAAGGCGCGATCGTGCTGGTGTTGAGCTTGATGTTGCTGGGGCGCGCAGCGACGTTTGCGGGCGCCTGGATCGGACTGCTCATCGTCGCCCTGCTGGTGGCGCTCGTCCTTCAGGTGCTCGCGCCCACGACTGCGCACGTGATCGCCTGGCCGCTAACGGCCGCGGCCGTGATCGCCCACCTGGTCGCTCCCACTCAGCGCGCGCCGGCCTGGCTGCGCTGGACGGGCGCGCTGGCGATCATGGTCCTGACCGCCACCTGGAGCGGCGCCCTCATCCACAGCCTGCTTCAGGCCATGGACATCCCCGAGCTGCCCGCTCTTCCCGTCTGGCTCGCGGCCCTGGCGCTCTGGCCTTTGCTATGGTCGAGGCCGGGCTCACGCACGGCCAGCATCAGCCTCGCGGGCCTCACGCTGGCGGGCGCGCTGGGCATTTCACTCTGGCTGCACTTCACCAGTCCCTGGACGCCACGTCATCCCCGTGTCGCCGAACCGCTCTATGTCGTCGATGAGGGCGGCGGCCACGCCTGGCGCGCCAGCCCCTTCGAGCCGGATTCATGGACAAACGCGATGCTCACCGCCGACGGCGGCAAGGTGCGCCTGGTGGCCTTCCCCACCTTCCAGAAGCCGCTGTGGGCGGCCCCGGCGACCTCCGCGCCCATGCCGGCGCCGACGTTCGAGGTCGCCAGGGCGGCGGACGGCGCCATCAATGTGAGTGTCGCCGCCGACCCCGGCGCGACGCTACACCTCGATCTCAGGACCGACGCGGTCGTGCGGGGCGGAACCGCCCAGGGGATGCCCGCGCCGATGCTGGCCGAGCCCGGCAAGTGGACGCACTTCATCTGGAGGGCCTCGAAGGGGCTGACGATCCGCTTCCAGCCGATCGGCCACGGGACGCTCGACATCCGCTACGCCGCCTTTACGCCGGCTTGGCCGGCTGGCGCCAAGCCCCTCGCCGCCATGCCCGCGAATCTGATGGCCTGGGACATGGCAGGTTCCAGCGTGGCGGCCGGCGCCCTGAGATCAACTTGGTGAGTGGAGACGACCGGGGTGGCTGAAGGCGAATTTGCTGCGATCGACGAACAGAAGTTCGCCTCGTTTCACTGGCTGGCGACGCTGACCACGGGTCTTGGCGTCTTTTGCGACGGCTATGACATCTCCTGTCTGAGCCTCGTATTGCCGGAGGTCCTGGCGTCGTTCGGCCATATCACCCTGACGGATCTTCAAAGCGCGACCCTGTCCGCGGCCGCCCTGGTGGGCTCCGTCGCAGGCGCCCTGGCTTTCGGCGTCCTGGGTCAATGGGGCCGCAAGCGCTTCTACGGCATCGACGTGCTGGTGCTGGGCGTGGCCGCCGTCGCCCAGGCGTTCGCCCCCGGCCTCGTCTGGCTGATCGCCCTGCGCTTCCTTTTGGGCATCGGCGTAGGCGCCGACTATGTGCTCTCGCCGATGATCATGGCCGAGCACGCCAATCGCAAGGACCGTGGACGGGCGCTCGGTCTTGGCTTCGGCACCATGTGGCCGATCGGGGCCCTGGCCGCCGGCCTCTTCAAGCTCTCGCTGGACGCCCTCGGCGTCGCGCCTGACCTCGAATGGCGGATCGTGCTCGCCGGCGGCGCCGTCCCCGCCCTGGGCGTGCTGTATCTGCGCCGCCGCATGCCGGAGACGGCGCGCTACCTCGCCCGGCAAGCCGGCCGAGGGGCGGAGGCGGCCAAGGTCATGATGACCATCACCGGCGAAGCTGTCGCCGCACCCGCCCGCGACGCGCGGGAGTTCTGGACGGTGCTCGCTCAACACCGGCGGGCGATCCTCTCGGCCGCCCTGCTGTGGATGCTCTACGATCTGGTGGTCTACGGCAGCATCCTGTTCGGACCCAATCTGACCGCCAAAAGCCTCGGCTTGAGCGCGACGCATTTCCAGATCCTGCTGCAGGTTTTCTTCATCCTGCCCGCCTCTGTCCTCGGATCGGTCTTCATCATCGACCGGATCGGACGCAAACCGTTGCAGGCCTGGGGTTTTCTCATCGCAGCGGGGCTGGTGGCCGTCTTCGCCCTGATGCAATCGCGGCTGACGGCCACGCCCATTCTGGGCTTCCTCGTCTTTGGCCTGTTCAATGTCGCCGCCACCGGCCCCGGCCTGGTCTCAGGCGCGGGAATCCTCGGCGTCGAGTTGGCGCCCACCCGCATCCGCAGCGTTGCTCAGAGCATCACCGTAGCGGGCGGCCGCATCGGCGCCTCGATCAGCGCCTTCTTCTTCCCCATGCTGTTCAAGAGCATGGGCCAGTCGGCCGCCTATTGGGTGATCGCGGCCATCGCCGTCGTGGGCGCCGTATGCACCTGGCTGATGGTGCCGGAAACCGGCCGCATCTCCCTGGAGGCGCTTACAGAACCTGCCGGACCGGCTCGCGGAAATTCAGGTTGAAACGCGCCTGGAAGGCGGAAAGCGCCCCGGCAGCGCCACGCTCGGCCACCAGCGCCACATAGCCGTCTGGACGCACGAGGTGAAAGGCCCCGTCCTTGAACCCGGCCCGGCCAGCCGTCTCGCTCCAGTCGAAGCGCGCCAATTCGAGTCCGGCGTCGGCGCAGGCCTGCTCGATCCCAGCCTCGGCCGCGCCCTGGACCTGGGCATGCCAGCCCAACGTCCGCAGGGGCGCGAAATTGTCTCCGCCCTCAACCCACGGTAGGCGATCGCCGCCGGAGACGCGCCCCGCCGACCCCCGCGCCAATCCCTTGCCCCGGTAGTTGATCCCCGTCTGCGACACGGTGAGGAACATCAACCGCCTGAACGCCGGCGAGCGAAGTAGGACGGGCAATAGGGCCGGCGCCAGGGAAAGACGGGTGAATCGCGCGGCGGGATCGTTGCGACTGATGGCCTGGAAAGCTCTGTCGGTGGTCGCCACCAGCCTGCGGGCGAAAGCGATGCGTTCGCTCTGATAGGTGTCCAGCAAGGCGTCGTCGGCGCCGCCCTTGATCACCGACGCCAGTTTCCACGCCAGATTGATCGCATCGCCGATGCCCGTGTTCATGCCCTGGCCGCCGACGGGACTGTGGATGTGGGCCGCGTCGCCCAGCAGGAAGGCAGGCCCGAACCTCCAGGTCTCCGCCACCCTGTGGTGGACGCGATAGGAGGAGAACCAGTTGACCTGATCGATCCTGACGCCCAGCCGCTCGATCACCTTGTGACCGACATCCTCGAAGGTGAGCGTCTCACCGCCCCTATGCTCGATGTCTCCCACCAGCCGCGCCCGGCCCTCGCCCTTCATCGGGAACACGGCCAGGAAATCGCCCTCGTCGAGGGCGAGGTTGAGATCCCCGTTCATCACCGGTCCGCTGGCCACGACATCGGCGACGTAGAACATTCGCGAATACTCGCCGCCCGGAAACCCCGCGGCGGTGATCGTGCGCACGGTGGAATGGGCGCCATCGCAGCCGGCCAGGAACCTGGCCTCGATCAGCTCGTCGCCGCGGCCGGGGCTGGCGAGCCGCGCGCTCACCCCACCCTCGCCTTGCCGAAAGTCGCGGAGTTCGACCGGCCGCTCGACGGTGAGGCCCGCCCGCTCGAGGTGTTCGATCAACAGCAGCTCATGCTCGTCCTGCGGAAACATCAGCGCGAAGGGAAACGGACTGACCCCGGCGCCCATGTCGCCCAGATCGGCGCGGGCGCGCTGGGCGCCCTTGGCCCACATCCTTATGCCTTCGAATTTCTGCCCGCGGGCGACGACTTCCTCGGCGATGCCGATCTGATCGTAGAGCTCCAGCGTCCGCGCATGGGTGACCAGGGCGCGCGAGGTGTCCGCCCTGTGGGGCGACTTGTCGATGATGCGGATTTTGACCCCGAGATGGCGGAGCCAGAGGGCGAGCGCGAGGCCGGTGGGGCCGGCGCCGACGATCAGGACATCGACGTCTTGGGTCATCCGCCTGCCTCCCACGTCTCGAGCGCCTCGGCGATGCGGGTGAGTCCCTCGCGCGTCACCCCGGGATCGCCCCCCAGGCCGATGCGAATATGGTCTGGTCGCCCAAAGTATCGACCGGGCCCGACACTCGTCTCGAACCCTTCGGTCGTCAGTCGCAAAAAGCTGTCGCCGTCGCCGCGGCGCAGGCGCGGAAAGACGGTCGTCCCCTCGTCGAAAACGGTCTGATCGAGCGCCGGATGGGCGCCCAGGATCTCGCGATAGGCCGCGCGGTTGGGTTCGATCAGCGCATCTGCTCTCGCCCGCAGGGCCGGGAGGCGGCCGAACGCCACGACCGCCAGGCGTTCGGCGATGTGGGCGGGCTTGACGCCGAAGAGGTCGTTGAGCCGGCGCATGCGCTCGGCCAGAGCCCGAGGGGCCAGTATCCAGCCGCAGCGCAGCCCCGAAAGGCCATAGGCCTTGGTCAGGCTGCTGGTGACGACGATATTGCCGTCTTCCTTGAAGGCGGTGTGCGCGGGCCCGTCGCCGAAGGTCAGCTCGCGATAGACCTCGTCGACCAGAAGACGCGGCGCGGCGCGGGCCAGCGCCGCGATCTGGCCGTCGTCGGCGCGCGCGCCGGACGGGTTGTGCAGGTTGGTGACGACCACGAGCCGCGTGGCGGGGGAAATCTGCGCCGCGGCCGCCGCCGCATCCAGTCGCCAGCGCGAACCCGGCGCCCGCTCGAATGTGCGCACCTTCGCGCCGAGATAGCTGAGTGTTGACACCAGGAGCTCGTAGCCTGGCGTCTCGACCAGCACCTCGTCGCCAGGCGTCACCATGGCGGCCATGGCCAGGTGATTGGCGAAGGAGCAGCCACCGCCCGGTATGACCACGCAGGCCGGATCGACCCCGAACCGCCCGGCGATCGTCTCCGTGAGTGTCGGCCAACCGTAGCCCGCGCCGTCGTGCAGCACGAGGTCGGCGGCGCTGGGGGCGATGTCGGCGAGGACGCAGTCGGCGACGCCGCTGGTGGCGAGATTGAACCTCGCGCCCACGTTCAGCTTGGCGAAATGCATGTAGTCGGACGCGACGGTCCGGCCGCTTTGCGAGCTGCTCAGGTCATCCATGGCGCTTCGGTCATCGGCTCCGTGTTGGCGCTGCTGGGCGTCGCGACCGCGCCCGCCAGTAGAGATAGGGCGGCAGGCCGGCGATCATGATGGCGTAGCCGATCAGGCTGTCGATAGGGAACGACCAGAACGCGTTCGCGACCACCACGCCGCAGGCCAGGATGAAAAGCCCGGTGCTCCATGGGTGGAGCGGCGCGCGAAAGCCTCCATCGCCGACGCCACGGGCGCGCAGGACGAACAGGGTCGAGGCTGAGATTCCGAAGAAGAGGAAGTTCATGGAGATGACGTAGGAGAGGATGTGCTCATAGCTGCTGCTGAGCGCCAGCACGCCGGTCCATACCGCCAGGATGAGGATGGCGACGCTCGGCGCCCGGCTCGCGGCCCCGACGCCGGCGGCGGCGCGAAAGAAGAGGCCGTCCCTGGCCATGGCGTAGATCACGCGTGGGCCGGTCAGCATGCCCTGGGAAAGGAAGGCGAGCGCCGACAGGGCCACGGCCCCGGCCGCAAGCTTGGCGCCGATCGGCCCGACCGCGCGACCGAGCACATCGGAGGCGGGCGTCAGCGTGGCCCCAAGCGCATCCACGCCCAGCGCGCGCAGGCAGGCGATGTTCACCAGCATGTAGAGCGCGATCACCGCCAGGACGCCGATCAGAAGCGCGAGCGCGAGGTTGCGGCCAGACTGCTTCACCTCGCCGGCCACATAGTTCGCCGTCTGCCAGCCGCCGTAGCTGAACAGCACGGGAATGAGGGCGGCGCCGAACGCCTTGAGGGTCGGGCCGCCGCTGGGGTGCGCCGACGCGTGGAATGTGTGCGGCGCGAGGCTCAGGCCCGCGGCGACCATGGCCAGGATCGCGGCCACCTTGAGGGCCCCCAGCGCCGCCTGCGTCTTGTCGCCGGATTTGACGCCCAGGCAGTTGATCCCGGCCAGGACCGCAAGAGTAAGGACCACTGTACAGGAGTCGGGCACGCGGCCGCCCGTCAATACGCTTACGTTCTTGGCGAAAACGATGGCCACGGCCGCCAGACCGCCGGCGTGCACCACGAGGAGCGTGGTCCAGCCGAACAGGTAGGCGACGAGCGGCCCGTAGGCCGAACGCAGGTACTGGTACTCGCCCCCCGTGGCCGGAAGCCGTCCGGCGAGTTCGGCGTAGACGAATGCGCCGAGCAAGGCGACGAGACCGCCCACCCCCCAAGCCGCCAGAGCCAGGACCGGGGAGTGAAGAAAGCGGGCCACGACCGCCGGGTTGACGAATATCCCCACACCGACGACGCCGCCGACAACGAGCATGATCGCGCTCGGCAGGCCGATGGCGGCCTTGAGCCCGTCGTCCTGGAGATTCTCCGTCATCGCCCGCCCCCACCTCAGGCCAGCAGCGCCGCGCCAACCGCGATCATCGCGGCGGACAACACCTGACGGCGGCTGGGCCGCTCTTTCAGGAACACCATTCCGATGACCATGGCGAACAATATGCCGGTCTCCCGCAGCGCCGAGACCTGGCCCATGGGGGCGATGCTCAGAGCCCAGATGACCACGCCATAGGCGACCACCGTCAACACCCCGCCGATCGCGGACTTCGCGGTGTCGCCGTCGCGGCCGATCGTTGGCCATCGGCGCCGAAGGGCGAAATAGGCAAAGGGCATCACCGCGCCCTGGAGGAGGAAGAGCCAGCCCGCATAGGCGAGCGGCGCGCCGGACGCGCGACCGCCGAAACCGTCGCTCACGGTATAGGAGGCGATCAGGCCACCGGTCGCCACGGCTGCGGCCAGGGCGCCGGCTTTGGGCCGGCCGCGCCCGAGCGCGACCCCCGCAATGCCGGCCGAGACGAGCGCCACGCCCGCCAGGGCCCAGAGGCTCAGGCGTTCATGGGCGAGGACGAAGGCGCCCAGGGTGACCAGCATCGGCGAGGAGCCCCGCGCGATGGGATAGATCTCGGCCAGCATGCCGTCCCGGTAGGCTCGCACCAGGGTCAGGCAATAACCGGTCTGAAGGACCACGGAGAGCGCGAGGAAGGGCCAGCTGGCCGGGGCTGGGTGAGGCAGCAAACAGACCGCGACCGCGCCCGTCAGCGCCGACACCATGCTCATGACGGTGATCGAATTGAGCCGGTCCCCGCGCCCCCGCAGCAGGGCGTTCCAGCTCGCGTGCAGGATCGCCGCCCCAAGCACCGCGGCGACGGCGAGCGACGTCACCGCGGGGCTCCTCTCCTCCGCCGCTAAGCGGCTTGAGCCTGGGCGATGGCTGTGTCGATCACCGCCAGAGGCTGGTAGCCGGGGTCCAGCGCCTTGCCGTTGATGACGAAGGTAGGCGTCGCGTCCACGGCGCCGATTTTGGCGTTGTTGGCCACGCGCAGGGAAAGGGCGTTGAGGCCGGCTTCATTGCGGACGCAGGCGTCGAACTGCGCGTCGGAGAGACCGAACGTCTTGGCGATTCCCGACAGAACCGTGCGGGGGTCGTCGTAGAGCCCCGGCTGGCTCTTGAACACCGCATCGACCACCGCGAAGTATTTGTCCTTGCCGGCGCAGCGCGCGAGCAGGAAACCCGAGGCGGCGATCGCTTGCTCCGACGCGTCGCCAACCAGCATCTCACGCAGGATGTAGTTGACCTTGCCGGTGTCGACGTACTTGGCTTTGAACGCCGGCCAGACCTCCTTGTACCAACGCCCGCATACCGGGCAGGCCACCGAGGCGTATTCCACGACGGTGACCTTGGCCGCCGGATTTCCGAGGCTCATGTCGTCGGGGACCGGGCCGCCGGCCGCGCCACTGGCCTTGTTCCCGCCGCCGCACGCCGCCAGCGCCGGCGTCATCAGGCCCAGCAGGGCGAGGCGTCTGGTCACGATCGGCATGGCGGGTGGCTCCTGGTTGGGCGGCTGGCCCCCTCGTCGCCGAGATGGGCGCGGCGATCAACCGTTTTGAGGCGACACAAGCATTTGACAATGTGGCCGCGCGGCGCAACGAGGCGGCCCAGAAATCCTTCCGGGAGGAACTGTATGCATCACCTGTATCTGGGCGCGGCCCTGGCCGTGCTGATGGCGGCTGCGCCGCTGAGTGTCATGGCGGCGGACGCCGGGCCCTTCGATCAGCCCAGCCCCCTGCCCCTTCAGGCGCCGCAGTTCGACAAGATCAAGGATGCCGATTTCCAACCGGCCATGGAAACGGCCATGGCCGAGCAGCGCGCCGAGATCGACAAGATCGCCGCCAATCCGGCGCCGCCGACCTTCGAGAACACCATCGTGGCCATGGAACGCTCCGGCCGGATGCTCGATCGCGTCACCGCCGTCTTCTTCGCCCTCACCGGCGCCGACACCAACGACACCCTGGAGAAGGTCGAGGCCGAAGAGGCGCCCAAGCTCTCGGCGCTGCAGGACGCGCTCTACCTCAACCCCAAGATGTTCGCTCGGGTGAAGGCTGTTTACGACAAGCGCGACAGCCTGGGTCTCGACCCGGAGTCCGTACAGCTCATCAAGGTGACCTACGAAGCGTTCGTCCACGCCGGCGCCAATCTGTCGCCCGCCGACCAGACCAAGCTCTCGGCCATCAACGGCCGGCTGGCGACGCTCTCGACCACCTTTCAACAGAACCTGCTCGCCGCCACCAAGTCCGGCGGCCTGGTCGTGGACGACAAGGCGAAGCTGGCCGGCCTGAGCCCGGGCGCCGTCTCGGCGGCCGAGGCCGCGGCCAAGGCGCGTGGCCTCGACGGCAAGTGGGTGCTCCCGCTGCAGAACACGACTCAACAGCCGGTGTTGCAGTCCCTCGCCGACCGGGCCACGCGCCAGACGGTGTTCGAACACTCCTGGACCCGCACCGAGAAGGGTGACGCCAACGACACCCGCGCCACCCTGCTCGAAATCGTCAAGCTGCGCGCCCAGAAGGCGGCGTTGATCGGTTTCCCCGACTACGCTTCTTATGTGCTCGAAGATCAGATGGCCAAGACGCCGGCCGCGGTCGAAACCTTCGTGCGTCAGCTCGTCGGACCGACGCGCGCCCGCGCCGCCGTCGAGGCCGCCGACATCCAGGCTCAGATCGACAAGGACGGCGGCGGCTTCAAGCTCGCCCCCTGGGATTGGGAGCGCTATTCCGAGGAGGTCCGCAAGGCCCGGTACGATCTCAACGACGATGAGATCAAACCCTATTTCGAGCTCTACAGCGTGCTTGAGAACGGCGTCTTCTACGCCGCCAACCAGCTCTATGGCGTCACCTTCAAGGAGCGCCACGACATCCCGGTCTATCAGCCGGACGTGAAGATCTACGAGGTCTTCGACAAGGACGGCCACACCATCGGTCTGATCTATTTCGACTACTTCAAGCGCGACAACAAACAGGGCGGCGCCTGGATGGGTAATTTCGTCCAGCAGTCCAAGCTGCTTGGCGAAAAGCCCGTGGTCTATAACGTGGCCAACTTCACCAAGCCCGCACCGGGCGAGCCGGCGCTGATCAGCTTCGACGACGTCACCACCATGTTCCACGAATTCGGCCACGCCCTGCATGGCCTGTTCGCGGACGAGGCCTACGCCTCGATCTCGGGCACCAACACGGCGCGCGACTTCGTCGAATTCCCCTCGCAGTTCAACGAGCACTGGGCGCTCGACCCCAAGGTGCTCGCCCACTACGCCCACCACTACAAGACCGGCGCGCCCATGCCGGACGAGCTGGTCGCCAAGATCAAGCGCGCGGCCAAGTTCAACAAGGGCTACGACATGGGTGAGCTGATCGCGGCCGCCGAGCTCGACATGCAGTGGCACGAGATCGCCCCGGGCGCCGAACCGACCGACGTCGACGCCTTCGAGACCGCGGCGCTGGCCAAGACCGGCACGGACTTCCCCAATGTGCCGCCCCGGTACCGGTCGAGCTACTTCCAGCACATCTTCAGCGGCGGCTACGCGGCCGGCTACTACGCCTATCTGTGGACCCAGATGCTGGCCGACGATTCCTTCGCCTGGTTCACCGCCCACGGCGGCCTGACGCGCGAGAACGGCCAACGCTTCCGCGACCTGATCCTGTCGCGCGGCCACACCCTCGACTACGGCCCGATGTTCCGCGCCTTCTACGGCAAGGATCCTGACATCGGCCCGATGCTGGAATCGCGCGGGCTGGCGGGGACTGAGGCGCGAGCCTTCTAGAAGTCGGGCTTGGCGATCATCAGCCAGATGATCGCCAGCACCGACACGAACGCCGGAAATCCGCATGCGAACCAGAGGCGCCACAGGCGATGGTACGCCTCCGGCAAAGGCGCGCTTGTCTCGACCGACGCTCGGGCAAGGTCTCGCATCCGAAGCTGCATCCAAACAACCGGGAGCCAGAAGGCGCCGGTGATCACGTAGAGGATCAGGCTGGCGCCGATCCAGCCTTGCAACATGTTGTAGCCGGCGAGGTGTGCGAGCGCGGCGCCCGTCAACGGCTGAGCGATCACGGCGGTGGCCGTGAAGATCGCATCCGCGACGACCACAACGCCGGCCGTGTGCGCGATGACGCGCGCATCGCCCGTGCGATGGGCCATCAACATAAAAAAGGCGATGCCCGCGCCCGTTCCCAAAAGAACGGTCGCGCCGATCACATGCGCCAGCTTCAGGAGCAGAAAGAGGCTCATCGATCGTCCATCATGGCCAGTGCGACGATCGCGAGCACGGCGGCTGGTATCGTCTTCACCAATGGGCCCAACGGATCGGCCCAGAGGTCCGGGCGTAACAGTGTCGCCGCCACCAGATAGCCGGCCGTCACGACCACCATGGCCTTCAGGGCCGAGGCCGCGCTTCGCCGGAAGCACACCAGAATCCCCAGAGCCAGATCGATTGCCGCGCCCGCAACGTCGAGCGCCGTGGCAGCGGTCGAGCTGAACCCAACACCTGTAAGCAACGACGCAGCGGCTTTGTGGTTCGCTAGACCCACAGCACCGGACAGGATCCAGAAGATCGCGAGGGTGACGATCGCGGTTGGTTTCGCGAAATAGAGCCGCGAATGCCAACGATCCTGGGCGCTGGACGGCTGGATCGCCAACACGGCGGACAGCGTTCGGGGCGCGATCCCGAAACGGTGAAAGGCGTCATCCGGAGCGCCGCGAACCCCGACGCGCAGCTGGGCGAGCGCGGCGGACCGTAGCGGGCTGCGCCATCCCAGCCACGCCGCGACGTCGGCGAGCCGGCCAAGCATGATCGCAATCCAGGCAGGAAGATGAAGCGGCCAGGCCGGCGGAAGTCCCAACCACCCCCTCAATGCTGTCAACACATCGAGGAGATCGGTGGCTTCGTTGGCCGTCAGGTCGACTGTTACTTGACTTGGTCCGTCTGCGAGCACGGCGCGGGCGACATACTCCCTCAGATCGCCAATTCCCGTGACCTGAACGACCGACCGGCCATGGACGAGGGGGATCACACCCGGAAAGCCGGCGAGCCCTCGAAGCAACGCACTCCCACCATAGGCGGCCGGCGCCAGAACCAACCCTGGCCGCAAAATCACCCAATCGAGATCAAGCGCGCGCAGCGCTTCGTCGCCCAGGCGTTTTGTTGCGCTAAAGGCCCCAGGCCCGTCCTCGACCCCGACGGCGGAAATCTGAACGAACCGGTGGACACCCGCCGACACGCAGGCGTTTCCCAAGGCCTCCACCGCCCGAACATGGACGGCGTTGAGGTCGTCACCTGGGCCATCCTGTAGGGCACCAGAGCAGTTCACGACCGCGTCCACCCCGGACAGCCTTGGCTCCCACCACGCAGCGGTGGCCTTACCGACGTCGACCTCTATCCACGACCTGCTCGGCCATCGGCGAGCGGCGGACGCGACGTTGCGCCCGACACCCACGACGTCATGGCCGTCCTGTTGGAGACGCGTGGCGACGTAGCCGCCGATCAGACCATAGGCGCCAACAACCAGGATCCGCATTCAGCCCCCCTCGGTTGGTCAGCCTAGCGCAGATTCGAATGAGAAGAGCGGACCGTACATGCGCCGGCGCTAGGCGTCGGCCTTGAACCAGCGACGGCAGGCGCGGCTGAAGCCGGTGGCGTCGGCGAAGCCCAGCCGCTCGCTGATCTCGGCGCGGGAAAGCACGCCGCCGTCGAGTAAGCGCCGGGCCCGCGCCTTGAGCTCTCCGTCGACGAGGTCGCGGTAGCTCAGCCCGGCGCTGGCAAGACGGCGGACCAGGGTTCTCTGCGACAGACCCAGCGCCTGCGCGGCCGCGTCGCTGGGCACGCGGCCGGTGGTCGAGTGAGCCAGCAGGCGCTCCAGCCTCCCCTTGAGCCCCTCGGCCGCGATCATCGACCGCCGGGCCTGTTCGATCCGCTCGAGCGCCGCATAGTGCATGGCCGGGTCGGCGACCGGCGAGCGCACCCTGAGCAGGCGCTTTGGAACGATCATGGCGTCGGTGGCGGCGCCCCACCGGACCTCGCCGCCCAGCGCCTTGCCGAGTCGTTCTGCGTAGCCCGGTTCGGCCCGCGAGAATTCGAACCGCAGCTCCGACCGGGCGGCTCCAAGGGGCCAGCCGAGCAGGTTGGCCAGCGCGAGAAAGAACAGCTCGACCAGGGTCTGGCGCTGCGATTCGGTGACGGGCACGATCATGCCGTGCCTCAGGACGATCGCGCCCGACTCCCGGAAAAGCCTCACGCGTTGGTGGCTCATGTGGACCGGCAGGTATTTGGCCAGCGTTTCCGCCGCGACGCCGATCGAGGGTGCACTCATGATGGCGACGCCGATCACCCCATGCGCCTCCGGGCTCCAGGCTTCGGGCACGTCCAGAATCCATTCCTGCCCGAAAAAGCGGTTCAGATTGTCGATCTGACGCATCTGCTGGCTGAAGTTGATTTCGAGGTCCGGGTCGTCGAGCTCATCCTCATCTATGTCGACGCCCTCGAAGATCGCCGCCCGCAGCTGTTCGTTGTGTCCAAAACGCCGCGAGATGAGCCGGAAATAGGCCCCTGGCACCGGACGCAGGTCGATGGGTTCCGACATCGCGGTTGGCCGCCCTCACTCCGCTCGAATGATACGTCACACCGTCCGCGTCAGTCACCACCAAGTCGGCGCGGAGACCAAGCCTCCGCCCGGAACCAGCGGCGGCAGGCGCGGCTGAAGCCGGTGGCGTCGGCGAAACCCAATCGTTCGCTGATCTCGGCGCGCGAGAGCACGCCGGCGTCGAGCCAGCGCCGGGCGCGCGACTTGAGCTCGTCGTCGACCAGGTCTCGGTAGTTGAAGCCCGCCTCGGCGAGGCGACGGACAAGCGTCCTCTGCGACAGACCGAGAGCCTTCGCCGTCTCGCCGCTGCTCAGGCGGCCGGTGTCGGATCGCACAAGCAGCCGCTCCACCCTCCCCTTGACGCCCTCGGAGGCGTGGAACGAGCGTCGATCGCGTTCGAGACGCTCCACGGCCGCCTGATGCAGCTCGGGATTGGCCAGCGGCGAGGGCGCATCGGCCAGTCGCATCGGTATGACAATCTCGTTGGCGCCCGCGGCCCAGTGCATCTTTATACCCAGAGCCCGCTCGAACTTTGCGCCGTAGGCGGGCTCCGGCCACATGTAGTCGAAGCGCAGCTTGGATGCGGCCGCCCCGCTCAGTCCCCGGAGCCCCGCCGCCACCGCCAGAAAGAAGCCGATGGTCATGGTGCGATACTGCGCGTCTGAGACGCTCTCTTCCGCCCCGTATCGTAGGACGATCGCATCCGGCTCGCGGATGAGACTGAGATTCTGGATGGAGGCGTAGGTCGGGAGATAGGCGGCCACGACCTCGGTGGCGACGCCGATGGTGGGTGCGCTCATGGCCGCGACGCCGATCGCGCCGTGCGCCGGCGGGTTCCATAGATCGGGCGCGTCCAGCATCCACCCGGGCCCGAAAAGGCGGTCCATGTTGTCGTACTGGCGCAGCTGTTGTCCGAAGGTGATTTCGGTCTGCGGGTCGTCAAGCTCATCCGCGCTGACGCCGGTCCCTTCAAGGATCGCGCCGCGTAGTGTGTCGTTCACGCCAAACTGGCGCACTATGAGCTGGAAGTAGCTCATCGGCGCCGGACGAAGGTCGACTGGGTCCGGCATTTCGGATCCCCCGCCACCAAGTTGCGGGGAAATTGTAGCACGGGAACGCGGTCGATGGCGCGAAAGGACAAACATTTGGCGCTTGCCGCGCTCGCAAGAATTGCAGGCGACGGGCATTAGGAACGCCGTCGTTCGAGGCGGTCTCACTTGGATCCGGGGCCGAGTCTGCGACGGGATAGCCGGGGCTTTCGCGCCGCATATAATGTGCAGGCGGCGTATATAACCTGACCTGCGACGCGGAAGCCCCGGCGACGCCACCCCCCAAAACATCGCCATCGTTTACCTCAAGCCCGCGCGCCAACGTGTCGCAGGCGGCCGGCGGGTCGAACCGGCTAGACTTGACCATCGCGGTTCGGTCAGGACCGAGCCAGGTTTGGGGTCCGTTGCAATCATGGTCGCTTTCGCCCGCTTCACTATGCGTGACAACGGTCTGCCAATTTACATCAATCCAGAACAGGTCTCGCAGGTGCGCCTGACCAGCGAAGGCGACCCCGCCATCTACATCGCGGGGCGCGACACGCCCATGATCATCGAGGGGACGGTCGAGGAGACGGTCCAGGTGCTCGAGACCGTCACCTTGGGCGGTCGGGCGGCGGACCCGGTTGAATCTGCCGCCCTGGAGGCCGAGCCCTCCCCGCTGTTGGTGGATGAGACGTCGGACGCGCCGGTGCTCAAGGCCAAGGCGCCCGCGAAGGCCAAGGCCAAGGCCGCGCGCAAACCCGCCAAGGCCAAGACCGAAGAGCTTCCCGTGGAGGCCGAGGCGCCCTATGCAACGCCGTCGTGGTTCGTCGGCAACGGCTGACTCGTCGAGCCCCTTGCAGCAAGTTATCGTCAGTACACGGCAAGTTAATTGCCTGCAAATTTATGCAAAACCCTAGTAGGGTAGTATCCATCAAGCCGCCAACGGCGCAAAAAACTTTCCCTGAATGGCCTTCTGGCGCCCGAAGGGCGAACCCGGCGCGTTGAAGACACGCCGAGGCCACCGGTTCAGGCGTAGGCTATCTGACCGAAACGGCCCGAGTTGAAGTCGTCGATGGCCTGCCGGATCTCGGCCTGGCTGTTCATCACGAACGGGCCGTAACCGGCGATCGGCTCTTCGATCGGCTCGCCGGTCAGGACAAGGATGACCGCGTCACCATCCGCTTCAACCGCCACGCCGCCGCCCTCACTGGACAACAGCGCCATCTCGGCCTCGCCGACGCTCTGGGATCCGCCGACCGTGACGTGGCCGGCCAGCACGACCAGCGCGCTGTTGTGGCCGTCGGGCAGGTCGAGCGTCACCGACGATCCCGCCTTCAGCCGCACGTCCCAGACATTGATCGGCGTGAAGGTCCGGGCGGGGCCGGTCGCTGAGCCGAACTTCCCGGCGATGATCCGCGCCGTTCCCGCGCCGTCCGGCAGTTCGACGGTGGGGATGTCAGTGGAGAGGATCCCCTGGTAGCCCGGGGGCGTCCCCTTATCCTTCGCCGGCAGGTTGACCCATAGCTGGACCATGCGGAACGGGCCGCCGGCCTTGGTGAAGCCGGGCGAGTGGAATTCCTCGTGCAGAATGCCGCCACCGGCCGTCATCCATTGCACGTCGCCGGGGCCGATCACGCCGCCCTGGCCCGTGGAGTCGCGGTGGGCGACCTCGCCGTCATAGACGATGGTCACGGTCTCGAAGCCGCGATGCGGGTGCTGGCCGACGCCGCGCGGCGTCTTCGCCGGTTCGAACATGTGCGGTCCGGCGTAGTCGAGCAGCAGGAACGGGCTGAGCTCCCGGCCAAGATGGCTGTAGGAAAAAAGCGAGCGCACCGGGAATCCGTCGCCCACCCAATGCGGATTGGGGTTGCTGTAAACCCCGAGGACTGTCTTCATCGAAGCCTCTCTGTGTTGTGGGGCGGCCGTCCGGCCGCAACTGCTAGCCTCAGTTATGGGGATGCGACGCCGGTCTCGAAAGGTAGCGGGCGGGGACTCAGCGTCCTACCCATGGAACGATGAAGGATCTCACCCGCCGCCCGCTCGCGCGCTCGGAGCTCCCGGTCGATACGGCGTCTCTCGCCCGCTATCTCATCGGCAAGATCGTGGTGCGCGAGTTGCCGGAAGGCGTCGTCAGCGGCCGCATTGTCGAGACCGAGGCCTATGTCGTCGGCGACGCCGCCGGCCACGCCTATCGGGGGATGACTCCGCGCAATCGTTCGCTGTTTCTGGGGCCCGGACACGCCTACGTCTATGTCGCCTACGGCGTCTCAAACATGCTGAATGTCTCCAGCGAGGCGCCCGGGGTCGGCGCCGGCGTCCTCATCAGGGCGCTCGAGCCGCTCGAAGGCCTATCGATCATGCAGCTCAATCGCGGCGCCCGGCGCTTGCACGATCTGGCGCGAGGCCCTGGAAGACTCGCCGCCGCGTTGCGGATCGATCGTGGGCTCGATGGACTCGATCTTTGCCGGGAAGGCCCTCTGTGGCTCGCAGGCGACGACTACGAACCCGGTGACATCGGGCAAGGCGTCAGGATCGGCATTTCGCGAGATGCGGACCGCCTCCTGCGATTCTATCTGCGCGGCAGTCCATTCGTCAGTGGTCCAGGATCGCTCAACGAGTAGGAGAGGCGCCAACCGTCAAGGCGTACGCGCAGGTGGCGATGCTTCAGGAGGTAGATGAGCGCGACGATCGCCGCCGCGAATCCAGAGGCGGCGCCGACGCCCAGCGCCCAGCGCGGACCGAAGGCGTCGGCGACCCAGCCGACGATCGGCGCCCCGATCGGCGTCGCCCCCACGCCGATGGCGAGACGCAGCGCCATGACGCGCCCGCGCATTTGAGGCTCGGTGGATAGCTGCATCAGGCTGCTCGTCGAATTGGTGACGGTCAGGGTCGACACGCCGACGACGACGAGCGCGGCGCCGAACAGCCAGACATTGGGGGTGATCGCGGCGAAGGCGAAGCCGACGCCGAAGATCGCGGCGCCCGCGAGCAGGAATCCAAACCGAGGTTTCTCCCGACCGGCGGCAAGCAGCGCGCCGACGAATGTTCCGACCGCCAGGACCGAGTTCAGGAGCCCGTACTGCCCTGCCCCGCCGTGGAAGATCTTGACCGACATGGTCGAGATGAAGATCGGGAAATTCAGTCCGAACGTGCCGATCAGGAACAGCATCCAGAGGATGGCCTTCAGGTCGGGGCGCGACCGGACATAGCGGAGGCCTTCCACGAGGTTGCCACGGGACCGGCTGACGCGGGGGCTGGGATGAAGCTCCTTCACGCGCAAAAACCCGAGCGACGCGAGCACGGCGCCAAAGGAGGCCGCGTTGATCAGGAACGCCCAGCCGGAACCGACTGCCGCGATCAAAACGCCAGCCACGGCGGGGCCGACCATCAGCGCCACGGTCATGGACGTGGAATTCAGCGCCACCGCGTTGGAAAGATCCTCCTCTCCAACGAGGTCGGAGACGAAGGTTTGGCGGGCCGGTGAATCGAGGGCGTTGACGCAGCCGGACAGGAACGCCAGCCCGTACACATGCCATAGCTGGACGAGCCCGGTGATGACGAGCAGGCCGAGCGCGAGCGCCAAAACACCGGAAGCCGCCTGGGTGGCGATCAGGAGTTTACGCCGGTCGAAGCGATCAGCGGCATAACCGGTCCAGGGCAGCAGGAGAAGCTGCGGGCCGAACTGCAGCCCCATGACGATGCCGACAGCGGCTCCGCTATGATGGGTGAGCCCGGTCAGCACCAGCCAGTCCTGGGCGATCCGCTGCATCCAGGTTCCGACATTGGAGACCAGCGAGCCGACCGCCCAGAGGCGATAGTTGAAGACCTTCAGGGAGCGGAACGCGCCCCTGGCCATGTCGTCACGCGCCCGTAGGCGAATTGCCGCCGTGGAACCGCCCGAACAAACGCGCCGTCATCACACCCATAAGCAGAACGCCCACGCCCACGGCGATGACCTGATCGGCGGCGTGCGGATCGAAATTTCCCACCCGGACGATGAGGAAGTAGGCAATGACGAAATTCGCAAATCCCCACACCACATTCACGGTCGAGGACGAAAGACCCTCACCCGGCGGCTTGGCGAAAGGGCTCTGAAACGGCCGCCCCATCACGCCGCTGACGAAATGCGGGATGGCGTTCGCCAGAAACGCGCCGCCGAACAGGTAGGATAGGTCGTGAAGCCAATTCATGGTCAGGCGCTCTTTCCGATGAGGTTGATGATCTCGCGGGTCGCGCCGGTCTCGCCGATCCGGGGGAAGACGCGTGTGACGCTGTAGGCGTGGGCCTCGGCCTGCAGGTCGGTCATGGCGTCGATCGCCAGGGTGACGTTGAAGCCGAGCTCATAGGCCTGGCGCGCCGTGACCTCGACGCCATTGCTGGTGGCGACGCCGACGATCACCACCTGCGTGACGCCCAAGGCCTTCAGATGGGCTTCAAGATCAGTGTTGGTGAAGGCGCCCGGCGTATGTTTGGTCACCACATGGTCCTGCGGCTGCCGGTTCAGTTCGGGGATCAGATCGGTCCAGCCGTCCGGAAACGCGCGCGGGGCTCGGGACTGCTCCGTTCGGCCGGGCGCCACGCCGGCGACATTGACCAGCACCACCGACAGGCCATGCGCACGAAAGGCCTCAGCCAGCGCGCCGACCTGTTTCACCACCTCATCCATCGGATGCGCGGCGGGGAGCGACACGATGCCTTTCTGGAGATCAATGACGATGAGCGCGGTCTTTGGGTCGAGGGTGGTTACAGTCATGGCGTCATCCTTCTGACAATCTGGAGGGCGGCGAAGCAGCGCGTCGCGCCTCGTGCGTCCAGCGGTTTTAGGGCTCAGGTCTGGGAGTCGGCTTCGGCCAGGCGTTTGATCAGGGTCGCCGCGGACATGAGCGTCCGCTGTTCGGCGGGATCGAGCCTGGCCATGGCGGCCAGCAGCCATTTCTGCTTGGCGGCGCTACGTTTTCGCCGCGCCTCGACGCCGTCGCCGGTCAGGGCGAACAGGACCTGCCGACCGTCGGTCGGATGAGGGTGACGCTCGACCAGGCCCTCCCGCTCCAGCTCGGCGAGCGTGGCGCCCATCGACTGCGGTTTCACCGACTCGGCGCGCGCGAGATCCGCCGTTGTCGTCGGACCCGCCGCCTCCAGTCGCGCCAGCGCCACGGTCTGCGACCAGGTCAGTTCGTCCGCGTTCGACGCCGCGCGCAGCCGCCGCAAGAGCTGCCCGACCGCCAGCGAAAGCTCGGCGACGACCGTTTCGAGGGAGATGGATGGGCCGGAAGGAGCGCTCATGCCCTTCATATATCAGTCAACAGGAAAACTTGCAAGTTTAGCTGTTAATAAGACTCGCCTTCACTCCCACTCGATCGTCCCAGGCGGCTTGCTGGTCACGTCGTAGACCACGCGGTTGACGCCGCGAACCTCGTTGACGATCCGGGTGGCGGCCCTCGTCAGCACGTCCCATGGGAATTCGAACACGTCGGCGGTCATGCCGTCGGTGCTGGTCACGGCGCGCAGGGCCAGCACGTTCTCATAGGTGCGCGCATCGCCCATCACGCCCACGGTCTTGACCGGCAGGAGAACGGCGAAGGCCTGCCAGATCTGGTCGTAGAGGCCGGCCTTGCGGATCTCCTCGAGGTAGAGGGCGTCGGCGTGCTGCAGGATGGCGACCTTCTCGGCCGTGATCTCCCCCGGAATGCGGATGGCCAGGCCCGGCCCCGGGAATGGGTGGCGGCCGGTGAAGGCGGCGGGCAGGCCGAGCTCCGCGCCCAGCGCCCGCACCTCATCCTTGAAGAGCTCGCGCAGCGGTTCGAGCAGCTTCAGCTTCATGCGCGCCGGCAGGCCGCCGACATTGTGGTGGCTCTTGATCACCGCGCTGGGCCCGCCGGTGGGCGAGACGCTCTCGATCACGTCGGGATAGAGCGTCCCCTGGGCCAGGAAGGTCGCCCCGTCGATGCGCGCCGCCTCGCGGTCGAAGACGTCGATAAACAGGCCGCCGATGACCTTCCGCTTGGCTTCCGGCTCGGTGACGCCCGCCAGCGCGCCAAGAAATTCCTTCGATGCATCAACATGTATCAGCGGAATATTGTAGTGATCCCTGAACAGGCCCACGACCTCGTCCGCCTCGCCGCGGCGCATGAGGCCGGTGTCGACGAAGACGCAGGTCAGCTGCTCGCCGATCGCCTCATGGATCAGCACCGCCGCCACCGAGGAATCGACCCCGCCGGAGAGGCCGAGGATCACCCGCCCCTTCCCCACCCGCGCGCGGATGCGGGCCACTTCCTCGGCGCGGAAGGCGGCCATGGTCCAGTCGCCGCTGAGCCCGGCGATGCGATGGGTGAAGTTGCGCAGCAGCCGCGCGCCGCGCGGCGTATGCATCACCTCCGGGTGGAACTGCACGCCGTAGAAGCCGCGCGCCTCATCGGCGATGGCGGCGAAAGGCGAGCCGTCCGAGACGGCCACCACCTCGAAGCCCGGCGGGATGGCGGTGATCTTGTCGCCGTGGCTCATCCACACGGTCTCGCGGCCGCCGATCTCGGCGAGGCCTTCGAGCAGAGGGCTCGGCCGCACCACCTCGATCTCGGCCCGACCGAACTCGCGCTCGCGGCCGCCCTCCACCCGGCCGCCGAGCTGGGCGCACAGGGTCATTTCGCCATAGCAGATACCCAGCACCGGCACGCCACGCTCGAACAGCGCCGGCGGGGCGGCGGGGCTGTCTGGCAGGCCCGCGGTCGCCGGCCCGCCGGAGAGGATCACCGCCGCCGGATCGTAGGCGTCCAGCATCCCCTCGACGCGATCGAAGGGGTGGATCTCGCAATAGACGCCGCTCTCGCGCAGGCGCCGGGCGATGAGCTGGGTCACCTGGCTGCCGAAATCTATGATCAGGACTTTCGCGTGGGCCGACATGGCGGGCGGGTTAGCCGAGAATCGCGCCGGCGTCACCGCTGCAGTACGGCGATGAAGAAGCCGTCCGTCGCGGCCGTGTGTGGCGTCAGGCGGCGGAACGGCCCGGCCGGGGTGAACTCCGGCGCCAGAGCCAGGAAGGCGGCGACGCGATCCTCGTTCTCCTCACAGAACAGCGAACAGGTGACATAGATGAGGCGCCCGCCCGGTTTGACGAACGCGGCGGCGGCGGCGAGCACCGCGTCCTGCTCGTCCATGCGGCGGGCGAGCTGTGCGGGGGTCAGGCGCCACTTGGCGTCGGGGTGGCGACGCCAGACACCCGAGCCGGTGCAGGGCGCGTCCACGAACACCAGGTCCATGACCCCAACCAGATCGGCCAGAGCGCCCGGCCTGAGGGGCGTGCGCACCTGCAGGTTGCGCACCCCGGCGCGCCGGGCCCGGACCTGGGTGTCGGCCAGGCGCCGCCCGTCGGCGTCATGGGCGAAGAGCTGGCCGGTGTTGGCCATGGCCGCCGCCAGGGCCAGGGTCTTGCCACCGCCGCCGGCGCAGAAATCCAGCACCTGGCGGTGGGCGATGTCGCCCGCCGCGGTCGCGGCGATCTGGCTGCCCAGGTCCTGGACCTCGAACCAGCCCTTGGCGAATTCCGGCAGGGCCTCGACCGGCGGCGCGCGCGCGTCCGCTCGCGGCGCGGCGACCCGGAGCGCGGTGGCCAAGGCGTCCAACGGCGCGGCGCCCAGAGGGGCCAGGGCCTTCAGCGTCCGCTCCGGATCGGTCAGCAGCGTATTGACCCGAATATCTACCGGCGCCCGCTCACACAGCGCTTCGCCCTCGGCCGCGGCCTCGGCGCCATAGGCGCGGTCCATGTGCGGCGCCAGCCAGTCTGGATAGCCGCCCCGCACCGCGGCGGGCGCATCGTCCAGCGACAAGGGGATCTCCAGACGGGCGATCTCGGCTGGGGTAAGCGCGCCCGGACCATGATCCTCGCTGGCGGCCACGGCCACGCGCTCGAGGGGCCAGTCCCAGGCCAGATGCACGGCGGCCAGCACACCGGCGCGCCAGGTCTCGTCCTCCATGCGCCAGGCCAGGGACCGCCGCTTGCGTAGCACATCGAGCACCAGCCCGGAGACGAAGGCGCGATCCCGGGCGCCGGCGTAACGCGCGCCTTCGCCCCAGGTCTTCAGCGCCAGCCGGACCGGCTTGTGACGCGCCTCCATGTCCTCGAGCACGGCGATCGCCGCCGCCAGACGCCCGCCGTCACGCATCGAGGCGTCCGACCACTCCGGCCCGAGGCTCAGAATGCGCCATTGATCGCCGCGGCGACGGCCGCGATGCCGCCGGCCACTATGGTCGGCTCTTCCTGATTGACGAGATAGATCGCTGTCTGACCGGCTTCGCCAGGCCATACTGAGACGACCTGGAGCGGGCTGACATAGACCGCGACGCCGCTGTCGGCGTCGGTGAATGAGACGAGCTGAGTCATGGCCGCGGACCTCCTGCAGGGAAAGGGCGGACGGCCGGACGGCCGCCCCCGAGAGGTCTTATCCTAAATCGCGCTTGGATAGTTCGGCGCTTCCCGCGTGATCATAACGTCATGGACGTGACTTTCGCGCATGCCGGCGCCGGTGATGCGGATGAACTGCGCCCGCGCCTGCAGGCTCGGGATGTCCTTGGCGCCGAGATAGCCCATGGCGGCGCGCAGGCCGCCGACCAGCTGGTGGATCACCGGGCCGATCGGACCCTTGTAGGGGGTCTGGCCCTCGATGCCTTCAGGCACCAGCTTCAGCGCGTCCTCGACCTCCTTCTGGAAGTAGCGGTCGGCGCTGCCCCGCGCCATGGCGCCCAGAGACCCCATGCCGCGATAGGTCTTGTAGCTGCGACCCTGATAGAGGAACACCTCGCCGGGCGCCTCGTCGGTGCCGGCGAACATCGACCCCATCATGGCGGTGGAAGCGCCCACGGCCAGGGCCTTGGCCAGGTCGCCCGAATAGCGGATGCCGCCGTCGGCGATGATCGGCACACCCGAGCCTTCGGCGGCGCGCACGGCCTCGGCCACGGCCGTGAACTGCGGCACACCCACGCCGCTGACCACGCGGGTGGTGCAGATCGAGCCCGGCCCGATGCCTACCTTCACCGCGTCCGCGCCGGCGTCGATGAGCGCGCGGGCGCCGTCGTAGGTGGCGACATTGCCGGCCACGATCTGCACGCGGTTGGTCTCGCGCGACAGGCGCCTCACGGCGGCGCTCACCTGAGCGGAATGGCCGTGGGCGGTGTCGATCACCACCACATCGACCCCGGCTTCGACCAACGCCATGGAGCGTTCGAAGCCCGCGTCGCCCACCGTCGAGGCGGCGCCGACCAGCAACCGGCCCTTGCTGTCCTTGGCGGCCAGCGGGTGGGCCTCGGCCTTCTCCATGTCCTTGACGGTGATCAGCCCCACGGCGCGGTAGTCGTCATCGACCACGATCAACCGCTCGATCTTATGCTTGCGCAGCAGGTCCCGCGCCTCGGCCTGGGTGACGCCTTCGCGGACGGTGATCAGGTTCTCACGGGTCATCAGCTGCGCCGCCGTGACCTTCTCAGACCGCTCGAAGCGCATGTCGCGATTGGTGAGGATGCCCACCAGCTTGCCGGTGGCCTTCTCCACCACCGGAAACCCCGAGATATGACGCGCCGCCTTGATGCGGGCGATCTCACCCAGGCGCGTTTCAGGATTGATGGTCAGCGGCCCGATCACCATGCCGCTCTCGTAGCGCTTGACTTCGCGCACCTGGTCGGCCTGTTCCTCCACCGTGAAGTTGCGGTGCAGGACGCCCAGCCCGCCGGCCTGGGCCATGGCGATGGCCAGGCGGCTGTCGGTGACCGTGTCCATGGCCGCGCTGACCAGGGGAATGTTGAGGCCGATCTCCCGCGTGAACCGCGTGGCCGTATCGACCTGCGTCGGCATCACCTCGGACGGACCGGGCTGTAGCAAAACATCGTCGAAGGCGAGACCTTCGCGAATCTCCATGAGACTCTCCGTTTTGCGGGCCGGCTATAGACGGGCGAGGCGATCCTGGGAAGGGGATGGACGCGCTTGCTTCGCCGCTGAGGGCGGGGTGTTAATGCGCAACGGATCGAGGGGAGCATGATTCAACCGTCCACGACCGCGGCGCCGCCCCGCGCCCGGATCGCCTTTCGGGTCGGCGTGGTCGGCCACCGGCCCGACCGCCTGCCCGCAGGCGAAGCGGCCCTGGCCGACGTGCGCGCGCGCATCGCCGAAGCGCTTGACGCGGTCGCCGGCGCCGTGCGCGCCTTCGCGGCCGGACCGGGCGCGCGGTTCTATGACGCCGACGCCGCGCCGTGGCTGATCGCCAACTCGCCCCTCGCCGAGGGCGCTGACCGGATATTCGCCGAGGAGGCGCTCAAGCGCGGCTTTCGCCTCACCTGTGTCATGCCATTCGCGCGCCAGGAATTCGAACGCGATTTCGCCGAGCCTGAGGCGCGCGAGGATGGCTCGGCCGCCCGCTTCGCCGCCATTCTGGATGAGGCCAGGGAGGCAGGCGTCCTCACCTCCTTCGAGCTCGACGGGCGCCGCGAGCAGACGCACGAGGCCTATGGCGAGGCCGGGCGCGTCGTATTGGGCCAATCGGACCTTCTGCTGGCGATCTGGGACGGCGGACAGTCCAACGGAGTCGGGGGCACCTTCCACACCATCGAACAGGCGATCGCGTTCGGCGTCCCGACCCTGTGGATCGACTCGCGCGCGCCCAACGGCTGGAGGATGCTGCGCGCCGAGGAGGATCTGGCGGGCCTCGCCGACGACGAGCCGGCTCCGCCCTGTCCCGCGCCGCTGGATGGCGAGATGGCCCGGTCCATCCACAATATCGTCGCCTCTGAACTCAGCCCTGACGGGGCGGAGGCCGAGCACCTCGCCGCCTACCTGGCCGAGACCCGGCCCAAGCTCAATCTGGCCATGGTCTGGAAACTGTTCCGCGACCTGATGGACCGAGGCCGCCTTCACGCCCCGGCCGTGCGCGTCGCCGATTTCGAGGCCCAGATCGGGCGGGCCTGGCCGGTGGCGAGCGATCCCGAGGCCAGCGCCGACCTCAGGACTGACACCTCCTGGATGAACGCCCAACTGCGCGGTCACTATGCCTGGTCCGACAAGCTGGCCGACCTCTACGCCGACGCGCACCGGAGCGGTTTCGTCGCCTCGTCCCTATTGGCCGCCGCCGCAGTGTTCACCGCCCTCCTGCCGGTGGCCGGGGACTTCGACCGGCAGGCGGCGATTATAACGGCGATGGTCGAGGCCATGATCCTCGGGCTGATGGTCGGCTTGCCCACCATGGCCCGGCGCAGGCGCTGGCATCAGAAATGGCTGGAATACCGCGTGCTGGCCGAACTCGTACGCGGGTCTCGCATCCTCATCCCCTTCGGCGGCGCGCGTCCCCTGCCCCGCACGGCCGCGCACCTGGCCACCTATGGCGATCCGGCGCGCAGCTGGATGAACTGGCAGGCGCGGGCCATCGCCCGCACCGTGGGATTGCCCAACGCCACGATCGACGCCGACTATGTCTCGGCGCGCTGTCGGGAGCTGATCGATTTCCTGGGCGCAGCGTCGCCCCCGCGCGGCCAGATCGGATTCCATCACATGAACTGCGAGCGCATGGAGCGTATCCACGAGCGCCTGCACAGCCTGTCGCTGATCCTGTTCGCCGTGACGATCGCGGCGGTGGCCAGCAACTGGCTGATCCGCTTCTACCGGCCCGATGCGCCGGAGCGCTGGAACGCCTGGCTGATCCTGTTCTCCGCCTTCCTGCCGGCCCTGGGCGCCGCCTTGGCCTCGATCAACAACCAGGGCGAGTTCGCCCGCCTGCAGAGGCGTTCACGGGCCATGGCCGACAGCCTGGGCGCCCTGCGCGAGCGGATTGCGGCGCTCGTGGCCGGGCCGGCCAACCCGCCGGTGGCGCGTGTCTCCGACATGGCGGCCCAGATCGCGGCGATGATGGTCGACGAAAACACCGAATGGCGCATCGTCGTCCTCGACCTGCCGCACGCGGCGGGGTGACGAGCGAATGGTCTGTTCTCACTAGTAAAGCTTTATGGAACCTGAGATGAGCGGTCATGGGGACGGGGTCCGACTGCTTTGACGTCATAGTGATCGGAGGCGGCCCGGCCGGGTCGGTCATGGCCTGGGCCTTGGCCGGCCGCGGCGTGCGCGTCGCCCTTCTCGAGCGGGCGATATTCCCGCGCGAGAAGGTCTGCGGCGACTTCGTCGAGCCCGGCGGTCTGCGCATCCTGGAGGCCATGGGCTGCATCGACAGCCTGGATGCGCCCAACCCCATCGCCAGCGCCCGGGTCTACTTCGGCCCGCGCCTCGCCTATCAGGGGGCCATTCCCTACTACGAGCCGGCTCCCGGCCTGCCCACCCACGGCTATATCGTGCCGCGGCATATCCTCGACACCCGGCTCCAGGAGCGGGCGCGGGAGGCCGGAGCGGTCATCTTCGAAGGCTGCGAGGCCGGCGACGTCCGCCGCGAAGGCGGCCTGATGGTCGTCAGCGCGCGGCAGGGCGAGCAGGCGCTTTCGCTGAGCGCGCCTCTGGTGGTGGGCGCGGACGGCGCCGAATCCCTCGTCGCGCGCCGCGCCGGCCTGCGCCGGACCGACCGACGCCACATCGGCCTCTCCCAGCGCGCCTACGTCGACGGCATAAACGTCGATGAAGGCGAGGCGACCATCTGGTTCGACGAGGACCTCTATCCCGGATACGGCTGGATGTTCCCCATGGCCGACGGCCGCGCCAACGTCGGCGTGGGCATGCTCAGCGAGACCTGTCATCGCCAGGACCTCTCCGTCCCCAAGGCGTTCGCGGCCTGTATCGAAAAGCTTAGGATCCGCCATCCCGGCTGCGCCGGCGTGCGCGTGGCGAGCCGACCGCTGGGCGGCATGGTCAAGATGTATGGCGGCGCCGGACCGAACCACTTCGACGGCGGCCTCCTGGTCGGCGACGCCGGCTCCTTCGTCGACCCGATGACCGGCGAGGGCATCACCCAGGGCATGGAATCCTCGCTCATCGCGGTCCCCACCCTGCTGGCCGCCTTGGAAGCCGGCCGCTTCGACGCCGCGCAACTGAGTTGCTACGAGCGTGATTTCCGGCGCTACTTCGATCCCGCCATGCTTTTCCTCGATCTTTGCGCGGCGATGATGCGCAACTGGCATTTCCGCGACTTCTGGCTGCGCGCGACATCGCGCGGCTTTGACGAGGCGCGGCTGGATCCGGAGTTCGCCCGGGTCTCCGGCGCGGGCTTCGGCGGCCTCAACCTGCGTCCGCTGGCCATCGTCGAACAGGTCTGGACACGCATCTTCGCCCACGTTGGGTCGGGCGGCCCCAGGGCCATCGTCGATCTCCTGAACGGGCGCGCCGGGGCGGGCCTCTCCGGCGATCTCGCCGCCTGGGAGCGAGGCTGGCGGGAATCTCTGAGCGCCGACCCAGCCTGGCATTTCTCGTGGATGGCGGACGTGGTCAAAAAGGCGGTGATGGTGCAGCCGACCTTGTGGGCGGGCGGCGCGCCGCGGGCGCCGGGGCCGCTGGCTTTCATCGATTCAGCGAAGCTTTAACGGAGGCGAACGTGGCCAAGACCGTGAAGAAAGCCGATGTCCAAACCGACCAGACCCCGCCGACCGTGGCCGTCGTGGGCGGCGGCCTGGGCGGACTGACCAGCGCCTTCTACCTGGCCAGAGCCGGGTTCAAGGTCACGCTCCTGGAGGCGTCGGACATACTTGGCGGCAACTTCTCATCCAGTTGCGTGAACGGCGTCTACCACGACGTCTACCCGCACATATTCTGTCCCTGGTACGCCAACTTCTGGAACCTGTTTGAAAACGATCTGGGGCTGGGCGCGCGCGACGATAATTTCGCCGCCCGCTGGGGCGTCAAGATCCTCGACAAGGACGCCAAGGACTACATCTCCCTCGAAAGCCCCACCACCCTGCAATCCGTCATCGCCAACCTTAGATCGGGATTGGCGCGGTGGCCCGACCTGTTCCTGCTCGGCTTTTCGATGCTCGATCTGGCGGCGACACCCTTCGATCGCAAGCGAGACGACCAACTTGAGAATCTGGACGTCAACGGATTCGTCTACTCGCGTGGCTACTCGACCCAGGCGGTCGCTCACCTTCAGAACTATATGTTGATGTTGATCTGGTCGATTCAAAGTGAATTGACGGCGGCTTCATCGTACCAGGACTTCATCAAGCACACGATCGCCTATCCCAAGAAAACACCTTTTTGCTACCTTCTGGAGGGCCCTCTCCAGACAAAAATCATCGATCCCATGGAGAAGAAGCTCGGCGAATACGACTGCGTTATCCGGAAGAACGCAAAAGTGAAGCGCATAGAGCTGGTGGGGAACAAGACGGTCCATGGTCAGCTTGTCGGCGGCAGGCCGAAGATCACCCTGGAGCGAGCGCCCGCCGCCGGCGCCGGGGCCGCGCCACCCGACGAAACGCTCCTATTCGACTACCTCGTGCTGGCCACCACGCCGGAGGAGGCCGCCCGGCTGGTCCTTGAGGGCGAACAAGGCGTTCGGATCGGCGACGCCGCCCCTCACCTCTCGCAACTGCAACGCCTGCGCAGCGAGTCGATCCCCGTGGTCGACGTCTACTTCAACAGGAAGCTGCCCAACCTGCCCAATGAGCTGTTCGCCCTGGGCGGGTCGAAGCAAACCTACTCGCCGCAGCATCCGACGGACCCCCAAGCCGCCGACTGCGACATGACGGTGCTGGATATCTCCCAGCTATGGACGGGCGATCCGAACATGGACGGGCGCACCGCTCTCACCGTCGCTTCGTCGAACCGCTACGCCCTGCCCGCCCGTGGACAGGAGGAGCTGGGCTTCCTGATGATCCAGCATCTGCACGACTACCTGCCTCTGTTCGAACCCGGCCAGCACTGGGGCGACCCGAACAGCGATATCTGCTGGGAGAAGACCCACCTGCGGCTCAACGACCATCATCAGCTGTTCCTGGACGAAGTCGGCAGCTGGAACGTCCGCCCGGACGCCGTTCATCCAAAGCTGCTTCCGGACGTGTTCTTCGCCGGCGACTATTGCCGCACCGATGTCGACATGGCGACCATTGAGGGCGCGGTCCAGAGCGGGATACTCGCCGCCCAGGGCGTGCAGGCGCGGCACGAACGGGTCAGCGGCGACCGGCTCGGCAAGCCGATCCCGATGGCCGAGCACGAGATCTACAGCGACGCCCATTTCCTGGCCGTGAAACTGGCTCTCCTGCCCTTCGCCTATGGCGCGTCGGCCCTGTCCGCTCACATGGACCCGGGACCGGCCGAAAAAAACGGGGTTCTACCCAGGAACGCCTACAAGCCGTCGACCTATTCCCTCTTGCTGCCGATCGCCTTCACGCTCGACTGGTGGAAAACCGCCTACTGGCTGGCGCGGCGGCTGACACCCGGCGCCAGCCAAGGCGAGCCGGGCTCCGAAGGCCGCACTGGACTGATGGCCTTCGCCCGGGAGATGACCGGTTCCATCATCGGCGCGGTGGCTGCGCCGCCGACGCCCGAGGGTGAGTTCAAACCCGGCGAGCGCATCGGCAAGGCTTTGAACGCGTTCACCGGTCAAGCCTGGCGGACCGCCCAGGCGGCCTTCCCTCAAACCGCCGACACCGCGCACCCGCCCGGCGAGCCCCGCCGGCGATGGCGGGTGAAAGCCTAGGCGCATGAATTCGACGCTCACGGCCGATATCGTCGCCGGCCTCGGCTTCACCTCGGAAATCCAGCGTGTCCGCGAGGCGCTGGATGCCTGGGTGGCCGGATCCGACTCCGAGATGCAGCCCTTGCTGCGCTGGCAGTTCGGCGCCGGCTCGAAATACTTCCGACCCCTGACGATCTTCAGCTGCTATCGCGCCGTCTCCGGCGGCGTGCCGCCGGACAGCGTCATCCGCTCCGCGGTCGTCCTGGAGATGATACATAACGTCTCGCTGATCATCGACGACATCCTCGACAAGTCCGACGAGCGCCGCGGCAAGGCCACCCTGCACTGCAAGTTCGGACAGCTCGCCGCCCTGATGGCGTCCGGCTATATCGTGGCTGACGGCTATCGGATGTCGGCTGACGATCCCCACGACATCGCCCTGTTCTCCGAACTCCTGAAGCGGCTGGGCGTCGCCGAATGCCTGCAGTGGCGCCTGCGTCGGCAACCGCTCGGCGTCGACGATTGGCTGGAGATCGCCTCCGAGGACACGGGCTCGATGTTCGAGGTCTGCGCGCGCCTCGCCACCCGGGATGACCGGCTGCGCAAGTTCGGACGCCTGCTGGGCGTGCTCTATCACGGCTGCGACGACGTCGGCGACGTCAAGGGATTGGAGTCCCTGGGCGGTGGGGGCGAGGAGGATCTGAGGGACGGCATCCTCACCCTCCCGGCGTCCCTGGCCATCCGCGATCCGGCGATCGCCGCCCTGTTCTGCAAGCCTGAACCGTCCACGGACGAACTGGCGGTCATATCAGCGGCGATGACCGCTCAGCTGCCGGCGGCCGAGGCCAGGCTCGACGAGATCGCCACGGAGGCCAAGTGGGAAGCCCACTTCCATTCCGCCGACCCGACCTCTCTGCTGGCGCTCGTGGATCACACGCGCGAGTTGTCGCGCCGGTGACAGTCAGGCGCTCGCCCAGCCGTGTTCGGCGGCGAGCTCGACGATTTCAGGTCCGTGGCCGCCCGCGAGCAGGGGGCCGACAAGCGCCCGTCCGCCCGCTTCGTCACCGAGCGCCACCAGCAGGCGCGCCAGTCCGGCGGTCGCGCGCCATTCCCACGCCTGGGCGTCCATGGATTGGGCGACGGCGATGGCGTCGCGGAAATCCGCCTCCGCGGCCCGCACGTCACCGTGCTCCAGCAGAAGCTCCGCCCGCGTCGTCAGCGTGAACGGGCGGAACACGCGCTCCTGAGGATTGACCGTCAGAGCCTCCTCGAGCGCGTCCAGGGCCAACTCATATTCGCCCGCCAGCGCCTGGACGTCGGCGGTCATGGTCAGTCCGAAGGTGAGGCCCACGCGGGCCCCCGTCGCCTCGTACCGCACCCGGCGTATGACGATCTCGCCCGGCGGCGCGCCCAGGCGCGCCCTCGCCCACCCCAGGGTGCCCCGCGCCAATTCGGCGGCGTAGTTGAGGCCGTTCTCCTCGGCGAGCGCCAGAAGGCGCCCCGCGGCGGTCTCCGCCCCCACAGGGTCGCGCTCGCAGACGCGAAGCAGTCCCTCGAAGTGCAGCGTCATGGCCAGGTCGTAGGGATCCTTGCTGCGTTCGGCCATGGCGGCGGCGCGCGCCGAGCGCTCATGGGCCAGCTCGGCGCGGCCGAGTGTCCAAGCGGAAAGGCTGGCCACGCCGATGCTGATGACATTGTTGCCAGGCGCCTGCCGTCCCCCGGCCGCCTCGATCAGGGGACTCATCAGCGCGAAATGCTCTTCCGCCCCGGCCAGATCGCCGGTGTAGAAGCGGGTCTGCAACTGCGCGTTGTGAGCGAAGATCAGGCGCGACGGGCTTTCGTTTTCGCCGCGCGACAGATCCAGGATGTGGTCGGCCAGCACGGCGGCGCCGGCGTAGTCGCCGGTGGTGACGGTGGCTTGCCAGATGCGGCCTTCCTCCCGGATCAGTTGCGAGATGCTGCCGGACTTCTCCGCCAGCGCCTTGGCGCGGCCCGCCGCCTCGATGGTATCGGGCGCGGCGTAGCCCTTGGTCAGGGCCAGCACACGGGAAAGCTGGCTGACGATCTCCAACTCCCGCGCATCGCGCTCCGGCGCGGGCGCTAGGTCCATGAGCCCGGCGATCGCGTGGCGATAGGCGCCCTCGGCTTCCTTGAAGGCGCGGCGGCCATAGGCGCTCTCGCCGGCCGCTTTCCAGGCGGTGACCGCCTGATCCGCGTCTCCCGCCTCGGACCAGTGGCGGGCGAGTATTTCGGGTTGCGCCTGCGCAAGGCCGGCGAACTTCGCCTTGATGGTTTGCGCGACCTTGCCGTGGAGCTCCCGCCTTCGGCTCTTGAGCAAGGCGTCGTAGGCGGCGTCCTGCATCAGGGCATGCTTGAAGAAGTAGTTCGCGTACGGCGGAAGGCCCTGGGCGGAGATGATCTCCTTGTCGGCCAGCTCCGCCAGGTCGGCCTGAAGCTGGGGCTCCGGCGCCGACGAGACGGCGGCGATCAGTTCGTAGGAAAACTCCCGGCCGAGAACCGCGGCCAACTGAGCTGACTCCTTGGCCCGATCCAGTCGATCGAGGCGGGCTGTGAGCGAATCGCGCAGACTGACGGGAATGACGTGCGCGCCGGCGTCGGCGCGCGGCTCCATCATCAGGCGGGCCAGTTCCTCGGCGAACAGCGGCACGCCGTCGGCGCGCTCGACGATGCTCTCCAGCAGATCTGCGGCCGGCGCGCCGCGCGCGATCAGGCCCTGGATCAGTTCGCGCGTGTGCCTGTCGGCGAGGCGCCCCAGGGTCATCTGGGCGTGATGGCCCCTGGCCGGCCAGGTTCCGCGAAACTCGACCCGGGCCGTCAGCAGGAGCAGCAGCGGCGCTCGGGCCCCTTGCTCCACCAGAGTCTGGATCAGCTCCAGGGTCGAGGGATCGACCCACTGCAGATCCTCGATGGCGATCACCAACGGCTGGCCTGTGGTGGCGCTGAACACCCAGGCCGTCAGGGCTGCCAGCAGCCGCGCCCGCCGCTGGTCGGGGGAAAACAGCAGCGGCGCATAGGCCTCCGGCGCCGGCAGATTGAGCATCTCCGCGATCAAGGGCACGGCCTCGCCGAGCTTGAGCCCCGCGGGCGCCAGCGCCTGCTCCAGCCGACCTATGCGGTCGGCGGCGCTCTCGTCGCCGCGCCAGCCCAGGCCCTGGTCGAGCATGCGCGTGACGGCGTGAAACGGCGTATTGGCGAACAGCGGCGCGGCGGCGCACTCGATCCACAGATGCGGGTCCGCCTTGATGCGGTCGCGGAACTCCTCGATCAGCCGCGTCTTGCCGATGCCGGCTTCGCCCAGCACCAGGACCGACTGCCCCTCGCCTTCGCGCACGCGCCGCCAGCGACTTTCCAGAAGATGCAGTTCGTCGTCGCGACCGACGAAGCGTGAGACCTCGCCGCGCCCAAAGCCGTGGGCGCGGCCGCTGGCGAGGCCGGGCCGAATCGCCCGGAACAGTCGAACGGTTTCGTCGACCCCGGGCAGACGGTGCTCGCCGACCTCTTCGACCACGAACAGCCCCGAGACCAGGTCGTGCACGACGCCGCTGATCATCACCGTGTCCGGAGCGGCGACCGCCTGGATGGCGGCGGCGGTTCGTGGCGCTTCGCCGAACAGATCCACGCCGTCGCCACCGCCCCTGGCCACCACGACGGTGCCCGCGTGCACGCCCACGCGCACCTCCAGCCGGTGGCTGGCCGCCAAGGCTTCGTTGAGCCCCGCCATCGCCTCGACAATGGCCAGCCCGGCCCGAACGGCGCATTCGGCCGCGTCCTCCCGCGCCTGGGGATAGCCGAAATAGACCTCCAGGCCGTCGCTGAGCGTGCGGGCCACATAGCCGTCCAGGCGCTCCACAGCCGCCATCGCCACTTCCTGGAATCGCGTGGCGATCGCCCGCCACCGCTCGGGATCCAGGGCGGCGAAGCGCCCCGGATCGACCAGACCGCAGGCGAGGACCGTCAGGTGTCGCCGCTCGCCCTCGCCGGCCGCAGCGCGGCCGTTGGGGGCCTCGCGCGGGGCGGCGACCGCCAGGGAGGCGCGCACGGCCTCGGCGATGAGGGCCGAGACCTCGTCCTGAAGCGCGAAGGGATCCGAGGCGTCACGGTCGAAGCGTTCGCCCCACAGCGCGGCGCCGCTGGCCGTGTGGGTCAGCTGCACGGAGATGCGCGCCCGCGTCCCCGCCCGGCGCACCGCGCCATCGACGACGTGGGTGGCTTTCAGGGCCTCGGCGGCCGAAGCCTTGGCGGCGCCCCGAAACTTCAGGCTCGCGGTGCGGCCGATGACCTTGAGGCCTCCGCCCGCCACCAGGCCGTGGATAACCTCCTCGCTCAGGCCGTCGGCGATAGCCAGGGTTTCGGCGTCCTCCGGCTGAGCGTCGAACGGCAACACCGCCAACACGGTCTCCGTGACCGGCGGCGGGGCTGCCCCCGGCCGTCGCGCCTCGCCCGACACCAGCAGCTGCACGCCCGCGATGACCCTGGGCCAGGCGGGGTGCTCAGCCTCGCCGGTCCAGCCGCTCAGCGCGACGCACTGGATCTGATCGAAGGGCAAGGGCAGGCTCGCCCCGTCCAGCGTCAGCTGGACCAGCTTGCCCTCTTCACGGGCCCGATTGGCTTCGGCGCGCACCCATTGCGACCGGACCGCCTCCGCCGACCATATCACCACCACCGCCTTGGCCGAAGTGAGCTGTTCTTCGATCACGTCGCCATAGGCGCGATGCGACGGCAGATCCTCGTCGAACCAGACGCTGTATCCGGCCGCGCGCAGGGCCGCCGCGGCGGCCTGGGCCTGCGGCGCGCTGGAGCGGGCGTAGGAGATGAAAACGTCAGGCACGGGGGCGAAACCCCCGCGCCAAGAGATAGAGTTCGGAGCTGTCCGTCCGACTGGCCTTGGGCTTGACGTGCCTCACGTCGGTGAAGCTCCCCTTGAGCCGCGCCGAAATCTCCGCCGTCTCGCCGCCCTGGAACGCCTTGGCGAGGAACGCGCCTCCGGGTTGCAGCGTCGCCAGGGCGAAATCGGTCGCCGCCTCGATCAGGCCCATGATCCGCAGATGGTCGGTGCGCCGGTGGCCGACGGTGTTGGGGGCCATGTCCGACAGCACCAGGTCCGGCGCGCCGCCCAGGGCCCTGAGCAGGCTGGGGCCGCAGGCCTCGTCGGTGAAGTCGGCCTCGAGAATCGTCGCCCCGGTGACCGGCTGGGTGGCCAGGAGATCGACGCCCACGACCGCGACCGCCCCCCGCTCCAGCGCCACCTGCAGCCAGCCGCCGGGCGCGCAGCCCAGGTCGATCACGCGCGCGCCACGACGGATCAGGTGAAATCGGTCGTCGACTTCGCGCAGCTTGAAGGCGGCGCGTGAGCGATAGCCCTGCGCCCGGGCCTCGGCCACGTAGGGATCGGACAGCTGCCGTTCCAGCCAGGCGCGCGAAGACGGCGTGCGAAACTTGCCCGACTTCAGCTTCTCGGTCGCTGCTCGGACCGCGCCGCCGGCCGGCGGGCGCACCATCCGGCGCTTGGGCGGGTCGCTCATGTGTGGTCGCCCCCGCGCCGCGCGCGCCGGCGCTGTTCGGCCATCAGCGACAGCAGCAGCCCCTCGCGCAGGCCTCGGTCGGCCACCCGCACCCGCTCGCAGGGCCACGCCTCCTGCACCGCCTGCAGGATCGCCGCGCCGGCCAAAACAAGATCGGCGCGGTCCGGCCCAATGCAGGGCTCGGCGCCGCGCTCGGCGACCGTCAGCCCGGCGACTCGACGCGCCACGGCCTCGCACTCCGCCCGGCTCATCCAAAGGCCGTCCACGCGGTTGCGGTCGTAGCGCGGCAGTCGCAGGTGCAGGCCCGCCAGGCTGGTGATGGCGCCCGATGTGCCGACGAGATGGGCCTCGCCCGCCGCGAACACCGGCTCCAGGCTCCGCGCGCCGTCGAACGCCTCGACCTCGGCCTTGAAGGCCTCCACCATGGCGCGAAAGCCGATCATGTCGCCATCAGGCCTCGCCGGAAATCGTTCGGCGAGGGTGACGACGCCGATCGGTATGCTGAGCCAGGCCACGACCGGCGGCCGCCAATAACTCCGCCGATCGGGATGCAGCTCGAGGCCGCCGCTCAGATCCAGCCAGGAGAGCTCGGTGGACCCGCCGCCGACATCCAGGACGAGGGCCGCCTTGGCCTCCAGGTCGAGCAGATTGAGGCATCCCGCCACCGCCAGGCGGGCTTCCTCCCTCGGGCTGATCACCGAAAGACGCAGTCCGGTCCTGGCCTCGACCTCGGCCAGGAACTCCGCGCCATTGGTCGCCGAACGGCAGGCCTGGGTGGCCACGGCGCGCACATGCGAGGCGCCCCGTCGACGGATCCGATCGGCGCAGACGCTAAGCGCGCCCACCGCGCGCTCCATGGCCGCCGCACCCAGTCTCCCGCTCTGCGACAGGCCCTCGCCAAGGCGCACGATGCGTGAATAGGAATCCACGACCTGGAACCCACGGCTCCGCGGCGTCGCCACCAGAAGGCGGCAGTTGTTGGTGCCGAGATCGAGCGCCGCGAACACTTCGCCTCCGCCGGACGGCGGACGGCGAGCGCGCACCGGCGCCGCGGTCGCCTCATTCATTGCCAGATCCAACCGTTTGAGGCGCCCCGCCAAGGCTGGCAGGCGCGTCTTTTCGTCGCGGACCTTAGAGCAAGTCCGACGCGCACGGAAACAGCCTTAACCGCTATTTCGCCTTGAATCGTAAAGATTTGGTAACCAAGCCGGGGGTCGGCCGGCCTCCACGGCCGAGGCCGAATGATGGCTTTCCTGCGACGGTGCGACAATCCATGCTTTGCCATGGCCGCCCATTGCCGCTACGCATTCAAGCTCTGTTCAGGTTTCGGTGTGCACGGTCAAAGAATGAATATGCGTTTCGCCAAGTTCTCGATCGGCCAGGTGGTCAAACACCGGGTCTTTTCGTTTCGTGGCGTGATCTACGACGTCGACCCGGTTTTTGCCAATACAGATGAGTGGTGGGAAGCGATTCCACCGGAAGTCCGCCCGGCGAAAGACCAGCCTTTCTACCATCTGTTGGCGGAAAACGATCAGTCGACCTATGTCGCCTATGTATCCGAACAAAACCTCCTCGCCGACGACTCGGGCGAACCTGTCGGTCACCCGCACGCGGCGCTGATCTTCGAGAACTTCGAGCCCGGTCACTACAACCTGCGGCCCCGCATCACTCACTAATCGGGTTAGCCGCGACTGCGGCGACGCCCCCTCAGTAGCTCCGCCGCCAGCGGATCGCGATCTGGGAGTCGCCCTGGCTGCCCAGCTTGCCGACGAATGACAGACGCTTGCGCACGCGCCATTCTATCTGCGCGCCCTCCCCTTCACGCCCACCGCCGGTGAGCTCGACGTAGAGCCGGTCGGTGATGTACTTGCCGCCGGACACCGTCGTCCCGGTCACCGCCGAATCGGCCACGGCCAGGCGATCCAGATGGGCGAGGCTTCTGAGACCGCCGATCAGGTCGAAGCCGCCGCCGCCCGAGAGGCCGGCCACGGCCGAGGCCAATTGCGCCGCCTCCAGCCCCGAGAGCTGCGAGGCCGACGCCCCGAACAGAACCTGCGAGAGAATCTCATCCTGGGGCAGCGATGGGTTGGACGACAGGGTGACGATCGGCTTGGCCGCCGTGCCGCTGATCTTGATCACCGCCGTCAGGGTCGGATCCTCGCGTGTCGCGGTCAGATCGAGGCGAATGGTCTGCGCGGTCGAGCCCAGGCGGATGACGCTGCGGTCGTCGAGCTGAAATCTCTGACCGGCGAAATCGTAGTCGCCGCGCACCACCCGCGCCTGGCCGGTCAGGATCGGAGCGACGGCGGTGCCGCCGACATGCGCGTCCAGCGACAGTTCGAGATTGAGGCCGCGCCCCTTCAGATACACCTTCCCGGGCGCCTTGATTGAGACGTCCAACGCCACCGGCGCCTCGCGGGCGGCGACGTTGGCGCTCGCCGCCGGCGCATCGTCGAGCTCATCGGGGCGGTGGATCTCGATCACATCCATGGGCGTGACGCCGCTGGCCACCGGCGGGTTCGGCGAGATCTGGGCGTTGTCGATGGTCAGCGCGCCGGTGACCTGGACCTTGCCGTTGGCGGCGCGGTTGACGGTCATGGGGCCAGACGCCGTGGCCCGCGCCAGATCGGTGTCGATCAGACGGAAGCCGGTCAGCTGGGCGCGGAAGGTCGATGCGCCGTCCCTGGCCAGGCTCGCCCGGCCCGAGCCGCTGATCTGGCCCTTGGCCCCGTCATCGGCGGTGAATTGGCTGACGTCCACCGCGTTGTCGGCCAGGGCGGCGCGCAAGGTGATGTTCTGAAGCTGCAGACCCGTGTCGACATCCTGGAGGCGGCCCTTGTCGAGGGCGACCTGCCCGACCGCCCGTGGGTCCGCCAATGTGCCGCCCAGGGTCATCGAGGCGTCCACCTGACCCGCCAGGCTGTCGGCGCCGGTGAACACCAGGTCCCACAGTGGCTTGATCTCGCCATTGATCGAGAAGCGGCCAGTCAGGGGACGATGGCCGTCGAAGGCGAAGGCGAATGGGTCGGCGGTGGCGTTGACCGCCAGAGCGACCTCGCCCTGCGCCTTGAGGCCGGCGCTGTTGCCGAGGTCGAAGCGCACATTCATCACCGGACCGGCGAGCTTGGCGGTCACCTCGCCGTTGACCGGCGGCGCGCCGCGCAGGTCGCGGCCGCCCGCGCCCGAGAGCTGCATGTCCAGTCCGCCGGAGAGCTGATCGCCGCGGCCGGAGAGCGCCAGGCGGCCGGAAAGCTTGCCCACATAGTCCGCATCCAGCAGCGCCATGTCGACGCCGGCCAGCGTGGCCTTGACGCTCGCGGTCCCCGAGCGATTGGCGATGTCGACGTCCGCCTGGCCGCCGCCGACGCCGAGCGATGCATGGACGATCAGGCCCTTGTCGCCCCAGCTGATCTCGGCCGGATTGAGGGTGCGATAGTCGGAGCGCCGCAGGCGCCCGACGCCGGCGAAGGTCGCCGAGTCCTGGCCCCCGCCGGCGAGGACAAGATCACCCTCACCGCTCAACCGCCACGGACCGCCGGCGGAGGGCCCATTGGCCGCCAGGCGATACGGCAGCTTGCTCAGCGGCCCGTCCGCCTGGAACGTCACGGCTTTCAGCTGCAGCCCGCTGTCCCGCAGGATCGCTTCCCCGGCCTGGAGGGAGATGTCCGCCCGCGCGCCGCCGGGGGCGCTGACGACCTTCAGACGGCCCTGGGCATGGCCTTCGGCGAGCAGGACCCCGGGCCCCATGGCAAGGGTGAGGTCGGCGCTGGAGGGCGCGCCGTTGCGCAGGGCCAGGGCGCCGGAGGCGGTGACGCCGCCGCCCTTCACATCGAGGCCGGTCAGATCGAGGCCGCCGTCGACAAAGTGAAAGTTGCTGGCCGCCGCCGCCGCGCCGTAGGCGCTGATCGCGGTCAGCGCGAAGTGTCCATCGCCGCCGCCGGCCTGATGCTGGAAGGTCAGGGCGAGGCGCGCATCGGTGAGCGGAAGCCCCGGCACATTCATCGATGAGAAATGCGCCAGGAGGTCGACCTTGGGCGCGCCGAGCGAGCCCATCAGGTCGCCCGTGCCGCTGGCGGTGCCGGCGATCTCCAGCGGGCCCAGTTCAAGGGGCCCCTGTGCTTTCCAGATGAGCTTCAGCGCCAGGGCGCCGTCCTCGCCAACGGTGCCGGCGCCGTTCACCTCGCTCGTCGTCCCGGTCAGCGTCGATGACGCCAGGGCGAGCCCCGTGGCGCTCCAGCTGGCCTGGGCGACGAGATGCGGCGTGCGGCCGAGCAGGCGGTCCGCCTCGGCCATGCCGCTGCTGAAATCCTGGCCCCGCGCATCGACTCCGAGCCGCCACGGATCCTTGGCCGACTGGCGAGCGGTCCACGAGAAATTGACCCGGCCCTTGGCGCCTGCGTGAGCCATGGCGAGATTGGAAAAGGACCCGGTGCCCTTGAAGCTGAGGTCTCCCAGCAAGCCGCGGTCGCCGCTGCCGGCGGCGTTGAGGCCGACGCCCTGCAAGGTGAGCTTGCGCATCAGAAAGCGTCCGTCGGCGAACCGCGTGATCTCGGCCGAGCCGCTGGGGCGCGCGCCCAGCAGCGCGGCCAGAAGCCCCTGGCCCGCGCCGCCCTGGCCGGTCGGGCGGGCGGTGATCAATAGATCGGAACCCTGGTTCTCCACCGTGACCGGTCCGCTGACCTGGGCCAGCCCATAGGGACCGTCGGCGATATGCTCGATGGCCGCCGAGCCCGCGAGGCGCCAGTGGCGGCGATCGCCCGTCAGGATTCCGACCAGCCCGGCCGCGCCCATCTTGGGGAAGCTCGACAGGCGATTGGCGTCCGCCACCCGCGCCTGAATGGCCAGGCCCTTGGGACCGGCCGCCATCCTCCCGACATCGGCTTCGCCGTGAACCGCGATCGACGCCCCCTCGCCGTTCGCCGTCAAGCTGAAGGCGTGGAAGCCATCGGACGCCTTGCGGCCCTCCACCTCGAAGCGGACCGCCGGTCCGACGATATCGCGGTAGTGGGCCAGCAGGCTGGAGGCGGTCAGATCGAGCACGCCCCGGACCGATCCCCCGTCCGGCGTCCACGCGCCCTTGACCTCGAGCGGGGCCGTGCGACCGACCCGGGTGTCGACGGAGATATCGCCCTGGCGCATCGACCCCACCGCCCGGGCCGTCAGAAGGAATGGCTGGTCGGCCGCCAGGCCCAGCGCCCCGGCCAGGGCGCCGCCCTGGGCTTCACGGGCGTCGGCGACGAGGCTGAAGCACTTGTCGCGCTCGATATCGAGCTTGGCGTTCAGGTGGTCGCCGGCGTGCAGCCGGCTGGCGGCCGCCACCGACACCCGGGTGACGCCCGAGCGCTCGAGGTCGAGGGACCCGGTGACATCGTAGTCGCCCTGACGCAGCGCGAACGCCGGCGTCATTTCCAGACGGGCCCGCAGCCCGTCGATGCGCACCGACACCGGCGAAGCGCCGCCCCCGCTCGCGGAGGCGGGCGCCGAGGGCCGGTGCGACAGCGTCAGGTCGCCGACGCTGATTGAGGAAAGGCGGACGCGCCGCTCCAGCAGTTCGTCCGGGCGCCAGCGCGCGGCGACGTCGCGCGCGTCGAGCCACACGCCGCCGCGATCGCTCAGGGTCACCCGGGTGAGGCGCGGATCGGTCCAAGGGTCGCCGCTCAATCCCTCGACGTGCAGCCGGCCGAGGGCGCCCAGGTTCAGCCCGTTTACCTGCTGCTCGATCAGCTGGCGGCCGACGTCCGTCGTCGGCCCGTAGCGGACGAGCGCGGCCAGGCCCACCACGACGAGGATCGCCCCGCCCGCCACCCACCGCAGGGCGCCGCGCCGCTTTCCCGTCTTGGCAGGGTCCGAGGGCGCCGACATCAGAAGCTCTGCCCGATGCTGATGTAGACCTCGACCGGAGAGTCGCCCTCCCGCGGGTTAAGCGGGGTCGCGATATCGAGGCGCAACGGCCCGAAGCCGAGATTGTAGCGGACGCCCACCCCGGCGCCGACGCTGCCGGTGTGGAAGTCGGGGGCCTGACCGAGGCCCACCGACCCGGCGTCCACGAAGGCCACCACGCCCCATTTGTCGGTGATCCGCCGCCGGACCTCGAACGAGGCTTCCGCCAGCGAGAGCCCGCCCTCCGGCTGGTTGTTCGACAGCCGCGGACCCACGGCCTGATAGGCGAAGCCCCGCACCGATCCGCCGCCGCCGGAGTAGAAGCGCCGGTCGGCGGGGACGGCCGGAATGGCCCCGCCCAGGATCGAGCCCACCTCCAGGCGGCCGGCCAGCACCGTGCCGTCGTTCGCTGTCACCGGCAGATAGCCGCTGACCTGGGCCTGGGTCTTGAGATAGGTGATCTGGCGATCGCCCATGACCCAGGTCGGCTCGGCCCGGATCTGAAACCGCCAGCCGCGCGTGGGATCGAGGATGTCGTTGGACCGGTCCACCGCCAGGGCCACCAGGCCCGTGGGGATGATCAGCTTGAGCTTCTCGCCGACCGGCGTCTCCTCGGGATTGATCGCCGTCGACTCCGACAGCGACACATAGTCGAGATAGAGACCCAGGGTCGCGAAGGTGGTCTTGGTCCAGTGACGCTCCACCGCCGCGCGGATGCCCCCGCCGGCGTCGTCATAGGCCGGCGTGCGCTCGTTGAGCGCGTCGACGCCGACCTTGAGAGTCTGATCCGGACGCATCCAGTCGGGCAGGTCCAGCTCCAGATCCAGCACCTGCTGAATGTCGTACAGCCGCGCGGTCAGGGTGGTGGTGTCGGCCACACCCAGCAGATTGTAGTGGGTCCATTTGGCATCGACGCCCGAGCCCTCGATGGTCGAATAGGCCCCGAAGCTCGAACCGCCCATGGTCGCCGAAGAATCGAACCCGGCGCCCGCCGTCGTCGAATAGGCGGCCCCGAGCTCGAGGGTCCGCCGCGGCCGCTCAACCAGGCTGACGTCCACGGGCCTCAGATCGCCCTCCGCCTCATCCTTCGGGGCCAGGGTGGCGGAGGCCGATTCGAAGACGCCGGTGTCGGTAAAGCGTCGCTCCAGCTTGGCCAGCTTGTCGGGCTTGTAGACATCGCCCGCCTTCCACGGCGCGAGACTGTGCACCCAGGCCGCCTTGGTCTTGGTCTTGCCCTTTTGCTCCAGCCTCAGCTCGCCCAGGCGCACGACCCCGCCCGAATTGATCCGGAACGTCGGCCTGACGGAGCGGTCCGCATGGTCGACGACCACTTCGCGAGGCTCGGCTGACGCGTCGGCGTAGCCGAGATTGGCCAGCACGACCACGGCCCGCGCCTCCGCCGTCAGGATGTCGGCCGCGCGGCCGGGCGCGCCGGCCTTGAGCGCCAGCGCCTTGTCGGCCGCCGCCGCCGCGGCCGGCGACGGCGCGACGCCGACCCAGTCGATCCGCGGCGCCGCCAACAGGAACCTCGGGCCGGGCGTCACGGTCACCGTGGCGCGCGGCGGATCGGCGTCGCTGACGTCGGGGACCACCGCCGATTCGTAATAGCCTTCCGAGCGCAACAGGGCCGTGGCGTTGGCGGCGGCGTCGCGCGCGCGGCGTCGCGCCTCCACGCGCGACTCCGGCGCCCTCTTCGCCTCGCCGATCGACCGGCTGATTTCCCCGCGCAGGGCCTTGTCCAGGTCGCCCTGTATCTGGGCGACCGGTTCGGCCCCGGCCGCAAAGGCGCATGGAAGAGCGAGACAGGAGATTGAGAGCGCCAGGGCGAAGTCGAAGCGATGCAAACTGGCGATTCCCGCGGCGCCCCACCCTTCTTAGGTAATTCAGGGGACAGGAGCAATATTCCCCTTTTGTTCCAGGCCTTGTCCGTGGCAGACTGAGCCATGGCCCGCTTCGCCCGGATCGTCGCGCCCGGATGCCCGCACCACGTCACGGCGCGCGGCAACCGGCGCGAGCCGGTGTTCTTCGAGGATGGCGACCACGACATCTACCGCGACCTGCTGGCCGAACAGATGCGCAAGGCCGAGGTGGAGGTGTGGGCCTATTGCCTGATGCCCAACCACGTCCACCTGATCCTCTGCCCGACCACCGTCGACGGTCTGGCGCGGGCGCTGGGCGCGGCGCACCGGCGGTGGGCCAACTTCGTCAATGCGCGCGGACGCTGGCGCGGTCATCTGTTCGACGGCCGCTTTGCTTCGGTGGTCATGGACGAGGCGCACCTCCACGCCGCCATTCGCTATGTGGCGCTGAACCCGGTGCGCGCGCGGCTGGCGGCCAGAGCGCAGGACTGGCCCTGGTCGAGCACGCGGGCGCATCTGGCGGGAGAGGACGATGGCCTGGTCACCGTGCGGCCGGTGCTGGATCGGGTGGAGAGCTTTGCAAGCCTTATCGAGACCGAGGCTGACGATCCGGCCTTCACCGCCCTGCGCGCGGCCGAGACCACTGGCCGGCCCCTGGGCGCGGCCGACTTTGTCGCCGACCTCGAACGCCGCCTCGGCCGCCCCATCGCCCGGCGCGCCCCGGGTCGGAAGCCGGGTGTTCGATTGGAGGACCAACTTGCGTTGCTATAACCGGGACCGGGAACATTACTCCTGTCCCCTTATTCCCTACGAGGATGCGGAAGGAACTGTTGCAAGGACCGGGCGGACGAATAACCTGGCCCGCCGAGAAGCGGAACACGGTAGAGCGAATCCGGACAAAACCTTTGCGGTTGATAAGCGCACGGACAGCAAAGCGGCCCAACGAGGGCGGGAGCAGGATCTCCACGATCAAAATCCAAGTGCACACGCTAAAATGGCGGTCTCGACAAAATTGAATCAATTATCCCAAGTAATCCTAAGAGAGATGACTACCTAAAGGCCGGGCGAGAGTTGCCATGAAGAAAAAACTCAAAGCCGCAAATGGTTCTGTCTTTCTCGTTCCACTTCCGAGTGGAGGATTCGGGATCGGTGTCTTAGTCAGGGCTGACGGTAAAGGGCGAGCTTACGGGGTGTTTTTTGGGTCACGAGTGACAGGCGCTGACGAAGTTGAAATAGTGCACCTTAATCCACAGGGCGCAATTCTTCGCTGCCGTTTTGGTGATCACGGATTGCACACGCAAAGTTGGCCGATCATCGGTTCAATTCCGGATTGGAATGAATCGCCGTGGAATATTCCAAGATTTTCCAGGCCACATGACAACTCAGGTTTGCGATATGTGACCGAATATGATGAAAAACTGAATGTAGTATCAGAGGATGTTGTTCCGGCAGGTAGCACGCAAGGCATGCCAGAGGATGCGCAATTTGGATCGAGTGTCGTTGGTATTAAACTCGACGAACTTTTAACCTGAAATACCGGGTCAGAGTTGATTATCAGCGGCTGGCGATCCTCAACGAACAAGCCGTGACCTCCTATCGAGATCAAAGAGACATACGCCCGTCTCCAAAGCTTACGGTTGCCCGAAGCGCGAGGTTCAGCCGCTGGAGCCCGCCAGGGCTCGCCGGCTTGGCCATGGGGATCGGCGGCTTGGGGATGAGGGCAGGATAGGCTGGTCGCCGGCGTTGTTAAACAGCTTGGCCATTGCGCGCGGCCTAGACTCGACCCCCTGATCCGACCTCTGTCGTGGGGTGTTCCCCAGCCCTTGATGATCGGCCAGGCGGGTGGGTTCGAGCCCCAAGCTTGGCTGATATTGTGGACAATAGAATGGCGGGACAGGAGCAATATTCCGCCCGAGCGGCCAGTTGGACCTGGCGTCGGCGCCCCTGTGCGGGTTGTGGCGTGTCGAACATGGCAACCCGTGGATCGTCATCGAGGGGCCGGGGATACGGCTTCACCCAAACTGGCCTGACCCTGGCGCTCCGCCCGCAACGCTGCGATTCGACGGCGCGCTTGGGCCGGGGCGATATCGATTCGATGGCGAAGTGAAGGTCAACGACGACCGGTGTTCCCGGCATAGCCTGGTGATGTCCGTGTCGGGCGAGAGCCAGCACGAATGCGGGCGCCTCGATCTCGAGGGCGCGCACATCGGACAGATCCAGTGGGAGATCGCCACGATCGAAGTGAGCGAGCGCTCGGACGTCGTGATCGAAATCGTTCTCGATGAGTCGAGTCCAACAGCCAATTGTAGCGGCACGAGGCTCGTCAGCGCCCGGTTCACGCCGCTCTAGCCGGCGGATGAAAAGTGGGTCGGGTCAGCCTTCGTCGCCCGTACCGGAATATTGCGATATGTTCAGAAGCCTAGGATACGACCGCCCCCCTCTAGACAGAGGTGACTTCGGCTTGCTTGACATACAAATCGCATTATGCAATTATTCGGGTCATGCCAAATTCCACTCCTGACGCATGCGCGACCGCCGAAGAGGCCCCCGATCCGTCGATCGTGTGCGCCGAGCGCCGGCTGCGGATGCTCCAGGAGCTGAGCGAGATCGGCATGGAATTGGCCCGGAGGCTGAAGCTCCGCGCCGAAGCCGACGACACGGCCACCGGGAAGGACCCCGCCGCCGCCTTCGCGCCGCTCTCGCGCGCCATCCGCCTGACTCTCGCCCTGGAGGCCAGGACCTGCCAGGAGCTGAGTGACCTCAAAGCCGGTGTCGTCCACGCCCGCGAAGAAGAGCGCGCTAAGGCCGCCAAGCGCGCCGAGGCCGCTGAATATGACGCCGCCCGTGCCCGCGAGCTGAAGGTGTGGAAGTGCGTCGCCGCCGTGGCTGACGCCGAGATCGATGACGGCGAGGCTTACGGAGACCTTTTCGAGGCCCTCGATGAACGCCTGACGGACGATGAAGCCTACGAGGACTACGACGAGCTACCCCTGCGCGAGACCGTCGAGCGCCTGTGCAAGGATCTAGGGCTCGACCCCGACTGGAGCCGCTGGGACGGCGAGGGGTGGGAGGCGGGCTATGCGCCCATCCGGCCGCGCTGCTCGCCGTTCAACCAGCCCAGCCCCCATACTGTCCTGCGCGAACCCGACCGGCCGTCGGCGGAGACCCCGGCACCGTACCAGAGCTTCCACGCCCTGGAGTGAAGCGCCGGCGCGACAACGCGCCGAGTCGCCTCCCCTGCCCAATCCATAGGCGCCGGATAGCCCCGCGAATACGCCGCGCTTGCGGATTGGCCGTGCGCGTGGACTAGTGAGGCGTCGCCTCTCGCCTGGGAACGCCGCCACGCCACATTCGTCCATCCAGGAAGCCTCGCCGTCGCTCTCCGAGACGGCCTATCTGCCGGGCGATGCGTACGATGAAATGTTCGCGCCCGGGGGGGTGACGCGCGCCAACTATCGGCTGCTCGACCAGGACATCCAGGCGCTGGGCGCCCAGGCGCTGGCGGATCGCCAGAAGACCCTGGAGCGGTCATTTCTGCTGCAGGGCATCACCTTCACAGTCTATGGCGCGGGCAGCGCCACCGAGCGCATCATCCCCACCGATCTCTTCCCGCGGATCATTCCCGCCGCCGAATGGGCGCGGATCGAGGCCGGCCTCATCCAGCGCCTGAAGGCGCTCAACCTGTTCCTGGCCGACATCTACGGCGACCAGCGCATCCTCGCTGACGGGATCGTCCCGCGCGACCTGATCCTGGGATCGCCCGCCTACCGCCGGCAGATGCAGCATCTGTTCGTGCCGCATGGCGCCTACGTCAATGTGTGCGGCTCCGACCTCATCCGCGGTCAGGATGGCGAATTCTTCGTCCTCGAAGACAATCTGCGGGTCCCGTCCGGCGTCTCCTACATGCTGGCCAACCGGGACGCGGCCCGGCGAACCTTCCCCCACACCTTCCGCGAGGCGCGGGTGCGGCCGGTGGAGCGCTATCCCGACCTGCTGCTGTCGACGCTCAAGAGCATGGGCGACGAATCCAAGTCCAACCCCCAGATCGTCGTCCTGACCCCCGGCGTCTACAATTCCGCCTATTATGAGCACGCCTATCTCGCCCGACTGATGGGCGTGCCGTTGGTGGAGGGCCGCGACCTCACCGTGCACGACAACCGGGTCTATATGCGCACCACGGCGGGGCTGCAGCGCGTGGACGTGATCTATCGCCGGGTCGACGACGACTTCATCGACCCCCTCGCCTTCCGCCGCGATTCGTCATTGGGAATCGCCGGCATCTTCAACGCCTACCGCGCCGGCCAGGTGATGATCTGCAACGCGCCCGGCACGGGGGTCGCCGACGATAAGGCGGTCTATGCCTATGTTCCGTCGATCATCCGCTACTACCTCGACGAAGACGCGATCCTCCCCAATGTGAAGACCTTCCTGTGTCGGGAGCCGGCCCAACTCTCGCACGTGCTGGCCAATCTCGATCAGCTGGTGGTGAAGGCCGTCGGCGCCTCGGGCGGCTATGGCATGCTGGTCGGGCCGCACGCCTCCCAGACGGAACGCGAGGCCTTCGCCGAGGCGCTGAAGGCCAACCCGGACAACTACGTCGCCCAGCCAACCATCCAGCTCTCCACCGCGCCCTGCCTGGTGGACGGCAAGATCGAACCGCGGCACGTCGACCTGCGCCCCTTCATCCTGTCGGGCGAGAAGGTGGTGGTGACGCCGGGCGCCCTCACCCGCGTGGCGCTGCGGCGTGGGTCCCTGGTGGTCAATTCCAGCCAGGGCGGCGGCTCGAAGGATACCTGGGTGCTGGCGGACGCCCCGGACCTCGAAGCGCCATGATGCTCGCCCGCGTCGCCGACAGCCTCTATTGGCTGGGCCGCTACGCCGAGCGCGCGGAGCACCTGTCGCGCCTGGCCGGCGTCATGCTGAACGCGGCCCTCGACCAGACGGACGCCGCCGACCAGGCCGCGCGCATCGCGCTCGCCGCCATCGGGGACAAGGCGACCGAGACTCCTGGCGAGGCCATGGACGCGGCGCGCATTCTGGTGTTCGACCGCGGGAACGCGGCCGCCGTTGTCTCTTCGCTCGCCAGCGCCCGCGAGAACGCCCGCCAGATCCGCGAGCAGATCACCACCGAGTCGTGGGAGCGCCTCAACTTCCTTTACCTGCGCACGACCGGAATCGGGGCGGAGGCGGCCTTCGCCGCCGATGCGCCGGACTTCCTTCAGCGGATCATCGCCGACCTGCATCAATTCAAGGGCTCGGCCGAGGCGACCATGAGTCATGGCGAGGGTTGGCGGTTCATGCTGACCGGCGTCTATATCGAGCGCGCGCAACTGATCGCCCGTCTGCTCAAGGTGTGTTTCGGCGAAGAGACGGCCGTCGACGACCACGTGGCGCTGGTCGGCTTGTTACGCATGGCCTGCGCGCTCGAACCCTATCTGCGCGCCTACACCGCCGACATCGATGCCCGCAACATCCTTGACTTCCTGATGTTCGACGAGGATTTCCCGCGCTCCATCCGCTTCTGCACCGAGCGCATCCAGGAAAACCTTACCCACCTGGCCGGCGGCCGTGAGCTAGGTCGTCATGATCCGTTACGCCTCGCCGGCCGACTCAACGCCCGCCTGAGCTACGCCGATATCGACGAGGTCGAGGCCGGCGGTGCGGGCGAGCTTCTGACCGCCGTGACCACGGAATGCGCGGCCATCCACGCCGCCATCTACGAAGCCTTCGTCGCCTATCCCCTGGAGATGAGGCTGCCAGCCTGATGCTCTACGAGATCCGTCACATCACCCAATATCGCTATGACGAGCCGATACGCGAAAGCGTCATCGAGCTGCGCATGCAGCCGCGCCGCACCGGCGGCCAGGGCCTGGTCAGTTTCGAGGTGGAGGTCGAACCCCACGCCCAGGTGCTCAGCTATGTCGACAGCTGGGCCAACGCCGTGCACCACTTCGACGTGCCGCACGCCCACGACCGGCTGGACATCTTCACCCGCTCGGTGGTGGAGACCTACGGCCAGCCCAGCCTGCCGGAGGCGCTGACGATGGATGAGTGGCGGGCGCTCGAGGCCGACGCGGCGCGCGGGGAATGGTGGGATTTCCTGACCATGCACGGCTTCATCGCCCAGACGGCGGCGCTGGAGGCGTTCGTCGCCGCGCGCCATCTGGATGCGCTGAGGCGCCAGGATCCCCTGTCCGCCCTGCGCGCGCTGAACCGGGCGATCTATGAGGCCTTCGACTATGAGTCGGGCGTCACCGATCCGGACAGCCCCATCGACCACGCCCTCCTCGACGGCCGCGGTGTGTGCCAGGACTTCGCCCACATCATGATCTCCATCTGCCGGATGTGGGGCGTGCCGGCCCGCTATGTCTCGGGCTATCTCTATACCGATCAGGAAACCCATGACCGCTCGACCCCCGGCGCGAGCCATGCCTGGGCGGAGGCGTTCCTGCCCTCGCTGGGCTGGATCGGCGTCGATCCGACCAACGACCTCATGGCCTGCGAGCGCCATCTGGCGGTAGCCATCGGCCGCGACTATTCCGATGTGCCGCCCTCGCGCGGCGTGTTCAAGGGCGAGGCCGAGGGCCGGCTCTCGGTCGGGGTTTCGGTGCACAAGACGGCAGGCCCTGGTTCGGAGTTTCCGCACATGGGCGCGCCGGCGCTCGTCCCCACCCACCGGCGCTCCGGCGGCCCGTCCCTGCTCGCTCAACACCAGCAGCAACAGCAGCAATAGGCCACTCAAGATGACCGAACACGCCGGCGCGGTCGCCGCCGCCATGGGCGTCCTCGATAACTTCATGACCGCCTTCAACGCCCGCGATCTGGCCGCTTGGGAGGCGACGTTCAACTTCCCCAGCGTGCGGCTGGCCTCGGGCGCCCTGACCATCATCGAGTCCGGCCATCACAAACCAGAGATGTTCGATCGCGGCGCGCTGACGGAATGGGATCATTCGGCCTGGGAGCGGCGCGACGTGATCCACGCCGGCCCCGACAAGGTCCACATCGACACCCGCTTTACGCGCTTCCGCGCCGACGGCTCGGTCATCGGCGGCTTCGATTCGATCTATGTGATCACCCGCGAACACGGCCACTGGGGCGTGAAGGCGCGATCCAGCTACGCGCCCTAAGACGCCCGGCGATAGGCTACGCGCCAGGTCACCCAGGCGACGGCGCCGCCCACGAACGAAATGAGCAGCGCGCCCTCGGCCGCCTCGGCCCAGCCATGGGCGGTGAGCTGATTGTTGACGATGGTCTCGCCGCCGCGGTCGGCCGCGGTGTAGCTGCCGTCGCTCCGAGGAAGGGGAATGGCGAGGACGAGCGCGGCCACGAAGGTCAGCGCCACGCCCGCGAGGATGGCTATCTTCCACCCGCGCAGCCCATGTCGGTGCAGCAGCCACCAGGCCGGCCCCCCGATCAACATCAGGCCCGCCAGCCACGCGATGAGCGCGCCGACAAAGACCACTAGAATCCCATGCGGTCCGGAACTGCCGACGAAGCCGGCGCCGAACACCTGAAAAGCGGCGTGGAGCCACTGGGCCGTCACCAGCGCGGCGCCGCTGGCCGCGCCGGCGACAAGCGCCAGGGCCACGCGCGTCGGCGAGGTTGCGAACGCGCCCGAGGCGACGGCTGACTTCATTGCGGCTGGCGAGATGTCAAAGCCGCCTGGGAATGATGACCGGCAGGGTCTCATAGCCCTTGATGAACACCGAGAAGGTGCGCTCGGGTTCGCCCGCCAGTTCGATGCTCGGAAACCGCTTCAATATCTCTTCCCAGATGATGGTCAGCTGCAGCTCGGCCAGGCGGTTGCCGACGCAGCGATGGATGCCGAACCCGAACGACAGATGCTGCCGGGGCCGCGGCCGGTCGATGACATAGTCATCGGGGTGCTCGATCACGCTCGCATCGCGATTGCCCGAGACATACCACATCACCACCTTGTCGCCTTCGCGGATGGTCTTGCCGCCGAATTCGACATCGCGAGTGGCCGTGCGCCGCATGTGCGCCAGCGGCGTCTGCCAGCGGATCGTCTCGGAAACCATGGAGGCGATGAGATCGGGGCGCGCCCGCAGCAGATCGTACTGCGCCGGGAACTTGTTGAGCGCATAGATCGAGCCGGAGATGGTGTTCCGCGTGGTGTCGTTGCCGCCGATGATCAGCAGCACAAGATTGCCGTGGAACTCGTGCACATCCAGGTCGCGCGTCGCCGAGCCGTGGACCAGCATCGAGATCAGATCGAAGGTCGGCGGCGCGCCTTCCCGCTGCGCCCGCAACTCGTCGAAGGCCGCGAAGCAGGCCGCGATCTCCCTCTGCTTCTGCTCCCAGCTCGTCACCGGCCCGTGGCCGACGCTGTTGGTGAACACGTCCGACCAATAGGTGAGCCGCCGCCGATCCTCCTGGGGAAAGCCGAACAGGGTGGCCAGGGTCATGGCCGTCAGCTCCTTGGAGACCAGATCCACCCAGTCGAACACCTCGCCGATCGGCAGGGCGTCCAGGATGACTCCGGCCCGCTCGCGGATCACCGGGGCGAGATGCTGCAGGTTGGCCGGCGCCACCACCGGACTGACGGTCTTGCGCTGTTCGTCATGGCGCGGCGGATCCATCGAGATGAAGCTCGGCCGCGCCGGCCGCTTCGCCTCCTCCGCGATCGACTTCAGGCTCTGCAGGGTGATGCCGTCGGCCGACGAAAAATCCTGGTGGTTGGTCTCGGCGGCCACGATGTCGTTGTAGCGGGTGAGCGACCAGTAGGGCCCGAAGGGGCTCTCCGGTGTGAAATGCACCGGATCTTCGGCGCGCAGCCGTTCGAAATAGGGCCACATGGCGTCGGCCTGGAAAAGATCGGGCTGCGCCGGACTCAGCGTTTCCAACCGCTCGGCCCAGGCCCTGGCGCGAGCGATTTCACGGATATCGATGGCGGCGTCGTCCATGCCGGCCTCCCATGCAGGCTCAGCAAACCTTAGGCCGCGCGATGGCGTTCGCCAATCCTGCGAAGTGCGGAGGGCGAAGCAGGATGGTGGGCCGGGTGGGGATCGAACCCACGACCACTCGATTAAAAGTCGGGTGCTCTACCTCTGAGCTACCGGCCCCAAAGGCGCGCGGACCATAGTCGGGCGGCGGGCGGCTTCGCAAGCGCTTCGCCTTTTTGACGACGCTGGTGCGTCTTGCCCCCGCCCAGATGCGGACGCTAGAACGCCGTCATGCGTGCTGCTCTTCTGCTCACGGCGGGGCTGCTCTGCGCCAGCGCCGCCTGGGCGCAGCAACCGATGTATCCGATCTGGCCGCCGCCCCCGCAACCGCCTTCGGCCGCGCCCCAGGCTTCCGGGCCGGCGCCGCCGCCGACGCCCGCGCCGCAGGGTCCAGCCGTCGACTACGGGACCAAGGCTGGCGACGCGCCCAACGCCGCCGAATTCGGCGCGCCGCAGAGTCCGCAACTGGTCACACCCGGTCAGGAAGGCGCCAAGAGCCTGACCACGGCCGCCGAGACGCCGTTGCACGAGATGAATCTGGTGGGCGAGCACATCCCGCCGGTGCTGCTGGCTTCGCTCGCCGACCCCTACGCCTATCCCCAGCCGCTCACCTGCCAGAATCTTGCCGAGAATATCGAGCGCCTCACCGTGGCGCTCGGCCCGGACTTCGACGATCGCACGCCCAAGCCCAAGCGCAAGGTCGCCGGCAGCGGCGGCCTCGGCCTGCAGCTGCTCTCTGGCTTCGCCGGCAACCTGTTGCCCTACCACGGCTATGTCGGCGCGTTGACGGGCGCCTCAAAGCACGACGAACTGGTCATCCGCGCGATCGGCGCGGGCGCGGCCCAGAGGGCCTATCTGAAGGGCCTGGGCGAGGCGCACGGCTGTCCCGGTCCCGCCACGCCCAGGCACCTCGATCCGCCCGCGCCGCCGGCCTACGACGGCCCCCAAAGGCCGCGGTATCCGATCGGCCCGACCGCAAGCCGTTAGAAGAACACGTTCCGGACCACACCCCGGATTCGGCGGCTGTGCACCTCGACCAGGAGGATGTCCGGCCCGTACCTGACCCAACGGCAGCCGAGGGGCGGTCGCTCAAGGCCCAGCGGGAGGTAGTTGTCGTAATAGTAGGCCGAACTCAGGAACAGGAGCGGCAGGGTCTGCCCGATCATCCAGCGACGGTAGGCGTAGCCGGGCGGGTAGCGGAAGAGACCGGCGCGATAGCGATGGCCGTTCCAACCGAAGTGGGGCCGGCGCGGCGGCCGGGGCGCAGGCTTTGGCGGCGGCCTCACAGGCCGATTGGGTCCGCCGGTTCCCGGCCGTGGAGGATTTGGCCGTCCGGGCGAGGGCCGGTTTGCCCCGCCGTCCGGCCGACCGGGGCGATCCGGTTGACCGGGCGCGGGCCGGGTCCTGTCGGGGGCCGCCTGCGCGACCGACAGCGAAGGCGCCAACAAAGCCACGCAACTGACCGCGATCAGCAGTTTCTTCATCATCGTTCTCCTACCTAAGCTGGAGAGAGTGGGCGTCAGTAGAAGACGCCGTACTCCGCGTCCGCCACCTGGCCAGTGGCGATGTTGACCAGCAGCAGATCAGGCCCGTAGCGCACCCACTGGTAGCCCCACGGCGGCGCCTCGAAGCCAAGCTGGCCGTAGTCGCTGTAATAGTAGGCTTGCGAGAGGAAGATGGCGGGCAGGATCCCGCCAACCACCCAGCGTTGATAGCCATAGCCCGACGGCCACGCCCAGCCGCCCAGACGCACACGGCGGCCGTTCCAGCCCCAGGCGCCACGCCGCCCCGACCAATTGCCGCTATAGCCCGGACGTCCGGCGCCGGGACGATAGTTGCCACCGCCGGGGTTCGGGCGGTAGCCGCCGTTTCCGGGGTTCGGGCGGAATCCGCCACCGTTTCCTGGATTCGGACGGCCACCGCCGCCTCCGGGATTGGGGCGGACTCCACCGCCGCCAGGATTGGGGCGGAAGTTGCCGCCGCCAGCGCCGGGATTCGGGCGGACTCCGCCACCGCCGCCAGGATTGGGTCGGAAGCCGCCACCGCCCCCGGGGCCCGGCCGGGCCGGGGCTGCGCCGCCGCCGCCACCGGGCCTCGCGGGACGGCCCTGGCCCTGTTGTGGCTTGCCGTTCTGGTCGTATTGGGCCGACGCGATCGCGGGAACAATGAGTGACAGGCAGGTCGCGGCGATCAGAAACTTCTTCATGGACAGTCTCCCCTGAGCCGACGTTTGGCCGCGCAAGGTGGACGCGCAAAAGCCTTTTCTGTCAACGCTTCCGGCGCATGTCCGTTCAATCTGGGCTTCGCCTTTGCCTGCCGGCGGCCTCCTGGCGGAAGCCCTCGAAACGTCCCTCGCGAATCGCCGCGCGCATGACGGCCATCAAGGCCTGGAAGAACGCCAGATTGTGCCAGGAGAGCAGCACTTGGCCCAGGATCTCGCCTGACCGGATGAGGTGATGCAGATAGGCCTTCGAATAGTCCGCGCTGGCCGGGCAGGTCGAGGTCGCATCCAGGGGCGCATCGTCGTCGGCGAAGCGGGCGTTGCGCAGGTTCACGACGCCATCCCAGGTCCACGCCTGACCGTGGCGACCGGACCGGGTCGGCAGGACGCAATCGAACATGTCGATCCCGCGCGCCACGGCCTCGACGAGGTCGATCGGCTTGCCGACGCCCATCAGGTATCGGGGACGGTCGGCCGGCAAATGGCAGACGGCGTGATCCAGCGTCTCGCACATGGCCGCGTGGCCTTCGCCGACAGCGAGGCCGCCCACGGCGTAGCCATCGAAGCCGGTCTCGATCAGGCGCTCGCTGGATTCCCGCCTCAGCCCCTCGAAGGTCGAACCCTGCTGGATGCCGAACAGGACCTGCGTCTCGCGTTTGCCGAACGCGGCTTTGCAGCGCTCGCCCCAACGCGCCGACAGGCGCATCGCAGCGGCCGCGCGCGCCTCCTCCGCCGGCCAGGAGACGCATTCATCGAGTTGCATGACGATGTCGGCGCCCAGGAGATCGGCCTGGATCTCGATCGAGCGCTCGGGCGAGAGCATGTGGCGCGAGCCGTCGATATGGCTCTGGAAGGTCGCGCCCTGCTCGCTCACCTTGGCGATCTTGGCCAGCGACATCACCTGAAAGCCACCAGAGTCGGTTAGGATGGGGCCATCCCAGCGCATGAACCGGTGCAGGCCGCCCAGCCGCGCCACCCGCTCGGCCGTCGGCCGCAGCATCAGGTGGTAGGTGTTGCCGAGCAGGATCTGAGCGCCGGTCTCGCGCACCTGGCCGGTGGTCAGCGCCTTGACCGTTCCGGCCGTGCCCACGGGCATGAACGCCGGCGTATCGATGACGCCGCGCGGCGTCTCCAACCGGCCCGTGCGAGCGGCGCCGTCCCTGGCCTCGATGACGAAGGGAAAGGCGCTCACGGACCGCGCCACAGCAGGGAGGCGTCGCCGTAGGAATAGAAGCGATAGCCGGTCTCGACGGCATGGGCGTAGGCGCGGGTCATGACCTCCTGGCCGGCGAAGGCGCAGACAAGGACAAAGAGCGTCGATCGCGGCAGATGGAAGTTGGTCATCAGGGCGTCGGCGGCCCTGACGGCGTATCCCGGCGTGATGAAGAGGCTCGTCTCGCCGGCGAAGGCCTGGAAAGCCCCTCGCGGGTCCAGGGCGGTCTCGAGCAGCCGAAGACTGGTGGTGCCGACCGCCACGATGCGCCCGCCGTTGGCGCGGACCTGGTTGAGCGCCTCCGCCGTGTCACGGGGAACCTCGCCGAATTCGGCATGCATGCGGTGGTCGGCCAGGGTCTCGGACTTCACCGGCAGGAAGGTCCCGGCGCCCACGTGAAGGGTGACGAAGTGGGCGCTGACGCCCGCCCGGCGCAGGTTTTCCAACAGGTCGGGGGTGAAATGCAGCCCCGCGGTGGGCGCGGCCACCGAGCCGGAAATGCGCGCATACACCGTTTGGTAGTCGGCGAAGTCACGTTCGTCCTCGGCCCGACGACCGGCGATGTAGGGCGGCAGGGGCATAAGGCCACGTTCGGCGATGGCGGCGTCAAGCGCCGGGCCGGCCAGATCGAACTCCAGGCCGATCTCGCCCGCTTCGCCCTTGCAGGCCACGGTCGCATCGAGCGCGGTCAGGAGGCAGGCCCGTTCATGCGCATCCCCGAAGGCGATGCGGTCGCCTTCCCGGAGGCGCTTGGCCGGCTTGACCAGGGCCGACCAGCAGGAGGGCGTCTCGCGCTTCAGCAAGGTCGCCTCGATCCGGGCGGTCAGACCATCGCGCGTCCGGAGTCCGGTGAGCCGGGCCGGGATGACGCGCGTGTCGTTGAACACGACGGCGTCGCCCGCCCGCAGCAACCCCGGCAGATCGGAGACGCTCCAGTCCGCCAGGGCCCCACCGGCCCCCACTTCGAGAAGCTTGGACGAATCCCGCGGTGAGGCGGGCCGCAAGGCGATGCGATCCTCCGGCAGGTCGAAGTCGAAATCGGCGATCCTCATGCGGCCAGCGGCCTAGGCGCCCACCGAAGGTGCGTCAAGGCGCGGGCTTTGCGGACCGTCCGACGACGGCTATGGGGCGCCATGGACCTTATCCGCGCGGTGGCGTTTTTGTTGGGCGCCGCCGCGGCGGCGGCGGCGGCGCTGGCCGTTTGCGGGGCGTTCAGCGACCGGCTCGACACCTTCGCCCAGGCCAGCCCGCTGTGGTTCGCCATGGCTCTCGCCGCGCTGATTCTTCAATTGCTGGCCGGATCCGAACGCTGGACCCTGGCGCCGGCGCTGGCCGCCATGGCGATCACCGCCCTGCTCATGGCCCCCGACCTCGCCGCGGGCCTCAGCGCGCCGCGGGCCGCCCCGGCGCGCCAGACGATCAAGCTGATCCAGTTCAACCTCTGGGACCGCAATCGCGATCCGGCGGCCACGGCGCGTTGGATCCTGTCGCAGGATCCCGACATCGTCGTCCTGGAGGAGCTTGGCGCGGGCCAGGTTCCGGCCGCGCTCGCCGCCCGCTATCCCCACCACTCACCGTGCGAGCCGACCTGCGCCACGGTCATCCTCTCCAAGACGCCGCAGACGGCCGGCGAGGCCATGGACTGGCCGGGGTTGGGTCCCCGGCACGAGGGGGCCTGGGCGACCTTCGGCCAGGGCGAGGACGCCTTCACCGTCGCCGGCGTGCACTATACGTGGCCGATTCCACCCGGGCCGCAGCGCGATCAGGCGCGCCGGTTCGCCGATGACCTCGCGGGCTTCGATCGCCGAAGCCTGATCGTCGCCGGTGATTTCAACATGAACCCGTGGTCCTGGGCCCTGAAGCGCCAGGACGCGCGTCTCGGCATTCCGCGCCTGACCCACGCCATCTTCACCTGGCCGGCTGGTCCGATCTCGCACTGGCGGCTGAACCTGCCGTTCGCCGCCCTGGCCATCGACCACATCTACGCGGGACCCGCCTGGAAGGCGGTCTCCGTCAGCCGGGGGCCGGTGCTGGGATCGGACCACTATCCGATCGTCGCCGTTCTGACTCGTTAGGCGACCTTCGCCGACACGATCTGACCTGGCGCGCGTGGCGGCTCGCCCTTGGGCAGGGCGTCTACATGCTCCATGCCGTCGATCACCTCGCCCCAAACCGTGTACTGGCGGTCGAGGAAGTTGGAGTCGGCCAGGCAGATGAAGAACTGGCTGTTGGCCGAATTGGGGCTGGACGAGCGCGCCATCGAGCAGACGCCACGCTTGTGCGGCGCGGGGGAGAACTCGGCCTTGAGGTCCGGCTTCTTCGAGCCGCCACGCCCGGTGCCGGTGGGATCGCCGCCCTGGGCCATGAAGCCGTCGATCACCCGGTGGAAGACGACGCCGTCGTAAAAGCCCTCGCTCGCCAACTCCTTGATGCGTGCGACGTGCCCCGGCGCGAGGTCCGGTCGCAGGCGGATGGTCACCGGTCCGGTGGACAGGGTCATGATCAGGTTTTCGTCGCTCATGGCGCTCACTTTACTTGGCTGGGGATGTCGAGATCGCAGGGGGTGGCCCCGACGACCTTCTCGGCGCGCACATGCGCGATCTGGGCCGCGAACCACGGCCCGGTGGTGTCGATGACGCGCACGACGGGTCGTCCGGCCGCCGGCATGTCGGCCAGGACGCGCACGGTCAGCATCTTGTCCTGCGGGGCCGCGACCGGCTCGCCGGTCTTGATCTGCCGCACGACATCGAGACCCGAAACCACGCGACCGACCGCCGTGTACTGGCCATTGAGGTTGGTCTGGGCCGCGCGCATCAGGAAGAACTGGCTGTTGCCGCTCGCCGGATCCTGGGCTCGCGCCATGCCGACCACGCCGGGGCAAAAATCCGCCAAGGCGTTGACCTTGTGGTCGGCGGTCAATTCGGCGAGGGCGGTCTTCTGACTGATGACGGGCGCCTGCCAGACAAAGCCCGACTCGCGTGTGTCCGTGCTGTCCACGACCACCATCGGCGTCGAGCCGTCGCGGCGAAACACGAACTCGGGCGGAAGATTGGGCTTGGTCGAACCGCCCTCACCCGTGTCCTTCGGATCGCCAGTCTGATCCATAAAGTCGTCGATCACCCGGAAAAAGGCGCGCCCGTCGTAGAAGCCCGCGTGGGCGAGCTGCCGCACCTGAATGACGGAGGCCGGAGCGATGGAGGGCCACAGCTCGACGATGATCCGCCCCTTGTTGGTGTCGATGACCAGCAGATTGTTCGGATCGGGCGTCCGCCAGTCGGCCTCGCTAGGCGCGGCCGCCGCCGGACTGGCGACGGGCGGGTTCGCAGCCGCCATCGCCGAAGATGACAGGGCGCCAAGCGCGCCCAGGCAGGTCAGGAGGATCAGTCGTGATTTCATGGCGCCCGCCTATCGCGGCGTCGGCGGGCTCGCAAGGCTCAACCGACTCCGAATTTCGCTTTCAGGCGCCCCACCACGCCCGGCGGGGCGAACCGCGAGACATCGCCGCCCATGGAAACGATGTCCTTGACCAGGCGCGAGGCCACCGCCTGGTGGCGCGGATCGGCCATGAGGAACACGGTCTCGATATCGCGGTCGAGCTGCTGGTTCATGGCCGTCATCTGGAACTCATATTCAAAGTCGGCCACGGCGCGCAGGCCCCGGACAATGATCTGGGCGCCGACCTGCCGCGCGAACTGGATGGTCAGGTTCTCGAACGGACGGACCTCGATCTCGGCGATTTCGGCGCAGCTGACCGTCTCTTCACGGATGATCTCCACCCGCTCCTCGAGCGTGAACAGCGGACCCTTGGCGGTGTTGACCGCCACGCCGATCACCAGCTTGTCGACCAGCTTCACGGCCCGGCCGATGATGTCCAGATGCCCGTTGGTAGCGGGATCGAACGTACCCGGATAAAGTCCGACGCGCTGCATTCAGGCCTTCTCCCCTACCCGTCAGGAAGGTTTACTTTACTCCGTTGGCGGATCGCTTACCGCCAGGTCGTCATCGTCCTCGGAGCCCTCGACCCGCTCGACCGAGACGACGTGCTCGCCCTCGCCGGTGCGGAAAATCGTCACGCCTTGGGTGTTGCGGCCGGCGATGCGGATCTGCGCCACGCGCACACGGATCAGCTGGCCCTGGTCGGTGACCAGCAGCAGTTCGTCGGCCTCCTCCACTGGGAAGGACGCCGTCAGTCGCCCGCCGCGCTTTGAGAGGTCCTGGGCGATCAGGCCCTGACCGCCGCGGCCGGTGCGTCGGTAGTCGTAGGCCGAGGTCCGCTTGCCGAAGCCCTCGGACGACACCGTCAGGATGAATTCCTCGGCGGCGCCCAATTCAGCGATTCGCTCGACGGACAGGGAGACGTCGCCCTCGACCGGCTCCTCGACCTCCTCCGCCGGGGCCAGCACTTCCTCGACCTCATCGCTGACGGCCGCGCGCATGGCGTTGGCGTGGCGCAGATAGGCCGCGCGTTCGGCGGGCGTGGCGCCCACGGCGCGCAATATGGCCATGGAGAGCACGCTGTCGTCCTGGAACAGCCGGATGCCGCGCACGCCGGTCGAATCGCGGCCGGCGAAGACGCGAACGTCGCTCACCGGGAAGCGGATGCAGCGCCCCTGGGCCGAGCTCAGCAGCACGTCGTCAGCGGCCGTGCACAGGGCGACGCCGACGATCGAATCGCCCGGATCGAGCTTCATGGCGATCTTTCCGGCCCGGTTGATCTGGGCGAAGTCCGACAGCTTGTTGCGCCTCACCCCGCCCGAGCGGGTGGCGAACATCAGGTCGTAGTCGCCCCAGGTGGTCTCGTCCTCCGGCAGGGCGAGGATCGAGGTCATGGTCTCGCCAGGCTCGATCGGGAACAGATTGACGAAGGCCTTGCCGCGCGCCGTGGGGGCGCCGATCGGCAGGCGCCACACCTTGAGCTTGTAGGCCTTGCCGCCCGAGGAGAAGAACAGCATCGGCGCGTGGGTCGAGGCGGAGAACACGCGCGTGACCGCATCCTCTTCCTTGGTCGACATGCCGGAGCGGCCTTTGCCGCCGCGGTGCTGCGTGCGGTAGGTGGTCAGTGGCGTCCGCTTCACATAGCCGCCATGGGTCACGGTGATGACCATGTCGTCGCGGGCGATCAGGTCCTCGTCCTCGACGTCGGCGTCGCCCTCGACGATCTGGGTGCGGCGCGGAACGGCGAAGGCTTCGCGCACTTCCACGAGTTCGGCGCGGACGACCCCCATGATCGCGTCGCGCGACGACAGCAGGTCCAGGTGAGCGCGGATCGCGGCGGCCAGCTCGTGCGCCTCGGCGAAGATTTCCTCGCGGCCAAGACCAGTCAGGCGCGAAAGCGTGAGGGCGAGAATGGCGCGCGTCTGCTCGTCGGTCAGCCTGACGCTGTCGCCTTCGACCACGACGGTGCGCGGGTCGGCGACGAGGTCGATCAGGGCCTGCATGTCGCCGATCGGCCAATCCCGGGCGACGAGCCGTTCGCGCGCCTCGGCCGGGTCCTTGGACGAGCGGATGATGTGGATCACCTCGTCGATATTGACGACGGCGATGGCCAGACCGACCAGAATGTGGGCTCGGTCGCGCGCCTTGCTGAGTTCGAAGCGCGTGCGCCGGACCACCACCTCCTCGCGGAAGGCGATGAACACCTCCAGCATCTCGCGCAGCCCCATCTGCTGGGGCCGGCCGTGGTTGAGGGCCAGGGCGTTGACCGGAAAGGCGCTTTGCAGGGGCGTGAAGCGATAGAGCTGGTTCAGCACCACCTCGGCGCTGGCGTCGCGCTTCAGTTCGACCACCACGCGCATACCCGAGCGGTCGCTCTCGTCGCGCAGGTCGGCCACGCCCTCGACGCGCTTGTCGCGCACCAGTTCGGCGATGCGCTCGACCATGGCCGCCTTGTTCACCTGATAGGGAATGGCGGTGATAATGATCGCTTCGCGATCCTTGCGGAGCTCCTCGATGGCGGCGACGCCGCGCACGATCACCGAGCCGCGCCCGGTCAGGAGGGCCAGGCGGGCGCCGGTGCGGCCGATGATCTCGCCGCCGGTGGGGAAGTCCGGCCCTGGCACCAGGTCGAGCAGCAGTTCGGTGGTGATATCCGGGGTGTCGATCAGGGCCAGACAGGCGTCGATCACCTCGCCCAGATTGTGCGGCGGGATGTTGGTCGCCATGCCCACGGCGATGCCGGCCCCGCCGTTGACCAGCAGATTGGGGATGCGCGCCGGCAGGACGACCGGTTCCTGCTCCTTACCGTCGTAGTTTTCCTTGAAGTCGACGGTGTCGAGATCGAGATCGGCCAACATGGCCATGGAGGCGCGCGTCAGGCGGCACTCCGAATAGCGCATGGCCGCCGGCGGATCGTTGTCCACCGAACCGAAGTTGCCCTGACCGTCGATGAGCAGCAGGCCCATGGAGAAGGGCTGGGCCATGCGCACCAGGGTGTCGTAGATCGAGAGGTCGCCGTGCGGGTGGTACTTGCCCATGACGTCGCCCACGACCCGGGCCGACTTCACATAGGACCGGTCCGGGGTGTGCCCCTGCTCGTTCATCGAGAACAGGATGCGCCGCTGCACCGGCTTCAGGCCGTCGCGCACATCGGGCAGCGCACGGCTGACGATGACGCTCATCGCATAGTCGAGATAGGACTTCCGGACCTCGTCCTCGATGGAAATCGGCGTCACGTTTCCGCGCCGGCCGTCATCGGGCGGTAGGGTGGTCTCTTCGGTCAAGGCTGGGGTTCTGTTTCTTCAAGAATCGGACCGCGCGTCCTGCCGATGTTCTATCAGCGCACGTGCGAAAAGACCAATCGTCCCGGCGTGGCGACCGCGCCGCGGCTCAGAACGGAATCTCGTCGTCCATGTCCGCGCTGAAGTCCTCGCGCGGACCCGAGGGTTGGGCCCGCGGGGCCGCTGAAAAGCCGCCGCTGTCGCCCTCGCGCGCGCCGTCGTCGCGCCCGTCGAGCATGGTCAGCTCACCCCGGAACTTCTGCAGCACGACCTCGGTGGAGAACTTCTCGACCCCAGCCTGGTCGGTGTATTTGCGGTTCTGCAGCGCGCCCTCGATGTAGACCTTGGAGCCCTTGCGCAGATAGTTCTCGGCCACCTTCACCAGGTTGTCGTTGAAGATCACCACCCGGTGCCATTCGGTGCGCTCCTTGCGCTCGCCCGAAGTGCGGTCGCGCCACGTCTCCGACGTCGCCACATTCAGATTGGCCACCCGGTCGCCCGAAGTGAGCGAGCGAATCTCGGGGTCCCGTCCCAGATTCCCGATCAGAATGACCTTGTTGACGCTGCCTGACATGCGCGGGCTCCCTGAGCTTGCCCGGCGACCCAACGCGCCGGAATCTGCCGGCGACCTTAGCAGCGAATCATAGTCGCGCAAGTCTATGTTCTGTTTTTGTTCCGCCGCCGCGTCCGACTGTCCACAGCCTATTGCGCGCTGTTCTGCGGCATGGCGCCGGGCACGGCCAGGCGCCCATCGCCGGTGCGCACCAGGAACGGGTAGTGAAAGCCGGTGAGGGTTTGCGAGGTGAAGGCGCCGTAGCGGTTCAGGAACAGGAACTGTGTCTGATAGGCGCCGACGATGTCGCTCTGCGCCAGGCCCAGGGATTGGAAGTTGACCCGCATCTTTTCCATCTGGGCGGCGCAGTGCTCGAGATCGGGGACGTCGCGGGCCAGGACGTTGAATTTCGGCGGGCCCTTCGGCGGCTGGACCATATGCCAGCAGACGCCGCGGTCGCCCGGCGCCGAGATCTCCTGCGTGCAACCGCCCAGCAGGCCTACGGCGGCGAGCCCGATCGTCAGTCCCCATGGGCGCATCGTCCGCCTCCTCATCATCCGGCCTCAGGAATGGCGCAGCCATCCGTCTGCTGCGTCAGCGTGCGGAAACTATGGCCGTCACCGGACATTTCGACCCGGCCCTGGACCAGACGCAGGGTGCGATCGCCCCACCGTCCGTAGGCGGCGGCGCCCGGCCTGACGCACTGGCCGTCGAAGAGGGTCTGCACACAGGCGTTCAGGCTCATGGCGCCGGGCGTCCGGCTCCAGGCCCCGCCATCATGGCTCCAGCAGGGCTGCCCGCCCGCCACCGGCGCGTCGCCGGCGCCATATTGGCCATCGGTCGCCGAGACCTCTTCGACCGGCGGCTCGGGCGGCGGCGGCGGCGCATCGATCACGGACACATTGCCGGCGGCGGGAGCGGCGCTTTTTTCCACCCCGACTTCGAGCGCGCCGGTGGTCACGCCGTTCTTCTTGGCGCACTCAGCGACGGTCATGACCCCCGCCAGGCGGCCGTTCGTGAAACAACGAAGGGGCTGGGCCGGATCGAGCTTTGGCGCGGCGTCGCGCCCAGCCTGAACCACGAGGCCGGTTCCCGAAGTCTGTGGCGGGTCGTCGGAGGCATCCTGGCCCATGGCCAGGATCACGACCGCGCCCAATCCGCCCACGATGGCCAGACTCGCCCCGCCAAGCAGGAGGATCGCGCGCCGGTCTTTCAGGAAATCCATCACCGGCCCATCTTTAAGGCTATTTGAAGCGATAGGTGATGCGGCCCTTGGAAAAATCGTACGGGGTCATTTCCACCAGGACCTTGTCGCCGGCCAGCACGCGGATGCGGTTCTTGCGCATCTTGCCGGCGGTATGGGCGATGATTTCGTGGTCGTTTTCCAGTTTCACGCGGAAGGTCGCGTTGGGCAGCAATTCACTCACCGTGCCCGGCAATTCGAGCAAATCCTCTTTCGCCATCTAGTCCTCAGGGTCGCTGAACACGAGTGACGGCCCCTGCGTTCCTCCCGCGCGAGCCGTGCGCTCGCTGAGCATAACGCATAAGGGCCGTTGAGGTCGATGGCCGCCCGGAGTATCCGCAACGGTGGCGCGGACGATCGAGATGCGTTCCTGACGGGAAATGCCGATGGCGACATGCGCGAAACTCCTGGCCCTGCTGACATTTTCCCTGACGGCGGCGGGGCTCGCTGCCCTGCCCGCGCACGCCCAGGGGGCGGGTCCGGCGTGCGGTCACCAGCTCAGCCCGCCGGTGCTCGCCCGGTGGACCGACCTGGGCGGCGCCACCGGTCCGCTCGGCTGTCCGAACGCCGACGAGACGCCGGGATCCACCTCGCCGCAGGGGTCCAAGGCCAATGAAGCCGACTTCGCCGCAGGCATGATTCTCTGGCAGGCTGACGGGCCCAGGGCGGGCCAGACCTTCGCCGTCACCGGCTGCATCTGGCGGCTGTACTTCCAGTTCGGCGGGCCGAGCGGCTGGCTGGGCCAGCCCACCGGCGATTCGGTCAATTTCCCCGATGGCCAGCGCCAGGACTTCGAGGGCGGCCGCATCACCTATCAGCGCGCCACCGACAGCTGCGACGCAGAGCACGCTTCCGAAACTACCCAGGCCTCGTCGGCGCCCGCCGCCGCGCCCGAAGCGACCAGCCCGCTCGACGCCTACCTCGATCCGGCGCGCGGCGATCATCTGAGCGTGGCCTCGGCGGCCGTCGCCAAGACGGCGCTGGACGCCCACTACCAGCGCGTCGGGCCTCAGGCGCGCGTGCTCGGCGCCGGCGGGGCTGGGGCCGCGCCTCTGAAGCTGTTCTGGAACGAGGCCAAGGGGGACCATGTGATGACCGCGACCGATGACGGCGAGCGCGACGCCTTCGCCGGCGGCTATGAATTCGAGGCCTCGCAAGGCTTCGTCTGGACGGGACCCCGCCCTGGCGCCGTGGCGCTCGAGCAGTACCTCGATCCGGCCAGCGGCCATCACTGGCTGGTCGTGGGCGCCGACGAAAAGGCCCGGGCCGAGGCGGCGGGCTTCCACTTCGTGCGCATCGAGGGCTACGCGCCCGGCTAGGGATCAGACTCCGACGTCGGGCGCCCACCAAGGCGCGCCCGATAAAGTTCCGAAATTTGGCGCCACAACCCCTGGCGGCGGACGGTCCCGGAGCGACATTCCTGCCCAGGCCTTCTAGCGAGATCGTGTGTTGCCAATCTTACAAAAGGAGCGGCTACTTCCGGTCAAGCTTTCCGAATGCGCGAGCGAGACAAAAATAAGGGGAGTGCGGCCGTGAAAATTCCTCAGACAATTACCGCCTTAGCCATCGCGCTAGCGGCTCTGGGTGCGAATGGCGCATACGCCGGCGATATCGTTTACGGCGTTGATCAGACAATCGGCCCCGGCAGCGTGACCGGAACCATAACAACAAACGGAACGATCGGGACACTTTCTGCCGCCGACATTGTCAGTTTTGACCTGACATTGAATGATGGTGTGAATATCGCGACTCTTTCTTCGCCGGGCACCGTATACGTCAATAAAGACGCATGCTGCACCGCCGGTCTCCCCGGGGGAGACGATCTTACCGCTACCGCGAAAGATCTAATGTTCAATTATAGTGGCACCGATAGCGGCGATTTCGTCATTGTAAACAGTCAGTTCCAACTCTGCTATACCGCAGTTTCGAATTGTTGGGGTCCAACTGGCGTAGGTATGTTTAATGTGGGCGGTGACGGGCGATCTGTTTATGTTGCTGAGAGCGGCAACCAGATCATCGCAACCGCCGTTCCGGAACCCGTCACCTGGGCGATGATACTGCTCGGCGCCGGCATGGTCGGGGGCGGCCTGAGGTTCGCCCGCCGCGGGAACGGCATGGCGTTGACGACCACCTAGGCGGTTTGGACAACATATATCCCCTGAACGGCCGCCAGGATTATCCCCCGAACGTCCGCCGGAGGGGAAAGCGGTCGCGGATGCGGGTCTCCAGCGCGTCGCGCACCTCGCGATAGGCGGTGAGCACGGTCTCGCGGGAGCCGGACGCCAGGGTCGGATCGAAGGTCGGCCAGTATTCCAGCTCCGCGGATCGCCCGCGGGCCATTTCTAGGGCCCGGTGGTGCGCCTCGGGGCTCAGGGAGACGATCACGTCGAAGGACTCGTCGTCGAGGTCCTCGAAGGTCTTGGGCGTGTGACCCAGGAGATCGACGCCGATCTCGTCCATGACGGCGGCGACGAAGGGATCGGGTAGAGCGTCCGGATCCACGCGCAGGCCGCAGCTGTCGACGAACACCCCGGCGCCATGCAGGCGCCGCATCAGGCCGGCGGCCATGGGCGAGCGGATCCGGTTGAGGCCGCAGGCGAAGAGGACCGCGCCCGGCGCGCCCGCCATCCTCAGCCTCGCCAGTGCAGGGCGCAGATGAGGGTGAACAGCCGGCGGGCGGTGTCCATATCGGTCTCGACCTTGCCGGCCAGCCGCGTCTGCACCGTGCGCGAGCCTTCGTCGTGGATGGCGCGCCGACCCATGTCGAGGGTCTCGATCTTCTGCGGCGTCGCATGGCGAATGGCGTCGAAATAGCTCTCACAGATCATGTGATAGTCCTTGACCACCGAGCGCAGCGGCGAGAGCGAGAGCAGGTGGCGGCGCTGGTAGTCCGGGCCGCTGATGTCCAGCGCCAGCCGGCCGTCGATCAGCGACAGGCGCAGGCCGTAGGGCCCGCCGGCCGCCCCCTCGGGCGCGAAGTGGTTGTCTTCCAGAAGGTCGAAGATGGCGATCTGACGCTCCTGCTCCTGGTCCCGCGAGGCGGGGGCCAGAGAGTCGTCGTCGAGTTCGACGCTGAGCAGGCGATGACGGAGATCGCTCATCCGTTCTCTTTAGCCGGAACGCGACAGCCGAGGTAACCGGCTATCGATTGCGTCGGATCGACAGCGAACGGGCGTGGGCCGGCAGGCCCTCGACCTCGGCCAGGATCTGCGCCGCGCCGGCCAGGGCCGCGAAGGCTTCGGCGTCGCACCCCGTCACAGAAGTGCGCTTGAGGAAATCGAGCGTCGACAGGCCCGACGAGAATCGCGCCGCCCCGCTGGTGGGCAGGACATGGTTGGGCCCGGCCACATAGTCGCCCAGCGCCTCCGGCGCGTGACGGCCAAGGAAGATCGCGCCGGCATGGCGCACCTGGTCCGCCAGGCTTTCGGGCGAGGCGACAGCGAACTCCACATGCTCCGGGGCTATGGCGTCCACCAGCGCCGGCGCGCGATCCAGCTGGGCGATGACGATCGCGCCCTGGTCCCGCCACGCCGCCGCCGCCGTCTCGCGGGTGGCGAGTTCGGCCAGCTGGCGCTCGACCTCGCGCTCGACCGCGTCGGCGAATTCCGGATCGTCGGTGATCAGGATCGACTGGGCGTCGGGATCGTGCTCGGCCTGGGAGAGCAGGTCGGCGGCGATCCAGGCCGGATCGTTGGCGCCGTCGGCGACGACCACGATCTCCGACGGGCCGGCCAGGGAATCGATGCCCACCTGGCCATAGACGCGACGCTTGGCCGCCGTGACATAGGCGTTGCCGGGACCGACGATCTTGTCGACCGGCCGGATTGGCCCGGCGCCATAGGCCAGCGCCGCCACCGCCTGAGCACCGCCGATGCGCCAGATCTCGGTGACGCCGGCCTCCTTGGCCGCCGCCAGCACGACCGGCGCCAGGCGACCCGGCGGACTGACCATGGCGATCCGCTTCACCCCGGCGACCTTGGCGGGCACGGCGTTCATCAGCACCGTCGACGGATAGGCCGCGCGTCCGCCGGGAACATAGATCCCCACGGCGTCCAGCGGCGTCCAGCGCCAGCCGAGTTCGACACCGGCTTCGTCGACGAAGGATCCATCGGCCGGAACCAGGCGCTCGTGATAGGCGCGGATGCGGCGGGCGGCGAAACTCAGCGCCTCGCGGACCTCCGCCGGACAGTCCGCCGCGCCGGCCTCGATCTCCGCCGACGTCACCGAGATATCCCCCTCCCCGAGGGTCACGCCGTCGAACCGACGGGTGTACTCCAGCACGGCGGCGAGGCCCTGGGCGCGCACCGCCTCGACCACCTCGACCACGGCGGCGTCGACCTCCGCCGGCCGACCGCGCGGCACGGCCAGAAAGGCGGCGAACTCGGCCTCGAAGGCGGGTTCTGCGGCGTCGAAACGGCGCATGGCTCAGGCTTGGTGGTCAGGCTTGCGCGGCGCGCGCCAGGGCTCGGACAGATCGGCCAGGGCCGCGTCGACGCACTCGACGTCGATGGCCAGGTCGCCCCCGTCGGCGAAGGCGAGCAGCACACGCCCGCCCGGCGGTTCGGCCGGATCGAAGGTCATGGCCAGAAGCTCCAGGACGGCGTCCTTGGCCTCGGCGCGCAGATTGCGCGCCCGCACGGCCTGCACCCCGCCCAGCTGGAAGCCGGCCAGCACGCGCTCGCCGAGGTCGCCCTCCCCCTCCCAGCGGAAGCGGCTGAAGGCGATGGTCAGCCGGCGGCCGTCCTTCTCCCAGCGAATGTCGCCGATCCGCGTCACCGCGTCCTGCAGGGCCGCGGAGATGACCTCCAGGTCGTCGGCGTCCTCGGCGAGAAGGCGAAGCGGACGGGGGCTCATCGCGGCTCGTCCTTCGGCTCGGCCGGCGCGGCGGCGACCTTGCGGCGCCGCAGATTGGCGCGCAGCGCCTCGGCCAGGCGCTTTTCGCGCGCGGGATCGCCCTTTGCGCCGGGGCGCGGCGGGGCGTTGTCGGAGGTGAGCGGCTTGGCCATGGCCCTCGCCTAGTCTCCCGCGCGGCGCCGTCAAGCCGATTTCGCTTCACACCACGCTCGCCTTTCGCTAACACCGCGCCTCCCGACGCACGGGAACGCCGCCTTAGCTCAGTGGTAGAGCGCATCCTTGGTAAGGCTGAGGTCGACAGTTCAATCCTGTCAGGCGGCACCATTTTCTCAGTTTGACGATCTTGAGGCGGGCTTCTCCACGCCCACTTGACACTTCTATAATTCCCGAATTATCGAATGGATGATAATCGGGAGCACGCAAACCATGAACGCCGACAAAGCCGTCGACGCCCTCTCGGCGCTGGCCCATCCCGGCCGGCTCGAGGCGTTTCGGTTGCTGGTCAAGGCCGGTCCCGACGGCCTGGCGGCCGGGGAGATCGCTCGCGCCACCGGCAGCCTCGCCAATACGCTTTCGACCAACCTCGCCGTCCTGGCCGGCGCGGGTCTGGTCAGCTCGCGACGCGAGGGGCGTTCGATCATCTACGCCGCCGGCTATGAACGGATGAGCGAGCTGCTGGCCTTCCTGATGGACGACTGCTGCGGCGGCGCGCCGGAAATCTGCGCGCCTCTCGTCGCCATCGCCGAGCGCGCGGCCTGCTGCTGACGCCGATGAGCGACCCCGCGCGCCCGCTGAACCTGCTGTTTCTGTGCACCGGCAATTCGGCCCGCTCGATCCTGGCCGAGGCCATCGTGAACTGCAAAGGCCGCAGCCGGTTTCGCGGCTTCTCGGCCGGGTCCATGCCCAGGGGCGAAGTGCATCCACAGGCGTTGAACCTGCTGCGCAGCCTCAACTATCCCATCGACGCCCTACGCTCGAAGTCGTGGGAGGAGTTCGCCGGACCGGACGCGCCCAGGCTCGATTTCGTCTTCACCGTCTGTGACAACGCCGCCGCCGAGGTTTGTCCGGTCTGGCCGGGCCAGCCGATAACCGCCCACTGGGGCGTGCCGGACCCCGCGGCGGTTCAGGGCTCGCCGGCCGAGATTGGCGCCGCCTTCGCCGACACCTACCGCATGCTGGCCAGCCGCATCGCGCTGTTCATGAACCTGCCGCTGGCCGCGCTCGACAAGCTCTCCCTTCAACGCCGCCTGGACGACATCGGCCGTCGCCCCGATCCGTCACAAACGGCGTGACCGATTCCACGATCCCGCCGGCGCGGTTCGGCGTCGGCCGCCGCCTGATCGCCGAGGCTGTCGGCACGGCCTTCCTGCTGACGATCGTGGTCGGCTCGGGGATCATGGGCCAGCGCCTCGCGGGCGGGAACGACGCCATCGCCCTGCTTGGCAATACGCTCTCCACCGGCGCCGGACTGGCGGTGCTTATCGTGACCTTGGGCCCCATTTCGGGGGCGCACTTCAATCCGGCGGTGACGCTCGCCTTCGCCCTGCGCCGCGAGATCGGATGGCGTCTCGCCACGGGCTATGTGGTTGTGCAGCTGCTGGCCGCCATCGCCGGAGTCTGGATCGCCCACGCCATGTTCGGCGCGGCGATCTGGCAGGTGTCGGCCAAGGCGCGCGATGGCGCGGGACAGGCGCTGGCGGAGTTCGTGGCGACGTTCGGGCTCGTGGGCGCGATCCTTGCCTGCCAGCGCTTTCGCGCCGAAGCCACGCCCTGGATCGTCGGCCTGTACATCGCCTCGGCCTATTGGTTCACGGCCTCGACCTCGTTCGCCAATCCGGCGGTGACGTTGGCCCGCAGCCTGACCGACACCTTCGCAGGCGTCGCGCCTCATTCCGCGCCCGCCTTCATCGCCGCCCAGATCGCCGGGGCCGTCGCGGCGACCGTCTCATTCGGCTGGCTGATCGAGTCGCGGGCAGATGGATGGGCGCAAACCAGACTCTGAGAGGTTCGCCGGCTGGTGCCGGCGCGGCCTGGTTCCGACCGCGTCTCCCCTGCCCGCGCGGTTAGGCGGCGCGCATCTCGTGGTCCACGGTGACGAAGTCGCCCGACAGCGTGTCGTCCTCGACGATGCCGCAGACGCTCAATGCAATATCATCCGGGCTCAGCATCTTGACCGCGGCCAGGACGGGCTTCAGCCACTCCTGGTCCCTCGGCACAATGGCGGTGTCGACGATCCTTGCCATGTCAGTCTCGGCGAAGTCGGGCGAACCCGACATGACGCCGGCATTGTTGTGCACGGGGCCGATCTCGGCGTACTCGGCCGGCCGCTCCTGGTGTCACGGTGCGCGGCCGGGATTCCCGATTTCAACCTTTGAGAGGTCGAGACGGCGCCGCTCGCCACGGCCGGGCGCACGATCTCGAGGGCAAGGTCCAGGCCGGATGCCCGTTCCATTGGTGGCCGAACATGGTCACCTACCTGAGCCAGGTAGAGTGGCGCCTGAACGGCCGCCTCGGCCATGGCGACAGCCAGGATATCCAGTTCAACGACTGGCCGGCCGCGCTCGCGCGGCCATGAGCGGCGACTAGCTTAAGCGCGGACCGCATGTAGAATTGAGGACTGACGCCGACTCGCCAAGAGCACATGCAGATGGAAGAATTCCAGGGCGGAAAAGCGCTCATCTACAAAAGCAACACGATCTTCGAGCGCCGTCGCCGCATTCTCAGCGAAGCCCGCAAACTGATCTCCGAGGCTGGGTTCGAAGGCTTTAGCGTGCGCGAACTGTGCGCCCGCGCCGGCATCGCCCAGAAGACGCTCTACAATGCATTCGGCAACAAGGATAACGTCATTGCCCTGGCCATTCGCCAGTACATGTCGGACTTCAACGACCGGACTCCCCTTCGCTTCGACCCCCACACCCTTGAGGGACGGCTCGAGCGCACAATCAAGGTCCATTCGCGCAACATCCAGGTGCGCCCCTACACCACGGCGATCATGGCCGTGTACAATTCGCCGAGCGCCGAGCGCCCGGTGCGCGAAGCGATCCGCGACATTTCCGAAACCAGTCTGCGGCCGTTCGTTGAGGCGCTCACGGCGGACGGCCAGTTGGCGCCTGGCGTGTCCGCCGAGCGCTTTACCTACCTTCTGACGACCGAATCCTACGCCATTCTCTCCGACTGGTGCCTGGGCGACCTGCCAGACGATCAACTGGTCGACCGCATAAGCGAGGCCTTTCTCCTCCTTGTGTTCGGCTGCACGATCGGGAAGACGCAACAGGAAGCGCAACGCTGGCTGGAAGACCTGCGCGCGGCGCGTCCTGGCTGGCTGGCGATGCGCAAGATGGCCGAAGTGGCGCCCGCTGAGTTGCGCGCCGCCACCCGCCGCATGGAGGCCCCGCCAAGGCCTGCCAAGACGGCGCGGACCTCCCGCCGGGACGCCTAGCGCTTCTCTGAAAACGTCGCGAATTTTAGGTGCTGTCCTGGTTAGGACATCTATCCCGCAGAAACCGAGCGCGTGCCAATCGAACACCCAGCCGTGGCCGATGTGGCCGTGGTCGGCGCGCCCAACGCCGAGATGGGCGAGGAGGTCCGCGCCCTGATCATTCCACGCGAGCCGCGCCAACCACCATCGCCGGAAGAACTCGACGCCTTCTGTCGGGCCCAGCTCGCCGGTTTCAAATGCCCGCGCCGCTACGACATCGTCGACGACATCGGCCGCAACGCGCTCGGCAAAATCAACAAGCGCGAGCTCCGTCGCAAGCTTTGGCCCACCGAGCGAACGATCGGCGGCTGAACGCCTGCAACGCTTTCAGACAAGCAAACGGCCGGGACGTCGCCGTCCCGGCCGCTAGGTTTACTGCCTGACGGGTGTCAGCGCCGCCAGCGGCGACCGCCGCCATGCCGCCAGTACCCGGGGTGGCCCACATACCAGCTGCGATAGGGGCGATAGCCCCAATGGCCGCCGTCCCAAACCCAGGGGTTGTACCAAGCCGGCGCATAGAAACCGGGGCCGCCATAGGGGCCGGCGTAGGCGAAGGCCGGCGCGCCGGGCGCCACCACATAGCCCGGAGGGCAGCCGGTGGTGTCGGTGGAGCTCGAGCCGATGGCCGCGCCCGCTGTCGCGCCCACCGCGCCGCCGACCATGGCGCCGGCGAAGTGCGAGCCGCGCCCGGCGATGCCGGAACCGAGGATCGAACCCAGCACGCCGCCGATCACGGCGCCGGCGGCGGTGTTGTTATTACGTCGGTCGACGCAGTACTGCGCCGCCCAGGCCGAATAGTGCTGCGCATAGTCCTGATCGTACTGCTGGGCCTGCGGGTCATAGGAGCCGCCGTTCACCCCTGGCGGGGGCGGAGCATATTGGCCGGACGGGGGCGCGGGTTCGTTGTAGCCACCCTGGCCTTGGGGCGGACCCTGATCGTAGCCCTGCTGGGGCGGCTGCCCCTGATTGTACCCTGGGGGCGGGCCCTGGTTGTAGCCCGGAGGCGGCGGGGCTTGATTGTAGCCCGGGGGCGGACCCTGGTCGTAGCCTTGCGGCGGCGGCTGGCTTTGATCGTAGGGTTGGGCCGAAGCGACCCCGGCCTCGGCCAGGAGGGCCACGGCGGAGATGGAGGCGAGGAACACGCCTGGTCGCCTGCTGGACATGAGGAAAATCCTTTGCTGTCGAAATGACACGCCGCCGTCTTAGTGTGGGACGCCTGAACCATTTCTGAACGCCCTTGGGGGGCGGTTGTTCATTCTCGCTCCGCGCGCCGGACGCCGCCAGGGAAAACCGGTCGGCGCCGTGAACGCGAGGATGCGTGGTTGCGCGGCCTCAGATCCTGTCGGCGCCGAGCCCGAGGGCCCACCCGGCGATGCGCGTCGTCTCGATCATGCGGCTTGCCTCCCACGGGTCGGCCGTGAGCCTCGCCCTGGCTTCGGCCACGTCCTCGGTTCGCACCACAAGCATGATGTAGGGCGTGTCATCGAGTGGGCCGCCAAGGACGACAAATCCTTCCGCCTCCAAGGCGTTCATGAAGGCGGCGTGCTCCGACCATTCGGCTTGCTGGTCCATCGGCAGCGCCGGGTCCCACGCCTCGCCGCGCGAGCGAGTCACGGCGAACAGGCGCCCGGACCGCGCGGGAGCGGGCGTCGGCGCCGTCTGGGCGATCGAGGGCTTCTTACGAACGGCAGGGCTACGCGCCATCGAACATCTTCCGGGTCTGCTGGGAGTTTAAGGTGCGCGCTCCAGGCGCGGAACGAGGTCCTGGCACTGCGGTCATCTCATCTTGTCGGCGTACGCCGTCGCCCCTCGACCCATCGTCACTCACACCTCGTACTCATATCGTGGCTTGGGCGTTGTTGCACGCGCCCAGACCATATGACGACCCGGATCGATTCGCGACGATGCTCGGCTCGCGACCGTGGTTGTAGAGACACGAGCGATCTTTTTGACGGACGTCGCCGTTGCGCGACGGCGACGTCTCCAGTAGGAAGAAGATAGTACCTCTCTGGGCAACTACGCCCGGGTCGAGTCGTTTTGCTTTAGTTCGCGTATTTCGCATTGTCGGCCCCGCCGCGGGCCATGGCTCCTGGAGAGCGTGAATGAAGATTTCGACCGGCCTCCTGGCGACCCTGGGCGTCGTTGCGATGGCGACCGGCGCTAGCGCGGCCGCCAGCATCCTCACCGACGGCAACTTCGACAGCCCGTCCGGCGGCAGCAGCTTCACCACCTATTCCAACGGGTCGAGCTTCGGCGGCTGGACCGTGGGCACGCCCAGCCAAGATCCCGCGGGCGGCGGCAGCGTCGACCTGATCGGCGGCTATTGGCAGGCGCCGGTCGGCGGCGGCAGCGTCGACCTGGACGGCACCGCGCCCGGCTCGATCAGCCAGACCGTCGACATCACGACGCCCGGCACCTACGACCTCACCTTCTACTATTCAGGCAATCCCGACGGCGGCAATGCGGCCAAATCGTTCGACGTGACCCTGGCCGGCTATAGCGGCGCGTTCACCTACACCACGGGATCGAACAGCAAGACGAACATGAACTACGACTACTCGGGGAACATCATGGTTTACCTCGGCGATGGTCTCCAAACGCTCACCTTCTCCAGCACCGACCCAGCGTCATCGCCCTGGGGGCCGGTGCTCGGCGGTGTCAGCCTTTCCGCACCAGAGCCGGGAACCTGGGGCCTGATGCTGGTCGGCCTCGGCGGCCTCGGTATCGCGCTACGCGCCCGCCGCAAGCTGGCCATCGCTTAAGGCCACTTCGCCCCTACTGAGAGGGCTCGAAGAGCCCTCTCACCAATCGTGCATCGTCCCATCTTCCAGGCGCGCCACCGGCAGGCTGGCGCGGTGGTAGGGATGCGTCGCGGCCAGGTCCTCATCGATGTCCACCCCCAGCCCCGGCGCCTCGCCGGGATGCAGGTAACCATCTGAAAAGGCGTAGGCGTGCGGAAACACCGCATCGGTCTCGGCGGTGTGGCGCATATATTCCTGGATGCCGAAGTTGGGAACCGACAGGCCGAAATGCAGGGCCGCGGCCATGCTCACCGGCGACAGGTCGGTCGCCCCGTGGCAGCCCGTCTTGACGCCATAGAGATCGGCCAGGGCGGCGACGCGGCGCAGATGGGTGATCCCGCCGGCGTGAACCACCGTGGCGCGGATATAGTCGATCAGTTGTTCCTGGATCAGTTGGCGCGCGTCGTAGATCGAATTGAACACCTCCCCCACCGCCAGGGGCGTAGTCGAATGGCGCCGGATCAGGCGGAATCCATCGGGATTGTCGGCGGGCGTGGCGTCCTCCAGCCAGAACAGGCGATAGGGTTCGAGGTCCTTCGCCAGCCGCGCCGCCTCGATGGGCGTCAGGCGATGGTGGGCGTCGTGGAGCAGCCGCACGTCGGAGCCCAGAGCCTCGCGCGCCGCCTCGAACAGGCGTGGCGCGTGAGGCAGGTATTTCTCGCTCGACCAAACCTGCTCGGGCGCATCGCCGGCCCGCGCCGGCTCGTAGTAGAGCTTGTCTTTGGAGACGCCGTAGGTCGTCGCCAGGCCGGGGACGGCGGTCTGCAGACGGACGGCCTTGTAGCCCCGCTCGATATAGCCGCGCGCCTCGGCCAGAGTTTCCTCGATGGTTTCGCCGTTGGCGTGGCCATAGACCAGCACGCCGTCGCGGCACGCCCCGCCGAGCAACTGGTAGAGCGGCAAGCCGGCCTGCTTGGCCTTGAGGTCCCACAACGCCACATCGACGGCGGCGATGGCGGTCATGGTCACCGGCCCCCGGCGCCAATAGGCCCCGCGGTAGAGATACTGCCAGGTGTCCTCGATGCGCTGCGGATCGCGCCCGATCAGGGCCGGGACGATGTGGTCGGCGAGATAGCTTGCCACCGCCAGCTCGCGGCCATTGAGCGTGGCGTCACCCAGACCATAGGCGCCGGCGTCGGTTTCGATCTTCAGGGTGACGAAGTTGCGTCCTGGCGAGGTGACGATGACCCGGGCGGCGGTGATCTTCATGCGGGCTCCCTCGGCAGTGCGCCGGCGAGGCTTACCACGCGCGCGGCCAGCGCAAGGCCCGCCCGCGCCGCATCGACGGTCGAGGCGCCGGTCAGACGCGCGGCGAGATAGGCGCCGTCAAAGGCGTCGCCGGCGCCCGACGTATCCACGACCGGGGTCGTGCGGGCGTCCAGCCGCACCGCATCGCCGCCATCCCCGGCCACGAGGCAGCCCTCCGCCCCCCGGGTCAGGGCGACCTCCCGCGCGCCGAGCGAGCGGCATCGTCTCAGATGTTCGGCCGGCGTCCCCGCGCCCCACATGTGGTCGAGGTCGTCGGCGCTCGGCAGCAGGATCGAGGCCCCCACCATGGCTCCCTCGACTGTCGCGCGCATGGCCGCTTCGCTCTCCCACAGCGCCGGACGGATATTGGGGTCGAAGGCGAAGGCGCGCGCGCCCAGCCTGTCGATCAACGCCAGCGCCGGTGGCCGCTCGGCCGGCGGCAGGATGGCCAGGCTGACGCCGGTCAGGAACAGGAGATCGGCGCCGGCCAGGCGTTGGGCGTCAAGTTCGGCAAGCCAACGCCGGGCCGCCGACTGGCCGCGCCAATAGGAGAATCGTCGCTCGCCGGTCGCGTCGGTGTCGATGGCGTAGAGCCCGGGCAGAAGACCGGGAACGGAGGGACTCAGGGAATCGTCGATCCCCTCCGCCCGCCATGCCCGGCGCATGTCAGCGCTGAGGCTGTCGTCGCCGGTGACGCTGGCGAACTGCACCTGCACGTCCGGCGCGCGCCGCTTCAGCTGGACCGCCGTATTGTAGGCGTCGCCGGCGAAGGCGCGGTCATAGGCGCCGTCCGGCCGGCGGCGCAGCTCGACCATGCATTCACCGATCACGACGACGCGGGTCACGCCGCCACCTGCAGCATGGCCGCGCGCACCCTCGGCTCGGCTCGGAACGCGTCGGGAAACAGCCTGGGATCGTCAAGGGCTTCGGCAGGGCGCGCGCCGGATCTGAACCAGTCCGTCAGCACCGCGCTGCGGGCGTCGCGTACGCGCCCCTGCCCGGCCGCCGTCAGCCACGCTCGCACCGCCTCGGCCAGCCGCGCGCAGGGCCGCCCCGCCCGCGCATTGGCGATGAGCATGGGAAAGATGCGCTGGGCGAGCTTGGCCGATCCGTCCTCGCCGATCTGGCAGAGGCGATGATCGAGCCTGGGATTGGCCAGCCTAGCGCGCACGCCTCGCCAATAGGGCGCCACGGCCACGTCGGGCAAAACCGGCGCCACCTCCTCGGCGATCATGGCGTCGGCGAAGACGGCGAGGTCCGCATCGCCGATGGCCTCGCGCATGAACTCCAGGCCTCGCGCCAGGCCCAGATAGGCCAACGCCGAATGGGCGGCGTTCAGCACATGCAGTTTCAGCCGCTCGTGATCGGCGACACTAGCGACGATCTCCACCCCCGCGCGCTCCCATGCGGGCCTCGGCCCGGCGAAGCGATCCTCGATGGCCCACTGCGCAAACGCCTCGCGCTGGACGCTGGCGGCGTCTTCGAGGCGTAGAGCGGCGGCGACGCGGGCGCGGTGAGCCGCGTCCGCCGCCGGAACGATGCAGTCGACCATCGATGAGGGGAAGGCGGCGTTAGCGACGATCCAGGCCGGCAGTGTCGGATCCAGGCGCTGGGCGAAGGCGCTGACGGCCGCCTCCAGGCGGGCGCCGTTGCCGATGAGGTTGTCGCAGGCGACGACGGTGACCGGCCCCGCGCCCGCTCGCCTGCGCTCGGCGAGCCCATGCGTCAGCCAGCCAATGGCCGATCGCGGGATGTCGGCAGCGAGGTCGTGGGCGATGTCTGGATGGGAGAAGTCGAGCTCGCCCGCCGCGGTCAGGGCATAGCCCGCCTCGGTGATCGTGAGGGTGACAATGTGAGTCGCGGGCGAGGTCAGCACGGCGGTCACAGCCGCGGGCGCTTCGGGGGCGACCAGGGCGGCGGTGAGGGCGCCGATCACCCGCACCGGCCCGCCCAGGATCTCCACGGCGTAGAGCAGATCCTGCGGGACCAGGGCGTCACGTATCGCGCCATGGCGCAGGGAAACGCCGGCGATCCCCCAGTCGCCGCCGGCGACGGCGATGGCGTCCTCGGTGAACACAGCCTGATGGGCGCGGTGGAAGGCGCCGAGACCCAGGTGGACGATCCCGGCGCGTAAGTCCGCGCGATCATAGGTCGGGCGGACGATGTCGGCCGGCGCATGGGCGAGCGTCGCCTCGCTCAGCCGGGCGCTCACAGGCGGTAGGCGGCCTTGGCCAGGCCATGGGCGAGATCGCGCGCGACCTCGGCCGCCTCGTCCATTTCCAGGCGATGGGTGGCGACCAACTCGGCGAGGAAGGCGCAGTCGATCCGACGTGCAAGGTCGTGGCGGGCGGGTATCGAGACGAACGACCGCGTGTCATCCGCAAAGCCGACCGTGTTGTAGAACCCCGCTGTTTCCGTGACTTGTCGGCGGAAGCTCAACATTCCTTCGACCGAGTCGTGGAACCACCATGGCGCGCCCAGCCTGAGACACGGATAGCCGCCGGCGAGCGGCGCCAGCTCGCGCGCCCAGGTCGCCGGATCCAGGGTGAACAGCACCAGGGTGAAGTCAGGGCGGCCGCCGAATCGGTCCAGCAGCGGCTTCAAGGCGTCGACAAAGTCGATCGATGCCGGGATATCCGCGCCCATGTCGCGGCCGAAGCGCTGGAATAGCTCGGGATTGTGGTTGCGGCGCGATCCGGGGTGCAGCTGCATGACCATGCCGTCCTCACACGCCATGGCGGCCATCTCAGTCAGCATCTGGGCGCGAAAGCGCTCGGCGTCCGGCGTCTCCATACGCCCCGCCAGACTCCGGTCGAGCAGACCCTGGCAATCGGCATGCGACAGGTCGTCGGTGGCCGCGCTGGGCGGTCCGTGATCGGTCGCGGTCGCACCGAGCGCGCGGAAATGGGCGCGACGCGCGCGCAGAGCGGCGAGATAGCCGTCCCAGCGGGTGGTGTCCTCGCCCGTCATGTCGGCCAACCGCGCCAGCCGCCCGGGGAATCCCGGTCGGTCAGGATCGGTGACATCGTCCGGCCGGAAGGTCGGGATCACCCTGCCCGGCCAGCCGGACGAAGCCAGCGCCTGGTGGGATTTGAGCGGGTCGAGCGCGCCCTCAGTGGTGGCCAGAACCTCGATCCCGAACCGCTCGAAGAGCGCGCGCGGACGGAATTCGGCGCTCGCCAGAGCTTCGCCAATGGCGTCGAAATAGAGATCGGCGGTTTCCGCCTCGAGACGCACGGAAAGGCCGAACACCTCGGCGAACACATGGTCGAGCCATAGGCGCGAGGGTGTGCCTCGGAAGAGATGGTAGCACTCGGCGAAGCGCCGCCAGATCGTCTGCCGGTCCGTCTCGAATGGGCCTCCGTCCAGCGGCGGCACGCCCAGGCTCTCCAGCGCCACGCCCTGGCTGGCCAGCATGCGCAGCAGATAGTGGTCGGGAATGAGGATCAGGCCGGCCGCGTCCCCGAAGGGCGCATCGTCGGCGAACCAGGCTGGGTCGGCGTGCCCGTGCGAGCTTACGATCGGTAGGCCGCGGACGGCCTCGAACAAGGTCTCGGCGATGCGGCGCACGCCTGGCTCAGCCGGAAAAAAGCGGCAGGGGTCGAGCCGCAACGGATGGGTCATGTTCCGCCCTTCGGACTGCGCAAGCCTGTGCAAGCGCGCCTCCGCCGTGTCAATTGGACGCTCGAACCAGCGGGAGCGTCATGCGCAGGGCAACCCTCGAAGCGCCGCCTTTGTTCCATATCGCCAAGGCCTCGGGCGGCCATGTCGTGCTGACCAGCGACACGGCCGCTCAGGTCCACCTGTTCGTGCTGGAAGAGGACATTATCCGCGTCCTCGTCCTGCCCGATGGCGAGCTGAAGCAGCCGCGCACCTGGACGATCACGCCAGGCGGAACCGACACGCCCGACGAGGGGCGACATCGCCTCGTCGCCACCGGTTTCTCCCGCCCCCCCGCCGCCCGGCGTCTGGACGGCCACATCCTGACCCTGGAAACCGCGCGCATTCGCCTGACGGTGGATCTTTCGGACTTCAAGTGTCGGTGGCAAATATTTGACAATAAATGGAAAGACACCGCACGCGACCGCCAGACCCAGGCCTACGACTTCGGCTGGTGGGACGGTCGTGTCCGCCACTACCTGGCCCGCGACGCCGGCGAGATGTTCTTCGGCCTGGGCGAGCGCTCGGGCGACCAGAACCGCGCCGGCCGCCGCTTTCGCCTCAGCAACCTCGACGCCTTCGGCTACAGCGCCCGGACCTCGGATCCGCTCTACAAACACATCCCCTTCACGATCACCCGGCGGCCCGCGGATGGCCTGAGCTACGGACTGTTCTACGATACGATGTCGGACTGCGCCTTCGACCTCGGCTGCGAGCTGGACAACTATCACGGCCTCTATCGCGCCTTCGAAGCCGAGCACGGCGATCTCGACTACTATTTCATCGCCGGGCCGGACCTCGCCGACGTGACGCGGCGCTTCACCTGGCTCACCGGCCGCCCCGCGCTCATGCCGTTCTGGTCGCTGGGCTTTTCCGGCTCCTCCATGGCTCTCGCCGACGCGCCCGACGCCGAGGCGCGGTGCGTCGCCTACCTCGACGAATGCAAACGGCGCGACATCCCCTGCGCCTCGTTCCACCTCTCCTCCGGCTACACGGAGGCTGGCGGCAAACGTTACGTCTTCACCTGGAACCGCGACAAGTTTCCGGACCCGCCGCGCTTCGCCAAGGCCTTCGCCGACCGCGGGGTGCGCTTGGTCGCCAACCTCAAGCCGGCGTTGCTCAAGGGCCATCCGCGCTTCGCCGAAGCCGCCGAGCGCGGCTTGCTGATCGCCGAGGCCGACGGCGACCCTGCCCTGGTGCAGTTCTGGGACGGCCTGGGCGACTATCTCGATTTCACCAATCCCGACACGGCGGCGTGGTGGAAAGCCCAGGTCAAGACCGCCCTCCTCGACCTGGGCCTGGCGGCCACATGGAACGACAACAACGAATATGAGATCTGGTCGAGCCGCGCCCTCGCCCACGCCGGGCCGGCGGCGGCGACGCGGGCGGTCCAGCCGCTTCTCATGGCCCGCGCCTCGCGCCAGGCCCAGGTCGAGCACGCCCCGGACAGGCGTCCTTTCGTGGTCACCCGCTCCGGCTGCGCGGGCATGCAACGCTACGCCCAGACCTGGTCGGGCGACAACACGACCTCATGGGAGACATTGCGCTATAACCTCAAGATGGGTCTTGGCCTGGCGCTCAGCGGCGTCTCCAACAGCGGCCACGACGTCGGCGGGTTCGCCGGGCCGCCGCCCGACACGGAACTGCTCACACGCTGGGTGGAGATGGGCGTCTTCATGCCCCGTTTCTCGATCCACTCCTGGAACGACGATGGTTCGGCGAGCACGCCGTGGATGCACGAGGCCGTGGCCGACCAGATCGCGGCGTTGATGCGTCTGCGCGTCCGCTTCCAGCCCTATCTCTCATATCTTTCATGGCGATATGCGAAAGACTTCGAGCCGATCTGGCGACCGACATTCTATGACTTCCCTGCCGATCCCGGCACCTGGGAGGAAACCGACGAGTTCATGCTAGGCCCTTCCCTGCTGATCGCGCCGGTGGTGACGCCGGGCATGACCACGCGGCCCGTGCGGGCGCCGGCCGGCGCGGACTGGATCGAGCCCTGGACCGGCGCGCGGATCGCCGGCGGACGGACGGTGATGCTCGACGCGCCCCTCGGCCGCCCGGTCTTCCTTGTCCGTGTGGGCAGTTTCGTTCCGGTCAACCTGGCGCCGGCTCATTTCGGCGAACAGCGCCTGGAGCCCGGCTTCCTGCTGTTTCCGCACGATGAGGGCGAGGTCTCGATCGAGCTCTTCGCCGACGACGACGAACAGGCGGTCGACGTGGCCGCCGCGACACCCGAGATTCGCATCGCGGCCCGCTGCAGGCCTGGCGAGATCCACATCCACGTCAGCGGACTTCCCGGCGCCAACAACATGATGTTCCTGCTGCCACCCGGCGAGACGCGGCGGTTGACGGTGGTCAGCGAGTGAGCGCCGTCTGGATGAAGCGCCGGCGTTGGAGAAGACGGTGGTGACGGCGCGAGATCAGCCTGAGCCAGGGCGCCGAATGAAATGCGCTCATCAGCAAGTACATCGGGACCATGCCGCCCAATGGCGATGCGCCGCCCATGGCCGAGCAGAGCACCTCCGACCGGACGCCGCCGAAGACACAGGCTAGCAACGCCATGAGGGCGAACGTCGGGGCCGCCGCGAGCGCCAGCCCCTCCGCCAAGCCGAAGGCGGACGAACCGCCGCTTGAATGATCCCCGCTCATGGACGAATCCCCTTCATACGCATTTGGCTGCCGGTTCAGAGATCCCGCGCGGCGGACGTCAGTCTCGGCGTCCTTCAACGCCGCCGGCCGTGGTGATCTCGACCCACCGCGGTTCCGGCTCGACCTCGGTGGCGTAGTCGTCGTGCCATCTCCACCATTGATACGGCGGGGTCTGGGGGTAGCCTTCGGGAGAAGCCTCCCACAGTTCCTGGCGACCGAGCGGCGTCGCGTCGAGGTAGCTCCAGGTGCTCCCCATCGTCTCGTCGCCGCGGCTGTTGATGAAATGAGTGCGGAACAGGCGCTCGCCGTCGCGGATGAACACGTTGTGACCATGCCATTCGTCCACGCCGAAGTCGGCGTCGAAGCTGTCGGTGATGGTGTACCAGGGCATCTTCCAACCCATCCGCGCCTTCAGGCGTGCAATGTCAGGCTGCGGCGCGCGCGAGGCGTAGGCCAGGGTAGTGTCGCGGGCGTTCAGATGGGCGAGGTTGGCCACCTGGTCGGCTCCCATGGAGCAGCCGCGGCAGGCGTGCTCGGGCCAGCCGAACACGCCGGGCTCGAAGAAGGCGCGGTATAAGATCAGCTGCCGGCGCCCCGCGAACAGATCGAGCAGGCTGACCCTGCCCTCGGGCCCGTCAAACGCATAGGCCTTCTCCACCGCCATCCACGGCATTCGACGGCGCTCGGCGGCCAGCGCATCGCGAGCCCGGGTCAAGGCCTTTTCCTTCACCAGCAGCACATCGCGCGCGGCCGCCCATTCTTGCGCCGACACGATCGGCGGTGTGTTCATGGCCAGCTGTCGGTTGTTGCGGCCAGTCTCTGGCGACGTCTGCATGGTCTAGCTCCCTTAGACTGTTGACGCGGGCGGGGCCGGCCCGCCTCGTCGGCGTCAGTCCTGGTCCGAAGCGAGGGCGTCGATACGCTGCACGACCATTTTCCAACCCTCGCTCATGCCCTTGAAGGCGGTCTCGTTCCTCGGCAGCACGAACCCGGAATGAACAAGGCGAAGGCGGGTGCCGTTCTCCACGGCGGCGAGGGTGAAGGTCACCACGGTGTCCAGCCGAGAGCCGTATCCGACGTTGCCCTCGTGGCCACCCTTCCAGGCGTAGACGAGGCGTTCGTTCGGAATCACCTCCAGAACCTGGCACTGAATGACGCCGTTCCACTCTCCCGCGGGCGTGGTCTGATAGGTGAAGCGTGCGCCCGCCTTCGGCGCGAAGCCCGTCGGCGCCATCTTGACCCAGCGGCCCATCATCTCCGGCGTGGTCAGGGTCTTCCAGATCACATCGAGCGTATGGGGAAACACCTCGTCGACGATGATCTCCCGGCTGCCGGCCATAACCGCGGCGTCGTTCATGGATCAATCTCCTTGAGAAGGGTTCGAAGGTCGGCGAACCGGTCGCGCCAGAACACGGCGTAGTGGTCCATCCAGTCGACGAGCGGCTCCAGGCCTTCAGGCTCGGCGCGGTAATAGACCCTGCGGCCCTCGGGGCGCTCAGCGACCAGGCCGGCCAGTTTCAGGGACTTGAGATGCTGAGAAATGGCGCCCTGAGTCACCCCGCTGCCGCGCGTCAGGTCGCCCACGGTGATCTCGTCGGACCCGACGATCCGCTCGAACAGCGCGCGCCGCGTAGGATCGGCCAGCGTGCGCATGACGGCAGTGACGGGGATAGCTTCGGTCATTCCCATACATTAGCGAAAGCTAATGCATTAGGCAATGCTAATTCTTTTCGCCCGTTTTCGGCCACGACGGTTTGACGCAGTGACAGATGCTCCCGTCACCGAGCGCGCACGTCATCGACGGATAGACGGAGCGGCCGTGGCGCCCGGGCGATAGCGCCGCTCACTTCGCCTGCGGCACGCCAGGAACAAGCCTGCTCAGAAAAGCGGAAACCGGCGCCGCCCATACGGACGGGTTCGCGCGAGCAAAAGTCTTGTGCCCGTCGTCGTCGAACGGCGGGAGATCGACGAACTCCACGTGTGGCCCGGAAGCCCCCTGGTAGGCCTGGGCCAGCGCATGCGCGACGGGCGGCGGGAAGAAGTGATCGTTGGCCGCATATAGCCAGAGCTGTGGGAGCCGGTTGGCCTTGCCGAACACCGCCGCGGCCTCGACCAGCCGCGCCGCGCCGGCGCAGATGTGCTCATGGTCGTCGCCGCCCCGACCGCCCGCGAAGCTGATCACGCCCACAACCCCCGGCGGCGGGTCGTCGGCGAGGGCGATGGCGCCGAAGCCGCCAGCGGATTGCCCCAGCACCACGATCCGCTTCGGATCCGTGTCGGGCAGCGCCGCGGCGCTCTCCGCGATCGCCGCCTCCACCGCCGCCGTCTCCCGCCCATCATGGACATAGTCCCGGTTCCCGCAGGGGCCGCCGGGCTCCATATAGGGGCCGTCCGAACTGCCAAATCCCGGCCTCAGCGCGACCACCACCATGTAGCCCTGGGCCGCGAACCACTGGGCGGCCGGCGTGTAGCCCAGGCTGGTGTTGCGCGCGTCGGCGATGCTGACCGGCGTGCCGTGGTTGAACACCACCAGTGGAAATGGACCGGAGCCGGCGGGCCGGAACACCCGCGCCGCCAAGCTGAAGCGACGCCAGCCAAGTTCGATCGTCAGGCGCTGGTCATGGACAGAGGGCGCAGCCACTTCGCCGGCAGGGGCAAGGCCCTGGCCGACCGCGCCGGGGGCCTGCAAAACCGCCGCGACCGCCACCAACAGCGTTAACGTCTTGATCACCTAACAACTCCGCCTCGGCCTGAAGATCCGTTCAAGGCCACGGCGGCGCGGATGAGCGCCTTGAAGGCGTCCGCGGCCAGCTCATGGCCTTCAGGGATATCGATCGCGCGACGAACGTTCCCTTCGAGGCTGGAGTTGAACAGGCCTGAAGGGTCCGGCAGCGCCGCGCCCTTGGCGAAGGTCAGTTTCACGACGGCCTTGTAGGTCTCGCCGGTGCAGAGAATACCGGCGTGAGACCAAACCGGGACGCCTCGCCACTTCCACTCCTCGACCACCTCCGGATCCGCCTGTCTGATGAGCGCGCGGACATGGGCGAGAGTCTCGCCCCGCCAGTCGCCCAGTTCCGCGATCCTCGCGTCAATCAATTCGGACGGGGATTGGCCTTCAGTGGCTGCGCTCTGCTTCATGGTGTTCGCACTCCCTTCGGCTGTCGTTCCGGCTGGCGGCGGACAGAATTCATAGGACGCTTGCCTTTCCGCTTCCACCCGGGGCGGTGATTGCAGTCAGGGCCCCGCACGATAAGGTCCTGCCTCGGGGAGAACGACCCATGTGGAACCCGAAGCCATTAGCGCGATCGATCCTTGCGGCGGCCGCAATTGGGGCCGCGCCGCCAGGTCCTACCGTGATCGCGACCATCGACCTCGCCGGCCCCTTCGCCACGCACTCCGCCTGGCGCTTCACGGCGACCCAAGGCCCGACCATCGACAACCCGGTCATGGACGGAGACAAGGCGCCCGGAGCCCTGAACCTCTGCATGCGCAAAGGTGCGTCAGGACCGTGCGATCCTCACCTTCTGGTGAAGTTGGGAACCGGCGAGAAGGATAGTTACTTCTCCCAGCCCCACTACCTGAACAAAGCCCAAATCGTTGAGGGTATACCCGGCCGCCCCCTGCTGTGGGTGCAGACGGCCAGCCTCCACAGCGGCGACGGCGATCAGGCCGTTCTCACTCAAGTACTCGCCTATCGAGGTGACACAGACCAGTTCCTGCGCGCCTACGATCATCTGACTGGGCGCAATGAAAACCAGGAAGTCCGCTATATCTCGGCCGGTCAGCTGAAAGGCGACATCATTTCGGCCGAACCCACCGCGGACGCTCCGTTCGGCTTCTGGATCTCGGTCAACACCCTCCCCTCCGGCTACGCCTACAAACAGGTGCTGCGCTATCGCAGCGCCACCCGATACGGCGACGGCAATCCCCTTGCGGTCATCGACTCCGAGATGCCCAACATTGAACAGCGTCTCGGCCTCTGGCGGTCCGGTTCGCCATTGCCGCTCCCCGCCGGCCCATGCCCGAATCCGCACCTGATCAAGACCGAACTCTGGTGTCGCTGAGCGTACGCGCGGCTCGCCCTTACCCCCGATAGCGAAGCGTCTCGATCAGCAACGCCAGAGCGGGCGTCTGCTGGCGGCGGCTCGGGTAGTAGAGGTGGTAGCCGGCGAAGGGCGGGCACCAGTCGCCCAGGACGCGGACGAGGCGGCCGTCGTCGAGTTGGCGCTGAGCATGATCCTCGAGCACGCAGCCGAGGCCGAACCCGGCCTCGGCCGCGGCGAGCACCAGCGGCGGGTCGTTGAACACCAGCCGGCCCTCGACGCGGACGTTCAGCGCCCGGCCGTCCTTCTCGAACTCCCAGGCGTAGAGGCCGCCCAGGGTGGCGAGGCGCAGGTTGATGCAGTCGTGGGCGGTGAGGTCGTGCGGCGTCTTGGGCGGCGGCCGGCCCATGAAATAGCTCGGCGACCCGACCACGGCCATGCGCAGATCCGGACCGATGCGCACGGCGATCATATCCTTGGCCACCTGCTCGCCCAGCCGAACGCCGGCGTCATAGCGCTGGGCGACAATGTCGGTCAGGCCCTGGTCGATGATCAGTTCGATCTGGATATCGGGATAATCCGGCAGCAGGCGGGCCAGCGCCGGCCACAGGATGGTGTTGGCCGCATGCTCGCTGGTGTTGATGCGCAGAGCGCCGGCCGGCCGATCGCGCAGCGCGCTGAGCGCCGCGATCTCGGCGGCGATCTCGTCGAAGCGCGGGCCCACCGTGGCCAGCAGGCGCTCGCCGGCTTCGGTGGGGGCCACCTTGCGCGTCGTGCGCGCCAGCAGCCGCAGACCCAGCGCCTCCTCCAGGCCCCGGATGGTGTGGCTGAGCGCCGATTGCGACACGCCCAGCCGGGCCGCCGCGCGCGTGAAGCTGCGCTCGCGGGCCACGGCCACGAAGGCGGTCAGGTCGTCCAGGCTCTCGCGGGCCATTCATGAATTTCCTGCATGTCTACATGCCCATTATAGCGGCTAATCGCAGGCCGACGCACGCGCTACTTAGACGCCGGCGATCGGACCCAAGCGGAGTTTCAGCATGCAAAAGCGCACACTTGGCCGCGGCGGCCTGGAGGTCTCGGCCCTCGGCCTCGGCTGCATGGGCATGAGCCAATCCTATCTGCCGATCCCCGATCGGGCGGAGATGATCACGCTCACCCGCGCCGCCGTGGAGCGCGGGGTCACCTTCTTCGACACCGCAGAAGTCTATGGCCCCTATGTCAACGAGGTCCTGGTCGGCGAGGCGCTGGCGTCCTTCAAGGGCCAGGTGGCGATCGCCACCAAGTTCGGCTTCAACATCGGCCGCGACGCCGGCCGCGGCCCCCTCGACAGTCGTCCGGAGCACATCAAGGCGGTGGCCGAAACCTCGCTGAAGAGCCTGGGCGTCGAGACCATCGACCTCTTCTACCAGCACCGTGTCGACCCCGACGTGCCGATCGAGGACGTCGCCGGCGCGGTGAAGGACCTGATCGCCCAGGGCAAGGTCAGGCATTTCGGCATGTCGGAGGCCGGCGTCCAGACGGTCCGCCGCGCCCATGCCGTCCAGCCGGTGACGGCGCTCCAGGACGAATACTCCCTTTGGTGGCGTCGCCCGGAAGCGGAGGTGCTGCCGATGTGCGAGGAGCTGGGTATCGGCTTCGTGCCCTTCAGCCCCCTCGGCAAGGGCTTCCTGACCGGCAAGATGGACGAGACGACGACCCTGGCCAGCGGCGATTTCCGCAGCGCCATTCCCCGGTTCTCGCCCGAGGCGCGCAAGGCCAATCAGGCGCTGGTGGATCTCATCACGGCGATCGCCGCCGGCAAGGGGGCCACGCCGGCCCAGGTCGCCCTGGCCTGGCTGCTGGCCCAGAAACCCTGGATCGTGCCGATCCCGGGCACCACCAAGCTCCACCGGCTCGAGGAAAACCTCGGCGCGGCGGCCCTGGAGCTCACCGCCGCCGATCTGGCTTCCATCGAGGCCGCCGCCGCCAAGATCACCGTCCAGGGCGACCGCTATCCTGAAGCCTTGGAAGCGATGACGGGGCGCTGAGCATGGGAGACGAGCGCGACTCGCCTCTCCTGGCGGGAGAGGTGGGTTGAGCACCGATCACGCTCGTCGGAAACGCAAGGTCATGCGGTCGCTTTCACCGATCGCCTCATACTTGGCCGGATCGAACCCGGCCGGCGTGGGCTGACCCTTGGCGTGGGTGCGCCGCGTGGGCGGCAGGGTCCAGACGCCGAACGGATAGTCCTTGGTGTCTTTCGGATTGGCGTTGATCTCGGACTTGGCTGCGAGGGTGAATCCGCGACCCTCGACCGCGCCCACCAGATAGGCGGTGGAGACGTAGCCGTCGGGTGCGCCGGCGACCATGGGCCTGGGATCGGCGCGGTGCTCCTCGACAGCCAGGATGGCCTCAGGGGCGAGCGCGGCGTGGAAATCGGCCAGGTATTTGTCGGTCAGTCCCGGCTCCCACATCCAGTTGTGAAAGTTGCGCGCCGTAAGCACCAGGTCGGCGGTCCCGTTGGCGACCAGCGGTCCCGACTGGGGCGTGAGCGGAACCACCTCGATGTCGCCGAAAGCCGGCATGGCCGCGTAGCGCGCCTTGAATGCGGCTGGGTCGCCAGACACCGCGGCGACATAACGCCCGCGCGTGGCGTTCAGGAACGGGGCCAGGATTTCGGTCCAATAGCCGCCGGAGGGCTCGACCTCCACCACCGTCATGCCGGGCGCGAGACCCCAGAACTGCAGGCTTTCGGCCGGGTGACGAAACGGGTCGCGGGGGCGATTCTCCGCCGAGCGCCCGGGATTCTTCAGCACCCACAGCGGCAGGAGATCAGGCGCGGCGGCGCGCGCCAAGGTCGGCGCCGCGCTGAGCGCGGCGGCGGCGAGAGTGAACTGGCGGCGATCCATGACGGCCTCCCTTGGATGAGGCCGGGAGGCTGATCCGACGATGAGGACCTGGCAAGCCCGTTAAGGGCTTAGGTGCCGCTCCAGCGGCGCACGCGGCCGACGTCGACGTGCACGAAATCGGACCACGGATAGTAGCCGACCCCGCCCATATCCAGTTCGAGGGCGGCGTCGTGGATGTAGGAGAGCCCCATGCCCGACATGCGGATGTCGATGGCCTCGCCCTGCATGTGCAGGCTGCCCACCGCAACCTCGCCGCTCTCGGCGTGCAGCAGGGCGTTGGTGGCCGGCGAGCGATAGCCCGAGATGACCTCGAACTTCGGCGTCGCCTCCAACCGGTGTGACAGGGCGGTCAGGAGGTCGAGCAGGTGCGGCTCGATGGTGTGGACTTCGTTGTTGCGGTGATCGCGCAGCACATAGTTCACCGCCTGCAGGGCGTCGGGCACATAGACCCCGTTTTCCCAATAGGCGACATCCAGCGTCTCGCCGGTGTGGAGATTGTCGAACGCCAGCCGGCGGGCGCCGGGGGCCACGCCTCCGGCCGACTTGGCGATCAGATCGCCGATGGGATCGATGTCGGCGAAAGCCAGGGGCGAGACGGCGAGCGCCGTCGCCGCGGCGGCGAAGCCAAGTCCGCTTTTCAGCAGCGTACGGCGGGCCAGGGTCATGTGGTCGAGACTCACTCTACGCTCGAAACAGGACATTAATCGGGAAAGTCCTTGATACAAGGTTATCGGGAAGCCGCGGCCAGGGCCGTACTCAGCTTGTCGTCCCAGCCATAAAGATCGGGCCGGAATATGGCTGGGCCACCATCGGGCGCCTCAGCCGTACGATAGACCAGGAACACCGACACTGTGGTTTTTGGACGCACCCAACGGGTATCCCCCTTGGAAATGGTGTCGTTCACTTTTTCGAGAGTCCACCCCTGGTTGGACAAAAGGGCGACGGCGAGGTCGTTGGGTTTCTCCAGCCGCACGCAGCCGTGGCTGCGGCCGCGGGAGTCGACCGCGAACAGCGCCCGGCCGGGCGTGTCGTGCAGATAGACGCTGAAGGGATTGGGCAATTCGAACTTGATCCGGCCGAGCGAGGAGCTGGGACCGGCGTGCTGCACGAGCATCCCATTCACCACCGAAAACCCGTGCCGGGCCAGATAGCCGTGGGCGCGGGCCTCCTTGGGCCACAGCTCGGCCTTGGCGATATCGGTCGGCACGTGCCAGGCCGGATTAAACTCGATGCTGGAGACATGGGAGACGAACAGCGGCGTCGGCCTGGTCGGCTCCCCGACGATCGAACGCATGACCAGCGCCGGCTTGTCGTCCAGATAGAGGGTGACCTCGGCGGCGGCGATGTCGGCGATGATCCGGTCGGGCGGGGCCTGATCGGGCAGCCAGCGTTCGCGCTCCAGGTTGTCCGCCAGAGTCTTGAGCCGCGCCTCGACCGGCACGTTCATGGCCACGACGGTCGCCGCGTTGAGGGCGCCGGTCGGCTTGAGCCCGTGTCGCGTCTGGAAATCCGCCACCTCGCCGGCCAAGTCGTGGTCGAACTCCGGATTATCGCTCGCAGCGCCATAGCCTTCGGCCGCAAGGCGGGCGCGCAGGTGGAGCACCTCCTTGCCCTTGGCGCCGTGGGCCAGCGTCAGGCTGGTAGGAAGCTCCTGCCAGCCGCCCTTGGCGCGGATCGCCCGATAGCGCCTCTGCGCCGCCAGCAGCCCGGTATAGATCGGATTGCGCCGCGCCAGACCCTGCGCCCAGGCCGGGATGCGGTCTTCCGCCCGGGCGGCGGCGAAATCGGCCGACGCGTCATAGGGCGCGCGCAGAGCCCAGTTGGGATCGACGGCCAGCGGATCGGGCAGCAGTCCGTGCTCGTCCTGGGCCAGGGTGACGGCGGCTTTCGAAAAGGCGGCGTCGGCGGAGGTCCGGATATCGACGTTCGGATTGGCCAGCGCCTGGGGGCCCCCGCGCAGGCCGGCGGGGAAGGCGAGTTCCGGCGACGCCGCCAGGGCCTCTTCGATGGCCTGGCCGTCGGCGACGGTGAGCGGTTTGGCCGGCGGCGCGACAAGCACGGGCGGCGGCGGGGCGGCCGGGACCACGACGGGGGCCGTCGCGTTCTGCGCCTGAGCGCCGGAAGCGGCCAGTATCGCAAGCCCCAGGGCCGTCCACGCCACGCCCCCCCATGTCACCCTGCTCACCACCAGACGGGCGCCTCGAGGAAGTCGCGAGCGGCGCCGCGCGCCGCCTTGACCAGCTTGTCCGCGCCGGCGAGTTCGCGGCCCATGATCAGGCCGGCGGCATAGGCGACCCGCTCGGCGTCCTCGCCGCAGGCTCCTTGGAGAATCGCCGGTGTCATCGTCTCAGCCACCGCCAGATCATTGAGGCCGCCCAGGCGGTCTTGCAACTCGGCCAGGGCCTTCACGAACGGCCGATAGTCGTCGGCCCGGGACTTGGGCCCGAGATCGAGGAAGAACTCCGAGGCGTAGCGCATCTTCTTGGCGGCGATGCGGACCTTGTGGCGCGCGACAGCGTCGTCCCAGTCAAGCGCCTTGAGGCGCCGGGCGAGCGCCTGGCGCTGCTTGCCGAGCGCGTCGGCGGCGAAGGTGGAAATCGGCGGCTCGGGGAGGTCAACTTCGGACACGACGCGCGGGTCGCCTTCGATCCAGCGCGCCGCCTCCAGCAGCAGGAGCCGGAAGCGAGGCGACGCCAGCGCGGCTCTTGCGCGCTCATGGGCCCTGCCCTGCGCGCCCAGCAGCACCTTGCCGAACGCCGCCGCGCCGTCGCGGTCGGCGATCTGGTCCGCCCGCGGCGCGAACGTCTCGACGACGAACACATCGAGGTTGCGCGCCAGCGCCATTTCGCCGGCGAGCCATTTCAACTCGGCCCTGATCGCCTCCAGCCGCGCCGGATCCAGCAGGCCGGCGAAGAGGCCCATGGCCACCCGCAGCCGGCGCAGCGAGGTGCGCGCCTGATGCACCGCCTCGAGCCGCGGGCCGGCGGCGATGAGTTCGGCGTTCAGCGACAATTGCCGGAGGCAGCGGCGCGCCAGGGTCTGGAACGCGGCGCTGGCCGCCGCATCGCCGGCCAGCGGATGGGCGCCGAACCTCACCGGCTCTCCCAGCAGGCCGTCGGCGAGGGCGAAGCCACGCTCGGCCTTGCTCATGAAGAAGGGCACGAAGGCGTCGTCCGTGGCCAGGCGCCGACCCTCGTCGAACAGCGCCTCGGGCGCGCCGGCCTTGAGCTCGAGCTCCAGCTCCAGGATCGGCCAGGAGCGGTCGCGGGCGATGACCTCGCCCTCGTCGAGGCTGAATTCGATCCGCCCGCCCTCGGTGGTGCGCCGGCGCGAGCGACGGTGCACGCGGGTCACGAAGATGGGCGAAATGCTGCTTTCGCCGTTCATCAGCGGGGCGATCGGCGTGCCCTCGAGCAGGGAGAAATCCGGCAGACCGCCACGCAGGGGCAGGTCCTGCTCATAGCGCGAGAAACCGGCCGTCCCTTTGATGCTCTGGGTCCACTCCTCGCCGTCGCGGCGCAGGCGGAAGCTATAGCCAGCCGCGTGAAGGCGGCGGCGGGGCGTATCGTAGTAGATGGTTTCGACGGAGCGGACGGCGGCGCGTCCCACCTCGCGGTCAGCCACGATCCGGGCCGACGGCGAGGCGATCGAGAGCTTCAGCTCTACTTCCCGCTGCGAGGCCGCGGCGTCCATTTCAGTCATGCCAGCCATTCTAATGCCGTCACAAAGCGCTGGTGTCGAGGGCGATGCGATACTTAAGGGACTGCGCCCCACCGAGGGCCGCTGGCTTGGTGAAACCTCCGACCAGGCGGCCGCCATTGGCCAGGATCGTTCTCTGCGAAGCGATGTTGTCTTCGTCCGTGGTCAGATCGACGAAGGGAAGGCCGAGGCCGCGGGCGAGCGGCAGCATCAGGGCCAGAGCGCGGGTCGCATAGCCGCGTCGGCGCTTCCACGGCACGACGGCGTAGCCGATGTGCCCCGGCACATGCGTCGGCAATTCCGCCCCGCCCCGCGCCCAGCGCAGGCCGATCACGCCGCAGAAGTCGCCGTCCCAGAGGAAGCGATGGAGCCCGGGCAGGCGTTCGACCTTCGAGCCGTCAGGCAGGGTGATGTCGCCCGCACGCGCCTCTGGATCGTCCTGCGCGGCCAGGTATCCGGCTGGATCCTCGACGATCTTCGCCAAAGCCTCCGCGCCGGCCTCCGGGCGGAGATTGTCCGGCGACCAGCCGCGCTCGAGGGCGTCGACCATCCCCGGCAGGTGCTCCGGCGCCGGCAGGACGAGGGTGAGATCCATGGCCGGCGCCTTATGGCGCGCCTCGGCGCCCTCGGATAGAAGCTTTGGCGAACAACGCGCGCCGGAGGGGACGTGACGCCAAACAGCCTCGCCGCGGCGGACGCGGCCTCGCCAACCGCCCGCCTCGCCAAGGACCTGCGCCAGCGCCACGTGGCCATGATCTCCATCGGTGGGATCATCGGCGCGGGGCTCTTCGTCGGATCGAGCGCCGGCATCGCCACCATCGGACCGGCGGTGGTGGTGAGCTATCTGCTGGCGGGCGTGGTCGTCCTGCTCGTCATGCGCATGCTGGGCGAGATGGCCGCCGCCTATCCCGAGGTCGGCGCCTTCACCGAATACGCCCGGCTGGGCCTGGGCGACTGGGCCGGATTCACCGCCGGCTGGCTCTACTGGTATTTCTGGGTTGTGGTGGTGGCGATCGAGGCCATCGCCGGGGCCAAGGTGCTGCACGCCTGGGTCGACCTGCCGGTGTGGTCGATCGCCCTAGCCCTCGTGCTGCTGATGATGTCGACCAATCTGTGGTCGGCGAAATCCTACGGCGAGTTCGAATTCTGGTTCGCCTCGATCAAGGTGGCGGCCATCGTCGCCTTCATCCTGATGACCGGCGTCTACCTCTTCGCCCATGCGCCGGCCTCCGGAGGGCGTCTCGCCAACCTGACCGCTCACGGCGGCTTCGCGCCCTTCGGCCCGCTCTCGGTGCTGGGCGGGGTGACCAGCGTGGTCTTCTCCCTCACCGGCGCGGAGATCGCCACCATCGCCGCGGCCGAGTCGGCTGAGCCCGGCAAGGCCATCGCCCGCATGACCGGCCAGGTCGTCCTGCGCATCCTGCTCTTCTACGTGATCTCGATCCTCTTGATCGTCACCCTGGTTCCCTGGACGGCGATCCACTCCGGCGACTCGCCGTTCGCCCTCACCCTGGAGCGCATCGGCGTGCCCGCCGCGGCCTTCATCATGCAGCTGGTCGTGCTGACCGCCGTGCTGTCGTGCCTGAACTCCGGCCTCTACGTCACCTCGCGGGTGCTGTTCACGCTGGCGGCCCGGGGCGATGCGCCACAGGCGCTGGTGGCGCTCAACGCCCGCAAGGTGCCGGTGCGCGCCATTCTGATCGCCACCTTCTTCGCCCTGGCCGCCGGCGCGCCGTCGGTGTTCGGGGCGGAGGCGGTGTTCACCTTCCTGGTCAACGCCTCGGGCGCGCTGATGCTGATGGTCTACGGCATGGTGGCCCTGGCCGAGATCCCGGTCAGGCGACGGCTGGAGGCGAATGAGCCCGAGCGCCTGTCGATCCGCATGTGGCTGTTTCCCTACGCCAGTTGGCTGGCCATCGCCGCCATCGCCGCCATCCTTCTGGCCATGGCCCTGATCGAGAGCCTGCGGCCACAGCTCCTCTGCAGCCTCCTGGTGATGGCCATCGCCCTCGCCGCCTTCTTCACCCTGAAGCGCGGAAAGCGTCAGGCCGCCTGAGGCTGTATGGCGTCCGGAACTAGGGAAGGCGCAAAAAAATGTGCGTCATCCCGGACGGAGCGCCGCAGGCGCGGAGATCCGGGACCCAGGGGGTGACGTACGCCGGCCGCGACGCTGCATGACGGTTGAAGCTTCCGCCTGAGCTTGATCGCCTGGGTCCCGGATAGCCGGCGACGCCGGCTTCCGGGATGACGCAGTTTAGGAAAGCCCGCCGGGAGAGGGGTTTAGGGCGCGAACGGGGCCAGGATCGCGGGCGCTTCGCCGGTCAAGACCCAGCCGGCCACGGCCTCGCCGATGGCGGCCGAGTGCTTGAAACCGTGGCCGGAACAGGCGGAGACGACCGTCACGTTTTCGCGCCCCGGATCGGGGCCGATCAGGAAGCGGCTCTCGGGCGCCTGGGTGTAGACGCAGGCCGTGGAGCGCAGCCAGCGCGCGGGCAGGCCGTCTACGCGGCCGGCGACATGGCGGGCGTGGAGAGCCAGGGCCTCGTCGCGGGTCGCAAGCCGGTCCAGGGCCTCGGGACCGGCCGTGGCCGTGGCGAACTGTTCCGAGGCGATCTTGACGCCTCCGAGGTCGGCCTCGCGCGGAAAGCCGTAGAACCAGTCGCCCTCGCCCGCCCCATGCATCCAGATGAACACCGGGCAGCGCTCGGGGGCGAAGGCGGCCGGGTCGGCCGGCTCGAACCAGTGCAGGCTCTGGCGATAGAGACTGAGCGTCTCCGCCCACGGCCCGCCCAACAGCCCCGCGGTCCACGCCCCGGCGCAGACGACCGTCCGCCCGGCCTCGTAGCGTCCCGCCGCGGTCGTCACCCGCACGCCGCCGGCGAACGGCTCGACGGCCAGGGCCGGTTCGCCGGTGCGGATATGGGCGCCAAGACGTCCAGCCAGCGCCAGCTGGGCCGCGATGCAGCGCTCGGGATAGAGAACGCCGGCGCCCAGCTCGAAATAGGCCTGTTCGTGATCGCCGACGTGGAACTGCGGCCAGCGGGCGCGGACCTCGGTCGCGGTCAGCACCTCGTGCGCGACGCCGAAGGCCCGGGCTGCTTCGACGGTGCGCTCCAGGAAGTCATGCTTGCCGTGATGGACAGCGCCCAGGCCGGGGCGGCTGATCGTCAGGCCCCCGACGGGGCGCATCAGGGTCTCGCCCGTCTCGGCCTCGATTTCGCGCCAGACTTCGTGGGTCCGCAGCGCCAGGGGGACATATTCGAGGCCCTCGCCGATTCCCTGGCGGGTGATGCGCGTCTCGCCGTGGCTGGAGCCCTGATCGTGCGGCGGATGATGCCGATCGAGGCCCAGGACCCGCGCGCCGCGCCGGGCCGCCCGATAGAGGGTCGCGCTTCCCGCCGCGCCTAGGCCTACGACAATCAGGTCGTACCCGCTCACCCCTCCAGGCTCAGCAGGCTGGCGTTGCCGCCGGCCGAGGTGGTGTCCACCGTCCAGGTGCGTTCGACGCAGAAGCGCGGCAGATAGTGCGGGCCGCCGGCCTTGGGTCCGGTGCCGCTGAGGCCCTCGCCGCCGAACGGCTGCACACCCACCACCGCCCCGATCATCGAGCGGTTGACGTAGAGATTGCCCACCCGCGCCCGCGCCCGCACCGCCTCGGCCGCCGAGCCGATGCGCGTGTGCACGCCAAGGGTCAGGCCATAGCCCGAGGCCATGATCTCCTCGACCGTCTCGTTCATCGCCCCGGCCTTGAAGGTGACGACGTGCAGGACCGGTCCGAAGATCTCGCGATCGAGGTCGGCGACGCGGTCCACGCGGATCAGGGTCGGCGGAACGAAGGTTCCCCGCGCGCAGCCGGCCGGAAAGTTCAGGCGGTGGACGATGCTGCCCTGCCGGGCTTCGACATAGGCCTCGATGCGCGCCTGGGCGTCGGCGTCGATCACCGGGCCCACGTCGGTGGCGGGGTCGGCCGGGTCGCCGATGACCAGCTCGTTCATGGCCCCCTGCAGCATCTCCAGGACCTGCGGCGCCACATCCTCGTGCAGGCACAGCAGGCGCAGGGCCGAGCAGCGCTGGCCGGCGGAGAGGAAGGCCGAAGTGATCACATCCGCGGTCACCTGCTCCGGTAGGGCCGTCGAATCGACCAGCATGGCGTTGAGCCCGCCGGTCTCGGCGATGAGCGGGACCAGCGGCCGGGTCTCGTCCTCCAGCAGCGAGCGGGCGATGCGCCGCGCGCTGGCGGTCGAGCCGGTGAAGGCGACACCGGCCACGCGCGGATCGGCCACCAGGGCCGCGCCGACCTCGGCCCCGCCCGGAACGAACTGCAGGACCTCGCCCGGCACGCCGGCCTCGAAGGCCAGCCGCACGGCGTGGGCGGCGATCAGCGGGGTCTGGGGCGCCGGCTTGGCGACCACGGTGTTGCCTGCGGCGAGCGCCGCGGCGACCTGGCCGAGGAAGATGGCCAGCGGGAAGTTCCACGGGCTGACGCAGGCGAAGACGCCCCGCCCGGCCAGCGACAGTTCATTGAGTTCGCCCGTGGGGCCCGGCAGGCGCAGCGGCGCGCCGTGACGGCGGGCCTGGACCGCGTAATAGCGGCAGAAGTCCGTCGCCTCGCGCACTTCGCCCAGGGCGTCGGCCAGCGTCTTGCCGGCCTCGCGCATGGCCAGCGCCATCAGCGGCGCGCGGTCGCGTTCGAGGAGGTCGGCCAGCCGCTCCAGGATCGCCGCGCGTTCCTCGGCGCCGCGGGCGTTCCAGGCCGGCTGGGCCCCGGCCGCCACATCGACCGCGCGCGTGACGTCCGCCGCGCTGGCCTCGGCGACCCGACCGGGCATGACGTCACGATCGGCGGGGCTTAGGACGTCGCGCGGCGCGCCGCGAACCTCGCGTCCGCCAATGACCGGCGCCGCGGCCGCGGGTGTCTCCCACGCCTGGCGCATCGCCTTCATCAGACCACTGACGACATGATCGTCGGAAAGATCCAGGCCGGCGGAATTGCGCCGCTCCGCGCCATAGAGGTCCGGCGGCAGTGGGATGATCGGATGGGGCGTGAAGCCGGCGGCCTCGGCCTCCTCCACCGGATCGGCCAGGAGCTCGTCGTCGCTGACGTCGGCGGCGCCGATCTGGTGAACGAAGCTGGTGTTGGCCCCGTTCTCCAGCAGGCGACGGACGAGATAGGCCAAGAGGTCGCGGTAACCGCCCACCGGGGCATAGACCCTGACGGCGACCTCCTTGTCGGCCATCAGGCCCTCGTAGAGTCCCTCGCCCATGCCGTGCAGGCGCTGAAATTCGAAGTCGCGCCGGCCGTCGGCCCAGGCCATGACCGTGGCCACCGTCAGGGCGTTGTGGGTGGCGAAGGCGGGGTAGAGGCGCTCGCGCTCCAGCAGCGCACGGGCGCAGGCCATGTAGCTGACATCGGTGCCGCTCTTGCGGGTGTAGAGCGGATAGTCGGCCAGGCCGCGCTCCTGCGAGCGTTTGATTTCGGTGTCCCAATAGGCGCCCTTGACCAGGCGCACCATCAGCCGCCGGCCGGTGGCGTCCGCCAGGGCGGCGGCCCAGTCGATGACGGCGGGCGCGCGGCGCTGATAGGCCTGGACGGCCATGCCGAGGCCGTCCCAGCCGGCGAGCGAGGAGTCGCGGGCCGCGCCCTCGATGATGGTCAGCGACATCTCCAGCCGCTCTGCCTCTTCGGCGTCCACCGTCAGGCCGATGCCGTCGGCCTTGGCCAGGCGCGCCAGCTCGATCAGATGGCCGGTGAGGTCGCGCACCGCACGATCGGCCTGAAACGGCTCGTAGCGCGGATGCAGGGCCGACAGCTTCACCGAAATACTGTCCCGGGTCATGACATCGCCCGCCGACGCCTGGGCGCCGATGGCCCGGATCGCCTCGCGGTAGGAGTCGAGATAGGCGGCCGCGTCGGGCGCGGTGCGGGCGCCTTCGCCCAGCATGTCGAATGAGTAGCGGAAGGCGCGATTGGCCCCGCGGTCGGCGCGGCGCAGCGCTTCGCCGATGTCGCGGCCGAGCACGAAAGCCTCGCCCATGCGCTGCATGGCCTGGGCGACTCCCGCGCGGATCGCCGGCTCGCCCAGCTTGGCGGTCAGGCGGCGCAGGGCGGCGCCGCTGGCCGACGCCTCGGTCAGGGACTGGGCGACGATCAGACCCAGGGTCGCGCCGTTGACCAGCACGGAGCCGGCAGACCCCAGGTGCGCCCGCCAGTCGCCCAGCGAGAGCTTGTCGCGGATGAGGGCGTCGGCGGTGCCGGGATCCGGCACGCGCAGGTAGGCCTCGGCCAGGCCCAGCAGCGCCGCGCCCTCTTCGCTCGACAGGCTGTATTCCTGCAGGAATTGATCGACCCAGCCCGCCCGGCCCGGCGCCCGCAACGCCTCCAACAACACGCCGGCGTCGGCCCGCACGCGCGTGCGTTCCTTGGGTGTCAGGCGCGCCCTCGCCGCGAGATCTCGCAGGGCGTCCGGTTCGGGGCGACGATAGAGGGGCGCGATGGCGGCGCGCGCCGCGGCCAGGGCTGTGGCAGACATGGGCGCGCCAATAGGCTAGACTCTTGGGCGACGCAATTTCGCCGCGGCGCCCGGCCATAATCGGCGCCTGGACCCGGATGAAATGACATGAGAGCCCCTCTCGCCTGCCTGATTGGCGCCGTGCTCGCCGTAAGTTCCGGCGTCTGGGCCCAGGAAGCCATCCCGACGGCCAGCAACGCCGGCGGCGGCGCTCCCCCCGCGCCGGCGGTTGGCGCCGACCCGACGATGATCGCCGACAAGGCCTCCGAGCACGACGACCGCGGACCCGTGCCGATCGGCCCCTGCGGCGCGCCCTACAAGGTCGCCGACAACGGAGCGCTCAAGCAGGACAAGGATCCTCACGGCGAAGTCTATGCCGGTGTCGGCACCCACGGCTATCGTGAGGTCGGCGGCGCCGTCTGTATTCCGGTCGGCAAGTCCGCCGAGGTCACCATCGCGGTCGACTCCACCCGGTGGGGCCGGCGCTAGGGGCCAATCCACCTCTCCCGCTGGAAGAGGTGGATTGAGCGCGGACGGCGCAAATCTAATTTTCTGAATTCGGACTTGACGTCGGTTTCACGCTCGGTAAAAGAACAAAACATGAACTTTCACTCAGGGGAGCTAATCATGAACCTTCGTTCCGTTGTGATCGCCAGTTCCGCTTTTGCTTTGCTCGTCGTCGGCCAGAGCGTGGCCGCGCCCAAGCCCAAGGTCAATGAGGTCTGCCTCGCCGACTTCCACAAACTGTGCCCGAGCGAGGAGCTGGGCCGTGGCAAGGTGATCCGCTGCGCCCGGGCTCACATCGATTCCGTCGGGCCGGACTGCAAGACGGCGGTCGAGGCCGCCAATGCGTCCAACGCCGCCAAGCGGCAGGCCAAGGCCGCCAAGCGCGCCTCGGCCAAGTCGTCCGCCACCTCCGGAGCGAGCTAGCCGCACGCTCGGGACAAAGGGCTCGCCGCCGCCGCAACCCGTGCGGGCCCTGGAGCAGGGGCCCTCTCGCCTCCGCATCGACGGGGGCCCCTGCTCACTTCTCCATCTCAAGCGCCGCGGCCAGCAACTCCAGCGCGCGCCGCGCGAAGGCTTCCATATTGGCGGCGCGATCGGCCGAACCCGTCTCGAGGGTGATCGCCATCTCCATTGGTCCGCTGACGGCCAGGCAGCTGTGGCCGGCGGCGTCGCCGTAGGGGTTGCCGGTGGGGCCGGACGCGCCGGTCTCCGCCAGGCCCCAGTCGGCGCCCAGGTTCTCGCGGGCGGTTTTCGCCAACAGCAGGGCGTAGGGCTCGCTGGCCGAGCGCATGCCGGCCACCTGTTCGCGCGTGATCGCCAAGAGGCTCATGCGCGCCTTGCCGGTGTAGACCACCGCGCCACCCAGGAAGTAGGCGCTGGCCCCCGGGACCGCGAGCAGGGCTGCGCTGATCAGGCCGCCCGACGAGGACTCGGCCACGGCCAGGGTCTGGCCGCGCGCCTTCAGTTGATCGGCGACGGCTTCGGCGAGGGGTGCGAGGTTCTGAAACATGATGGCGATGAGTCTTGACCCGAACGCGGCGGCTCGTCACCACCTCATTCCATGACCGACGTCCCGCCCGAGCTGGCCGAACTGCGCCACTCCATCGACAACATCGACGCCGCGGTGCTGCACCTGCTGGCCGAGCGTTTCAAATGCACCCGCAAGGTCGGCGCGCTGAAGGC